>PDWI01002999.1_pt1 | contig 24591 bp, 27 predicted proteins | sample 1430891 | NCBI WGS metagenome assembly PDWI01 (sample SAMN01162508, study PRJNA174530) | Oral metagenome, whole genome shotgun sequencing project. | biome: Marine environment; feature: Marine mammal; material: Swab sample of the gingival sulcus; isolation source: swab sample of gingival sulcus...
CTCCTTTGAGTATGGTTACTCCTCTTTTCAATTCCTGCATGATTTGGCTGCTGATTTCATTGGTAAAATTGGAAATAATGAGCATGAGTTTTCTTTGGTTGAAAAGCCCTATACAGTAGTCCATGAGCATGGAGGAGACATAGGATGTTGTCATGGAGTAGAGTATGATGTTTTTGTCCAGAAAGCCGATACTGAATATGAACAGGACAAGATTAAAGATAAAGCTGTAAGTTCCGATGCGGATCCCCCATTTCTGGTTCAGGATAATGGCAATAACATCGTTTCCTCCACTAGAACCAAGGGAGCGCAAAATAATTCCGCATCCGATACCCACAAAACTGCCGCCTGCAATGACGCAAAGCCATGGATCATCAAGGATGAGTTGAAAATGGATGGTATCCAGGATCACCGTGAAGATAAATGTGCCATAAAGGCTGTATAACAAAAAGCGGCGGCTGATGAGTTTCCATCCTATGATAAATACCGGAATATTCAAAAGGATGAGCCAAATTCCTGTGGTCAGGGTATTGGTGGAATAATACAGGATCAAGGCAACCCCGGCAAATCCGCCGAGAATCATTTGTTGGGGAATGAGAACAGATTTTATGCCAATGGCGGCAATGATTGTTCCGAAAGTAATTAAAAACAGATTCCATGCAACGGAGTAGCTGATATTTTTCATTTTGTCTCTTTGAATTATTTGGGTTGGTTTTATTAATCTTTTGAAATTTATACAAATATTGCTTGCCCAATTTTGACAGGGACTGAATATGTTCAATTATAATAAAAATATCAACAGATGGAAAATACAAATGCAAGAATTTTGTAGGGATTACGTTTTTTTGAATTTTTTTCAAGGCTTTTTTGCCTTCTGCCATCTCCTGCCAGGAAAGGTATTGTATTTATAGAGATCGGATGATAAATATATGAACATATTGTGATATTTTAGGAAAAGATAATATGGCCTCCCAAACCATTTCCCGGACAGATTTTACAGGGATACGAGAACAACTCATTGATAGCATAAGAAAAAGACAGGGGGGACTGCCTTCTTTGCCTGTTGTTATCAATCATATCATTGCCGCGCTGGGAGACGAGAAAACCACTACTGATGGTTTGGCAGCAATTATTAATCACGATCCTCCAATGACGGCCAAGCTCCTCCAACTTGCAAATTCTGTATATTATGGTCAACGGGACAAGGTGGGGAGCGTAAGACGAGCCATTTCCGTGATTGGGTTTGATGAAATTATCGGCATTGCCTTGGGAATGGGGATTTTGACAAATTTGGGCGGGAAAGACGGCTTCCCCCTTGATATGAAAGCCCTGTGGATTCACAGCATAGGAACAGCGACTGCTGCCAAGGCCCTTGCCATGAAAATCAATCCGAGTATGGCAAGCAAGATTTTTATCCCTTCATTGCTTCATGATATTGGTAAGATTTTGTATTCATTGTCTTTCCCTGAAGAATATTCCAGGGTTCGGCAATGGGCGATCGAAGAAAAAAAACCCTTGTATCTGGCTGAAACCCAGATGTTTGACTTGGATCATGCCATGCTGTCTGCCTTGCTCATGAAGCGATGGCGGTTTCCATTGGAAATTATCACCCCTGTAAGGTTCCACCATTCTCCTGATGCCGCTCCTGCTGCCATGCGGTATCCGTGTTTGATTGTGAATCTTGCCAATTATCTTACCCAGAAAGCAGGAGTCGGGCATAGCGGAAACCAGACTCCTGTCGTGGTGAAAAATATTCCCAGAAAACTTGGCATTACTGAGGATACCATCAAATCTGTTATGGAGCAATTGCAGAAAAAAGAAGAGCATATCATGGAGTTTTTTCAGATTACATCAGCCAAAGACTAAATTTTTTCAATCTGATTTTTCCTTTTTTTCCCGATGTATCCTGTCCCATTCGGGATTTTATCTGTTACTATTTTGCAGCTTTTCCCTTTGCAGAAAAATTCTGAGTTTTTCTAAACCTTGCTGTGTTGTGATGTAAGGCTGATACCCAAGGTCTTGTTTGGCTCGTGAAATATCAAACCAGTGGGACGTGGCAAGCTCTTTGGCTGCAAATCGGGTCAGGGGCGGTTCTTTTTTGATGTGAAATGTTCTGTAAATCCATTCAAAAGCCCAGCCCAGGCCCTGGGCAATATTGGCGGGGAGGTACCCGGAAATGGTTGGCAATCCTGCGATATGCAGAAATTCATTGGCAAGATCCCATTTGGAAATGGGATCATCCTGGCTGATGAAATATACATTACCGGATAAATCGGGTTTTTCTTCCAGGGCCAGAGCAGCAAGAACATGGGCCATTGCCGCATTGTCCACGTAGATGGTATCCACAAGATCATTTTTGTTCCCAATTCGTTTCAGTTTGCCTGCACGATTCAAAATTCCCGGAACCAGGTGGTTATCCCCCGGTCCCCAGATCAGGTGGGGACGCAGAATAATGGCAGGCAATCCCTTTTGAGCAGCCTGAATAACCTTTTGTTCTGCAAGGGCTTTTGTTTCAGGGTAGGGGGCGAGGTAGGTGTCCGGGTAAGGCAGGGATTCGTTTGCATTTTCCATGTCTGATCCGTCAAAAATAACACTGGGAGAGCTTGTGTGTATGAGCCGGATGTTTTTTTGTGTCATGCAGGCATCAATGATATGGCAAGTACCCTGGACATTGATCCGGTAAAAATCTTTATAAGCTCCCCAGATGCCTGCCCTGGCAGCCACGTGGAATACTGTATCGATCCCTTTGAGGGCATTGATGACCATGTCTTTGTCTGAAATATCTCCCTGAATTTGCCGTACTCCCAGATCATCCAGTTCCTGATATTGATTTCTGGAAAAAGAGGTTACCGCAACATTGCGTTTCAATAATTCCTTGACAACGGCTTTTCCCAGAAAGCCCCCTCCACCTGTAACCAAGGCTGTTTTCATTGCAAAATTCCATTTCTTATTTTGATAACTACCAAAGGGCCTCACAAATAAATTGTCAAGGTAGCTGTTCATTCCATGAATTTCAATGAAAATTCAACGAACTTTTTTCAAAGCCTTTTCTTTACGTTTGCATAAGTGGGGTGACTTGATCCCAAGTATGTAAATACACATTTATAACGATTATTTTATTGACAGGTATTGCAGAATAATGGAAACTTATTGTGTTTTTTTCGTGAAAATTCACCGTAAAGTTACCAGTTTTTATGGTAATATATTAAAATAATAGATAAATCATAAGCCTATAATATATATGACACAAATTATCAGTATAGCAAATCAAAAAGGTGGTGTGGGAAAGACAACCACGGCGGTGAATTTATCTGCCTGCCTTGCGGTCCGGGGCAAAAAGGTGTTGCTCATTGATGCGGACAGCCAGGCAAATGCCACCACAGGGCTTGGCATTGATAAGGCCCAGTTGAAAAATTCCCTGTACCATGGGCTGATCGGCGAGGCAGATATCCAGGATATTCTTATTGATTCCTGTGTGCCAAAGATGCGGGTTGTTCCTGCCAACGTGGATCTGATCGGGTTTGAGTTTGAAATGGCATCCGAGAGTCAGAGGGAATCCATGCTCAAAAATTTGATTGCTCCCATCCAGGATGATTTTGATTTTATTATCATTGATTGTCCGCCTGCCCTGAGTTTGATGACCTTAAATTCCCTTACAGCAAGCCATTCTGTGCTGATTCCTTTGCAAAGTGAATTTTTTGCCCTGGAAGGGTTGAGCCAGCTGCTTGATACCATAAAACGGGTAAAATCTTCTTTTAATCCCATACTGAGAATCAAGGGTATTGTACTCACAATGTATGATAAACGTACAAACCTTGCCCAGAACGTATTGGATGATGCCAAAAATTATTTCCATGACCTTGTGTTCACCACCCAGATTCCCAGGAATATAAAATTGGCAGAGGCTCCAAGTTATGGATTGCCCATACATTTATATGATAAACATTCGCCCGGCACCAAGGGGTATATGGATTTTACCAGGGAGTTTTTGAAAAGAAAATAATGGGAGATAAGGTTTTTCATCATGTCGAGTCGAAATAAGAAAACAGGTTTGGGAAGGGGGATTTCTGCCTTGATTCCTGATTTGGATCTGGAAACAGGCAAGGAATCTTCTGGCTTTTTTATGTGTCCTGTGGATCAGATAACCCGTAATCCCTACCAGCCAAGGATTCGCTTTGACCAGGAGGAGCTGGATAAACTTGCCGCATCCATCCGGGAACAGGGAATTTTACAGCCGCTTTTGGTTCGTACCGTAAATGGTTCCTATGAATTGATTGCCGGTGAACGAAGACTGCGTGCGGCAAAAGTTGTGAATAAAACCCATGTGCCTGTTATCATAAAAGAACTTACAGATGAACAGGCTCTGGAAATTGCCATTATTGAGAATATTCAGCGGGCAAATCTGAATGTGCTGGAAGAGGCCGATGCCTATGCCCGGTTGATTCAGGAATTTGGATATACCCAGGAAAAGGTAGCTTTGAAAATTGGAAAAAATCGCTCCACCATTGCCAATTTGCTGCGCTTGCGTTCCCTGCCTGATTTTGTCAAAGAGCCTTTGAAAGAAGAGCAGATTTCCATGGGCCATGCCCGGGCGCTTCTTTGTGTTCCGTCTGAAAATCAGCAGAAAAGCTTGCTGGATCAGATCATTGCAAAGGACCTTTCCGTACGCCAGGTGGAAAATCTGGTGAAAAAAGCCAAATCTGCTGATACGGAAAAATCCTCCTTGTTGAATATGGAAGAAATAGATTTTATTGAAAAAATTTCTCTTCGGATTGCAGAAAAAATCAAGTCTGGGGTGAATATTAAAATGAAGGGCGGAAAGGGAAGCATTGAATTGAAATTTTCTTCCAGGGAAGAATGCCAGCGCCTGGCAGATGTCTTAACCAGGATTTCATGAAAATTATTGTCGCAAAAACTGCGGGGTTTTGCATGGGGGTCCGGCGTGCAGTGGATATGGTTCTGGATGCCGCCAACCAGACAGACCAGCCCGTATGTACCTACGGCCCTTTGATCCATAATCCCCAGGTTCTGGAAATGCTGGAAAACAAAGGCATCCATCAGTTAGACGATATTCCTGAAAAAGGAGAGGGAATTGTTCTGATTCGTGCCCATGGGGTTCCTCCTTCCGATGAAAAAGCCCTTGCCTCCGTTGGCTTTTCCGTAATCAATGCCACCTGTCCCAGGGTGACTCGGGTTCAGAATATCATTGAAAAACACGCATCCCAGGGATATTCCACCATCATTGTGGGGGATAAAAATCATCCCGAGGTTGTGGGGCTGTTGGGATATACCAAGGATATGGGAACCACGGTGTCTTCCCTGGAACAGCTTATTGCTCTGCCTGTATTTGAGAAGGCCGTTGTGGTGGCTCAAACTACTCAGAATAAAGCTGTTTATGACCAGATAAAAGAATGGTGCAATACCCATGCTTCCCATTATAAACTGTTTGACACCATTTGCGGTTCCACCAGGAAACGGCAGGCGGAAATTTTGGATCTTGCCTGGAAAAATGATGCTGTGATTGTGGTGGGGGGAAAGGAAAGCGGCAACACCAGGCGGCTTGCCCAGGTAGCAGATCAGACAAAAACACCAGCGTTTCATATTGAGGATGCCGGAGAACTGGATTTCTCCCAATTAAAATTTGCCTCTTCCATTGCCATTACTGCAGGAGCTTCTACGCCCAACTGGATGATACTGGATACCCTGGCCAGGGTAAAAGAAGGTCTCGCTTCCCAGCAGCCTTTGCTGCGATGGTTTCATCTGTTGTTGGGATTTCTTTTGAAGACCAATGTGGTGCTTGCCGCAGGTGCTGCAAGCCTTACTTACGGCTGCTGTAAAATTCAGGGCATGGCCGATCCTGTTGTTTTTTCCTTTGTTGCCATGCTCTATATTTTGTCCATGCAGATATGGAATAATATTTTTATTATCACCTCTGATCAGTACTCTCACCCTGAACGGGCTCATTTTTATACAAAATACAAAATTCCCCTTGGTATATTTGCCACCATTTTTGCTGTTTGTGGGTTGTTTGTTGCCCATGGACAGGGAGTTGGCTGTTTTGTAACGGTTCTGGCGATGATGGGTTTGGGACTGGCATATAATTATGTACGTTTGCCGGCCTTTTTCCGATTTCTGGTAAGAAGAGATAAGCGCTTGCAGCTCTCCCATCTACCGGGAGCAAAGGCGATTCTCATGTCCATTGCATGGGGAGGGCTTGCTGCCGTGATTCCCTCGATAATTACCCATTCTTCTTTTTTGCTGGCAATGTCTTGTTTTTTCTATGTTTCAGGAATTGTTTTTGTTCGTACGATATTTTTTGATGCCCTTGCCATCCAGGGAGACCGGATCAGCGGCAATGAAACCCTTCCCATTTTGTTCGGTGAAAAAAGAAGTTTTCAAATCATGAAAAATCTTTTACTCGGAGAAATCCTCTTGGCTTTTTTTCTTTGCCTTTTTTCATGGTTGGGTTGTGCGATTATGTTTGTTGTGCCATTGTGTATGTTTGGTCTGGTACAGCAGGTATCTATCGGAAAAAATTCGTTATCGGTGAGGCAATGTGAATTTTTGATGGATGTTTCCTTTTTATCCATGGGAATACTGATGGTTCTGCTGTAATTGATTATGGATCACAATATTATGAATCAGAAGCAAAGCATGTTGGGGCTATTGGCGGTAGAACACGGTTTACTTTCCCAGGAAGATCTGGACAAGATTCTGGATATTTTAGGTCGTGATGTTTCTGATGATTCTCTGGAAAAATATTTGCGGGAAAATGTCCTGGTGTCTGGAAAAGATCTGGAACGCCTTGCCAAAGCTGTGAAGATTCTGAATGTCCGCCAAAAAGAATTCTTTTTTGGCTCCATGATTGTTCGTCTTGGGTTTATGAATCAGGGGATTGTGGATCTTGCCCTGGAAGAACAGCAGGAGGCAATTGTCAATCGGCAAAAACCACAGCGGATTGGAGACATGCTTGTGAATGCAGGGTTACTTTCTTCCCGTCAGAGAAATTATGTCTTGCAGCTCCAGAAACGGAAAAAAACAGAACAGATCAAGTCCGTTGATTTGCCCCAGGAACAACAAGTTGCTGATGAGGATTCAGGTTCTTTGCAGGAACTTCCTGTTGGTGAAGCCATGGTCACCATTGCCCAGGCTGAAGCCCTGGAGGAAATTCCCGAAGAATTTCAGATCCTTTCCGCACCTGTCAATATTTTACCAGGTCTGCGCCTTCAGGTTTCAGAAGATGGAATGGCAGCCTATTTGACCAAAACCTCTGGATTTGACAGGGATATGCAGGTGATACATTTGAAAGATGCCCTGAAACAGGAAGGGATTATCTTTGGACTGCCCGAAGACGATATGCTGGAAGGCTTCATCGAATCAAGCGGTTTTCGCACAAAGCCTTTCAAGGTTGCCAGGGGGATTCCTGCCAGGGGAAGTGAGCAGGTGGAAGTTGAATATTTTTTCCAGGCAGAAGTTTTTAAGCCCGGACAATTGGATGAAGACGGCAACATGGATTACCGGGAAAGGGGCAAAATATCACAAGTGCCAAGGGGCGCGGTACTTGCCCGGAAAAATATTGCCCAGTTTGGTTATAAGTCTCCGGGGTTTGATATTTATGGAAATACCCTGGCCCGGGAAAAACAAGAAGAGGTGTTGTTCAAGTCCGGTGCCGGGACGGTTCTTTCTCCTGACGGGATGAAAATTATTGCCGATATAAGTGGACAACCAAGGCTCATGCTGTCTGGGGAAGTCAAGGTGGTGCAGACTTATATTCAGGAAGGAGATGTGGGCTACAAAAGCGGCCATGTTGATTATGACGGGGATGTGCAGATCCATGGCGGTATCCAGCCAGATTTTCGAGTTTCCGGTCATCATGTTAGTGCAGCAAATGCCCAAGGTGCAAAGATTACTGCCCAGGGGAATTTGATCATGTCCGATGGGATTATAGAAAGTACCGTATACGCCAAGGGCGATGTTGTGGCAGGATTTATTCGTAATTCAAGGATTCGCTGCATGGGTAGTGTGGTGGTTAGTGGTGAAATTGTTGATTCTGTGATTATTTGTTCTGGTGCGTGTAGTGTAAGCAAGGGGTCTTTGATTTCCAGTATTGTATTCGCCAAAAAAGGACTGGTTGCCCGTATTGTGGGAACAGATTCCACAAAGGCTTGCCGTATTCGGGTGGGCAAGGATCAATTTGTCCATGAAGAACTTGATGATTATAAAAAACAGCTCATTGAGATTCGGGAAAAGGTAAGTCAGCATGAGGAGAAAAGGCAGGGCCTTCTGGAGCAGATGCAGTTCTTTCAAAACGAGGAAACAAGGCTTGCCCATGAACAGGATACTTCCAGAGTAGAGCTTGAATCGTATCGAAAAAAACTGGACAGCCTGGAAGGAATAGGAAAAGAAGGTAAAATTCAGGATATTGAATATCAAATATCCAGGTTGCAGCGTAATATGGAATATGCGGAAAGAAAACTTGCCGAGGCATTTCAAAATAATGAAGAGGTGGAACGGCAGGTCAAAAAAATGGACGCTCTCATTGAAAATTGCAAGGCACAGATGGATACCATTCGCGGCCATAGACAAACCCTGATCCAATGGAGCCTTGATAATCCGGGAAAACCTGTTGCCAAGGTCATTGAAATGGTGCATGCCGGAACAAAAATTCAGGGGTTGGAAAGTGAAATTATTATCAGAGAATCTTCCCGTGCTGTGAGATTTACGGAAATGAAGGGACAATCCGGGTACGAAATCAAATCCTCTTTCTTGTGAGGTCTTGAAAAATCAGAAGTAGTATTGCCGCTTGTATTTTGTAAGAATCTTTGAGTTTTTCCATACAATTCCCCTTGCAAATGATCCTACCATTATTAATTATTTGTTTTGTCTTTTTATTGCAGTCTTTTTTTCTTTTCTCCCCTTTTTTTATCTAATTGACTTTCAAAGACTTTTTTGCTATCTTTCTGGGTCTCTGTTTATATTGTTTTCTGATTTTGCCATCTCCTTTTTTCATAAAAAGGACTTTTTTAACATACCTTGAATGAGTTCGGTTTATTCCGTAGAGAGATGTAACTATGTCCGTTGTTTGTCTGAACCATATTTCAAAAAATTTTGGCGACCACCAGGCCGTCCATGATCTGTCCCTGGATATTTTTCGGGGGGAGTTCTTGACCCTGCTTGGTCCTTCCGGGTGCGGCAAGACAACTGTGCTGCGAATGATTGCAGGTCTTGAAACCTGGGATTCAGGACAGATCTACATTGACGGAAAGGACATGGCAAATGTGCCTGCCTGTGACAGGGATGTGAATACGGTTTTCCAAAGTTATGCCCTGTTTCCCCACATGAACGTATTTGACAACATTTCCTTTGGCCTCAAGCTGAAAGGCCTGGATAAAAGTACCATTGAAAAACGGGTGGAGGAGACCCTGGAGCTTGTGCGCTTGAAAGGCCTTGGTAAACGAAGTATTGATCGGCTTTCAGGCGGTCAGCAGCAGCGGGTTGCCATTGCAAGGGCCGTGGTGAATGAACCCTTGATTCTGCTTCTGGATGAACCTTTGAGTGCCCTTGATCATAAATTGAGAAAGGAGATGCGTCATGAATTGAGACGGCTGCATCGGGTTCTTGGCATTACTTTTGTCTTTGTCACCCATGACCAGGAAGAGGCTTTGACCATGTCCGACCGTGTTGTGGTTATGAATAACGGCCGTATTGAGCAGGAAGGCACCCCAAAGGACATCTATGAAACTCCGCGGAATCTTTTTGTGGCAGATTTTATTGGACAGAGCAATCTCTTGAAAGCCGAAGTGTTAGACACCTCCGGAACCACCATGAAAATTCAGGTGTGCGGTCTTGTGAAAACCGTTGCCAATCGCCGGGGATTTCAGACAGGAGAGATGGTTTGGATGCTGCTTCGTCCAGAGGATATGATTGTCAACGATACGGATCATTCGTGCGCGGAAAATCATATTGAGGGCCGAGTGGAAGAGATGGTTTACAAGGGCATGACCGTGGAGCTTGTTATTCGTCTGATTACGGGAGAGCGGATATTTGTCCAGCAGTTTTTCAATCAGGACATGGAAGAAATTTACTACGAAGACAAGGAACAGGTGTGCATTTCCTGGTACGATGGGTGGGAGGTGATTCTGCCCCATGAATAAACCTCATTTCATCAGATACGGCTCCATTTGGGTGAATATGGGCTGGCTCATGGTATTCGCCCTGGTGCCTGCTTTGCTGGTGGTTGGAATGAGTTTTCTGTCCATGGATTTGGATCGGTTTTTCCGCTTGCCATTTACCCTGGAAAATTACCGGGAATTGTTTGTCTCGGTGAATGCCAAAATTCTCATACAGTCTTTGTATTATTCCTTTGGTACAAGTCTTGGCTGTCTGATTCTGGGATATCCCTTTGCCTGGTTTTTGTCCCAAGCATCCAAAAAACGCCAGACCATTTTGCTCATGGCCTTGATTGTTCCTTTCTGGACCAGTTCCTTGATCCGTACCTATGCCCTGGTGATTTTGATGAAGGCCAATGGGCTGATCAATTCTGTTTTTATTGCTCTGGGGCTGATCCAGGAACCATTGTCCATTTTGTACACAGATACGGCGGTGTTCATTGGGCTGATTTATTCCTTGCTGCCCTTTATGATTTTGCCCATTTATGGGGTGCTTGAAAAAATGGATCGATCCTTGATTGAGGCGGCAAAAGATCTTGGTGCCTCGGATTTCTGTACCTTTGTCCGGGTGGTGCTGCCTTTGTCCCTTCCCGGAATTTTTGCCGGAATTGTCATGGTATTTCTGCCTGCCATGGGGTTGTTTTATATTCCGGATCTGCTTGGTGGTTCAAAAACCATGATGATGGGAAATTTTATCAAGAATCAGTTTCTTACGGCTGGCAACTGGCCCTTTGGTTCTGCGGCAAGTGTGTTTCTCATGCTGATTATGGCAGTAATGATGCTGGTGTATCTGCCCATTGCCGGAAAATCCGATGACAAAGAAGGATTTGCAGTATGAAAAACTGGATTGGCAGGTCATGGCTGACCATGGTGTTTGTGTTTTTGTATCTGCCCTTGCTGATTCTCATGGTGTATTCCTTTAATGAAGCACGGTTTTCAACGGTGTGGAAGGGGTTTTCATGGAAATGGTATTTGCAGCTGCTGAATAATACGGCATTGCTCAGCGCTGCCTTTCATTCCGTGGTTGTGGCCGTCCTTGCAAGTACATTGAGTACTGTCATGGGAACCTTTGGGGCATTTATCCTGAACCGGTACACTTTTGCGGGAAGAAGTCTCTTTTATGGCCTGATTTACTGGGTAATGGTAAGCCCTGATATTGTCATGGGGATTTCTTTGCTTATGCTCTTTGTCATCCTTGGCATGGGACCGGGATTTTTGACCCTGCTGATTTCCCATGTGACCTTTTGTTTGCCCTTTGTCATTGTCACGGTGCTTGCCAGAATTCGGGACTTTGACCAGAATGTGGTGGATGCGGCAAGGGATCTTGGTGCAGGAGAGTTCCAGATATTTTTTGCCGTCATTCTTCCCATGATTTTGCCTGCGGTACTTGCAGGCTGGTTGCTGTCTTTTACCTTGTCCATGGATGACGTCATCATCAGTTTTTTTGTGGCAGGGCCGGAATTTGAAATTTTGCCCCTTCGCATTTATTCCATGGTAAAACTTGGGGTAAAGCCCGAGGTCAATGCCCTGTGTACGGTAATGTTTTTGTGCACCCTTGCCGTGGTCATACTTGCCCACTCTTTAATGAAGGAGGAAAAAAAGTGAAACATCGGATTTTTTCCATATTGTGCGTCTGTTTACTGCTGCCCATGACAGTATTTGCCGGCAGGCAAAAGGTGTATGTATATAACTGGACAGAGTATATCCCCCCCAAACTGATCCACGATTTTGAAAAAAAGACCGGGATCAAGGTGGTGTATTCCACCTATGAAAACAACGAGGTCATGTACGCAAAAATCCGCCTGACCAGGGGCCGGGGATATGATCTGATTTTTCCTTCCACCTATTTTGTGGATAAGATGCGAAGGCAAGGCCTTTTGGCCGAAATTGACCATGGAAAAATCCCCAATTTCAAAAATCTGGATTCTGATCTGTTAGACAAGCCCTATGATCCGGGCAACAAATACAGCATCCCCTATATCTGGGGTTCCACGGGCCTTGTGTCTAATACAGACAAGGTAAAATCAGACCACATGATGTCCTGGGAAGACCTGTGGCGGTCAGAATTCAAGGGGCGGTTGGTTATGAACGATGATGTGCGGGAAGTCTTGGGCGTTGGCTTGCTCGTCAATGGATATTCTGTAAATGATACCGATCCTGTCCATATTGAGCAGGCCTATAATTCCATCAAGAAATTACTGCCTAATATCCGTGTGTTTTCAGGAGATTCCCCCAAGCAGCCCATGCTGAATCTGGAAACCTATGCCGGCATGATATGGAGCGGAGAAGCCTATATGGCCCACCAGGAAAATCCTTCCATTTCCTATGTGTATCCAGAGGAAGGTGCCATTTTCTGGATGGATTCCATGGCCATTCCCAAGCATGCCAAAAATATGGATGCTGCGTACAAATTTATCAATTTTATCCTGGAACCGGAATCTGCGGTGCAGATTTGTGAATATCTGGGATATTCGCCCCCCAATGTCGCGGCAAAAAAGATCATGGACAGGGAACTTGTTCAAAATCCCATGCTGTTTCCCCCAAAGGAAGTGGTGAAAAAAGGGGAATTTCAAATGGATGTAGGAGAGGCGATTCTTGTGTATGAGCGTTTCTGGGAACGATTAAAGATTGGATTGTAATATAAACCCTTGTCCGGTTATTTGTCCTGAAAAGGGAAAAAAAATTGACTATCCGGGCGTGTTGGTGTAAAAGGTTATCCTTTATCATCATCATGTTATAAACCAGAGGGCAGTTGCTATTGTTGCCGGTTTGTTTTATGGAACCATCCATCCGGGAATATGGCGTGTGTCTGCTTTCTAAATCTAGGAGAGAAAAATGGCAGTACCAAAGCAAAAAAGCTCCAAATCACGGGGCAGAAAAAGAAGAACCCATTATAAAACTTCCGCACCTACTGTATCTGTATGTCCTGAATGCCAGGAACCCAAACTGCCCCATACGGCCTGCCCGGAATGCGGTGCCTACAAGGGCAGAAATGTTCGTATGACAGAAGAAGAAGCGGCATAGCAGGTACAGGAGAAAAGTCCATGACAATAGAAAGCAAGGTACAAAAACTCATTGCTGAAAAAGTTCCGGATATTGACATCAACGATGTGGTGCTTGACGCCTCCTTGATTGATGATCTGGGTGCGGATTCATTGACCGTTGTTGAGCTTGTGATGACAATGGAAGAGGAATTCGATATTGAAGTAAATGACGAAGATGTGGAAAAACTGATTACTGTCAGGGATATTATTCAGTTCATCGAAGAAAAATCTTGATGACATTCAGGGCTGTGGCTCGTATGGGTGTGTGGGAGCCTGAGGATTATGAGTGAAGAACAATTCATTCTCATGGGAAGTGATCATGCAGGCTTTGCCTTAAAACAGGTTATTGCCAAGTTCTTGGGTGATCATGGACATGCCGTAAAAGACCTTGGGACAGACGGAACTGCTTCGGTAAACTATGTGGACTATGGGAAAAAAGTCGCACAGGCGGTTTCTTCCGGCAGGGCCCCGAGGGGTATTTTGTTGTGCGGCACGGGAATGGGTATGTCCATTACGGCAAACCGATTTCCTGGTGTCAGGGCTGCCCTTTGCTCGGATGTGTTCACCGCCAAAATGAGCCGCATGCACAACGATTCCAATATTCTTGTCCTGGGAGGCCGTTTGCTGGGGCCGGATCTTGCCTGTGAAATTGTCCGGATCTGGCTGGAAACCCCGTTTGAGGGAGGTCGGCATCTGGACAGGATTGCCTCCATTGAGAAGGTCTTGGAAAGCCAGGCATAAGATGGTTGATTCTCGTCCTTCCTGGCATGTGTATTTTATGGGAATCACGGAACTTGTGGCCACCCGTTCCACCTGCACCCGGCGCAAAGTGGGCGCCATTGTTGTAAAGGACAAGCAGATCTTGTGTTCCGGATATAATGGTGCGCCTGCGGGCGTTCCCCATTGTGCCGAAACCGGTTGCTTACGTCTCCAATTAAAGGTCCCTTCCGGTGAAAAACATGAGTTGTGCAGGGGAGTCCATGCCGAACAGAACGCCATTGTCCAGGCAGCTTCCCATGGCATATCCTTGAAAGGTTCTGTTCTGTATTGCACCAATCAACCTTGTTCTATCTGTGCCAAGATGATTATCAATACAGGCATAGAAAAAGTGTATTATACAGATGGGTACGATGATCCCCTGGCTCTGGAAATGATGGAGCAGGCAGGATTGGCATTGATCCGTCTGGAAAAAGTAACTGCGGAGCAATATCATGAAGTGCCCGTTCTGCCAAAACCCCAACACCAGGGTGGTTGATTCCCGTTCCGGGAAAATCGAATTTGAAGTCCGCCGTCGCCGGGAATGTCCTGATTGTGCCCAACGGTTTACTACCTATGAACGCATTGAGCGTTCCCCCGTGGTTATTGTGAAAAAGGACAACCGGCGAGAGGAATTTAATCGGGAAAAAATCACCCGTGGGATTAAAAGGGCCTGTGAAAAAAGGGATATCGGCCTTGACCGCATTGACCAGATTGTGGACAATATTGAGCGGGAATTACAGGATCTTTCCCAGCGAGAAATTCCTTCTTCCATTGTGGGGGAAAAAATTATTTCTGCCCTGAAAAAAGAAGATGATGTGGCCTATGTGCGGTTTGCCTCTGTGTATCGAGAATTTGCCGATGTGACTGATTTTATGCAGGAACTCAAAAGCATGATGCCAAAATCCCAATCTTCTGAACATTCAGCCCAGGCAAATCCAGAAATATAATCCAATACGACAAAGGCCTCTTTCGAGAATAAACATGAGTGAAACCATACCCATGAGCCAAGACCAAAATTTCATGGATCTTGCCCTTGATCTTGCAAGGCAGGGAAAGGGATTTACTTCGCCCAATCCTTGCGTGGGTGCAGTTGTGGTAAAAAACGGCCGGGTATTGGGCAAGGGCTTTCACAGGGCAGCTGGTATGCCCCATGCCGAAGTGGAAGCATTAAATGATGTTGCAAATTCCGGCGGGTCTGTTCGTGGGGCAACCTTGTACGTGACCCTGGAGCCCTGCAATCATTTTGGGAAAACGCCTCCCTGTACCCATAAAATTCTTGAAAGCGAAATTGCCCGTGTGGTGATCGGCTGCCATGATCCCAATCCCCATGTGGCAGGCAAAGGCATGGCTTTTTTACAGGAAAACGGGGTGTCTGTAACCACCGGTATTCGGCAGGAAGAGGCTTGCGAAATTATCGAAGATTTTTCCTGGTATATGCTCAATGGACGTTCTCCTTTTGTTGTTTTGAAATGTGCGGCCACCCTGGATGGGTATATTGCTACATCCACGGGGAATTCCCAATGGATTACAGGAGAGAAAGCAAGGGGATACGGACATTTGCTGCGCCATGAAGCCGATGCCATTCTTATTGGTTCGGGAACCTTGCATGCGGATAATCCTTCCCTGACAGCGAGAATTCCCGGAAAAGAAACCAAAAATCCCATGCGGGTTGTGCTGGATACCCATTTGACCATTGATGAGACATCCAGGCTTATTGGGGAAATAAAAGAGGCTCCTGTGGTTGTGATATGCGAACCTCTGGGAGATGTGAAAAAGCAGCAAAAAAAGGAAGCCCTTGTGAAGAAGGGTGTCCAGATTCTCGAAGTTGATACCATTCAGGGCAGGCTTGATCTGAATCAGGTTGTGGAAAAACTTGGTAAAATGGGTGTGATGAATTTACTCATCGAAGGCGGCGGCACTATTGCCGCATCTTTCCTTGGGACGGGCCTTGTGAACAAGGTCTGTTATTTTGTGGCCCCAAAACTTTTGGGAGCAAATGACGGAATCCCTGTGTTCCGGGCAAAGGGGCCGGAAAATATTGCCGAGATTCAGCATCTGGAACATGTAACCATGAAGCAGCTTGGAAATGATGTGCTTTTCCAGGGCTATCCTGTGCGAAGTGTTTGATAGGGCTGCGGATGAAAATGGCAGGCAAAGTCCATGGAGGCGGTTGTGTTTACAGGAATTATTGAAAATGTGGGCACCTTGCGCCGTGTGGAGATAAAAGGCGAGGGCAGGATTTTTCATCTTGCCACGAAGCTTGATTTGTCTTCCACAAGGCTTGGGGATTCCATTGCCGTAAATGGGGCTTGTCTTACTGCGGTGCATCTGGATTCCAATGGGTTTAGTGTGGATGTGTCTCCTGAAACCGTTGCCAAAACTACCTTCAAAGACATACGTCCCGGGGCCTTGATGAATCTGGAACGTGCCATGCAGCTGGGATCCAGAATTGACGGTCATCTGGTGTCCGGTCACGTTGACGGGGTTGGAACCATTTCTTCAGTTTCCCAGCAAAGCAACGCCACCATCGTGGAGATTCTGGTGGAAAAAGAGCTTGGAATTCAGATGATTGAAAAAGGCTCGGTTGCCGTTGACGGAATCAGTCTTACCATAAATAAATGCTGGGAACAGGGATTCCAGGTCAGCATCATTCCCCATACAGGCAAAATGACCACCTTGACCCATAAACGGCAAGGCGATCAGGTAAACATTGAAACCGATATGCTGGGAAAATATGTAAGAAAAGCCCTTGGACAAATGGGTGGGGGTAATTTCCTTTCTTCTGCCGGAGGCGGCAACCCAAAAGATATTTCCCTTGGATTCCTTGCCGGACACGGCTTTGTCTGAGTACAATACAGTAAAAATAAAAACCAATACAAAATAAATGGAAAATAAAGAGGAAACTATCCATGCCGCATATAACGATTGAACAGGCCATTGAGGATATTCGTAATGGCAAAATGGTGATTCTGGTGGATGATGAAGATCGGGAAAACGAGGGGGATTTGACCATGGCAGCCCAGTTCGCTACCCCGGAAGCCATCAATTTCATGGCAAAATACGGAAGGGGATTGATCTGTCTTTCTCTGGATTCCAGCATTGCCGATCGTCTGGATCTGCCCATGATGGTAGAAGACAATACCTCCCAGTTTGGTACGGGATTTACCGTGTCCATTGAGGCAAGAAAAGGGGTTACCACGGGGATTTCCGCCGCAGACAGGGCCACAACCATCCTTACCGCCGTGGATGACAATACCACTCCCCAGGATATTGCAAGGCCGGGGCATATTTTCCCGCTGCGTGCAAGGGACGGCGGTGTAATGGTGCGTATTGGTCAGACCGAAGGATCCGTGGATCTGGCGCGTCTTGCCGGATGCAAGCCCGCAGGAGTCATCTGTGAGATCATGGATGAAGATGGAACCATGGCAAGGATGCCTTCTCTGGAAAAATTTTCTGAGAAACACGGCATTGGCATCTGTACAGTAGCCGACCTTGTGAACTATCGGCTGCGAACCGAGATTTTTGTGCGCAGGGCTGCCCAAACCTTGATTCCAACCAGGATTGGTGGAGATTTTACCTTTATTGCCTATGAAAATGATATTGATAATTTAACCCATATTGCCTTGGTAAAAGGAGAGATTGACCCGGAAAAACCAGTACTGTTCAGGATGCATTCCGAGTGCATGACCGGAGATCTCTTCTCCTCATTGCGTTGCGATTGTCAGGATCAGCTGCATAAGGCCATGCGTATGATAGACGAAGAAGGCGTTGGCGCCATCGTGTATTTACGCCAGGAAGGACGTGGTATCGGGCTTGTGAACAAATTGAAAGCCTACGAATACCAGCGTCAGGGAATGGATACCGTGGAGGCCAATGAAAAATTGGGATTCAAGGCCGACATGAGAGATTATGGGGTTGGGGCACAGATTCTGGTGGATCTGGGGGTAAGACAGATTCGACTCATGACCAATAATCCAAAGAAAATGGTGGGGCTGGAAGGCTATGGGTTGAGTATCGTGGAGCAGGTACCCATTGAAGTTCCCAGCAATCCCTATAATAAGGGATATTTGCAGTGCAAGCAGGCAAAGATGGGGCATTTGCTTCATTTATGATGCCCTGAGTGTAGTTTATCTACGATAATCATTATTATTAGCTTATCACATAGACAATAAAAGGAAGAAGACCATGCCGCAGATCGTGGAAGCAAGTCTGGAAGCAAAAGGGAAAAAATTTGGGGTCATTGTATCCCGTTTTAATGATTTTATTACATCAAAACTTTTGGACGGAGCCCTGGATGCTCTGGTGAGAAATGGTGCCGATGATAACGACATCACCGTCGTAAAGGTTCCTGGTGCATTTGAGATTCCAATGACCGCAAGTAAAATGGCAAAAAAGAATGCCTATGATGCTATTATTTGTCTTGGGGCTGTCATTCGTGGTGCTACAACCCATTATGATTACGTGTGTGCAGAAGTTTCCAAGGGAATTGCTGCCGTGGGACTGGAAACAGGGCTGCCTGTGATTTTTGGTATTGTTACAACGGAAACCATTGAACAGGCCATTGAACGGGCTGGGACTAAGGCCGGAAACAAGGGCTTTGATGCTGCCATGGGTGCCATTGAAATGGCCAATCTGAATCAGCAGCTTTCCTGATATATGGCAGATTCCACAAAAGGATCCCGCAGACAGGCAAGGATCATGGCTCTTCAGGTATTGTTTTCTCTGGATATGCATGGGAGTTTGAACAATATCCTTGATTTGCAGGACGTTTGTAATCTGTGTCTGGAAGAGTTAGAAACTCCGCATGACCAGGATGATTCACAAGTACCAGTTACCGGCGCACAGGACATGAGGGGTCTGGATATTTCGGGAGAATCTTTTTTTGCAAATCTGGTTCAGGGGGTTAGCCGAAATATTGTTTCCATTGATGAGCTGATTTCTGTACATTGCAGAAACTGGAAATTGTCCAGAATGTCTTTCGTGGACAGGAATATTCTTCGTCTCGCAGTATATGAACTTATCCATTGCCCGGATATTCCCATGCCTGTTTCCATTAACGAGGCCGTGGATCTTGGCAAAATTTACGGCACAAGGGAATCCGGGAGATTTATTAACGGTATTTTGGATGGAATCCGGATGTCTCTTGAAAAAGAAGGTATTGCATAAAGTCATTTATGGGCAAAATGGTTGACAGGGAAGGAACACAAAATGATTATTAAGAAACTGGAAGTCGGGCCGATTATGGCAAATTGTTATATCCTTGGCTGTGAAGAGACAAAGCAGGCCATTGTTATTGATCCGGGAGACGAGGGAGACCGTATTCTTTTGGAGCTTGCTGAATCTGCCTTGAAAGTAACATATATTCTGAATACCCACGGTCATTTTGACCATGTGGGAGGCAATTCCCGTCTCAAAGAAGTGACCGGAGCCCCCCTTGCCATCCATGAAGATGATTCTCCCATGCTTGCTCAACTGGCCATGTCTGCAGCTCGTTTTGGTCTGTCAGCGGAAAATTCTCCTGAGGCAGACCGCTATCTTGTGGAAGGGGACACCATTGATGCCGGCACCATTTCCTTGAAAGTGATCCATACGCCGGGCCATACCAGGGGCGGGGTGTGTCTGTACACCCCTGGACATTTGTTTTCTGGAGATACCCTGTTTGCAGGCTCCATTGGCAGGACAGATTTTCCAGGTGGAGATTTTGACACCCTGATCAACAGCATAAAGACCAAATTATTGTGTCTGCCCAGGGAAACCGTTGTCTATCCCGGACATGGGATGCCCAGCACCATTGAAATGGAAATGAGAAGCAATCCCTTTCTTCGATAATTTTTGTTTTTTGCTGCAAGCCATCATTTTCCGTGAACTGGGAAGAGAAATTCGTCAACTATCCGTAAACGTATACTGTATTATATAGAGTAGGAGTTTCGATGAAATTAGTGTGTCGCTTTTGTATATTGTTTTGTGTTTGTTTTTTTATGTTTGCAGGATATTGCCATGCTGCTCCCAAATTGTTCATGCCGGAACGAAGATTTGTCTTTGAACCTGTCCCGGACGGTTCTGTTTTGCACCATGATTATATTTTAAAAAATCAAGGTGATGAGCCTCTGGAAATCCTTGAAATCGGCACCGCCTGAGGGTGTCAGGGGGCAGCTTCCAAGGGCCCCATTCCCCCGGGCGGGGAAGGAAAAATTACCGTTAAGATCACAACGGAAGGCTATGGCGGTAAAAATATGGACAAGCAGATGCTTGTGAAAACCAATGATCCTGAGAACAGCGAATTTTATATTAAAATTTTTGGAAAGGTAGAAAAAGTCGCAAATATTTCCCCCAGGGTGGTTGCCCTGGATGGGAAACCAGGGGAAAAATTGACAGGCCAGGTTTTGATTGCCCCGGAACCAAAATATTCTTTTTCCATTTTGAAAATGGAGCAGTCCTTTTATAAAGGTTTTGTGTGTAAACTCATTGCGCCGAAAAAAAATGAAACTTCCTGGAAAGTTACCATTGAAGCCTTTTCTGACAAGCCTGACAGTCTGTATGAAATCATTCGCTTGAAAACGAATAGTCCCCATAAGCCGGAGTTGAAAATCCGGGTGTATGCCATGTATTCTGAAGATCCGGCAAATGAGTAGTTGTAATTAAGGTGGTGTAGGCTATGGATCGTTCAAATATAAAAATTGTGGTGTTTGATTGCGATGGGGTCTTGTTTGATACTGCTGGGGCCAATCGAAAGTTTTATAATATTGCCCTGGCCCATTTTTCCAAGCCAGAACTGGATCAGGAGCAATTTGACAATGTTCACATGATGACGGTGCAGGATGGTTTGAATTATCTGTTTCCAGAGATGAAAGATGACTTTTCTCCTGTGTACGAAGTGCTTAGAGGGATTGAATTTGAAACCCTGGCAAGTGAAATGAGCATGGCAGAAGGTCTTGTTCCATTGTTGGAGAAGATTGGAAAAAAGGGAATGCTTAGGGGGGTTGCCACTAACCGTACCGACAGCATGTATCAGCTCATCAGGGATTTTCAGCTGACAGGGTTGTTTGAAAAGGTGGTGACGGCAAAGGACGTTGAGCATCCAAAGCCTGCACCGGATCAGCTGCATCTCATCATGGAAACCTTTGATCTTGCCCCTCGCCAGATTCTTTTTGTGGGGGACTCCCAGTTTGACATGAATGCTGCAAAGGCTGCTGATACCTTGTTTGCGGCTTTCAAGAATCCTTCCCTTTCTGCGGATCTCCATTTGGATTCCATGGAAGAGTTGGGCAGAATTCTTGATGTATGATGAATGGTCAAAGAATATGATAGATGACAAAGGGTGTTTTTCCGAGTTTGTGCAGGAAAAACACCCTTTGTTTATTTTGGATTTACTTGGAAATGGGATTAAAGGGAATGGATGAGTTTTTTCATGTCTCGTACTGCCAGGTCGATTCCCGTAAACACAGATTGGGAAATGATGCTGTGGCCAATGCTGTATTCGGTGATTTCTGAAAGTCCCTTGAAGGCGCTGATGGTATCATAGCCGATTCCGTGACCTGCATGGACACCCATTTTTAGTTTTACTCCAATTTTGGCCGCATTGACGATGCGGGAAAGTTCCTGATCCCTTTGTACTCCGGGGGCAGCTTCACAAAAGGCTCCGGTATGGATTTCAATGGAATCTGCATTCAGCTGATGGGCACATTTGATCTGGTCAAGATCTGGATCAATGAAAATGCAAACTTTCATTCCAGCTCCTTGTAGAGTTGAGATGGCTTCTCCAATCTGAACCTGGTGGGAGATGATATCAAGGCCGCCTTCTGTGGTTAGTTCTTCCTTGGTTTCGGGAACCAGGGTGACGGTATCAGGTCGAATATCAAGGGCAATACCAATCATTTCATTGCTTGCAGCCATTTCCAGAATTAGTCTTGTTTTTACCACCTCACGCAGCAAGCGGACATCCCTTTCCTGAATATGCCTGCGATCCTGTCGTAAATGTACCACAATGGCATCGGCTCCGGCGGTTTCTGCCGCAAGCGCGGCTGCTATGGGTTCAGGATAGGATACGCCACGCACCTGACGAAGGGTGGCTACGTGATCCACGTTCACAGCGAGTTCTGCGGTCATTTGTTTGTCTCCTCTGTTTGGTCGTCCTATTGTTGTATTTATTATTGGGCTGGGTACAATTTTTCAGTTCCCGTAATCTGTGTCAGAAAAAGGGGAGTTCCTGGTTTGGCTCCACAATTTTCAGAAGCTCCAGGCTTTTTTTTTCCATTTCCATCATCTGGGCATCTCCTTGTTCATGATCATAGCCAAGCAGGTGCAAAATGCCGTGGATGACAAGCTGGGACATGCGTTCTTCTGTGGTAATGGAAGCCTGTTGGGCCTCTCGCTGTGCCGTATCAATGGAAATGACCACATCTCCCAGAAGTTCCGGGCAAATATCGGCATATTCTCCTTCCTGCATGGGAAAAGACAATACATTTGTGGGTGCTGAAATTCCCCGGTAGGCAAGGTTCAGCTCTTCAATACCAGGATCGTCTGTGATTACCACGGACACTTCCTTGTCATTGCAATCCAAGGCGTTTAAGATCTGCTGTATCTTTTTGTGCAGGAGCTGAGTTGGCAGCCTCTGCTCGTGGGGGTTGTCTATCAGTATCTTTTGTTCCATTCTTCTTTTCCTGGGCCTTGTCAGGATATTCAATTCTATTGTGGTAAATACTTGTTAAAATGGTATTAAAACTTTTTGCAATGGCATGAAGATCCTTTAACGTCAGCTCACATTCCTCCAATTGGCCGTCAGCAAAAATATCGTTGATAAGGGCTTTTACCCTGCCTTTGATTCTTGAGGCTGTGGGGCGTTCCAATGCTCGCACCGAAGCCTCTGCCACATCTGCCAGCATGACAATTCCTGCCTCCCTTGTCTGGGGCTTTGGCCCTGGGTAGCGGAAATCTGCTTCATTCACAGGCCCTGGGGAGGTTTTCTGGCTTTTCGCATAAAAATATTTGATCAGGGAGGTGCCGTGGTGCTGGACAATACCATCAATGACTTCGCTGCCAAGCCTGTATTGTCTGGCAAGTTCCACGCCCCGTTTTACATGCTGGATAAGGATCAATGCGGACATGGACGGGGATAATTTGTCATGACGGTTTTTTCCGTCAGATTGATTTTCTATAAAATACAAAGGCTTGTCAAGTTTCCCAATGTCATGGTAATAGCCCATTACCTTGGCAAGCAGACCTGATGCACCAATTGCCGATGCTGCCGCCTCTGCAAGGGTTCCCACGATGAGGCTGTGGTTGTAGGTTCCCGGCGCTTCAATCATCAGGCGTTTGATCAGGGGCTGGTCAAGGTTGGATATTTCCAGCAATCGGGTTTCCGTGGTGTAATTAAATCCGATTTCCAGCATGGGGGAGATGCCCACGGTCAGAATGGCAGATAAAAGGCCTCCGAAAAAGGCCATCAATTCATGCTGCAACAGGGCCATTGGCAGGGAATGATCTGGTGAATAGAGCCAGAAGGAGGCGGCAAGAAGGGTGTTGAAAATTCCAAGTTTGAAGCCGGCTCCAATGAAATTTTTGCGTTTTTGCTGATTTGCCACCCAATAGGCAGCAGTACTGCCGCTGAGAAAATAGAAAATCAATACTTCCAGATTGCCGCCAAAGGAAATGGCCGTGAAAATGGAAATGACAATACTTGCGGCAACGGCAATGTTAAAGCCCAGAAAGATGCATACGATCATGGATGCCGAGGGAATTGGTATCAGCATGAAGTAGGAATTGGCAGCAAGGGCCCATTCCGGTGGAGATACCATGGATCTGGAAAGATAGATCATAACCTGGGTGAATCCGAGATAAAACAGCAGGATAACAAAAAGAAATGCCATGTGCTTGTTGTGATGATTTTTCAGTCTTGGGTGGTCTTTCAGGAAGACCAGGTAGGATACCAGAAGCAGGGTAAAGGCAAGGAGAAAAATTCCCATGGAGGACATGGGATCCTGATTCTGGGCTGCTTCCTTTTTCTGGAGGGCAGAAAGTTTCAACAGCTTTTCCTTGTCCACAAGTTCGCCTTCCCGGATAATCATTTCCCCTGCCTTGACAGGGAACATGGCCCTGGTGATTCGTGAAGCAGCTCCTTGTTTTCTTTGTTCGGTCTCCTTTCTGTTCAAGGTAATATTGGGTTGAAGTAATTGTTGGCAAATATCTATAATCAGGTATGTAAGAGTATGGGTTTCCTTTTGTAACAGGCTTTTCCCAATGGTTTTTGCCATGGTTCTTGCCTGATCCGGATCATAAAATTTTTTCAGATCAGTAATGGCGTTTTCTTTATTGGAAAGAATATCCCGCAGGATAATGCCCTTTCCTGTTTCTTTCAGAAGGATTTCCCTATTTGCAACAACACCGTTGTCCAGGATTCTTTTGATGATGACAATGATGGTATCGCTGATATCTGGGGAAAATTTTTTCTGATACAGTATGTTGTATGCACCATCGTTGATGCGGATCCCTCCCAGGCGGGATTCAAAGTCTGGCTTGGTTGCAAGAATCTCTTCAAATTTTGGGACTGGATTCTGGCTGTTTTGGTCTTTCTGGGAAACAGAAGATTGTTCCTGGTCCGGAAAAAATGATTTCCCAAGGGAAAA
>PDWI01003000.1_pt1 | contig 24589 bp, 21 predicted proteins | sample 1430891 | NCBI WGS metagenome assembly PDWI01 (sample SAMN01162508, study PRJNA174530) | Oral metagenome, whole genome shotgun sequencing project. | biome: Marine environment; feature: Marine mammal; material: Swab sample of the gingival sulcus; isolation source: swab sample of gingival sulcus...
CGTGATGAGCATGTGTTTATCTCGAATATCGTCCGCTGCAGACCTCCTGGTAACAGGGTTCCAACACATCAGGAGGCACAGGCATGTATTCCCTACCTCCACAGGCAAATTGAAATCGTTGATCCTCAAATCCTTATCACACTTGGCAGTACGGCAATAAAACGGATTATGCAGGACCCCGCAATCAAGATCTCCTCGGTGCGCGGCAAATGGCTCAACATTGGAGGCCGGCGGATCATGCCGGTTTTCCATCCGGCAGCACTGTTGCGTAATCCAGCATTAAAAAAGCCCACATGGGAAGATTTCAAGGAAATTATCCGCACGTACAGAAAGCACATTGATCCAGAGCATCATTCCGATTATCTCTAACCTTCATCCCGGATACACAGGCAAAAGATGCTGTTCAATCAGCGGACAAACCAGCTTTTACAGTATCTGATTGTATCTTGTAAAAACAGTGGCAGATGGTGGAAGACCGGATGTTAGTACCATCCGGTCTCGCTGTTTAATGGATTATTTTGGGCGTAGAACCCATCAAGGTTAGAATTCGTAACTATATCCTACAGTAACCAGTGTTGCGGTACTGTTGGTAAATTCTCCGTTGATGGCACCATGAGCAGTGTCACGGGATTCCTTGTAATCATAAAGCACTGCCGCCGAAATCTCACTTTTTTCACCGACCTTAAAGCGAGCACCTGCCGAAAAAAGGTAGGCATCAGAATCTGGCAGAGTGAAGTCAAGTGTTTCATCAGGAATGGGATTTTCGTCATAGGCAAAACCACCCATGAGTACGACGCCAGGGTTCAGATCATATTCAACAGATAATCTGAAACAGTTTGAATCTTCCCAGTTTCGTATTGCAGGCCGGTCAAAGGCGTTAAACAACAAGGGATTGGTAATCGGTACGTCATAATCGATATCAAGAGATTTCCATTCTTTCCAGAAAGTACGATCAAAGGTAAACTCAACCTTGGCTCTGCCAAAATCATAGGCACCTGAAAGTGAAAGAACGGCAGGTGATGGAACAACTACCTCACCTCCGGTATCGACTCTCCAGGAAGGGACAGGAAGGTTTGTTGCCAGATAGGCATCACCTTCAATATTCATTTCCACCAGAGAACGGTAGGTTACTGAAAGGTTTAGCTGTTCACTGGGCTTAACAGAAACAGCAAGGTTGTAACCAAAATCGAGGCCATCACCTGATACATCACGAATCCCATAGTAGGGGAACGCAACATATCCGTTACTTTTTACACTGGCATCGCTGTAAATGATTCTTGCTCCACCAGCTACAGAAAGAACATCATTGATTTTATAGGAAAGCACAGGATTTAAATCAAATACCTTCAAGGAAAATTCCTCAGCAAAGGTGCGGCCAAAGCCGTCTTTCCAGTGCTTGGCAAGACCAAAAGGTGCAGTAAAAGAGAAGCCAAAACGCATGTTATTAAATTCTGGTGAAACCAGAAAGAAAGTTGGCAGCAAGAAACTTTCATCTTCTGATTGGTCATCAAAATAGGGGGATCGAGCGTCTGTATAATCAACAGCGGTCAGATAAATACCCGTAAAATTCCCCTCAAGGAGCCAGCCAGTGTTTTTCATCCATGACATATTGGCAGGATTATAGTAGGCAGCATCAGCATCCAGGGCACTGGCTACGTTTGCCCCAGCCTTAGCAGTGGAATCAGCAGACTGCTCAGGAATTCGAAAACCCGATCCAAATACCGTACCGGCTGTAAAAACAGATGCAAACGTCAAAACAGCAATAGCTTTTTTCATTCTCTTCACCCCTTCATTTTTTATTAGGAATTATTCATTTGTGATAGTAAGGCTATCACACTTCTCTCGTATGAAGATACAGCCCAGGAAGGAGAAAAATACAGCAGACAACTGGTAACGCCACATATCAAAGTATTGCAGATCAAAAAAAAGGTCGTTGATCGGTTTCGATCAACAAGCCGAAAACCATCTCCAATACGTCCCCCGCGATTGGTTTTTTGTAATATGTCCGTTTCAAACTACACATATTTTTCATCAGCTATACCCGCATGTAGCTCTTTAATACAATTTCTCTCTATAAGGCAAGGTTTTTATTTTACATTTTTTTGTCATGTTTCTGATTTCCTCCAGGTTTTGTCTTCCAGCGTCGATGCATCCAGAGCCACTGACCAGGATATTCCCGTATATATTTTTCAAGCAGAGAGGTACAGGACTGCATCACCTCGGTAACGTGTTCTTCACTGGTACCACGCGAGTAATCGACGTCAACCTCTTCACACTGTACCGAAACAGTACCGTCCCGGTTGCGTATTCCTGCGGCAAAGACGAGGGCAGCACCTGTTTTCAGAGAAAAAAGAGCGGGTCCCTTGGGCGTGGAACAAAGCCTGTTAAAACAGGAAACAAACACCCCCTTTCTGCCAGCATCCTGATCCACGAGCATGGCCATGCCGCCTTCGTCTTTCAGCGTTTTCAAAATACCTCGGACAGACATCCCCTTTGCGAGGATCCCAATTCCCATTTTTTGCCGGTGTTCATTCACTGCCGAGTTAATATAGGGGTTTGCAATTTTTGCAATGATATAGGTAAGCGGATAGCCTTTTGAGGTGATGGCTGCACCTAAATATTCCCAGTTGCCAAAATGGCCGCCAACAATAATTACTCCCTTTCCACGCGCATAGGCCTTCTTCAAGACATCTTCATTTTTAAATTCAACAATCTTAAGAAGTTCTTCAGGATGCATAAAGGCAAGACAGAGATGTTCCAAACCATTTTGCACAAGAGTTTGATATGCCTTTTTAGCTATCAGGGTACGTTCTTTTTCTGATTTTTCAGGATATGCATTTCGCAGATTTTCAAGGGTTATTTTTCTTCTGACAGGAATACAGTGGAAAATAAAACTGCCGGCCCATTTGCCGAATGACACCACTAACCCGCGAGGCATAATGCAAAAACACATCCCCAGCAAACGAAGGAACAGATACTCAAGCAAAAATCGGATTTTCTTCATAATTTCACGAGGCCTGCTCATTGTTTTCACGGTTAACAATATATTGAGCAAAAGTTTCTAACCATATGTTTTTAATCATAAGATGCGAGTTTTTTATCCTATTGCGATTATTTCATACACCTTCCGGCACAAATAGTAACTCTTTTGTGCCAATATTGAAACTGCTGCGACTGCAGCAGTTTCAATCCCACCCAAGGTCAGTAGATAATGGATTTGGACACAGCAGTAACAGATTGTGTACCGGTCAACACCATGGCCTGTTTGAGCTCTCCAGTGAGCTGATCAATATATTTTTCCACTCCCTCCTGTAAGCCTCCAACAGCAGCAACGGAAAATGGACGTCCTATCATTACACCATGGGCTCCAAGTGCCAACAGTTTCAAAATATCACCACCGCTTCGCACACCACCGTCTGCCAGGATAATCATATCTTTTCTCACCTCATCAGCTATTGCTTCAAGAACTTCAGCAGCCCCCGGAGTATAATCCATAACCCGTCCACCATGGTTGGAGACTACAATAGCTGCAGCTCCCGCATCTGCGGCAAGCCTTGCTTCATCTGGCGTCATAACCCCTTTCAAAATAAAATTCATCCCTGTTTTTTGTACTATTTCAATGAGTTTTTCCAGGGGTTTCGGTGAAACAGGCCGCCCCATCTTTCGCAACGTGATCAAGCCAGCTGCATCAATATCCATGCCGATAACGTCCGCACCTGTCTCTTTTGCACGGGCAAGTTTCGTATCGAATTCATCATCTTCCCACGGTTTGATAAAAGGAATTCCATGTCCCAGTGCATCCGTGATGGCCTTATTTCCTGCCTGGTGAATAAACTCAGGCACGCCATCACCCGTACAGCCCAGAATAGATTTATTTTTGCAGCCATGGATGATTGCATTGATATATGCTTCTTCGCTTATACCGCCACCCATATTGAATGAAACCCCTCCAATAGGTGCGGCAAGAACGGGTATTGCCAGCTTTTTCCCAAACAACTGAACAGAAGTATCCGGCTCAACCACATTATGAATAAGCCGCATATTAAATCTGATCCTTGCGAGGGCCTCAATGTTGTTGAAAAAAGCACTGCCGCTTCCCAGTCCTCCCATACCAGGTACTTCACCGGCACAGGCCCTGCCGTTACAGGCAGGGCATACACGGCAGTAAGGCTTCATCAGTTTTTTGGCATTTTCCCGAACATCTTTCATAGCGTCACCATTTTAAAAGGATTGTTGTGGAAGAGTTTTTATCCCGCAGACTAACCAGGAGGTCTGTCCTGAAACTCTCAAGCATTCTCAAATGATATATAATAAACAGAAAAACTGACTACCAGACAAAAAACATCTCATCCAACGTCATATTTTACCCTAAAAGCCTGCAAGTCATCCGTTTCAGTATTACTATTGTTTTGCTACAATTTGTATCATAAACAAATACTCATGGAGTATAGTAACAAATTTGTTTTTTTGACGAACCACTTGCAAAAGTACCGTTTCACAGTCTATGTTTACCGGATTTGCAATAAGACACTTGCGCTTGCAAAAGATTTTGCTCATATGTCTCTTCTTGCTACCATAAAACCACTATTAAAAACAAGAAAATGAACATGTTTTGGTTATTGGATCGTAAACAGATAAAAACCGCGACTCCGCGAGAGGGGCGTAAAGCGAGTCGTCATCTTTACAGTTGTAAACGGAGAATACCAGGAAGATGAAAATATTGACCACACCACGGATGGATCAATGTATTGGCTGCCACTCCTGTTCGCTCGCCTGTGCAAGAGAAATCCATCGCAGGCTATCATGGAGTACGGCTGGGATCCGCATCCAGTCCTCAGGCGGTTTATCAACCGGATTTCAGGCCATCCGCTGTCTGGCCTGCGAACCAGCATCCTGTGCCCAGGCCTGTCCCTCAGGAGCGCTCCAACAGCGCAAGGGCGGTGGAGTTGTTGTGCGCAAAAAGCTATGCGTACAATGCGGCAATTGTGTTGCTGCCTGTCCCGTTAATGGGATTTACCAAAATGAAGAGGGTGAGATATTTGTCTGTATCCATTGCGGTCGCTGTGTGCCATATTGCCCGCAGGACTGTCTTGAGATGAGAGAAGTGGACGAGGTTGAGGAGATGCTCTTATGATTTCCGATACATTCAGAGTGCTTGTTTACGACCTCTCCGCAGAAACAGGAACGATTGTCACAATTGAAGGCCGCTCTCTCCTGGCAGGTGGCAGTGGTCTGGCAGCGCTTCTTTTTCAACAGTATGGTGATCCCGGTAAAAACTGGGACGATGAATCCCAACCGCTTATATTCGCAATAGGGCCGCTTACCGGATATTTTCCGCTGATGAGCAAAACGGTGTGCAGCTTCAAATCCTCGTATCACAACGAGTATACGGAAAGTCATGGCGGCGGCAGGATGGCACTCGCCATGAAATTCTGCAACCTCGACGGTCTGGTTATTACCGGACGGGCTGAAAGACTGTCCTGCCTCGCCATCGGCTCGGGATATTTCAGGCTCCATGACAGTACGTTCATGAAGGGAATGAACACCGACAGTGCCGGTAAGGTAATGCGGCGTATTTTCACAAACGGCAGCGGTCATCGCTCTATTCTACGCATTGGCCCGGCAGGTGAAATCGGCTCGTCGATGGCATGTATCAATGTTGATACCTACAGACATTTCGGGAGATTGGGCGGCGGCGCCACCATGGGGGTAAAAAATCTCAAGGGAATTATCATCTGCGGCGAGGATTACCTCCCCCTGCCGTCAGGAGAGATGGGAAAAGCATACAAGACAGCTTACAAACAGGTGTTTGACAAGGTAACCGGCACAGACATGATGCGTAAATATCATAATCTGGGAACCGCAGTCAATCTAAAAGGCTTAAACGATATTGCCTCACTGCCGTGGAACAACCTGCAGCAAACCGCTGATCCTCGTATTGAAACAATAACAGGCACATCCTTTGCTGATGAAACATTGCTGCGCAACGGCGCCTGCGGCGGCTGCCCGGTGGGTTGTATTCATATCGGTTTTATCCGTGAAAAGATGACAGAAGACAACCGCTATCACTTCCACCAGGTAGCCTATGATTATGAACCCATTTTCGCCGCAGGTACCATGCTGGGTATCATAAATACATTCGGTGTATTGCGTGTTCTTGACGAAATTGAAAAAGTGGGACTCGATGCCATGAGCGGTGGCGTTGCCCTTGCCTGGGCCACCGAGGCCTTGCAGCGTGGCATCATAACTGAAGAGGAGACCCTGGTTCCCCTGCAGTTTGGCGATGTTGCTGCGTACAGACAGGCAGCAGCCCATCTTGGCCGCGGTATCAATGAGTTCTACCGGCTGCTGGGGCAGGGCAGCTTGAAAGCTGCCAGCCGGTATGGCGGTGAAGATTTTGCCTGTGTACTCGGCCAGGAAATGGCCGGTTATGCAACAGGTGAACTCTTTTTTGCAGCCCAATCCCTTGGCTTCAGGCACTCTCACCTTGATACAGGTGCCTATAGCTATGACCAGAAACACGCAGAAAAGGATGTGGCAAATGCCGTCAACTTTCTTATCGACGATGAACCGGGCAGGGTTTTTCTGACATCGATGGTATCCTGCCTCTTTGCCCGTAAGGTCTATGATAATGACCAGCTGGCCACCTGCCTGTCAAGTACTGGCTATAACACACTGGCTGAAAACATTGACACAGTAGCAGAAAACATACGCAGACTGCGATGGCAGGTCCGTGTTACAACAGGGTTTACTCCTGAAAATTTTTCTATTCCCAAACGTTTTTATTCGGTAAAAACCTGGAAGGGTCCGGTGGATGAAAAATATCTCAACACCTTAAAACAAGAATATGGCAGAAGAATTATTGAACTGGTATCTTTAGGGTAACTTTCGACGTCATCATCTGTGCCTGTTCACCAACCATTTACCTTGCAAGGTTTGATAGAGAGTAACACCACCATGAAATACCAATGGAACTATCAAGACTGTATTGATCTGGAATATCTGATCGAACAGGACAGGGAAATACCCGATACAACCTTGCATCAGCGTGATCGGGATATGTTCCTCCAGCTGAATACCCCCCACAGCGATGCACATCTGAAAAAGGCGTGGCTTGAAAAGCGCAGACAGATGCTCACCGGGGCTTTTCTGCCCGGTAAAGCAGCAGGTGAGGCCTATTCACTGGTGCGTATCATTATTCTCGCTGTTGCACTGATATCAGGTTTTAGTGGCGGCTGGGCTTATTTTCACTATTCAGGTGAAGCACCTGTGAATGTTTTTTCCTTTTTCACCATCTTCATCCTGTTTCAGTTCCTGCTGATACTTCTCTCGCTTATTTCTCGAATCATAAACCGGAAATCTGTCCCGGCAATACGCTCCATTTTGCTCTCCTGCTTCTCGCGACTGGTAACAAGGTTGTTCAATATGGGGCTGAAATCCGCCGCCTCACATCTTACAACCGAACAAACAGCTGCCATGCAACGGCTTTTTGGCACAACTAAACGCTATGATGCCTTGTACAGGAAGTTTCTCGTTTCTTCTTTTTTCGTTCTGTTACAGGCTGGCGGTGTTCTTTTCAATCTTGGACTTTTCCTCGCTCTCCTTACGAAGGTGGGCATCAGTGATATCGCCTTTGGCTGGCAATCCACCTTACAGTTTTCCGCAGAGTCCCTTTATGCAGCAGTCAAATTGATCTCTCTGCCCTGGTCCTGGCTTTTCGGCGAGGGGAGCGGTTTTCCAACGCTTGCAGAGATTGAGGGCAGCCGTATTGTTTTAAAAGAGGGCATTGCCCATCTGGCAACAGAAAATCTTATATCCTGGTGGCCCTTCCTGCTTCTCTCGGTTGCGGTCTACGGGCTCGGTCTTCGGATACTGCTGCTTGCCGCCGGTTATCAGATATTACGGTGGACAGAGAGACATTTCATTCCAAAGAATGCTGCTACGGAACGGATAATCCGACGTATGCGAACACCCGTGGTTTCCAGCCAGGCTAAGGACAAAGATGAACAGAAGCCCAGCTATCAAAATACGGTAAAAGACAAAAAATACTTCCGGCAGGATACCCGGCGTACAGCGGTTATTTTGATGCCTGATGACTGCTGTCACTATTCGAATGAAGAACTATACAGGGTAGTCGGGCATCAGGGTTTTACTGTCGGGAAAATCCATACATTTCAGATCAGTTATGAGGACGATTTAAAACTCCTGAAAAAGCTTGAACAGGATAGCAACACTGTACACTCAGTGATCCTTTTTGCAGAATCGTGGATGCCCCCGGTTAAAGATACACTCTCATTCATTGGTGAACTTCGAAGAATACTGCCGGAGGAGACGCTGATTATTATCTGGCTTCTGGGAAAACCTGGAGAAACGACAATCTTCACACCGGTTACAGATGCTGATCACATTCAGGCCTGGACCTGGAAAATTGAACAGCTGGGCGATCCCTATGTCGACGTGATCGTTCATCAGACTCCTCGCTGATACAACATAGACCTGATAAATATGACACGAAAAACACCTGAAATAGCGGTAATGGGGCATCCCAATGAGGGGAAATCCTCTGTACTGTCGACACTTGCCGAAGATGACTCCGTGCGCATAAGTAATATGCCCGGAGAAACCACCATCTGTCAAACCTTTCCCGTATCAATCGATGGCCGGGAGATCTTGCGTTTCACTGATACCCCCGGATTTCAAAATCCGCAACGGGTACTTGCCGAGCTTACAAAACTCGCAGACGAAGATGGCGACTGCGTCACCCGTTTCAGAACCATATTCAAAGATGCAAAACAGTTACAGGATGACGTTGAATTACTCCGTCCTGTTGAAAGAGGGGCAGGTATCATCTATGTTGTCGATGGCTCACGCCCGGTGCGCAATGTTGACAGGGCAGAGATGGAAATTTTGCGTCTTACCGGCAGACCGAGAATGGCCGTAATTAACTGTAAGGACGATTCTTTTGATCACCTGGCAGCATGGAAAAATGAATTTCGCAGAAGCTTTAATGCAAACCGGGTTTTTAATGCTCACAGGGCCACATATGCTGAGAGGATTCTCCTGCTCGAAGCCATGAAATCGGTAGATCAGGACTGGCAACCTCTCCTGGACCAGGTGATCACCGCCTTCAAGACAGACTGGAATAACCGAAATCAGCAGACAATCGATATTTTACTGGATTTGTTCAGCGAATGTCTTCAGTATTCAGTTTCAGCTCCACTGAAAAACGACACAGACCAGGAAAAGATTAAAGAACACCTTCTTGCAGTATTTCACTCTTCGATTACCGAAAAGGAAACAAAGGCCCATAACCGCATACAGCAGCTGTATAAACACAATATTTTCAACTACAGTTTACCTGAGTATTCTCTTCTTCATGAGGAAATCTTCAGTAAAAAGACCTGGGAGTTGTTTGGACTGTCCAGGAAACAACTGGCCGTTTTCGGCGGGCTGGGAGGTGCGGCTCTGGGCGCAGGTCTTGATCTGGCCGTTGGCGGAGCGATGCTTGGTCTTGCCACAGGACTTGCAGGGGCAGCAGGTGCTGTTGGGGCACTCTGGGGAGGGCGCAAGCTCTCCTCATCGAAGATCATGGGCATTCAGATTGGCGGTGAAACACTTGAGGTAGGCCCGGTAAAAGACATAAACCTTCTCTTTGTTCTGATAAACCGTGCCCTGCTGCATTATAAACAGACCATCAACTGGGCACATGGACGAAGAGATTATGAGACTGTAGAATCTCTCAAGAAAACCGCACATCCAAAGATATTTACAGCCTCCTGGCCAACCAGAAAGCTGAAGGTGGCAAAATCCTTTTTCTCGGCTGTGACAACAAATGAAAATAATGATTTTACCAGAGAACGCACCGCGTTAGGCGAACTCCTTCGGGAGACCTTATCTGCCATTTCTCAGGAAGAGATGTAAACAATACAGAGGGATATCACCCGCCGGTGATATCCTCTCTACAAATGATCAGGGTACTGACACTTTTTATTGCTACACCCAACATGGCATACCTGGTAATCTACTGCAAACAGTGAACTCTATTATTTAAAAAGCAGCAGCATCAACCAACCCATAATCTCCGGACTTTCCTCAAAATAGGCCTTTATCGTCTGTGTTTGTCCCTGTACCATCACCTGGCAGGTCTTCTTTCTGCCACACTCTGCAACTGACCAGTGGTCAAATCTGCTGCCCGGCGAAGGTTTCGCTGTGAGCTTAACAGTTGACAGGTAATTAAAGGGGGCACTGCAGTTACCTGGGCAATCAATTCCAGCAGGAGTGCTCACCACCCTCCCCTTACCTTCTCCTCGCACTGCAACTTTCAGTTTTTTGGTTATTTCTCCATCGCGCACCGGCCAGAAATAACCGGTTGTTGTTTTTTCTGCCAATCCTACTTCACTGTTACCAATATGAACAGTTCTGGCATATGATGTATCACCATCATAGGTTGTCGAACTCAAATAGCTCAATGAACGGACATTATAAAAGGGATCATTCACCAACCAACGACCATCTCCCTTACTATTCGATATTGCTGGATAACTTGAATTGAAATCTATCAGGGAATATAGCTCCTTTCTATTTGGCATGCGCCAGTCACCAGAGATGGAGTCATCTGACAGATTACACTGGCCTTCTTTAAGATTGTTGACCGTGGTAAGCGCTTCACTCCATGTTTCAGTAGGAAAACAGTTACTGTTTTTTAACCATATCAGACCAGAAAGATAGTCTGTAATTGTGCCATCGCCATTATCTGAAAACCTGGGAACAGGCCAGGGACGCCCTTTTTGCAGCTCTCCATCCTGCCCTGTCCCCGCACATGGTTTCAGACCACCAATGATATCGTAACATTTCGTTTGATGGGTTGCAAAAACAGGAGCCTTTGCTGTTTCCAGTTCTCCATCCCGTACAAATAAAGCAAATCGTTTACTCGTTTTGAGATTTGTTTTCACATTACCCCGTTCATAATCAATAACAAAGGCATAGGCAGGATTATTCACCTGGGTGGTACTGGACCAGTGTGTACTCGAAAAATCAAAATTTAAAAAAGGATCGCTCTCTGTTGCTGCTTGATTGCCGACAATATTAGAAAGAGCTGGACTATGATAGCCTTCATGAACAAGACTGTCCAGTTCCCGAATATTGGGTAATCGCCATTCTCCTTTCGAGGAGCCGTCCGAAAGACCGCATTCACCATTTTCAAGTACCAGAGCCTTATCCAGGGCCTCCTGCCAGTTCACGGCCCTCTCCATACAGTCAGCATTCCGCAACCATACAAGGTTGGTAAGCCTGTCAAAAATTGTCCCGTCACCATTATCTACAAACCGCGGGGTTGGTAGCTCCACCCCCTTCTTCAGGTCACCATCATCGCCATCATCATAACTTACCTCCTGTCCCGTTTGAGGAATAAGCTTTTCGAGGCAAAAGGCCGGACTGTTAAAAAATAAACAGATTACAGCCAGAAGAAAAACAATTTGAATACTTCTCTGTCTTCTCATCATTGTTTCACCTATAGTAGAAATTTAGAAACACATTTCAATTACCTAATGCATATAGCAGAGAAACTATATCAACACATATCCAACCGCATGGTTACTATCATCACTTTTTATCTGAAACTTATATCGGTCTTCGGTTTTTACAAGAGTGGTCTCAATCTGATGGCAGTTGGCATCAATCTCTGTCTGGAAATGAATAAATATCTCATGCGGATGTATTTCCAGTTGTGCTTCCTGCAGAGCCGTTTGAAGCACGTTAAAATAAACAGTATTGTTCACATGCTGGTTGCTGTCTACATCATCGTATCGCAGCATGGTACTTGATGACCAGCTCTTTCGGGCCTGATCTGGTTCAATAATTATTTTTGTTTTCTCCACATCTGGAAATGCCGGGGGATCATCACTAACCGGAAACTCGGCGATTACATCCTGAGAAAGTTTTGAAAATGTCTTGCTATCAAGATCAATGCGGAGCCAAAGCGATGATGCTCTTGCGATACATGTATCGCCCTGAAAAGCTGCAAATTCACGGTATCCTTTAAATCTCTTAATACCCGTTGACCAGGTTGTAATAATTATCTCATCCTTATAAGCCGGATACTTGCTGAATTTGCATTTCAGACGATTAATAACCCATACCGGATTCCCATGCCTATTGGTAACCGCACCAATGTTATATTTTTCTGCATGCTGAATAGCCACCTCCTGAAAAAGGGCAAACCAGTTGGAAAGTTTCAACTGCTTTTTTCGGTCTACATCAAAATAGGTAACCCTGTGTATATGTTCTTCTGCGATTTTCATATATTCTTTATAGTCTGGATGGTTGTCGCAGCACTTTCTCCATTTGGAAAAACTTCTGACAAATAAATACGGGTAAAGATGCGGCAACCAGAAAAAAATACCTTCCTGTTTTATACGCAACTATTTAAAAAATGTCCACTGCCATAGTTTCTCGTACCAGGTAAAAATTATTGATGAAATATAAAAAGATCATGTGATATTATTACAGTATTGCAGATTTCACGGAGTAGATACATATTAAGAGCTGTATATTACAGCTATAAAGGTACAATTATGAAACCATCTCAAACAATCACAAACCTGACATTATCTCTATCCATATTTTACAATGCATTGATTAGTATGCTGCTGGCAGCTCCCTGTCTGGCAGATGATGAACTGTTTTTCAGTAAAAAGATTATCTCGCTGGACAACGGTGTTGAGCAGTGGGAAATAACAACAGATTTCAACTCGGCCGGAGATCACATTCATTATTTCTACTATAAAGATGGTGAGCTGCAAAAAGATGGACATATAAACACAGGATTCTATGCAGATACGGCTCCAAGTGGTATCCTCGTTAACGATACACCTCTTCTTGTCTGGACATCCTCCATCTCCGTTTCATCTGACAGTGACGTCTATTATGCCACATGGGAAAATACCGGCTGGTCACAGGTAGCGATGGTGCATGCAGATAATGAGTATGCAGATATGTCGCCACAGCTTTTCACTGATAATGCTGGCAATGTCATTCTTCAGTGGACACAGAATACCCAAAAACAGATACGTGAAATTTCAGCTATATACCACCAGGGCCAATGGATTATCGACAATGCAGCAATCAACGCCCAGCTCCACAGCTCTCTGGGAAGTACATCGGAAAATGAAGGCTATTATGATACTCTTCCTGAAAGAGAAAAAACGGAACCTTTTATCTGTATTGCTTTAGGTGACAGCATAACAGCCGGCTGCAAGCGTGATAAAAACAAGGTTGAAAAAAATCAATGGTGCTCAACTGATAGAACGGGAGAAACTGAAGGAGGATATATCGATACCCTGCAGCCATTATTGCAGGAAATTATCGCCGAATCCGTTATCCACAACTATGGTAACCCAGGCGAGAAATCACAAGAAGGAGCCGCAAGGATCGCCTCTGTGCTGTCTTCACAGCCTGACGCAAACTGCATTTTGATCATGTATGGAGCCAATGACCGGTATGCCGGTACACAGCCATCCGCCACACGCGCTAATATTGAATATATGGCCGATTACGCTGTGGCCAACAACGTTATCCCCATCATCGCCACTATCACTCCGAATACCGTTCTGGCAGGAATTAGAATTTATAATGAGCAAATCAAGGCACTTGCTGAAGAAAGAGGGATCAATCTTGCCGATCAATACGCAGCAGTTGAGGTTAACTGGGAGGAGAACACATCAGGTGATGGACTTCATCTCAGCGAAACAGGGAATATGCTGGTCGCGGAAGAATGGTATCGTACCATGGAAAAGAACAAGAAGCTCTTTCCCCGATATGTTAAACCGGCTATAGAATTTTTATTCCTGCTCTTAAAAGATTAAACGAAACGGGGAAATTAACAAGAATAGAGGAAAAAAGCCTCTCACCAATACGAAACTGTAAGGGACTGGACATATGTTTCTGTCTGCACGGTAAAAAACCTTAGTTGTCCCAAGTAAACCGGTACAAACAAGGCTGTTTAGCAGACCATTATAACGAACTCCCCTGCAATGCTGTACAACATTTACAGCATGATTGCACAATGCATCAGTTCTCCTGTCCGTTTGCGCTTCTGTAACAGCCCCGACCTCGACAGCCATCTCTTTTTCGGCCGCCTCTTGCATGCTGACTAGACATTCCCCGCTGTCCGGTGGATCGGGCGAGACAGCGTTGAAATGCCGGAAGGTGATTTTCAGCAGAAGCCCGTTTAAGGTTCATCATCACACGTTGGATATCAGGGTAACCTTCTGTCATTTTGAGCAGTCTGTCATACATTTCAGCATTTTCGATTTCAGCTTCTACTCCTGTTCTGCAGGCATCCAGGATTGATTCGGGTTTATCAATGTGCTGATCCCAGGTGTCTGGAGGCACAGAAACTCCATATCTATGGAATAGGCGAAGAAGAGCCTGAATATGTCTGGACTCAGCCTCGACAATGTTTATAAACGGACGGATCGGGCCAAATGTATCAATAACATATCGATAGGTTGCCCGGGCTTTATATTCATCGTTGAGTGCCTCAACGAGAACATCGGCAATTATATTTGACATCTTCTTATTTCTCCATACATAATGATACCGTTTTAAAGTAACTCTTTCCTGACAGTCATCATTGTAACTGGTGCCAAATGTTTTCACCCAGCATAAGTCTGATACGAAAACATATTCATTGCTTGTCAGCTGTATCCTTTCCCATCAAGCTGTTTCCCGCATAAGTTTTTTCACCGCTAACTCTTTGGCTTTTGCTTCAACTTCCAAGGTGATATCCAAAGCAAGCCAGTCGGAGGGCAGATCGTTTATATCAATATAATCATGGTGTTTCTTAGGATCATTCGCTGCCCATCCATCTTTGGGTGAAGAGATGTGAAACAAGGGTTCCCGGTTCCAGGTCGCGATCGCCTGATCAGTAGCCTCTGTAATGGATAAATCATCAGGAAGACATCTATGATGGTGCACGTCATATACCAGAGGAATATTGAGCTCATGGCAGAGAGGAAGCAGGTCACAGGGTGTGTAGCTTCTATCATCATTCTCAAGGGTTAACCGCTGCCTTACAGGATTAGACAAGCTGGCGATAGTCTCTTTCAGGCGCAACAGGGCCGAGGGCTTGTCATTATAGACTCCACCAGCGTGGATATTGATCACATCAGCATTCACCCAATGAGCAACCTCAGCCTGGTACTCAAGATCAGCAATGGATCTTTCCACTACCTCGGGATGAGGCGAAGACAGAATAACAAACTGGTCTGGATGAAAGGTGGTGCGTATATTGTTTTTACGGCTGAACTCTCCACAATTCTTATATGCCTGAATGATTTGCTCTCCATGCGGCAACTCTTCCACATTATAGCCCACAGTTGGATGAGTTTTTAACGGCAAGATCTGACTGTTGATTCGGAATGAACCTATCTGGTTATCTTTACAAAACCTGAGGGCATCCAGGAGACTTCGGGCATTGTCTGCACATATTTCAGCCAAACGTTGTTTCTGCACCTCCCGGGAAAACTTTTCCAAATATTTAGCTGTAGTTCTGCGAAACTTCACCGGATATTCTTTAAAAATACAGCACAGCCCAAATCTGATCATCTCGGTTTTTCCCTTTATACCTGGTTGTTACGCTTTTTTCTACCAACGATCACGAACAGCGGATCTGAGAACGACAACCGGTTGGCATACCTGTCATCGCCAGGTCGTGGATAGCCTCTGATCGAAAAGGTTTCAAGTTTTTCAAAACAATGGGCATCATGGAAATACTCCAGCACCATGCCCATACGTTCAAAATCGTGGAGATCCTTCCATATAGCAATGGCCTTTTCAGGAAACCAGCGATTGGAAAAACTCACCGCAAACACACCGCCGGGTTTCAGTACCCGAGCAACCTCTTCAAAAACCTGTAGCGGATGGATCAGATATTCAACCGACAGCGAACAGAGTACCGCATCGAAAAAATGATCATCAAAGGACAACACCTGATTTTCGTTCAGATCCTGAACAAGAGTATTTGATAACAGGGGATTGGCGGCAAGCTCGTTACCATTCATCCCAAGCCCGTGGATATTTTTCGCGGCAAAGTTTTCGGGCAGATGGCTGGTCCAGCTGGCCATCAAATCCAGTACTGTCCCTTCAGAAGAAATAAGATCACTATACAGTCTGGAGAGTTGACGGGAGGCAGTTGCATCAACGTGAGGCACAAGGCGGTCGGTCTGATAAAAAAGCCTGTCTGGTTGTTCATCTTCCCGGCGCAGCACCTCCCCACGTGTAAAATGGGTAGGGATATCCTTATGTACGCGCTGCTGCATACCCGGCCCGTCGAGGACTATCTGCATCCAGTCGGTGCAGCTGCCGCCGCGCTCCTTTTCCCGGGTCTGAATATCGATTATGGTAAGAGCAAGGTCCAGTTCCTGCTTTGCTAACGGATGATTTAAATCGACAACGGCTTTGCAATCATCAATGTCAACCAATCTAAACGGGTTGGTGTTGCCGCTAAAAATACCGGGAACACCCGAGAGAATCCCTTGAGGATAAAAACGGCCGACGACCAGGTTCTGTGGGGCACGATTCAACTGGGTGTTCTTAAGCTCAATCACCTTTTCAGGATCATAACTCCCGGTTATCTCACCAGGGTGACATTGTATGGAAATGGTCTCACCCCGGGTAGCCTGAGCGACTGGAAACAGGATGCTGGAAGGATCAAGATCCCGCCAGGTGTTGAGTTTCTGGATAAAAAAATGCTCCAGATGGGTAACACCGCGGGATTGCCAACGAATATCCACGGTGAGTTCTACCTGGGCAGACGATAAGGACTGGGACATTGTCTTTTCCTTCGGTCGGTTCTTATGTCAATATGGGACGAATTGCTTTCTTCAGCAAAAGACTCAACCTACTGGCATTACCAGGGCACATACCCTTTTCAAGAATGGACTGCATGGAGTCCCGTTCAGCGGGGTAGCCATGTTTGGTAGCCGGTATATATGCTTCCAACTTGTAACCAGACACATCACAACAATCAAACACAAAAATTTCCGTTTACAGGATTGTCTAGAGTACAGGACCAATAGTGGCAATCACATTATTCCACAGACGGCGGGAAATTGGCCAGCGATTAACTGTTTCCAGATCAACACCAGTGGAACAATGTATATAGTCATACTGTCTGGTTCTGATTTCTGTAGCAACCTTTTCGTCATAAATCAGTACGTTATTCTCATAATTTAGGTCAAAGCTGCGTAAATCCAGGTTAGTCGAACCTATTACAGCGAGTTTCCCGTCAATAGTCAGGGTTTTGGCATGTAACAAGCCGCCCCGATATTCATAAATATGAATGCCGGCTTCCAGTAACTGTCGATAGTAGCTGTGGCTGGTGGCAGCAACAACAAAAGAATCATTGCGCTGAGGGAAAATCAACGTAACGGTCACACCACGATGTGCCGTAGCACACAATGCTCCCAGAACCAAATAATCTGGTACGAAGTAGGGAGTGGAAATAATCAGTTCTGATTTTGCCTGAGCAAAGAAGGTGGTGAATAACTGCGGGGTTGCCTCCTGGCGTTCAGTCGGGCCATCACCATAAATAGCTGCAATGGTGTTACTTTCGCACTGACTTTCGCTATCGAAAATAAATTCACTCAAAGGAGTCTGCGGTTCGACCGTCAGCCAATCGCTGGCAAACAACATCTGGTTTTGAGCAACAATCGGACCTTGCATACGCAACATGATGTCTACCCACGGAGCATATTTTGCCTTGACCAGAAATTCAGGATCAGCACAGTTCTGACTGCCACAATAGGTGATTTTTCCATCAATTACCGTAATCTTACGGTGATTTCTTAAATCAATTCGGCTGAACAGAATCGTTTTGAGCAGATGCTTAAACGGGAGAGCGATAGCCAGTTCAATCCCCGCCTTCTTCATTTCTTTCCATAAATTGGAATGTATCAACTGGCGTGAACCCATGGCATCGGCTATTACCCGACAGGATACACCCCGTTTTGCTGCCCGCATCAGTGCGGTGGCAATCTCTCTGCCGGTATTATCTGTCAGCCAGATATAGTAAAGCAGATGAATTTGCTCGGTGGCGGCATCCATATCAGCAACCATCTGCTGTCTGGTGGTCTCGGCATCCGGCATCAAGGTAATATGGTTGCCTGTAACCGGATAAAACCTGTTAACAGAATGCGAATAGGCAAAACCAGCACGATAACATTCCGGGATTTTTTCAACGATGGTTTTTTCCTCGCCGAGTACCTGGGGAGCGTATTCATGCAAACGGGCGATGGTCTGCTGGGCTTGACTGTCAGCGTTAACACCCAGTTTGACTTCACCAAACATCCAATAAATAACCACTCCGGCATATGGAAAAATCAACACAATGGTAAACCAGGCCAGCCGGGCCACAGGGCTCAGATTATCACGCCAGAGAATTCGCAAAGTTAATCCAATAACAAGTAATGCGTGGAGAACAATGGCAAAATTTAGCATAATGGCAGGTCCAGTTTAATGGTAACGGGCAGGTGGTCCGAGGCTTTTCGTGTTTGTGGAGAACAGTGTACTGCTGAGTGCTTGACAGTAATGTTTTTACCGACAATAAATCGGTCCAGGGCACGTAAGGGTTTTACGGTATGGAAACTCGATCCGGGAGTAACCAGACGATAATTGGCAAGTTTGGGATTATCGATAAACCATCTGTCCGCCTTGGCTTCGTTAAAATCTCCGCCAATGATCGTATAATACGATTCTTCTTGACCGACTTGCTTGATAATACTGCTGATCTGTCGTCGTCGTGTTCGTTTTAACAGGGATAAATGTGTTGCCACCACTTGCAGCACCTGGCCTGTATTTGTTTCAAATAATGCCGAAATCGCCCCACGTGGCTCAACAGTAGGAATATCGAGCTGCTGGCAGGTGAGTAACTTCAAGGGCTGACGATACAATATGAGGTTACCATGCCAGCCATGACTGTTAGGGTGGGTTACAATATCGATAAAGCGGTAGTGTAGATCGGCAAACAAAGTATCTTTACATAATGTACCCTTACGGGTGCCGAAGCGCTTATCCACTTCCTGCAAAAGGACAACATCAGCATCAAGCTCTTCGATAACCGAATAAATCCGTTGCGGTTTTCTTTTCCAATCCAATCCTATGGATTTGCGGATATTATAACTGGCTATGGTCAACATCAATAGATATACATTTTTTGAGTAAAACTATGCCACCACTGTTTTTCAAAAGTAAACAGCATTCTTTTTAGGACATGGGACACTTATAACAGGAAATTATTAATCGGCCTCAAAGATTTTTCAATTAAAATATAGCCTATCAGTCTTTTTTTATCAGTTTCCGTTTCTTGTAACCCCCCACGTCTCACTGCTGAAAAAACCTTGCCCAGATACAATCGGGAGGTTGCTCTGAATAACATAGAAATTTGGAAAAACTACACCTGCTTTACAAGACATCTTGAATAGCCTGAAGAAAGATCCATCCCTCCCCTTGTCATCTCGATTATAAACGTATATTTTATAAGTATTCTGGTATAAACAAGAATAAAACCATAACAACGGAGGATCATAGTATGGCCGGGAAAATATTTTACAGAAAAAGAACCAATATTCAGAAAAAAACAAAAACTCCTCGATTTAGAATTGTAGCAGTCAGTGATATTCATCTCGACGTATACAGGGATCACTTTCGCAAGAAGGAACTTGAACGGATTGCCAAGGAAACTGGTGCAAGACTCGTAGCTTTAAAACGGGATAAAAACTCAAAAAAGGATAAAAAACAGTAGTTTAAACAGGATATTTCAATAATCAGGGTTGTCAATCAAAACATTCAAAAAAAATATAGCGCAGGTACAAAATGATATCGTCGAGTCTTCCATTTACCGGGGGATTACATTCTGTACCTGCGTGGAGATTGGCAGAACGGGTAATTATTCGATTTTCCGATAAGATAACAAGAGGAACATAAATGGCATTGGTGTGGGAAAAAGACGAAAAGAGGCTGCACGTGGAAAGCCCACTCATGGGAGAGAGCCTGGTAAGTAAAGAGTTTATCGGTAATCTGGATATTGCTCCTCAGGAAAAGCTCTATCCTGATGTTAAGATACTGAAAATTGGCGGCCAATCGATCTGTGATCGGGGCGCAAAAGCCTTACCGGGTATTTTAAAGGAAATAGTGCGTAACAGACCAGAGCATAAGATGCTTATTACCACGGGAGGCGGCACACGAAGCAGGCACATATATTCAATCGGTCTGGAAATGGGGATGCCCACAGGGGTGATTGCCAAGTTTGGCAGCATGGTATCCGAGCAGAATGCCTTGATGATAGCAGCCCTGCTTTCTCCCTGGGGTGGGGTTCAGATTTCTCATTCAGACATTGTTAAACTGCCAACTTATTTTGCTGAAGGCATTATACCTGTGATGCATGGTATGCCACCCTATGACTATTTTGCCATCAAGCCGGAAGTAGGCAGAATTCCCATTCACCGTACTGATGTCGGCCTGGTTATCCTCGCTGATCTTATTGGTTCAAACACCATAATCTTTGTAAAAGATGAGAAGGGACTCTATACAGATGATCCCAAAAAGAATCCTGATGCCCGGTTTATAGCTGAAATTGGTGCCCGCGAGCTGCTGAATAATGGTCAGGATGATCTGGTTATCGAACGTCCCTGCCTGGAAATCATCCAGAACAGCGAGGTGATTGAAAAGGTACAGATTATCAACGGAATGGTCGAGGGAAATATCACCAGAGCACTGAACGGCGAACATGTGGGCACCTATATTTATAAGGAACCTTGAACAATCATGCTTCTGCCATCCTCTTCGTAACAGCCAATATTTACCTTCAAAAAATGAAGTGTATGTATTTGAAGTAACTCTTCTTTTGCGCCTCAAAGGCACATAACTGCGTAAAATATCCTGCAAATTAAAAAAAACAATTTGCATTCTCGCATTTCTTCTTGAGTGACTTGGACAGAGGTTATGAAAGAGTTCTTTTCACAGCCTTCTTCCAACCGCTGTACTGCCGTTTCCTGATATCCTCATCGAGTTCCGGTGTAAAGCGCCGGTCACGTTTCCATGAGGTACTGAACTCCTCTGGTGACGGGAATAATCCACAGTTCAATCCAGCAAGATAGGCTGCACCCAGTGCGGTGGTTTCAAGAATTTCAGGTCTGTCAACCGGGGCACTAAGGATATCTGCCAGGAACTGCATGGTATAGTTAGATGCCACCATTCCACCATCTACCCTGAGAACGGTCTCACCCATGCCTGGCCAGTCACCGCGCATAGCTTCGAGTAAATCCCGTGTTTGATAACAGACAGACTCCAAAGCCGCTTTTGAAAGCTCCGCAGGACCTGTTGCCCGAGTGATTCCGTAGATAGCCCCTCGGGCATCAGGAGCCCAGTGCGGGGCACCCAGCCCGGTAAATGCCGGTACCAGATAAACATCCTGAGTCCTGTCGGCCAGGCGGGCCAGTTTTCCGGTTTCTGAGGCATGTTCGATGATACCCATGGTATCCCGCATCCACTGAACAGCGGCACCGGCGACAAAGATTGTACCTTCCAGGGCATAGGTGGTCACACCATTTAATCTGTATCCGATAGTAGTGAGCAGTCTGTTTTTTGATTGAACAGCTTCAGAACCGGTATTGAGTACGACAAAACAGCCTGTCCCATAGGTGGACTTGACCATTCCCGGCCGAAAACAGGCCTGGCCAACCAGGGCAGACTGCTGGTCACCCGCCATGCCGCCAATGGGAATTGCTGAGCCAAGCAGGTCAGAATCGCTCTTTCCAAAATCATAAGAACAGTCTTTCACCTCGGGCAGGATACAGGGCGGGATATTCAAAAGATGAAGCAGTTCATCATCCCAGCAATTATTATGGATATTGAACAGCATGGTTCGGGAGGCATTGGTTGCATCTGTCGCATGAACTTTACCGCCTGTCAATCTCCAGAGCAGGAAGGTATCAATGGTGCCAAAAAGAAGTTCACCCTTTTCAGCTTTTTCCCGCGCGCCAGCGACAGTATCGAGAATCCATCTAATTTTTGTTCCGCTGAAATAGGAATCGAGCAAGAGTCCTGTCTTGGCAGTGATCATGGGATCATGCCCCTTTTCTCTCAACTCGTTACAAAAATTTGATGTACGTCTATCCTGCCAGACGATAGCTTTATGGATGGTCTTACCACTTTCTTTCTCCCATATCACCGTTGTTTCGCGCTGGTTGGTAATACCGATTGATGCTATGTCGGAAGCATTAATCTTTGCATCAGCAATGGCCTTTTTACATGTATTCAGTGTTGCATTCCAGATTTCTTCCGGGTCATGCTCAACCCAGCCCGATCGAGGGAAAAACTGCTCAAACTCCTGCCTGGCAATCGAAACCACCTTGAGGCTTTCATTGAAGATAATGGCTCTGCTTGAAGTGGTACCCTGGTCTATTGCAAGAATATATCCGGCCATGCACTGATCTCCTTATCCAGTAAAGCTGCCTGGTGACGCATGTGTATCATACAATATTCACGTTACGATGCAACACCATCACATGTCGCTTCAACTTCTGCTTGTAGTTTAACCGCTTCTATGTTCCAAATTTTATATCTCAGCAAAGACAGTATCCTGTGTTTTAACCTTGCCTTGCTTTATGTCATCTTCACCTTGTGAAATAAGCTTGAGCAACCCTATGGCATTACGCATATTTTTATAGCTGACCGTATCTTGTAAAACGGCTTCAGGCTCTCCATTCTGAGTAATAATCATTGGCCTCTGTGCTTCATTGATTTGCTTGAGAACATCAGCAGTCTGATTCTTTATATATGTAACAGGTTTACTATCTTCAATAATATCGATGCCAGCACCTCCAAGCCTTTTAGGACACCATATTCAGTCCTAGTATAAAAGTAAATAAAGAAGAGACATCTTAAAATGCTATTATGAATACCGAGCTCTCGCGGCTTTTCCTCAAGGAAAGGGGAAGAAAAAACTCGGAAATAAAAAAGGATTCCAGGTGAATCTAATCACTCAGAACCCTTTGATATGGCTGGTCGGAGCTGCAGGATTCAAAACCCGCGACCTCCTGCTCCCAAGGCGTAGGGCGTTAATTATGAATGTTTCTCTAACTATCTGCTATTAAATAAAAATAACAAGTTATCGAAAAAAGCAATTTTGTTTCCCCCTACTTATTTGATCTAATATGGATCTATTTTGATGAAAACGTCTAAAAATCGTCTAACGATTGGACGTTTAATATCGTCAACAACTTTCCATATAGTACCTTATTCTCACCTCCTGGATGACCAATCGGCCCTATTGACCATAATAAATAATATGGTATATATATTATTTATATTGAATTAAATAATAAAGAGGTAAGCCTATGCCAGAAATACAAAAAAACGTAAGTTTCTCTCTCGGTATGCATGACCGGGCTTTCATCGAAAATCAAGTCAAAGAAGGGCGTTTTGGCAATCGTACCGAGGTTGTTCGGGCTGGATTGCGTCTCCTTGAAGACTACGAAAATAAACAGAAGCTGCAAAGATTACGCCTTGAAATTGCAAAAGGAGATGCTGATTTGAAAGCCGGGCAAGTAACTGAATACGAAAACGGACAAGCTCTACTTAATGATATTATTGGAAAGTAGGAGGTTATCATTAAATCACTTCGATTAATCATAACTGATACGGCAAAGGCGGATCTCAGAAATATTTATGAGCGTATAGCGGAAGATAACCCAAATGCTGCCATTACTTTTATCCAGGATTTAACAGATAAACTGGAACATCTTGCTCAAACTGGAGCAACAGGTTCACCAAGAGACTGGGTTAGTGTGGGCTTGAGAGCTTTTCCGCGTAAAAGTCGTTGTTTCTATTTCCGGATCATAGAAGACCAACTGGTTGTTATTCGGGTTTTACATGGTAAACAGGATGTTGGTGGTCAATCATTCTATGATGAGTTGTAGCGGGTTAAAACACACATCGACCTTATTTTTCCATCTATTATCTCGTCTAACAGATTCCAATGGAAAGAACTGCTAAAAATGTTCTTGGTATTAAATAATATGATTCATCAGTCTTTTTAAAAGAAGATCTTCAATATTTCTTCTTGAATCAAGAACTGACAAAACAAATACCTTCGAGCCAGAGATTCGATACAGTACACGCCACTGATCAATTACCATTTCCCTATAAATATTGATACCGTTATAATGCAGTTCTGGGACAATTCGACATCTTTCGGGAAAAACGGTAAGTGCTTCTACCTGTTTTTTAATTTTTCTCAGAATTTTTAACGCGATACTTGGACTATCTTCGCAAAGATACTCAATAATTTTCACAAGATCATTTTCAGCGATTTCAGCCCAGACAACCTCATACTTCTTTTGCATGTTCTTTTACTCTTTTTTCAAGCTCAGCAAAGACAGTATCCTGTGATTTAACCTTGCCTTGCTTTATGTCATCTTCACCTTGTGAAATAAGCTTGAGTAATCCTATGGCATTACGCATATTTTGATAACTGACCGTATCTTGTAAAACGGCTTTAGGCTCTCCATTCTGAGTAATAATCATTGGC
>PDWI01003001.1_pt1 | contig 24588 bp, 18 predicted proteins | sample 1430891 | NCBI WGS metagenome assembly PDWI01 (sample SAMN01162508, study PRJNA174530) | Oral metagenome, whole genome shotgun sequencing project. | biome: Marine environment; feature: Marine mammal; material: Swab sample of the gingival sulcus; isolation source: swab sample of gingival sulcus...
TAGCTAGAGAAAAAGTAATTAAAATTTTAAACTGTATTAAAGAAAAAGATGTAGATACATTTAAGGAAATGTTTTCTGAAACAGCTCAAAATACTGATGCTGATTTAGATAAAGAAATAGGAAATATTATAGATTATATTTCTATTGAGGATGTTAATGATATTGAAATTATTGATATAGGTGGTGTTACAGAAAAAGAAATAGATGGACTTAAATTTCAAAAAGAATATAATTATACATTGAAGATGATCATTGGGGGTGTGACTTATAATATTAAACTTGGAGAATGTTTAGTTGATGATTTTAATTCTAAAAATGAAGGTATCTATATTTTTGGGATAACACAATTAGAAGAATATTATTATTTGAATTTATTGTTAAGAAAAAAAGAATATGGAGCTTTTATAATCGAAGGAGAATTACAAGAGGAGTTAGAAAAATATGACGAGGAATTAGAAAAGGAGAGGGAAAAACAAGAAGAAGAATTTCTAAAGGAGCTAGAAGAATTTTAAAATATTGATGAAGAAAAAGTAAAAGTTGATTGTTTTATAGATAGTAATTGTACAACAGGTAAATTAATTGATACAACTAGAGGGATAATTCACTATTCAAATAAGGATGATAATATATTCTCTTTTGTTAGATAATAGATTAATACGGTTTAATTAAACCTATCCGCCCCTATCCGATATTAAACATAGTTGTTTAAAGTTCTATTTTTTATGTAATATTAATAATGTTGAGAATATTAAATAAAAAAGGTTATATATTAAATGCTTAGGGAATATCAATAAAATGAAAAAATACAAAAATCGTTAGAGGTAATCTAGCGATTTTTGTTGATTATTAAGAAACACTTTATTTTTTAAATTATGTATTTTCTTGAAAAGGCAAAGAGGTTTAGCGTAAATTTAGCCTTTAAAGTATAAAATAAAGTGTTTAAAACCCTTTATAAATGTTGAAATTTATGGTATAATAAATCGTTAGTTTTATAATGTTTTATCGAACTATAGAGAGGAATTATTTATGAGAATTATTGTAGATGGTATGGGTGGAGATAATGCACCAGTTGAGATAGTAAAAGGCGTTGTAGAAGCTTCAAAGCTAACAGAACATAAAATTGTTTTAATAGGAAAAGAAGAAATTCTTAATAAAGAATTGAAGAAACATAGATATGATAAAGAAAAGATTTTTGTTGAAAATGCTGATGAAGTTATAAAAACTTCTGATGCACCAGTAAAGGCTGTAAGAACAAAAAAGAATTCATCAATGGTTAAAGGTATAACTATGGTCAAAGAAGGTCAAGGGGATATATTTATATCTGCTGGAAATACTGGGGCATTGATGGCAGGAGGTTTGTTTATTTTAGGTAGAATACAAGGTATAGACAGACCTGCAATTGCTAGTGTTTATCCAATAATGGGTGGGAAAGCTTCGTTGCTTGTTGATGCAGGAGCAAATTCTGAAGGTAAGCCTGAAAATCTTTTAGAGTTTGCAACAATGGGAAGCATCTATATGGACAAAGTTTTAGGTAGAGAAAATCCAAAAGTCGGTCTTGTTAATATAGGTGTAGAAGAAAATAAAGGTACTATTGTCGTAAAAGCTGCTCACGAAATGTTGAGTAGAAGTAATTTGAATTTTGTGGGAAATGTAGAAGCTAGAGATTTACCTTTTGGAGCAAGTGATGTTATAGTTTGTGATGGATTTGTAGGAAATGTTATTTTAAAGCTAACAGAAGGTTTAGCAATGTCAATTGCAGACTTATTGAGAGAAAAGTTCACTAGCGGACTGAAAGCTAAAATGGGTTCTGTATTATTATATGATAAAATGAAAAGTATAAAGGCTGAATTTGATTATTCTGAATATGGTGGAGCTCCTATCTTGGGAGTAAGAGGTGCTATTGTGAAAATGCATGGTTCTTCAAATTCAAATGCAGTGAAAAACACTATTTTAAAAGCGATACCTTATGCAGAAAAAAATGTAGTTCAGATAATTACTGATGCTGTGCTTGAATTAGAGGAGATTGAAATTAGTGATTAGCAATATTGATGATTTACAAAAAAAGTTAAATTACAAATTTAAAGATGAATATATGTTGAAAGTGGCATTGACTCATAGATCCCTTAAAGGAGAGATTTCAGAAAGAGAGTTTTTAGATAATGAAAGGTTGGAATTTTTAGGGGATTCTTTTTTGAATGCTATAATTAGTGAATATTTATTTGTAAATAATGAAACTATGTCAGAAGGAGAGCTTTCCAAGAAAAGAGCTTTAGTGGTTTGTGAAAAATCGCTATCTAAAGAAGCGAGAAATATAGATTTAGGAAAATTTGTACGACTTGGCAGAGGCGAAGATAATGCTGGAGGTAGAGATAAAGAATCTATATTGTCAGATACAATAGAAGCTGTAATTGGCGCTATTGTCCTTGATGGAGGATTTGATCAAGCAAAAAAAGTTGTATTAGATATTTTAGGTAAAACTATAGAGGATGCTTGTACAGGTCAGTTGATTTTAGATTATAAGTCTTGTTTGCAGGAAGCTGTCCAAAAGGTGAAGGATATGAAAATTTCTTATGAGGTGGCAAAAGAAGAAGGACCAGACCATGACAAGATATTTTTCGTTGATTTAATTTTAAATAAAACAAAGGTGGCATCTGGTGTGGGAAGAACAAAGAAGGAAGCTGAACAGAATGCTGCAATGATTGCTTTTGAAAGAGAGGGCTGGAAGAATGTATTTTAAGAAAATTGAAATGCATGGATTTAAGTCTTTTGCAGAACAAGTATCTATAGAATTTGACAAAGGTGTAACTTGTATTGTAGGACCTAACGGTAGTGGAAAGAGTAATATTAGCGATGCAATAAGATGGGTACTTGGGGAACAAAGCCCTAAAACTCTTCGTGGTGGCAAAATGGAAGATGTTATTTTTGCTGGTACTGAAAGTAGAAAAGCAAGAGGTATGGCAGAAGTAGTTTTAGTAATAGATAATTCAAAAGGTATATTGCCTATCGATTACGTTGAAGTTGCAATAACTAGACGAGTATTTAGATCTGGTGAAAGTGAATATTTTATAAATAATAATCAGTGCAGATTAAAAGATATAAGAGAACTGATAATGGACACTGGAATCGGTGTAGATGGTTATTCTTTAATAGGTCAAGGCAAAATTGCTGATATGGTAAGTAATAAAACTGAAAGCAGAAGAGAAATTTTTGAAGAAGCTGCAGGTATTGTTAAATATAGAAGCAAAAAACAAGAAACTGAGAGAAAACTAGAATCAACAAAAGGTAATTTAGATAGAGTAAATGACATTATTTCAGAGATAGAAAGCCGTATAGACGGATTGAAAGAAGATAGTGAAAAGGCAGAAAAATATTTAAAATTAAAAGATAGATATAAAGAGCTTGAAATAAATATAACTTTGAAGAATATAGACGATATAGATTTAAAAATTGAATATTTAAAAGATGATATAGCAGAAATTTCATATCAAATAGATGAATTAAAGTCTGAAAAAGTTGAGCTTGAAGAAACTATAGAAAATGGGAAAATAAGTTTAGAAGATTTGGAGAAAAGGTTAAATAATTCTTCAGAAGAATTGGTAACATTAACAGAAGAATTGGGAAGATTGGCTAACTTAGGTGACAGAAGAAAAGAGCAAATTGCTTACAAAAAACAGGACAAAGAACGTCTGGAAAAAGAAATTGAAGATATAGAAAATAAATTAATTGTTGAAGAAAAGAATCTAAAAAGCCTGGAAGAAAGCAAAATAGATATACAGCAAAAAGGAGAAGAACTTGAAAATACATTGAAACAACAAGAATTTAAGTATCTGAAAAATTATGAAAAAGAAAAAGACTTATCTATAGAAATTGATAGTTTAAGAGAAGAAATTTACAGCAATCAAAGGGATATTACTGTAAAAAATAGTGAAAAAGAAACTTTGAAAAGCGTAACAAAAAATTTATCTAAAAGAGAGGAAGAGCTATTAAAAGAAATAGAAGAAGGTAAAAATCAAAATTTAGAAATCTCCGAAAAAAATAAAAAAGAGGTACAAAGATTTTTAGAGTTAAAGAATAAGTTGGAAGAATTAAAAGAACAAAGATTTGTACTTGGAAACCAATACAGTGAAACTGAAAAATTTAGCAATGAAAATAGACATAAGTTAGAAGAAACAGTTTCTAATTTAGGTCAGATAAAATTTAAGAAAAATACTTTGGAAGATATGCAAAATAGGTATGACGGATATAATGTGGCAGTAAAGAATATTATGGAGAAAAATTTTCAAGGTGTTGAAGGTGTGGTTGCAGAGCTTTTAAAAGTACCAGCAGGTTTTGAAACAGCAATAGAAACTGCATTAGGCGGAAGTATGCAAAATATTGTCTGCAAAAGAGATAAAGATGCTGAAGAAATTATAAGCTTTTTAAAAAGAAACAAGGCAGGTAGAATTACATTATTACCAATGGACAGCATTATAGGGACTAAAGCTACACTTGATATAAATATAAATAATGAAAAAGGCTTCAAAGGACTGGGAACAGATTGTGTGAAATTTGAAAGTAAATATCAAGATATTATGAATTATTTACTTGGTAGAGTAATTGTTGTTGATGTACTGGAAAATGCCATAGCCCTTTCGAAAAAAATATCTAAAGGATATAGATTCGTTACTTTGGAAGGTGAAATTGTAAACCCTAAGGGCGCAATTACAGGCGGAGCATACAGAAAAAATCAAGGGAATTTACTTGAAAGAAGAAATGCAATAGAGAAGTTTGCTAGAGATATAGAAATTACGGAAAATTTAATTGTTGAATTAAAACATAAACAATCTATTATTGAGACAGAGGCTACAGAATTAAAAAATAAAATTTCTGTTTTAGAAAAAGATTATAGAACTGTAGAAATTGAAACTATATCTTTAGACAACATATTAAAAAGTTCAAAAGATGTAATTGCTAGATGGGAAAACTCAAAGAATAAACAGGAAGAACAAGTTTTAAATATTCAGGAAGAACAAAAATCAGCTGGACTTTTAATATCTAAATTGGAAGAAGAAATTGAAGGAAAAACTGTTTTAGACTTAAAATTACAAGACTCTTTAAAAGAAAAGATAGTAGAATTGGAAGTAATAAAGAATAGTTTAGAAGCTGAAAATAAAGAGCTGGATAAGATAAAAATGGAAAATCACTCTATGCAATCTGAAATCAATACAATGAATCAACTACAAGGAAGAATGTTAGGTGATATAGAAACTTTACAGGAAAGTTTAGAATATAAAAATAAAGCTTTAAATGAAGCTATAGAAACTTTAGAAGCTTTAGAAAATCAAAAAGATACAGAATCCAACTTACAAGAAAAAATGGAGCAAAAAGAACAAGTTGAGAAGTATATTGCAGAATTAAAGGCTGAAAAAATTAAGTTCAATAATGAATTTACAAATAACTTTAAGTATAAAGAATCTTTAGATGAAAAGATAGAGAAATTAAGTAGCAATAAGTATGAGTTTGAAATAAAGAAAACTAAAATTGAGACTCAAATGGAGGGATATAAGAATAAAATTTGGGATGAGTTTGAAATATCATATTTACAAGCTATGGAGTTTAGAAAAAAAGATTTTGATATGAAATCTTCTCAAAAAGAATGTAGAACCCTTAAATCTGACATAAAATCTTTAGGTGAAATAAATATAGGAGCTATAAAGGAATATGCTGAGGTCAAAGAAAGATACGAATTCTTATCTGAACAAAAATCAGATATAATCAAGGGCATGGAAGATTTGAAACAAATTATCTTGGATATGGATGAAACTATTAAGAGAAAATTTAAAGAAAGCTTCAATATGATAGTTGATAATTTTGAAACTATTTTCCAAGAACTTTTTGGCGGAGGAAGAGCCATGCTGAAGCTAGAAGATGAAAGCAACCCTTTGGAATGTGGCATTGAAATAATTGCTCAACCACCAGGTAAAAAACTTCAAAATATAAATCTTATGTCTGGTGGCGAAAAAACTATGACTGCTATAGCTTTAATGTTTGCAGTTTTAAAATCTAAACCGACGCCATTTTGCGTGTTAGACGAGGTGGAAGCAGCTTTAGATGATAATAATATAGAAAGATTCTCTAACTACTTGAAGAAATTTAAAGATATACAATTTGCTTTGGTTACTCATCAAAGAGCTACAATGGAACATTCCGATGTTTTGTATGGTGTTACCATGGCAGAAAGAGGTATTTCCAAGGTATTATCTTTAAAATTAGGGGATAAAATAAAATTAGACTAAGAAAAGAGGAATAAAATGTTTTTTAGTAAACCGAAACAAAACTTTTTTGGATCATTATCAGATAAAATATCTGAAATAATAACAGGTAGAAAAGTAGATGAGGAACTTTTGGAAGAGTTGGAAGAAACCCTTATATTAGCTGATATAGGGATGGATACAACTATTGAAATCGTAGCTAAATTAAGAGAATCTTTAAAGAAAGAAGACTTAGATACAGAAGATAAAGTTAAAGGTAAAATTGCTGAAATTATTGAGAATATGATGGATAAAGGAGAAAGGCAAAAAATATCTGAAAATTATCCTTTAATTATCTTAGTAATAGGTATAAATGGCGGTGGCAAAACTACTTCTATAGGGAAATTGGCAAATATGTTTAAAACTCAGGGTAAAAGTGTTATGTTGGCAGCAGCAGATACCTTCAGGGCAGCAGCAGCGGAACAGTTGGAAATTTGGGGAGACAGAGTAGGAGTAAATGTTGTTCGACACAAAGAAGGAGCAGATCCGTCAGCAGTTATTTTTGATGCTATACAATCAGCAAAAGCTAAGGGAGTAGATGTGCTTATTTGTGATACAGCTGGTAGAATGCAAAATAAGAAAAATCTTATGGTAGAGCTTGAAAAAATGGATAAAATCATTGCTAGAGAATACAGTGAAGCAACTAGAGAAAATTTATTGGTGCTTGATGCAACTACAGGTAAAAATGCAATATCTCAAGCAAAAGAATTTGGTAATACAGCTGATATATCTGGAATAATTTTAACTAAACTAGATGGTACTGCAAAAGGTGGTATAGCAATAACAATAGCAAATGAATTTGATATGCCAGTAAAATTTATAGGTGTAGGAGAAAAAATGGAGGACTTAAAAGTCTTTGATTGTAAGGAGTTTTCAGGAGGATTGTTGAATGAGTAAGCCAGTTGTGGCAGTAGTTGGAAGACCTAATGTTGGTAAATCGACATTTTTCAACAAAGTTGTCGGTAGAAGAGTGTCTATAGTAGAAGATACACCAGGAGTTACTAGAGATAGAATATATGCAGAGGCTGAATGGTCAGGTGTCACTTTTGCTATGATTGATACTGGAGGAATTGAACCAAATACAGCAGATGTAATATTATCTCAAATGAGAGAGCAAGCTGAAGTTGCAATGGACACAGCAGATATAATACTTTTTATGGTAGATGGTAAGGCAGGTTTGACCCATGCTGATACTGAAGTTGCAACTATGTTGAGAAGAACAGGTAAACCTGTGATTGTCATTGCAAATAAAATTGATAATCCAAAAAAACTTCCAGACCATTTTTACGATTTTTATGAACTTGGAATTGGCGAAGTCTTACCTATTTCTGCAACAAATATGCTAGGTCTGGGGGAGGTTCTTGATAAGATTATAGAAAATTTCCCTGAATTACCACCTGAAGATGACGAAGATATTGTTAAAATTGCAGTCATAGGAAAACCCAATGTTGGTAAATCATCAATTATAAATAAGTTGGTGGGAGCAAACAGGGTAATAGTTTCAGATATTGCAGGAACTACTAGAGATTCAATAGATACACCATTTAGATGGAATGGCGAAGATTTTATTTTGATAGATACAGCAGGTATTAGAAGAAAGAGTAAAGTTAAAGAAAATATTGAAAAATATAGTGTGGTAAGGGCAGTTGCAGCTATTGAAAGATGCGATGTGTGCATTTTAATGATCGATGCAGTAGAGGGAATAACTGACCAAGACAAAAAAATTGCAGGAATAGCTCACGAAGCTGGAACAGGAGTTATAATTGTTGTAAATAAATGGGATTTGATAGAAAAAGAAAATCATACTATGAGGGATTTTGAAAAGAAAATAAGAGAAGAACTTCAATTTATGCCTTATGCAAATATTTTGTTTATATCAGTTTTGACAGGTCAAAGGATAGGAAAAGTTATGGAAGAAGCTAAAGCAGTTTCAGAAGTAAGAGCTATGAGAATTTCAACAGGTCAGCTGAATTCTTTGATTTCAGATGCTACAATGATAAATCCACCACCGTCAGACAAAGGAAAGAGATTGAAAATTTATTATTCTACTCAGGTAGGTGTGAAACCACCGCTATTTTCTTTCCAGATAAATCAAAGAGAGCTTATGCATTTTTCATATGCTAGATATTTGGAAAATAAAATAAGAGAAGCGTATGGATTCAGAGGGACATCTCTTAAATTCGTATTTAGAGAAAAAAGAGATAAGGATGTTTAGTTGAAATTGAGAATGATTATCAGTTTTAAAAACTAATTGGAATTACATAGACTGGAGGAGTATTTTGACAAATAGTGAAGTGCTTACAATATTGATAACATCAGTAGTTATAATCGTGAGTTATTTAGTTGGGAATATATCACCTGCTACAATTATGGCTAAGAAGAATAATATTGAAATAAGAAAAGCAGGAAGTGGAAATGCAGGCGCTACTAATGTTTTAAGAACTTTAGGTAAAAAAGCAGGAATTATAACTTTGGCAGTAGATGTACTAAAAGGTGCATTAGTAGTGTGTATAGTAAAGTTTGGATTAGTAGCATACTTTAATCCGGAAATATTTGTGAATATTTATGCAATAGCAGGACTAGCTGTTTTTATTGGACATATTTGGCCTGTATTTTACGGATTTAAAGGTGGAAAGGGCATTGCAACAGGTTTTGGAGCAATTGTTGTTATGAACTACCAAATAGGTTTAATTGCACTGGGAATAGTTATTATAGTAGTTCTTGCCACTAGATATGTATCGCTAGGGGCTATACTTGCTGCACTTAGTTTGCCTGTACTTGCAAATTATTTTGAACCTCAGTTAATCCTATGGCTTATGTTAATGATGATTATAGCTTTGTATAAGCACAATGGAAATATATCAAGGTTAGTTAAAGGTGAAGAAAATAAAATAAACTTTAAGAAATAGATTATGTTTAAAACTTTGAAAAAATATTATAGATTATAATGTTGATGTAGGAGAAAGTTATGGGAATTAAAAAAATAGGTGTTGTAGGTGCAGGCAGTTGGGGAACTGCCCTTGCAATTTCATTAAGTAAAGCTGGACATTTTGTGAAGATATGGGATATTGATGAGGCCCATATGGATGAAATGATTGAGAAAAGAGAGAATGTAAAATATCTATCAGGAATAATATTACCTGAAAATCTTCAAGTGGAAAAAAGTTTAGAAAAAACATTAGATGATGTAGATTTGATATTGTTTTCAGCACCAGCACAGAATTTTAGAGATGCTTTAACTGGTGCTAAAGAGTATATCAAAAGGGATATAATTATAGTAAATGTAGCAAAAGGTATAGAAATATCAAGTCTGAAAAGACTTTCTCAAGTGGCACAAGAAGTGCTAGGCGAATGTAAATACGTCTGTCTTTCAGGGCCATCTCATGCAGAGGAAGTAGGAAGAGGTATGCCTACTACTGTTGTAGTTGCAGGAAGTGATACAGGTTCAGTACTGGAAGTGCAAGATACATTTATGAACGAAAATTTGAGAGTTTATACTACTAATGATATGGTAGGTGTTGAAATTGGTGGTGCATTAAAGAATATAATTGCTTTAGGGGCAGGTATTTCAGATGGAATGGGCTATGGCGACAATACAAAAGCAGCTATGATGACAAGGGGTCTTGCAGAAATTACTAGGTTAGGTATGAAAATGGGGGCAAAAAGAGAAACTTTTGCAGGTCTAACAGGAATAGGAGATTTGATTGTTACTTGTACAAGTATGCATTCAAGAAATAGAAAATGTGGAATTATGATAGGCGAAGGAGTGAAACCTGAAGATGCAATTAATAACGTAGGTATGGTTGTTGAAGGAATTTACACTACAGAAGCTGCATTTAAACTTGGAAAAAGAGAAAATGTAGAAATGCCTATTACAGAAGGAATATATGCTGTTTTAAAAGGACATAAGAAACCTGATGAAATAGTTAAGTATTTAATGAAAAGACAGAAAAAAAGTGAAGAAATAGGAGAATATGATGTGGTTTAATGAAAATGAAAAAAGGAACTTTCATATTCAAACTTTTGGTTGTCAAATGAATGAGCATGATTCGGAAATTATGGCAGGTATGCTTATAGAAAAGGGCTTTGCTAAAACAGAAGATGCAGAGGCTATGGATATTGCAATTATCAATACTTGCAGTATCAGAGAAAATGCAGATAATAGATTTTTTGGAACTTTAGGTCAATTAAAAAAAAGAAAAGAAAAGAATCCCAATTTAATAGTTTGTGTATGTGGTTGTATGATGCAACAAGAACACATAACAGATGAAATAAAAAAACGATATAATTGGGTAGATTTAATATTGGGAACTCATAATATTCATGAACTACCAAACTTGCTTTTTAACGTAATAAGTGAAAAAAATAAAATCGTTCAAGTTTGGGAAAATGGCGGAGAAATTGTGGAGGGATTACCTGCAAATAGAGCATTATCCTTTAGAGGTTTAGTGAATATTATGTATGGATGTAATAATTTTTGCACATATTGTATAGTGCCTTACACCAGAGGTAGAGAACGAAGCAGAAGACCACAAGATATTATAGAAGAAGTTAAAAATTTAGTTGAAGATGGCGTAAAAGAAGTAATACTTCTAGGGCAGAATGTAAATTCTTATGGAATAAATAAACATTTGAATTCTTATGTCGCTTCTGATGATGATTTTGACTTTGCAGATTTAATATATGCTTTAAACGATATCAAGGGTTTGGAAAGACTGAAATTTATGACATCTCACCCAAAAGATATTTCTGATAAATTGATAGAAGCTTATGGTAATTGTAAAACTTTAGGTAAAACTATACATTTGCCAGTTCAGTCTGGTAGCAATAAAGTTTTAAAAGAGATGAATAGGCATTATACTAAAGAAGGATACTTGGAAATTGTAAAAAAATTAAAAAAAGTAGTTCCTGATATATCTATTACAACTGACATAATTGTAGGGTTCCCAGGGGAAAGTGAAGATGATTTTTTAGAAACTTTGGACTTAGTGGAAAAAGTAAGATTTGACTCAGCGTTCACATTCCTGTATTCTATAAGGAAGGGGACTCCTGCTGAAAATTTTAAAAATCAAGTACCAGAAGATATAAAACATGAAAGATTCAATAGATTGCTGGCTTTAGTTAATAATATTTCTGAAGAACGGAATAAAATATTTGAGGGAACAATTCAAAAAATTTTAGTTGAAGGAGAAAGTACAGGCAAAAATTCTAAGGGAATGATGTCTGGAAGAACCGAAAATGGCAGAATGGTAAATTTCCTTGGAAGTGTAGATTTAGTAGGAAAAATTGTAGAAGTAGAAATCACCGAGGCAAGACAATTTAATTTAAAAGGAAAATTACTATAAAGCAAAATATAATTTAATTTGTAGGACTGTAGGAAGGAATTGTTTATGAAAGAAAGAGAAAAGTTTGGAACGAGAATAGGATTTATCCTAGTATCTGCTGGTTGTGCAGTAGGTTTGGGGAATGTTTGGAAATTTCCGTATATTACTGGTCAATATGGAGGAGCAGCATTCATATTGATCTATTTATTATTTTTAGTAATTTTAGGTTTGCCTATTATGATTATGGAATTTGCTGTTGGTAGAGGAAGTCAGAAAAGTGCTGCTGAGTCTTTCAATGTGTTAGGTCCTAAAGGAACTAAGTGGGGATTGTTTGGCTATATCGCTGTGGCAGGTAATTACTTGTTGATGATGTTTTACACAATGGTTGGAGGCTGGATGCTTTATTATTGTTATAAAGCATTTGTAGGAGGCTTTAGAGGGTTATCTCCAGATGGAGTAGGAGCAGTATTTGGTAATCTTCTTGCATCTCCATGGACTTTAACTTTTTGGACTATAGTTGGAGTTGTTATTTCTTTTGGTATAGTGTCTTTGGGGCTTAAAAATGGAGTTGAAAAAATAACTACTGTTATGATGGTTTGTCTACTTTCTTTAATGATAGTATTGGCAGTAAGAGCGGTGACGTTGAATGGTGCAACAGAAGGTCTTGATTTTTATCTTAAACCTGATTTTGGCAGATTGATGGAAAATGGACTTGGTACAGTAGTATTTGCAGCTATGGGGCAGGCATTTTTTACACTGTCAATAGGTATGGGTTCTATGGCTATTTTTGGTAGTTATTTAGATAGAGATAGATCTTTGACTGGTGAAGCAATAAATATTACTATATTAGATACTGTTGTTGCATTGCTTGCAGGTTTGATTGTAATACCGTCTTGCTTTGCTTTTGGAGTTGAACCTGGAGCAGGTCCTGGACTTATATTTATAACTTTACCTAATATTTTTAACAATATGGTAGGAGGTCATATTTGGGGAGCATTATTCTTCTTATTCTTATCATTTGCAGCACTTACAACTATTGTAGCAGTGTTTGAAAATATAGTTGCATACGGTAAAGACCTTTGGGGCTGGGACAGAAAAAAATCAGTTGCGATAAATATAGTTGCAATTGTTGTTTTATCCATGCCTTGTATATTAGGTTTCAACGTTTTAAGCGATTTTCAGCCTTTAGGTGAAGGAACAAATATTTTAGATTTAGAAGATTTTATTGTAAGTAATAACATACTGCCTTTAGGTTCTTTAATATATCTTATGTTCTGTACGTACAGATATGGTTGGGGCTGGGATAACTTTATGAATGAAACTAATATGGGTACTGGATTGAAATTCCCTAAATGGAGTAGGATTTATGTATCTTACATATTGCCACTTATAATATTATTTATATTCTTTAAAGGATACTATGATAGATTTTTGAACTTAACATCAATAGGAGTTTCAATAGCAGTTGTTTTAGTATTTGCATATATAGTATTTATGAGAGATAAATCTTTTAAGGAAGATAGAGTTTAAGACTACAAGAGGGATACTAAAGTATGAGAAGATTTTTTAATATACCGATTTTGATTATTATGGTGCTGATGCTTGTGAGCAATTCATCTATGATATTCAGCGACCCACAGGCTTTTATATATCGTATTATGACAGCGATGCCAGCGATTATAATAGGTTTAAGCTTTCACGAATTTGGACATGCAATAACAGCTTATAAATTAGGTGACAATACACCTAAATACCAAAATAGGCTTACTGTTAGCCCATTAGCTCATATAGACCCAATAGGAATGGTGTTTTTAGTATTTGCTGGGTTTGGATGGGGAGTACCTGTTCAAATAGACCCTAGCAACTTTAAAAGACCTAGAAGGGATGAATTGATTGTATCTCTAGCAGGAGTTACAATGAATCTTATAATTGCTATAGTGTCTGCAATTATCTGGATACATATATTACCTTTTGCCTTTGAGTTCATAGAAGATAGTTTTTGGCAAGAATTTTTAAGAGATATAATGTTTAATATGGTAAGTATAAATATTGTACTATTAGTTTTTAATCTTTTGCCAATACCTCCGTTAGATGGATTTGGAGTGATAACTGAACTTTTTGATTTAAGAAAGTATTCATGGTATTACGCAGTTTATAGCAATGGATTTTTGATACTTATGCTTTTTATCTTTTTAGATTTGACAGATGTAATATTGATACCATTGGTTTCTAGTATATTTATGATGATAGTAAATTTAGTAACTTTATTTTAAAAAATAAAAATACCCAAGATAATTAGGGCGTTAATTGCCACCAAAGTCTTGGGTATTTTTTTGATATTTATAATTTTTATAGTTACAATAGTTTGTTTGTAAGTAATATATTTCGTAAATCGGTTAGAACTTTATTTACTGCACCTTCTCTGACATTTTGTCGGTCCCCATATCTGTTCATTTTTATATTGAAAATATTTTCTTTATATATAATACATGCATATACCAAGCCAACAGGTTTGTCGTAAGTACTTCCTGAAGGTCCTGCAATACCAGTTATTGAGATTGCAATATCAGAATTTGTTTTTTCTTTTAAGCCTTTTGCCATTTCTAGCGCAGTTTCTTTACTTACAGCACCAAATTTAGATAAAGTTGATTCTTTAACCTTTAGAATTTTCATTTTACTTTCATTGCTGTAAGTTATAAAACCCTCTTTGAAAATTTTTGAGATACCAGAGTAGTTAATAAGACGACTGGCAAGTAATCCACCTGTGCAAGATTCAGCTGTTGAGATAGAGATATTATTTTCTATAAGCATATTACATAAACTTTCCTCTAAAGTTTCATCAGCAGAAAGATATATCGCATTATCTTTAAATCTATTTAACAATTCTTTTTTTACAGGTTCTATTAAATTCAAACATTTCTCTTTGCTACTTCCTTTGGCAGTTATACGGAAGTCAACTTGACCTTTACTTGCATAGGTACCAATAGTTGGGTTGCTCTGATTTTTCACTAAATCTATACTCATTTCTTCAGCTTTTGATTCTCCTAAATTAAAAACTATTACCTTGCCACCTAAAACTACGCTGTTAGAAAATTTAGAAAGATAGGGAATTATACTGTTTTTTATCATAGGTTGATTTTCAAAAGGAGGACCAGGAAGGAGAATTACAATCCTTTCCTTGCCGTTTCTGTCTTGGCGTTTTAATATGCAACCGTTGGCAGTTCCAACAGGATTATATATTATTTCACTACCTTCTGGGAAATAAGTTTGTCTAAGATTACTTTCAGGCATTTCCTCTGAAAACTTTGAATACTTAGAGATAAGTGAATTGTAGCTATCTTCATCGTAAATCATAGGTAAATTAAAATATTCTGCCACTATTTCTTTTGTTATATCATCTTGAGTTGGACCTAAGCCTCCGGTAGAAATTATTACATCTGCACGATTGAGAGCTATATCATAACTTTCTTTAATTCTTGTGGGATTATCGCCTACAACACTGTGATAATGGACGTCTATGCCTATTTTAGCTAGTTCTTTAGAAAGAAAAACAGCATTTGTGTTAGCAATATCTCCATGAAGAAGTTCTGTACCGATACAAAGTATTTCTGCATTCATAATCAAAGTCCTTTCATATATAGAAATTTGAACCAATTTAAAAATTTGACAATAATGAAAAAATATAATAAAATATATAGATTGTGTATTTGTAAAATGCAAGTTATAAGCAATTTACAAAATGATTTTTTTAAGTATGAAAAAAATCTCTATATGAGATTATAACATATTATATCGTGAAATGAGGAAATAAATGAAAAATTTCAATTTTAAAGAACTAAATTTGTCTGATGCTATGAAAAAAGCTTTGGATTTTATGGGATTTGAGGAAAGTACACCAATACAGTCAAAGTCTATACCAGTTGCTATGGAGGGAAAAGACCTTATTGGGCAAGCTCAAACAGGAACAGGTAAAACTTGTGCTTTTGGAATACCAGCAGTGGAGATGATAGATAGTAAAAATAAAAGTGTTCAAGTGCTAGTTTTGTGCCCTACAAGGGAACTTGCAATACAAGTTTCAGAAGAAATAAGAAATTTGTGCAAATATAAAAACGGCATAAAAACTTTGGCAATATATGGTGGACAACCTATAGATAGGCAAATAGTAGCTCTAAAAGGCAAGCCTCAAATAATAATAGGTACACCAGGAAGAGTTATGGATCATATGAGAAGAAAAACTCTTAAATTTGAAAATTTAAAAATGGCAGTTTTAGATGAGGCTGATGAAATGTTGAATATGGGTTTTAGAGAAGATATAGAAGAAATTTTTTCTAAAGTTCCTGAAGAAAGACAAACTTTGTTGTTTTCAGCAACTATGCCAAAGGCCATTTTAGAAATAGCAAAATTATATATGAAAGAACCTGAACATATTGCAACAGTTCAAAAGGAAGTTACAATAAATACTGTAGACCAATATTATTTAGAAGTGAAGGAAAGCTTGAAAACTGAACTTTTATCTAGGATATTAGATGCCAAAAATATAAATTTAGCTATTGTTTTTTGCAATACAAAAGTTAAAGTTGACAACTTGACTATGAATCTTCAAACAACAGGGTATAGAGCAGAAGCATTACATGGAGATATGAAACAAAAAGACCGAGATAGAGTTATGAATAAATTCAGAAAAGGTCAAGTAGATATATTGGTGGCAACAGATGTTGCAGCAAGAGGAATAGACGTAGATGATGTAGAAGCTGTATTTAATTACGATATACCTAGTGATGCAGAATACTATGTTCACAGAATTGGTAGAACAGGAAGAGCTGGTAAGAAAGGGGTTTCTTATTCATTTGTATTTGGCAGAGATATGTATAAGTTGAGAGATATTGAAAGATATACAAAGTCAAAGATTATGAGAACAAAACCGCCTACTGTAGCGAGCATAGAGAATATGAAGCTTCAAAAGGCAAAAGAAGAACTTATACAGGTGTTAAATGAAGGTGGATACAGTAAATATGAAGAGATTATTGAAAGTATTTTAGAAGAACTAGGAGATTTAACTAGTATCGATGTATGTGCAGCTCTATTTAAAATGAAATTTAAGGATTTTGATTTAAGAAGTTTTGAAGAATCTGATTTAGACAATGATTTCACTATAAATAGAAGAGATAAATTTAGAGATAAATTTAAAAAAGGCAATAGAAAAGATAGAGGTAAAAAAGGAGACAGAAGAAAAGAAGACTATAAAAAGAAAAGTAAATCAAAAGGCAAGTTATCTAAAAATACAAAAGAAATTCACGAAGGCGGTAGAAGAAAATCTTCGAAGAATAAAAGTAAATTTAATAAATTTAGTAAATAAAGATTTTTTTAATCTTTATCTATTATATCTAAACCTAAGTCATTGTTGATATGAGAGGCAAAGGAAACTGTTTTTTTCCCAAACTTATCTTTTATTTCATCAATGACTTTATCTATTTGTGTGTTTTTTGAATCAGATAAGTTATCAAAAAGTGTTAGCTGAATATCTGAGCCTTCATCTATTAAATTTATACAGGTTAATGTTATCATACGAACTGGTCGATTAAATTTCCAAATAGAATTTAATATATCTAAAGACATTTTAAATATATCTTCAGTTGAGTTTGTGGGTATTGTAAATTGCTTTTGATGACTTCTCAAATTGAATAAATTATCTTTTATATCTATTTTTAAACCTTTTGCTTTAAGTTGATGATGACGCAGTCTATATGCAACAGTTTCTGATAAAAATCTTAGAGATGTTCTAAAATCATTTATATTGATTAAATCTCTTTTAAATGTTGTACCATTTCCAATAGATTTAATTTTTTCTCTTTCAGAGAATTTGGAAACAGGTTCTGTATCCAAGCCATTTGAGTAGTTATGTAATTGCAAGCCTAATTTACCTAAAAGATTGTATAAAAAATCAGTATTTGTATTTGCTAAATCGCCAATAGTAAGTATGCCTGATTTTTTTAATTTATTTGCAGAGGATTTTCCAACCATAAACATATTTTCAACAGGCATACACCAAAGAAGTTCTTTGAAATTTTCTTGTGAAATTACTGTTGTAGCATCAGGCTTTTTATAGTTGCTACCCATTTTGGCAAATATTTTATTGTAAGAAACACCTACAGATAAAGTTAAACCTAATTCCTTTTTCACAATAGCCCTGATTTTATCTGCAATATCTTTACCTGAGCCAAAAAGTTTTTCACTTCCTGTAACATCTAACCAAGACTCATCTATGCTAAATGGCTCAATAGTGTCTGTAAAACGATAATAAATATTATTTATCATTTTAGAATATTTTTGATATTTTTTGTAGTGAGATGGTAGTAAAATTAAATTAGGAGATTTTTTCTTAGCTGACCAGATTGTTTCCGCAGTTATAACACCTTGTTTCTTTGCAATATTGTTTTTTGCAAGTATTATTCCTCTTCTGTTTTTAGGATTACCGCATACGGCAACAGGTTTATTTTGAAGATGAGGAAATGACAAAAGCTCTACAGAGGCAAAAAAATTATTCATATCACAGTGTAGAATTACAGGTTTTTTATTGTTGCTCATTTAGTTGCCTCCTTTGGATATTTGTAAAATATAAATATATTATAGCAATAATTATACAAGAAAAATCACAAAAACCATAGAAAAAAAATCATATTTGTTGTATAATTTCAATGATGTTAAAGTAGTATAGGCGAGGAGTTATATATGAAAAATATAATGATTTGTGTTACCCAGCAGAAAACTTGTGATAGACTTATAAGATATGGAAATGAGCTTTTAGAAAATGATGAAGATTCTCTTTTCATAATACATGTAGCTCATTACGAGTTTAAATTTTTAGGAAATAGCAAGGAAAGTGAAGCTTTAGAGTATTTGTATGAAAAATCTTTAGATTACGGTGCAAATTTGACAGTTGTTCGTTCTAATAATGTTTTGGAAACTCTTGTTGATATAGTCAATAAAAACAATATAACCCATGTTGTTTTAGGAGAAAAAAATATTGAAATTTTAAATAAAGAAAACTTGAAGTTTAATGATGAAAATATTTCAGCAAAATTGATTGAGAAAATAGGTGACAAAGTAGATGTAAGAGTAATATCTTCAAATTAGCTATAATTATTTTAAATTTAAAGATATATGAAAAATTGGAGTTTAGATAAATTCAAATAGGAGATAAAGTATGAGAAGTTTAGTCAGTATAACAGGTATTATGATGACAATTTTAGGTGTGTGGTGTTTTTTAAATGAAGGAGTATCCTTTAAGGCATTTGCATTTCCAATAGGTGCAGGAATGCTTATAACAGGTGTTATAGAAAGTATGATGCATTTAAGTGTAAGAAATAAAATAGAAAATATGGCTTGGTTGCTTAGTGAATCTTTCATAATGGCTGTATTAGGTGTAATCGTATTGTTGAATTTTGTTGCTACAGAAAGTATGGCAATGGTCTTTTTTGGACTTTGGATGATTGCAGTTGGTTGTATAAGAGTTGTTGGTGGTATGGCTCTTAGAGATTATCACGACAACGCTTGGAAGTGGACTTTAGGTTGGGGTGTTTTGAGTCTACTTATAGGTATATACCATTTTGCTAATTATACATTTTTTAATATATCTTTAGGAATATTAATTGGTATAGATTTCTGCCTGCAAGGTGTAAATGTTCTTTCGCTAGGTGTTTCAATGCCTCATATTAAAAAGAACAGAAAGCGTATAGAACGCAGTTAATTATGGAGAAAAATCAAGGAAATAAAGTTGAAATAAACAAAGAACATAATATTGGTATGATAGCTGCTTTAAGTTGCGCAATAATATGGGGATTGTTGCCAATCTATTGGAAATCATTAAAACCTATAGATTCTATGGCAATTATTTGTTATAGAATGGTGTTAGTTGCAATAACAACTTTTGTAGTGAATATATTTTATGCTGGGCATAAAAAAATGCTAGAACCTTTGAAAAACAAGAGGTTGGTAGCTACATTGTTCTTATCGGGAAGCATAATAGGATTGAATTGGAGTATTTATATCTGGGCAGTAAATGCAAATTATGTTATACAGACGTCTATAGGTTATTACATAGAACCTTTAGTTGTAGCAATGATGGGAATACTAATTTTTAAAGAAACTTTGAACAAATATAAGTTAGTTGCTATAATTATGGCTTCAATAGGTGTATTTGTAATCATAATTCACTTTGGAGAAATTCCTTTTGTGGCACTTGGTTTGGCAAGTACCTTTGCAATTTATGCAGGACTTAAAAAAACTATGAATATGAATGCTTTGTTGGCGTTATTTTATGAAACTGTTTTAGTTACTCCTTTTGCAATAGCAGGCATTTTATATTTTGAATCTCAAGGACGAGGAATCATTGGAGTGGCATCGATGCAACAAATAGGGCTTTTAATGTTAGCAGGAATTTTAACAGCAACGCCATTAGCACTTTTTGGAATTGCAACAAATAGAGTTAGCTTGATTGAAATGGGATTGACAGAGTATATTTCTCCATCTTTAAGCTTGATATTAGGAATATTTGTGTTTTTTGAACCTTTTGACAGTGTTCAATTCTATTCATTTGTATTTATATGGTTAGGACTGTTGTATTTTACATATGGAGAAATAAGAGAAACGAGAAAATAAAATATGATAGAAAAACTTTAAGGACAGAAATGTCCTTTTTTTATTTTGCCAAAAACATATAAAGGCGATGGAAAAATTATCGGATTAAGGAAATATTTAATTTAATAAAAAAGTAGTTGCAAATAGCTAACTGATGATATATAATGTAATCGTAATAAAAACTAGTAGTTTTTTTTGAAGGTGAGAGGTATAGTTATGCAAATAAAAAAGGAAGATGTTAAGAATAGTATTATGGCATCAGCTTGTGAAGAATTTTTAGAAAAAGGTTTTTTAGGAACCTCATTAAATGCTATAGCTGCAAGGGCAGATTTGAGCAAAGGTGCTATTTATTCTTATTTTAAATCAAAAGATGATTTGTTTTATAACTTAGTTGAAAAATCAATAATTTATCTAAAAGATTATATGGATAGGAAATTGTCAGAAGAAAATAGTTTGGATTGGATTAACAATTTTGATAGAAGTTTAGAGGAATTTATAAAGTTCTCAAAAGATATAGAAGATCAAAGAAAAGAGCTTAAATTGTTACTTTTTTGCTCAGAAGGATCAAATTTAGGTGAATTTAGAGAAGAACTTATACAATCATACCATAGAGCTTTTGATAAATTTTTATTGGATTTGAAATTCAGTAAAAATCCATTTACAGAGCCTTTCATTCATACATTGGCAAGAATTTATATAAGTTTTATAGAGGAAATAGTTTTACACAATCCTGATGAAGAAGATATAAGTAAATATGCCAAAGAAATGGCAGTATTTATGTATTCAGGGTTTGTAAGTATTATAAAAATAAAATAGAAGGGAAAAGAAATGGAAGAAAACAAAAACAAAATATTGCTTTTTAGATTTACTGAATATATGGGTAACAAAAAAATATTGTTGCCAATTTCTTTATTTCTATCAGTAATATCAGCAGTGTTACAGATTATACCTGTTGTATTAGTGTGGCAAATTATTAAAGTTATGTTTGGAGGAGAATCTTTAATAACTGGAGAATCTATAAAGTTTTATGGCATTTTAGCCTTTGTATTAGCTATAGCATCTCAGCTATTATATTTTTTAGCTTTAGTAAGTTCACATTTAGCTGCTTTTAGGGTAGAAGTTGGATTGCAAAAATCTGTAATGAAGAAAATTATGGATATGCCTTTAGGTTTTTTTGATTTGAATCCAAGTGGAAAAATAAGAAAAATAGTAAATGAGGGAGCTTCGGCAACTCATACTTTTATAGCGCATCAGATGCCTGATTTAGCAGGTTCAATTGCAACACCTATAATGATTCTAATACTTTTGTTTGTATTTGATTGGAGAATGGGATTGGCTTCTCTATTTCCAATAGTTTTAGGTATGTTACTTATGGGTATTATGATGAAAAGCATAGGGGAAGAATTTCAAAAAAAATATTTCGATGCTTTGGAAGATATGAGTAGTGAAGCTGTAGAGTATGTTCGTGGAGTACCAGTAGTAAAGACTTTTGGACAAACTGTTTTTTCTTTTAAGAAATTTTATAATTCAATAATCTATTATAGAGATATGGTTTATGAATATACAAAACTTTGGAAGACACCTATGGCAACATTTACAACAATAGTGCAAGCTTCAGCTTTATTTATTTTACCAGCATTTATGTTTATTTTGTTAAGAGATGGAAATTTACAAAGTGCTATGGCAGATTTCGTATTTTATATAATTATAATACCGTCATTTGCGGCTTTAATTATGAAATCAATGTATTTTCAACAAGAAGCAACAATAGCGAAACAGTCAATAGATAGAATAGAAGATTTATTAAACTATAAGGCTATGGTGTTTAAAGAGGTGGATCAAGAGTTAGAAGATTCTTCTTTGCTTTTTGATAATGTTACCTTTAAATATCCAGAAGCAAAAAATGAAGCAGTTAAAAACGTAAGTTTTGAAGTAAAAAAAGGACAAAGAGTTGCATTAGTAGGTGCATCAGGCTCAGGTAAAACTACAATAGCTAGATTGTCAGCTAGATTTTGGGATTGTGATTCAGGTGTTGTAAAAATTGGCAACAAAGATATTAAAGAAATACCGAAAAAACAGCTGATGGATACAATATCATTTGTATTTCAAAATACAAAGTTGATGAAAGGTAGTTTGAGAGAAAATATAGTTTTTGGAAAAGAGAATGTTTCCGATGAAGATATAAAAAGAGCTTTGAAAGTTGCAAATGCTCACGATATAGTTGAAAATTTAAAAAATGGATTAGATACTGTAATGGGAACAGAAGGAACATATTTGTCTGGAGGAGAACAGCAGAGAATAGCATTGGCAAGGGCAATATTAAAAGATGCGCCTATCGTATTGTTAGATGAAGCAACGGCATTTGCAGACCCTGAAAATCAACATTTGATACATCAAGCTCTTGAAGAAATCAGCAAAGGGAAAACTACTTTGATGATTGCTCATAGATTGGATACAATTAAAAATGTAGATAAAATAATTGTTTTAAATAAGGGAGAAATTGTTGAAGAGGGAACTCATGATGAACTACTTGATAAAAAGGGTGTCTACAGTAAGATGTGGAAGGAATATCAAGAAAGTTTAGATTGGAAAGTCGGAAGAAATAAGGAAAATAATACTCAGGAGGTGCAGAATGATTAAATATTTTCAGGAAAAATATGCACTATCTGAAAAAGGTGCAAAAGACTTGGTAAAAGCAATATTTTGGTCAGCTTTAGTAAATCTTAGTTATATGATACCTATTATGCTTATTGTGGCAGTCATAGACCATTATATCGGTGTAAATAGCATAGGTAGATCTTTGAGTATTGGCATAGTTTTGTTAATATCTTTAGCTATAATAATTTTTATGTATTTGTTACAACTTATTCACTACGAAACAGCGTATGGAACTATATATGAGGAAAGTGCAAAAGCGAGAATTGATTTAGCTGAAACTATAAGAAAATTGCCTTTAGCTTTTTTTGGTAAAAAAGATGTATCTGATTTAAGTGCAACTATGATGGAAGATGCAACATTTGTAGAAACTTTATTTTCTCATGCAGTACCGCAACTATATGCTTCTATTATAACAATGTTTTTAATTGGATGTATGTTGCTTTCATATAATTTGACTATGGGAATAGCAGTTTTGTGGGTTGTACCTATAAGTTATTTGATATTAGTGCTATCATATCAGAAAAGAGAGAAAAGTTTAGAAAGTCATTACGCAAAGAGCCGTAAAAATATAGATATAATGCAGGAAAATATCGAAAACATACAAGAAATAAAAGCTTATTCTAAAGAAGAATCGGCAAATAAAAAATTAAATGATTCTTTAGATGAATATGAAAACGAATTGATTAAAGTTGAACTTTTAAACTCAAGTTTTTTAAACTTTTCTTACGTGCCTTTAAAATTAGGGTTGCCATCTGTTGCAATTGCAGGAGGATTTGCTTTTTTACAAAATGAAATAAGTGTTTTTACATACATTGTGTTTATAGTGGTAGCATCAAGAATATATATGCCTTTAATGGAGGTTGCAAATTTTTCGGCAATGTTACAATTAATGGGAGTGCGAATCAATAGAAGAAAAGAAATGCACAAGATGCCTAGACAAGTGGGAAAAACAGAATTTAAACCTAAAGATTACAATATAGAATTTAAAAATGTTAATTTTTCCTATAATGATGGTGAAGATACTATTAAAAATATGAGCTTTATTGCAAAACAAGGTGATGTAACTGCATTGGTAGGACCATCTGGTGGAGGGAAAAGTACCGTTGCAAAACTTTCTGCTAGGTTTTGGGATATACAAAGTGGAGAGATTACATTAGGTGGAGAGGATATATCAAAAATAGATCCAGAAACTTTATTAGAAAGTTATTCCATTGTTTTTCAAGATGTGACCTTGTTTAATAATACTATAATGGAAAATATAAGAATAGGTAGGAAAGAGGCTACTGATGAAGAAGTAATTGCAGCTGGTAAATTAGCACAGTGTGATGAATTTGTAAATCAATTAGCAGAGGGATATAAGACGGAAATAGGTGAAAATGGTGAAAAATTATCTGGTGGAGAAAGACAAAGAATTTCAATAGCTAGAGCGATTTTGAAAAATGCACCTATAATACTTATGGACGAAGCTACAGCATCTTTGGATACAGAAAATGAAAGTAAAGTACAAAGGGCATTAAACTCTTTAATTGAAAATAAAACTGTAATAATAATAGCTCATAGAATGAGAACTGTAATAAATGCAGATAAAATCATAGTAATTAAAGATGGAAATGTAGCAGAGCAGGGAGCTCCAAAAGAGTTGATAGACAAAAACGGAGTATTTGCAGAAATGATAAAAA
>PDWI01003004.1_pt1 | contig 24556 bp, 38 predicted proteins | sample 1430891 | NCBI WGS metagenome assembly PDWI01 (sample SAMN01162508, study PRJNA174530) | Oral metagenome, whole genome shotgun sequencing project. | biome: Marine environment; feature: Marine mammal; material: Swab sample of the gingival sulcus; isolation source: swab sample of gingival sulcus...
GACGAAATTAAACGGAATGTCACCTGTTAAGTACAGATTACATTCCGCTTAAAATACTAAATAACTTGTGTCCGGATTTAGGGGTTCATATCAATTTTTTTGTTTAAGGTACATTTATGAAGAATAAAAATAAATTGTTACTAAAATGTTATAATAAATTTACATCTTGGTATTAAAATGGGGGGGATTGTGATATACTATAACTGTTGTAAACAATTGTGATTATTTTTATTGGAGGTATATATGAAAAAGAACTCTATAAATATAAAATTATTTTTATTAATGTTTAGTTTTATATTTGTATCTATTGGCTTAAATTCGTCTGTTTTTGCAGAAACAAAAAAATTTGATTATTCAAAATATGAATTAGGCAGTGGTACACCTGCATATGTTGATTTAGATCTTATTCAAAAGGGCGCTAAAGAAGGCATGCTTTCTGAAATAATAAAATTACGTAAGGAAGCATTGAATGATACTAGAATAAAATGGCCAACAGCTAAAACTGGAATGACTATGAAAGAGTATCTAAAAGCTAATGGAATTTCTGAAGAAGATTATCTAAATCCTAAATGGTCTTATGAACTTGAAATGTTAGCTATTAATAGAACAGTAGAAACAGCTATGGGTGGTAAGACTGGTCATTTTAGATTAAATGGAGAAGGTGTATTTACACCTACGTATGATAATGTTAAGGCATATGGTGAAATAATTGCATGGGGAGAAAATGGCTTTGCAACATCAACTGACCAATGGGCAAATTCTCTTTGTTGGTGGCAAGATAACAGATCTGAAAAACAACACTGGATTGAGGGTTTAACTAATTTAGATACAGGGCACTACACTACTTTAATTAGTCCAGAAAATAAGTTTTATGGTATGGCAGGAATTAAAGGTAATTTTGTTAAGTATGGTTCTGCATGGGTAGGTTTAGCAAGTGGTGAGAGTTTAAATAATCAAAAATCTACTAATTTTACTGGCAAAAGAAGAATGAAGGTTATGCTTAGTGATAAAATATTTAATGCTATAAAAAATAATCCTAAAATCAATGTAAAAGTAATTAAGGCAGGGGAAAGTGTAAGTCCTAAAGTTACTTGTACTGCGAAAAATTATACAGTGAATGAATTTAATATACCTTCTAAAATGTTTATATTTGATGGTAAATGGTCATCAAAAGATTCAAAAATTTTAAAAGTTGTTGATAATAAACTTGTTGGTGTTAAAGATGGTTCAACAACTGTAACATTAACAACAGAAAATGGTAAAAAGTTTACTTTCCCTATGAAAGTTGTAGGTATTCTTTCTGCGACAAATTATACAGAAACTGTAGATTCGGGCAAAAAACCAACTTTACCAAAAGAAGTTGAAGTTACTTATAGTGATGGTTCAAAATCAACAGCAAAAGTTATTTGGAGTAGTTTTGATGACTCTTTATGGAAAAAACGTGAAGGTGGAGATTTTGAAGTCGAAGGAACTATTGAAGGCTTTGATAAAGTCGTAAAATCGATAATAAAAGTGGAACCTGCAACAGTAAAAAAAGTTATTGTTGAAGGGTCTAAAAATAAAGAAATATTAGTGGTAACAGAATCGGGCGTAAAACCAAAATTACCAGAAAAAGTAGATATAATTTGGAGTAATGAAGATATTACTAAAAAACAATCTATTAATTGGGATGAAAATACAGGGTACAAGAATCGTAAAGGTGGTTCTTACACTCTTGAAGGTACTATAAATGGTTCTGATATAAAAGTTAAAATAACTGTAAAAGTAAACCCTGCAACAGTAAAAAATGTATATTTTGAAGGAACTAAAAATATAGAAATAGCAGTAACAACAGAGTCTGGAACAAAACCAAAATTACCTTTAAGTGCAAATGTAATTTGGAGTAATGAAGATGAAGTTGTTGAGAAAATCTCTTGGGAAGATAATGCGGCGTATAAAAATCGTGAAGGTGCAAATTATAGATTAAAAGGTAATGTGGAAGGTAAAAGCCTTATAGCTGATGTAACAGTAAATCCTGCAACATTAAATTCTGTTAATGATGTTGAAATGACTGTTGATTGTGGTGTTAAACCTGAATTACCAAAAACTGTAAAAGTATATTGGAGTAATGGAGATAGTTTTGATGCTGCAGTTACTTGGAATGAAATATATACTAAAGCAGACTATTCAAAGAAAGATGGTAATTATTTTGAAGTAGATGGTGTAGTAATATTAAAACCTGTTGTAAAGAAATTTAGTGTTTATGCGTTAGGTAATAATGATACGGCTCCGATAAAGGCCAAAATTACAGTAAGACCATTAGCTGAAAAGAAAAATCCAACAGATGAAAAGCCTATTGTTAAAACTCCGAAAGAAGAACAACCTGTGGTAGTAGTTCCAACGGACGAAAAACCTGTTGTAAAAGAGCCAACTGAAAAGAATACTAAAGATAAAAAAGCAACTACTAAAAAAGCTAAACCTGTTGTTAAAAATAATTTACCAAAAACAGGGGATGGTTTAAATTTAGACCATTTAGCTTTAGCCACATTCTTATTTGGATTATCAATATTAGGTTTTGGTATTTTTACTAGAAATAAATAATTGTTTTAAATCTATAAATATAGATAAGATATAATTAGGGATTTATTGAAAATCTTAATTATGAATTAACGATTATAAAATATAAAACTGATTTTTTAAAGTTATACATAATGTTGACTTTGAAAGGTCAGTTTTATTTTTTAACTACAATATAAAAATTATACAAATTGTTATAATAAAATACTTTAGTTTAGTGAAATCCTTATATATCATATTAAATAATGGTTATTAAAACATATAAGTTAATAAAATTTTATTTTGTAATTTAATATTTTGATTTATAGCAATTTATACCACTGTTTTTGTTTGACTTTTTAATTAAAACGTGATAAGCTAAATTATTGAGATAGGGGGATTTATGAAATATAAAGTTCTTGTTATAGATTTAGATAATACTTTACTAGATTTTGATGTTATGGAGAAAGAAAGTTTTATTAAAACGCTAGATGAAAATTGTATACCTTACGGACTAGATTTTTTTGATGATTATAAAAATATAAATACAAAATTATGGCAAGATTTAGAAAAGGGACTTATTGGTAAAAAAGAGCTTAGGAAAAGGCGTTTTGAAATATTGTTTAATAAGCATAATATTGAATTTTCAGCCGATAAGTTTAATGATTTATTTATAGAGAAAATAAAGGAAAAACCTGTATTTATTGACGGAGCTATAGAATTTTTAAACTATGTTAAAGACAATTATATTAATATTCTTATTACTAATGGATTTTCAGATACTCAAAGAGAAAAATTAAAAAAATTAGATATTTCTAAATATTTTGATCATATAATAATTTCAGATGAAGTTGGTTTAGCAAAGCCTGATTTAAAAATTTATGAATATATGAATTCTTTAGTTGGAAATATTGATAAGACTAAGATTTTAGCAATTGGCGATTCTTTAACTTCCGATATAAAGGGTGGTATTGATTATGGTATAGATACTCTTTGGTTTAATAAAAGAAGCGAAGATAAAAAGTCAAATGCTACTTATGAAGCTACCAATTTAAAAGAAGTAATGTCTTTATTAAGGAGAGTTTAAAATGTTAAAATTAAATTGTGAAAATATAAATGTAGAAACTTTAGAGTTTAGTGAATCTTATGAAACTGTTAAAAATGCTTTAGAAGTTTTACTTTCAAGAAATGGTAAAGGAGCTGATTTCACGGGTTGGCTTAATTACTTTGATGAAATAGATGAAAATACTATAAATTCTATTTCTAAAAAAGCAGAGGAAATTAAAGCTAATGCAGATGTTTTTTTAGTTTTGGGTATAGGTGGTTCTTATCTTGGGGCAAAAAGTTTTATATCTGCTACTAATAATTATTTTTCAAAAAATAAGCCTGAAATAATCTTTTTAGGTCAAAATTTAGATGAAGATTATATAAATGATGTTAAAGAGTATATAAAAGATAAGTCTATTTATATGAATGTAATTTCTAAATCTGGATCTACTATTGAAACTGCTGTTAGTTTTAGGATTTTTAGAAAATTTATGGAAGAAAAATATGGAGAAAATCATAAAAATAGGATTATAGCAACTACTGATGAAAAAAATGGTATTTTAAGAGGATATGTAGATAAAAATAACATTTCTAGTTTTGTAGTTCCATCTAATATTGGTGGTAGGTATTCTATATTTACTCCTGTTGGCTTACTTCCTTTAGCGGTAGACGGAGTTGATATACATAAACTTTTAAGTGTATATAAAGAATCTATGTTTAAATATACTGTTTTTTCTAATGATAATATTTTGCTTAAATATACTGCTTTTAGAAATATGTGTTATAATCAAGGTAAAAAAGTAGAGGTTTTGTCTAATTTTTCTCCTAAACTAAATTATTTTGCAGAGTGGGTAAAACAAGTTTTTGGGGAGAGTGAGGGAAAAAATAACAAGGGTATTTTACCTATTTCTATGAATTTTACCACTGATTTACATTCTCTTGGGCAATATATGCAAGATGGAGAAAGGATTATTTTTGAAACTATTTTGGATATTAAAAACACTAACTCTATTGAGCGTATAGAAAAAGAAGAATATGATTTTGATAAGTTAAACTATTTATATGGAAAGCGTATTAGTGATATTAATAGAGCAGCTATTAACGGTACTACAAAGGCGCATATAGACGGTGGCGTGCCAGTTGTTTTATTATCTATAGATGATAATTCTATGGAAAGTTTGGTTGAGTTATATACTTTTTATATGGTTAGTGCTGCGGTTAGTGCTTATGCTTTAGATGTCAATCCTTTTGACCAACCGGGAGTAGAGGCTTATAAGTCTAATATGTTTGAGTTATTAGGTAGAGATTATTAGGAGGATAAAGTGGATAAAGGTGTTAAAATTTTAATTTCAGAAGATGAAATAAAGGATATAGTAACAAGACTTGGAAAGCAAATAACGGAGGACTATAAAGATAAAAAGTTAATTGTAGTTGGAATCTTAAAGGGATCTAGTATTTTTATGAGCGACCTTATAAGAAAAATAGATAAGCACATAGAAATAGATTATATGGTTGTTTCTAGTTATGGACTTAGTACTGAAACATCAGGTGTTGTTAAAATTCTCAAAGATATGAGCGTGCCATTGGAAGGCAAACATTTACTTATAGTTGAGGATATTGTAGATACAGGACTTACTCTTTCTTATCTTACAAAAATGCTATCAACTAGAAACCCTGAAAGTGTAAAAATTTGTTCTTTATTAAATAAACCTTCACGTAGAAAATCTGATGTAACTATAGATTATTTGGGAACAGATGTAGAAGATAAATTTGTAGTAGGATACGGGATAGATTACGCTGAAAAGTATAGAAATTTACCTTATGTAGGGGAGTATATCGGTGAATAGTGTTAATAATTTGAATAAGTATATTGACCATACTGTGCTTAAGCCTGATGTAAAGTTGAGTGATATTGATAAACTTATTAGTGAGGCTATAGATTTTAGTTTTATCAGCGTGTGTATAAATCCTTGTTTTGTTAAATATGCAAAAGATAAACTTTTAAAAACTGACGTAAAAGTTTGTACTGTTATAGGATTTCCGTTAGGTCAAAATACTATTGAAACAAAGGTTTTTGAAACAAAAAATGCTATACAAAATGGCGCTGATGAAATAGATATGGTTGTAAATATATCTATGGTTAAAAGTGGAGATTTTGATTATGTTTATAGGGAGATTAAAAGTATTAGGGAAGTAAGTATAGGCAAGGTTTTAAAGGTTATATTTGAAACCTGTCTGTTAACTGATGATGAAATAATAAAACTTTCTGAAATTTGTACTTTAGCCAATGTTGATTTTGTTAAAACGTCAACGGGATTTTCTAATAGTGGTGCGGATATAAACTCTATTTTACTTATGAAAAGAAATGTTGGAAAAAATGTTGGCATAAAAGCCTCAGGGGGTATAAGAAGTATAGAAGATGCTACTCTTATGATAAATAACGGTGCTACTAGAATAGGTGCTAGTGCGTCTTTAAGCATAATGGAAGGAAATGTTTAAGATTAAATGATTAAATTTGAAGAGATAACTAATATTAATAAAAATGAAAAAAAGAAAACTTTTACTATAATAACTCTTGGTTGTAAGGTTAATATATATGAGTCTGAAGCTATTAGAAATATGCTAGAGGCGGATGGTTATGAGTATAATCCCTCTGGTAAAGATTCCGATTTATATATAATAAATTCTTGCGCTATAACTAATGTTGGGGAAAGTAAGAGTAGAAAAGCAATAAGAAGGGCTAGGAGAAAAAATCCTAAAGCTGTAGTTGTCGTACTTGGTTGTTATTCTCAAATTAAATCTGATGAAGTGCTTGCGATAGAAGGCGTTAATTTAGTTATAGGTACTAAAAATAGGTCGCTTATTCCTGAACTTATTAGACATTTGAAACCTTGTAGCAAGGCGTCTGTTGTTAGTAATGTTTTTACAGAGTTTGAATTTGAAGAACTTGGGCTCGATATATTTAGAGATAAGACAAGGGTATTTTTAAAAGTGCAAGACGGTTGCAATATGTACTGTACTTATTGTATAATACCTTTTACTCGTGGAAATATTAGGTCGCGTGATAAGTCTTACGTAATTTCTGAAATAGTTAAATTAGAGAAACAAGGCTATAAAGAAGTAGTTTTAACGGGAATACATTTAGCATCTTATGGTAGGGATATAAAGGCTAAAATTTCTCTTATAGATTTAATTGAAAGTGTTTCTAATGAAACTTCGATTGAAAGGATAAGACTTGGTTCACTAGAACCGCTTGCAATGGGTGGTGATGTGATTGAAAGGCTTGCAAAATTAGAAAAACTTTGCCCGCAATTTCATTTATCTCTGCAAAGCGGTTGCGATAGAACGTTGAAAGCTATGAATAGGCGTTATGATACGACTACGTTTTATAAAGTTGTAGAAAAAATAAAAAAAGAATTTGATAATCCAGCGCTAACTACTGATATAATAGTTGGGTTTCCAGGGGAAACAGATGAAGATTTTGAAGAAACTGTTAATTATGTAAAAAAAGTAGGTTTTTCTAGCGTGCATGTTTTTAAATATTCTAAACGTGATGGCACAAAAGCATCTGCAAGAGAAGATCAAGTTGATGAAAAAGTTAAAAATTATAGAAGTGAAAGGCTTATAAGTGTTTGTGAAACTTTGTCAAATGATTTTAAGAGAGATATGGTAGGAAAAGAAGTTAAAGTTTTAATTGAAAGAAGTGCTAATTTAAAGAGTAAGGGTCATAGTGAAAATCATGTAGAAGTGGAAATTATGGGTCAACTTAAAGTTAATGAAATTTATAAAGTAAAAATTGTAGAACTTAAAGATGGTAGATTGAAAGGAGTTTTAGTATGATAGACTGCATTTTTTGTAAAATTATTAGTGGAGAGATACCTTCACAAAAAATATATGAAGACGATTATGTCTATGCCTTTAATGATATAAATCCAACTGCACCTGTTCACTTTTTGTTAATACCTAAAGTTCATATAGATTCAGTAAATGAATTAGATGATACTAATATTCACTATGTATCAAAGGTATTTATGGCAATAGCGGAGATAACAAAAAAATTAGGAATAGCTGATGACGGTTATAGGGTTGTAAATAATTGTAATGATGATGGTGGTCAAACTGTTCATCATATTCATTTCCATATTATTGGCGGTAAGGCTCTTGGTTGGCCGCCTTATGTTGAAAGAACTTAAAAAAAGATGTTACGTTTAGAAACGTAACATCTTTTTTATTATTTATTTAGATTAACGCCTGCACTGGTTATAGATTCATAAAGTGATGTGAAAACAAAAGCGTATATTGGAATTGATACTATTTGTTTTAAAAAGTATTTTGTAACATAATAAAAAATTCCATTTTTAGCTCCTGTAAACCAGACTATAAACAAAGGTACTAATATTACTGATGTCAAAATTTGTCCTATAGCTATACCGGTTAAAACCTTCCAAAATTTGTATTTGTGATTTTTATCGCCTAGCAACATTGCTATTAGTACGGGTATTGCGCCTGTCAGACCTGAAGTTATAGTAAATGCTATATTAAATGGTCCGGACGGTCTTATTATCCAACCTAAAACGTCTGCAATACTACCAACTATAAAACCTGCCATTGGTCCTAATGCAAAACCTGAAAAAATTATTGGAAAGCCGCCAAAGCTTATACTTCCAATTCTAAGTGTATTTATAGCTACTGAAAGAGCTACAAATATAGCTATATAAACATTGATTTTTGTGTTATTTTTCTTTTTAAGTTCTTTTGGATTGTATTCTTTAATAAGTTTATTAATTATTTTATTAAGAAAAACTCCGATTAGTGCTACTGTTATAGCACCAATTATTATATATAAATAATTAGACTTTAAGAAGTCTATGTATGAAATAAATTCAGTTTTAAATTCCGCCATTTTATCTTTGTTTTTAATTTTTGGCAATTTATAATGATTTATTTTTAAATATATTCCTATAGATATAGTTGTTGCACTAACTATTGCTGAATAAATATAATTATTCAAAAAATACCCGCATAAACTTATAAGTGCAAATCCTATTATAAGTCCCCTATATACAGGTGTATAACTTTTTTCTAGTGATACATTGCTATGAATAGCTAGTATAGATAGAATTATTAAAATAATAGATACTATTATTTTTTTAGAAATGATTTTTTTCATAAAAACCTCCTTTTAACAAGCTGCACAAGGAGATATGCAGCGGAAGCGAGTGCAAATCGCAAACTAAAGTTCTTCGTTTGATGACAACTTCCCATTCATCAACACTTAACGCTTGGCACTCTACTCTAACATTAAATAACACAATGAATATTATAATAGCAAGAGTAAAAAATTACAACAATATAAATGTTACGAAAAAATAATATATTTCCTTTGAATTTGCTTGAAAAAAACTAATCTATTATATATAATTGTCTAGTATGTTTATGCGAAGAAGTGGGAAGTTACCCAGACAGAACTGGGATAATTCTTATGGAGTAGCATACGCTAGACGTGTGTGATTTTCACATTTTAGGGGAGTTTAGACATTGAAACACCCGGTTAAGTGTGAAAATGAATAAATAAAATCTGGAGGAAGGTATGTCAAATATTCAAAAAATAAGAATTAGACTAAAATCATTCGACCATAAAGTTCTTGATGAGTCTGCTAGAAAAATAGTAGAAACTGCAAAGAGATCAGGTGCAGAAATTTCAGGTCCTATTCCGCTACCAACTAAAAAAGAAGTTGTTACTATCATAAGAGCGGTACATAAATATAAGGACTCAAGAGAGCAATTTGAAATGAGAACTCATAAGAGATTGGTTGATATTTTAAATCCTACATCAAAAACAGTAGAAGCTTTAACAAAGCTTGATTTACCTGCTGGTGTTGATGTTGAAATTAAATCGTAAGTTAAGGTTAATATACCCTACAACTTAGCATGATTACTGTTGTAGTAATCCGCTCTAATGTTCACAGGAGGTAAAAATGAGGAGCATTTTAGGAAGAAAGATTGGCATGACTCAAATTTTTACAGAAGACGGACTATTCGTTCCAGTTTCTGTAATAGAAGCAAAGCCAATGCTTGTTACTCAAATTAAAACAGTTGAGTCTGATGGATACAACGCAATACAGGTTGGTTCAGAAGATGTCAAAGAAAATAAAGTAAACAAGCCAAAACAAGGACATTTTGCTAAAAACGATCTTAAAGTAAAGAAAGTTTTAAGAGAGTTTAGAGTAGATTCAGTCGAAGGTTATGAAGTTGGAAGTGAACTTGGTCTTGAACTATTTGAAGAGATTGAAATAGTTGATGTAATCGGTACTTCTAAAGGTAAAGGTACAGCTGGTACTATTAAGAGATGGAATCAGTCAAGGGGGCCTGAAACTCACGGTTCAAAGTACCATAGAGGACCTGGTTCAATAGGTGCTGCATCTTTCCCAGCAAGAGTTATAAAGGGAATGAATATGGCTGGACATCTCGGACACGAGAGAGTAACAGTGCAGAATCTAAAAGTGGTAAAAGTAGATAAAGAACGTAACCTTATTTTAATTAAGGGTGCTATTCCTGGCCCAAAAGGTGGATTAGTAATCGTTCAAAAAGCGGTTAAATCTAAGTAATAGGGTCGAAAGGAGGAAACATGCCTAAAATTGATGTATTAAATATCAAAGGTGAAAAAGTTAATAGCATCGAACTAAATGCAGATGTTTTTGATGTAGAAGTTAATACAAATGTTATGCACGATGTTGTTGTAAATCATTTAGCTAATAAAAGACAAGGAACTCACTCAGCAAAAACTAGAGCTGAAGTAAGAGGCGGTGGAAGAAAGCCTTTTAGACAAAAAGGTACAGGTAGAGCTAGACAAGGTTCTATCAGAGCGCCACACTATGTTGGTGGTGGAATTGCTTTCGCTAAAAAACCAAGAGATTATAGTTACAAACTACCAAAGAAAGTTAAACAGTTAGCTTTAAAATCAGCACTTTCTTCAAAAGTTCAAGAGGGGAAATTAATTGTTCTTGATAATTTAGAGATGAACAATTTTAAAACTAAAGAATTTAAAAATATAATAACAGCTATTGGCGCTGGTGTTAAGCCGATGTTTGTAACATTAGAAAAGAATGAAACAGCTTATTATTCTTCAAGAAATATTCCTGGAGTAAATATGAGTTTTGTTGGAGAACTTAATATATACGATATAATTAATAGTAGAGTATTAGTTCTTACAGAACCAGTTGTTAAGAGACTTGAGGAGGTATATTCATAATGAAAACACCTTACGACGTAATTATAAGACCTATAATTACTGAAAGAGCTACTATGCTTGTTGCTGAAAAAAAATATGTATTTGAAGTACATATCAAAGCAAACAAGACAGAGATTAAAAATGCATTTGAAGAAATCTTTGAAGTAGATGTTGAAAATGTAAATACAATGATAGTAAAAGGTAAAGTTAAGAGACAGGGCAGAAATGTTGGAAGAAGAAGATCTTGGAAGAAGGCAATTATTAAGTTAACTCCTTCAAGTAAAGATATAGCTCTTTTTGATGACATGAGGTAGATAGGAGCGAATTATGGCAATTAAAAGTTTTAAACCTACATCGCCTGCAAGAAGACAGATGACTGTTTCTACTTTTGAAGAGATAACTAAGACAAAACCAGAAAAGTCTCTTACAGAAAATCTTAAAAAACATGCAGGAAGAAATGCACAAGGTAGAATAACAGTTCGTCATAGAGGCGGCGGAAATAGAGTAAAATACAGAATTATAGATTTTAAAAGAACAAAAGACAATATCCCAGCAGTTGTATCTGCTATTGAGTATGATCCAAACAGATCTGCAAATATTGCACTTCTAGTGTATGCAGACGGAGAGAAAAGATATATACTTGCACCACAAAGATTATCAGTAGGAGATAAAGTTATAAGTGGCGAAAAAGATATTGATATAAAAATTGGTAATGCAATGCCTATGAAGTCTATGCCGGTCGGTACTTTTATTCATAATATTGAAATGAAAGCTGGTAAGGGCGGACAGATAGTAAGATCTGCTGGTCTTGCTGCACAGCTTATGGCTAAAGAGGGAGATTACGTACAGGTAAGGCTACCGTCTGGAGAAGTTAGAATGCTTAGAGCAGAGTGCAGAGCAACTATTGGAGTTGTTGGTAATTCAGATCACTTTAATATTACTATTGGTAAAGCAGGACGTAAAAGACACATGGGTATTAGACCTACAGTAAGAGGTTCTGTTATGAACCCTTGTGATCACCCTCACGGTGGTGGTGAAGGTAGAGCTCCTGTTGGTAGACCTAACCCTGTTACACCTTGGGGTAAACCAGCACTTGGATTGAAAACTAGAAAGAAAAACAAGGGCTCAAATAAGTATATAGTTAAATCAAGACACAACAAGTAATGTTTGGAGGATATAATGAGCAGATCTCTTAAAAAAGGCCCTTTTGTTCACAAGGGGCTACTTAAGAAAATTGAAGAAATGAATGCTTCTGATAAAAAGCAAGTAATAAAAACTTGGTCTCGTGCTTCAACTATTTTTCCACAAATGGTAGGACACACAATTGCAGTTTACGACGGAAGAAAGCATATCCCAGTATATCTAACTGAAGACATGATTGGACACAAACTTGGAGAGTTTGTTCCAACAAGAACATTTAGAGGACATTCTGGCGATAAGGCTAAGAAATAAGGAGGTAGACAGTGGAAACAAGAGCTGTTGCTAAATATATAAGAATTTCTCCTAGGAAATTGAAGCCTATTTGTGACCTTGTAAGAGGAAAAGATGCAAATGAAGCTATGGCGATATTAAATTTTACACCTAGAAAAGGTGCACGTCTTATAGCTAAGGTTTTAAAATCAGCTATGAGCAATGCAGAAAACAACCACGATATGAACGTAGAATCACTTATAATTAAAGAAATTTATGCTAACCAAGGACCTAGAATGAGAAGATTTAAAGCGGGTTCACACGGTAGAGCAAATCCAAGACTTATAAGAACATCACATATTGGCGTTGTAGTTTCAGAGAAGGAATAGGGAGGAAAGTAAATGGGTCAAAAAGTTCACCCTCATGGTCTTAGAGTTGGCGTTATTAAAGACTGGGATTCAAAGTGGTATGCTAACAAGAAAGATTACTCTACTTACCTAGTCGAAGATCATGAAATTAGAAAATTTGTTAAAAAAGAACTATATACAGCAGGTATTTCAAGTGTTTATATAGATAGACTTGCTAATGAAAAAGTACAAGTAAATATCTTTACAGGTAAACCTGGTATGGTTGTTGGACAAAAAGGTTCTAATATTTTAGTTTTAAAAGCTAAACTTGAAAAACTTTGTGGTAAAGAAGTTAAATTAGATATATCTGAAGTTCAAAATATTGATAGGGATGCAACTTTAGTTGCTGAAAACGTAGCACTTTCATTGGAAAACAGAATATCATTTAGACGTGCTATGAAACAAGTTATACAGAGAACTTTAAGAGCTAATGCTAAAGGTATCAAAGTAATGGTTTCAGGCAGACTTAATGGTGCTGAAATCGCTAGAAGTGAAATGTATTCTGAAGGAAACGTACCATTGTCAACTTTGAGAGCTGATATTGATTACGGTTTTGCAGAAGCGGATACAGCATACGGAAAACTTGGAGTTAAGGTTTGGATATACAATGGCGAAGTCCTTGCTAAACCTGGTGAAGGTAGAGTTTTAGTTAGAAAAACTCCAAGAACTAAAAAAGCTAGAAATAATGACAATAGAAGACGCAAGCCTAATAAAAACAAAAATAAGAAGTCTAATAGTAGACAACAGGCTGCTAAAAAGAGTAACTAGAAAGATGATAAAGGAGGCAAATAACTATGCTTATGCCTAAAAGAGTTAAGCGTCGTAGGGTGCACAGAGGCAATATGAAAGGCCGTGCAACTAGAGGCGATAAAGTAACATACGGCGAATACGGAATAGTGGCTCTTGAACCAACTTGGATCACAGCAAATCAAATTGAAGCAGCCCGTATTGCTATAAATAGAAAAATTAAAAGAGGCGGTAAAGTTTGGATTAAAATTTTCCCACATAAGCCTATTACAAAAAAACCTGCAGAAGTTCGTATGGGTTCTGGTAAAGGTGCTCCTGAATATTGGGTAGCTGTAGTTAAACCAGGTAGAGTTATGTTTGAACTTGCTGGAGTTGGTGAAGAACTTGCTAGAGAAGCATTGAGATTAGCTGCTATGAAACTTCCTATTAAATGTAAGTTTGTTAAGAGAGAGGGAGACTTTGAAGTTCAGTATAATGCTAAAAAGAGAAAAGAACTTGGAGTTGAGAATAAAGCAGTTAACACTGAGGTAGAAGAAACAGTTAGCGAAGGTGGTGCATCTAATGAAAGCTAGTATGATAAGAGAGATGTCAGAAAAAGAGTTACAAAATAAATTAATTGATTTAAAAAGTGAACTCTTTAATCTAAGGTTTCAGCACGCAACAGGCCAGCTTGAAAATCCATTAAAAATTAAATCAGTGAAAAGAGATATAGCTAGAGTCAACACTATTTTGAGTGAAAAGATTAAGTAATAGCTAGGGAGGATTCGATGGAAAGAAAAAGCAGAAAAGTCAAAATTGGTCGTGTTGTGAGCGACAAAATGGACAAAACTATCGTAGTTATGATAGAAGGATTTAAAGCTCACCCTTTATATAATAAGAGGGTAAAATTTTCAGTAAAATTTAAAGCGCATGATGAAGCAAATATTGCACAGATAGGCGACAAAGTTAAAATAATGGAAACAAAACCAATCAGCAAGGATAAGAGATGGAGACTTGTTGAAATAGTTGAGAAAGCTAAGTAATATAGGAGGAGTCTATAATGATTCAACAAGAGACTAGACTTAGAGTCGCTGATAACTCGGGTGCTAAAGAGCTACTCACTATTAGAGTTCTTGGCGGTTCAAAAAGAAGATATGCAAATATAGGCGATATAATTGTATGTAGTGTTAAAGAGGCAACACCCGGCGGTGTTGTAAAGAAGGGTGAAGTTGTAAAAGCTGTTATAGTAAGATCTGTACAAGGTTTAAGAAGAAAAGACGGTGTTACTATTAAATTTGATGATAATGCAGCGGTAATAATTAAGCCTGATCTAAACCCTGTTGGAACTAGGATATTTGGTCCTGTAGCTAGAGAACTTAGAGATAAGAAATTTACTAAAATTGTATCTCTAGCTCCTGAAGTTCTATAATTGGGAGGTAATTATGAATATTAAAAAAGGCGATATGGTCGTTGTAATTAGCGGCGAAGAAAAAGGTAAAAAGGCTAAAGTAATAGCAGTTGATCCTAAGAAAAATAGGGTGCTTGTAGAAAATACAAATATGGTTACAAGTCATGTTAAACCTAATATGAAAGTACAAAATGGTGGTATTTTCAAAAAAGAAGCACCTATACATATATCAAATGTTATGCTTTGGGACGAAAAAGCTAAAAGTGGAACTAGAATTAGAAAAGAGAAAACAGAAGATGGCGTAAAGCGTATTTCTGTTAAATCTGGCAATGAAATTGAATCTCCAAAGTTTGAGAGGGGGCGTAGAAAATAATGTCAAGATTAAAAGATAAATATAATTCTGAAGTAAAAAATGCGCTTCAAGAAAAATTTTCATACAAAAACGTTATGGAAATACCAAAGCTTGAGAAAATTAGTATAAATATGGGTTTAGGTAAAGGTAAAGATAATTCAAAATATGTACAAGCTGCAGTTGAAGAGTTAGCTTTAATAACTGGACAAAAGCCTATTATTACTAGAGCTAAAAAATCTGTAGCGAATTTCAAACTTAGAGAAGGTATGCCTATTGGTGCAAAAGTTACTCTAAGAGGCGAAAAAATGTACGAATTTTTAGATAGACTTGTATCAGTTGCACTCCCAAGAGTTAGAGACTTTAGAGGAATAAATTCTAATTCATTTGATGGTAGAGGTAATTATACAATGGGCGTAAAAGAGCAACTTATTTTTCCTGAAATAGTTTATGATAAAGTAGATGAAGTCAGAGGTATGGATATTACAGTAGTAACTAGTGCAAAAACTGACGAAGAAGCAAGAGCACTTCTCACACTTATGGGAATGCCTTTTAGCAAAAACTAAGGAGGATAAAGTGGCAAAACAAGCTTTAAAAGTTAAACAAAGTAGAAAACAAAAGTATTCTACAAGAGAATATAGTAGATGTAAATTATGTGGCAGACCACACGCTTACCTTAGAAAATTTGGTATTTGTCGTATCTGCTTTAGAGAATTAGCATATAAAGGTCAAATCCCAGGCGTTAAAAAGGCGAGCTGGTAATCATAAGGAGGTTTAAATATGGCATTTACAGATCCAATTGCGGATATGCTTACTCGTATAAGAAATGCTAACAGTGCAAAACATCCAAGTGTGGATATTCCAGCTTCTAAAATGAAAAAGAAAATAGCTGAGATTTTATACGAAGAAGGTTATATAACTAAATTTGAGTCAATCGATGAAGGTGTACAAGGCATCATAAGAGTTGAACTTAAATACGATGGTAATACAAAAGTTATCACAGGAATTAAAAGAATTTCTAAGCCTGGACTTAGAGTTTATGTAAATAAAGACGAAGTACCAAAGGTGCTTGGAGGTCTTGGAACTGCTATACTATCTACATCAAATGGTGTAATTACAGATAAAGCAGCTAGAAAATTAGGTGTAGGTGGCGAAGTCATCTGCTACGTATGGTAGAATGAAAAAGGGGAAATAATATGTCTAGAATAGGAAGAGCACCGATAGATGTACCTCAAGGCGTTCAAATAACAGTAGATGAGGAAAATATAGTTACTGTAAAAGGCCCTATGGGTACTCTTACGCAGGAAATAGATCCTGCAATGAAAATTGAGCAAAATGACGGAGTGCTTGAAGTAAAAAGACCTAATGATTTAAAGAGAAATAAATCTTTACATGGCCTTTCAAGAACACTTATATTCAATATGGTTGAAGGTGTTACAAAGGGTTATGAAAAGAAACTTGAAATTGTTGGTGTTGGTTACAAAGTAGCTAAAAAAGGAAAAGCACTTGATTTTCAATTAGGTTTTTCACATCCAGTAGTTATGGAGGACCCTGAGGGAATATCAACTGAATGTCCTTCAGAAAAGGAAATCGTAGTCAAAGGAATTAATAAACAGCAAGTAGGAAACTATGCTTCAAAAATCAGAGATTTAAGAAGACCTGAACCATACAAAGGTAAAGGTATAAGATATGTTGGAGAATATGTAAGACGCAAAGAAGGTAAGACTGCGAAATAAAAGGGAGTAAATTATGTTAAAAAAACAAGATAAAAATAAAATCAGAGTTAAAAGACATGCCCGTCTTCGCAACAAAATTTCAGGAACTAGTGAAATGCCTAGACTAAGCGTAAGAAAGTCAAGCAAAAACATTTATGCACAAATTATTGATGATGTAAACGGATGTACTCTTGTGTCTGCGTCTACAATGGATAAGGGTGTAGAATGTAAGCATGGTGGTAATGTCGAGGCTGCTAAATTAGTTGGCAAATTAATTGCTGAAAGAGCAGTTGAAAAAGGCATAGAAAGTGTTGTATTTGACAGAAGTGGATATATTTATCACGGAAGAGTCAAAGAACTTGCAGATGCTGCTAGAGCTTGCGGACTAAAATTCTAAGGAGGAGCTAGAGAATGACAAGAGAAAGAATAAGTGCAGCTGGACTTGATTTAAAAGAACAAGTTATCAATATCAATAGAGTTGCAAAGGTTGTTAAAGGTGGACGTAACTTTAGATTTAGTGCGCTAGTAGTTGTTGGAGATGGCAATGGTCATGTTGGCATGGGAACAGGAAAAGCTTTGGAAGTTCCTGATGCTATAAAAAAAGCTGTTGAAGATGCTAAAAAGAATTTAGTAAAAGTACATAGAAGTGGAACAACAGTGCCACACCCTATAAAGGGAAGTTTTGGTGCTGGTAAAGTTCTAATTATGCCTGCGCCTGAAGGAACTGGTGTTATCGCGGGTGGTCCTGTTAGATCAGTGTTAGAACTTGCTGGTTTGCACGACGTTAGAGCTAAATCTTTAGGTAGTAATAACCCTAAAAATATGGCACAAGCAACAATTGAAGGTCTTTTACTTTTAAAAACACCTGAAGGAGTTGCAAAGCTACGTGGTAAGTCAGTTGAAGAGATTTTAGGATAAGGAGGTGCCCTATGGCAAAATTAGAAGTTAAACTTGTAAAAAGTACTATAGGCTCAATTCCAAAGCATAGAAAAACTGTAGAGGCACTCGGCTTAAGAAAAATTGGTCAAGTCGTAACTCACCAAGACAATCCTCAAATAAGAGGAATGATTAACAAGGTAAGCCACCTTGTTGAGTTCAAAGAAGCTTAAGGGGAGGTATTAAAGTGCAGATACATGAATTAGCTAAAAATAAAGTTAATAGAAAAAATAGAAAAAGAGTTGGTAGAGGTTCTGGTTCAGGACTAGGAACAACTGCTGGTAGAGGTATGAATGGTCAAAATTCAAGATCTGGTGGTGGAGTTAGACCAGGTTTTGAAGGTGGACAGATGCCTTTATTCAGAAGAATACCAAGAAGGGGTTTCAATAATAAGAGATTTGCTACTGTTTACAGTGAAGTAAATGTAGAAAAATTAAATATTTTTGATGAGAATGAAGTAATAACTCCAGAAATTCTTATTGCAGAAGGAATTATTAAAAAGTTAAATGACGGAATTAAGATAATGGGTAGCGGAAAGTTAGAAAAGAAGCTTACAGTTAAAGCACAAAAATTTACTAAATCTGCTGTTGAAAAAATAGAAGCAATAGGTGGGAAGGTAGAGGTGATCTAATTGTTTAAAACTTTTAGAGACGCTTTTAAAATTCCTGATTTAAGAAAAAGAATTATTTATACATTTCTTATGATAGTTATTTTTAGAATTGGTGCTAATATACCAGTTCCCGGAATTAATAAAGCAGAACTCACTAAACTTATGGGCAATAAAGAGGGATTAATTGGGATATTTGACTTAATGTCAGGTGGTTCATTTAAAACATTTACTTTATTTGCTTTAGGTATCCAGCCTTATATCACTGCATCTATTATACTTAATTTATTGCAAATCGCTATACCGTCGCTTGAAAAGTTAGCCAAGCAAGGCGTAGAAGGCAGAAAAAAATTAGTTCAATACACTAGATATGGAACTATAATATTAGCTGTTTTACAAGGACTTGGTATTTCGTATGGTATATTTAGACCTGTATTTATAGATAAGAGTTTTGCAGGTATTGGACTTGCAGTTCTTACTATCACAGCGGGTACAGCATTTCTTATGTATCTTGGAGAACATATTACTGAAAATGGTATTGGTAATGGTATATCGCTATTCATTTTTGCAGGTATCATTGCAAGAGCACCATCAGGAGTAGGTTCTATATATGCTAGTTATATGGACGGAAAAATAAATATTGTAACTTTATTAATGTTCTTAGTATTTGCTTTGTTTATTATAGCAGGCGTTATAATGGTACAGCAGGGAAGTAGAAAAGTACCTGTACAGTATGCAAAAAGAGTTGTTGGAAGAAAAATGTATGGTGGTCAAAGTACACACATACCGTTAAAAGTAAATCAGGCGGGCGTTATTCCTGTAATCTTTGCTATATCAATATTGGCAATACCACAAACTATTGCTACATTTATACCGGAGTCAGGATTTGCCAAGTGGGCAGGATTATATTTGAGTAATGGCTCATTCTTATTTTTAACACTTGAATTTATATTAATCATATTCTTTGCGTATTTCTATACTACAATTTCATTCAATCCATTTGAAATTGCAGAAAATTTGAAAAAAAGTGGTGGTTTTATACCAGGACAAAGACCTGGAAAGCCTACAGTTGAATATTTACAAAGATCTGTTAATAAACTTATCGTTATAGGTTCTATTTTCTTGGGACTTGTAGCAATTTTACCTAATATACTGTTTAATTATTCTAATATTAAGATAGGTTTTGGTGGTACAGCCTTACTAATTGTAGTCGGTGTTGCACTTGAAACTTCAAGACAAATCGAATCTCAAATGGTAATGCGTAATCATTCAGGATTTTTAAGGTAGGTAAGATATGAATTTAATATTATTGGGCGCACCGGGTGCTGGAAAAGGCACCCAAGCTGCCTATATAAAGGAAAAATACAATATACTCCATATTTCTACAGGGGATATATTGAGAACAAATGTAAAAAACGAAACAGTACTTGGAATTGAAGCTAAAAAATTTATGGATAGTGGAAATCTTGTACCCGATGAATTAGTTATAAAATTGGTTGCAGATAGACTATCTAATGAAGATGTTAAGTCTGGTTTTATGCTAGATGGTTTTCCAAGAACAGTAGAGCAAGCTAAAAGTTTAGATGAAATACTAGTTAAAAATAATCTAAAATTAAATGCTGTACTAAATATTGATGTAAAGAGTGAAGAACTCATTACTAGAATTGCTGGTCGTAGATTGTGTAAGCAGTGTCAAGCAAGTTATCACATAAAGTTCAATCCACCAAAGGTTGACAATATGTGTGATAGTTGTGGCTCACAGTTATTCCAGAGGCCTGATGATACAAGAGAGACTGTTGAAAACAGAATTAAAGTATATGAAGCTCAAACTAAACCTCTTATAGATTATTACGGTAGTAAAAATGTAAGAGTTGATATAGATGGGGCGCAGTCTTTTGAAGATGTCTTTTCACAGATTGTTTCGGTTTTAGGTGCGTAAATATGATTTCTATTAAATCTAAAAGAGAAATTGAAATTATGCGTGCTTCAGGACTTATTTTAGCTAAAGTCCACAAAGCTGTAAGTGAAAGTATTAGACCGGGGATAACACCCAAAGAGCTAGATAAAATTGCTGAAGAGCTTACTTTAAAATTAGGTGGTAAACCTGCATTTAAGGGGTATCACGATTTTCCAGCTACTTTATGTATTTCAGTAAATGAAGAAGTTGTGCACGGAATACCAAATAATAGACCACTTAAAGATGGCGATATTGTTAGTATTGACGGTGGTGTAATATTAGATGGTTATTATTCGGACGCAGCTAGAACATATTTAGTTGGTAATGTAGATGAAAAAATAAAAAAATTAGTTGATGTTACAAGAGAGTCTTTCTATGTAGGTTTAAAGGAATGTTATATTGGAAACAGAATTTCTAATATTGGGCATGCTATAGAGAATTTTATTAAGCCTTATGGTTATGGTATAGTTCGGGAACTTGTCGGACATGGAGTTGGAAGAAATCTTCATGAAGACCCTGAAATACCTAATTACGGGCCAAAAGATAGAGGTCCTAGACTTCAAGAAGGCATGGTTATAGCCGTTGAGCCTATGATAAATCTTGGCACTCATGAAGTTGTAACATTAGATGACGGTTGGACAGTTGTAACAATTGATGGGCTTCCATCGTCGCATCATGAAAACACTATTGCAATAACAAAAGATGGTCCTAAGTTATTAACGACCCTAGAGGATGAAGAATATGCAATGTGTATCTGATTTAAAATTGGGACAAATTGTTGTTTCGAATAAGGGTAGAGATAAACTTAAATCATTCGTTATAGTAGAAATTATTGATGAAAATTTTATAAAAATAGCTGATGGTAAATTTAGAAAAATAGCTAAAGCTAAATTAAAAAAAGTAAAACACATTAGTTTAACTAGTAAAAAATCTGAATTAGTTGCAACTAAATTTAAAGAAAATAAAAAATTGCTAGATGAAGATTTAAGAACTGCTATATCGAGATTTGAAAATGGACTAGATAGTTAAATTGGAGGGATATATTAGTGGCTAAAAATGATACAATCGAGATAAAAGGCGTTGTTGAGGAAGCACTTCCAAATGCAGTCTTTAAAGTAAAACTCGAAAATGACCATGTCGTACTTGCTCATATATCGGGAAAACTTAGAATGAATTTTATAAGAATACTTCCCGGAGATAAGGTGACATTAGAACTTTCGCCATACGATCTCACTAAAGGACGCATAGTGTGGCGAGATAAGTAATAGGAGGACAATATGAAAGTTAGAGCTTCGGTTAAACCGATTTGTGAAAAGTGTAAGGTCATAAAGCGTAAAGGTCGTGTTATGATTATATGCGAAAATCCTAAACATAAACAAAAACAAGGTTAAACCCATAGGAGGTAGTAATGGCGAGAATCGCGGGAATCGATTTACCAAAGAATAAAAGAGCTGTAATTGGACTTACTTATATCTTTGGAATCGGCAAAAAAACATCAGAAAAAATCCTAGCGCAAGCTGGAATTGATGAAAATGTAAGAATTCAAGATTTATCTGAAGATGAAGTTTCAAAACTTAGATCTATAATTGAAGAACATTATGTTGTTGAAGGTGATTTAAGAAGAGAAGTATCTTTGAATATTAAAAGATTACAAGAAATTGGTTGTTATAGAGGAATTAGACATAGAAAAAGACTACCTGTTAGGGGTCAAAGAACTAAAACTAATGCTAGAACTAGAAAAGGACCAAAGAGACTTTCTAGTAAGAGCAAGGGTAGATAGGAAGGAGGAATTAAATGGCTGTTAAAAAGACAAAAGTAAAGAGAAAAAGACGTGAAAAGAAAAATATTGAGCGTGGACAAGCACATATTAAAGCTTCTTTCAATAATACTTTAGTAACTCTTACAGATGATTTTGGTAATGCTATAGCTTGGTCATCAGCAGGTAGTTTAGGTTTTAGAGGTTCAAGAAAATCTACTCCTTATGCTGCACAAATGGCTGCTGAAACTGCTGCTAAAGCTGCAACTGAACACGGTTTAAAAACAGTAAAAGTTTTTGTAAAAGGACCTGGTTCAGGAAGGGAAGCTGCAATTAGAGCACTTCAAACTGCTGGATTAAATATTGTTTCTATACAAGACGTTACTCCAATACCACACAATGGTTGTAGACCACCTAAAAGAAGAAGAGTGTGATTTTTTATAAATAAACTGGTAAAACAATATCGCATAGTCGATTTAAAGATTTTACCCTCGCTAAGGATATGAATATAAGGAGGGACAGTTAATGCTTGAGATAGAAAAACCTAAAGTTGAACCTGGGAAAAATAATAGTGATACTTGTGGAGAATATAAACTTGAACCGCTTGAAAGAGGATATGCTACAACTCTTGGAAACAGTTTAAGAAGAGTACTTTTATCTTCACTACCGGGAACAGCAGTAAAGTGGATAAAAATTGACGGAGTTCAGCATACTTTTGCAAGTTTAAAAGGTGTAAGAGAAACTGTAATAGATATAATTCTTAATTTAAAATCATTAAAGGCAAAGATTTTGTCTGATGATGATACTAAAATTTTAAGAATTGAAGCTAATAAAGAAGCGGTAATCACTGCTGGCGATATTATTGCAGATGCTGATGTTGAAATATTAAATAAAGACTTATATATATGTACGACTATGTCTGATGTAAATCTTATGATGGAAATAGCACTAACAAAGGGCAGAGGCTATGTTACTGCTGACGAAAATAAAGAGGAACAAGGACCTGTAGGTGTACTTTATGTAGATTCTATATTTACACCTGTTAAAAAAGTTAATTTTAGTGTAGGTAATGCCAGAGTTGGACAAAGCACTGATTTTGATTCATTAACGATTTATGTAGAAACTGACGGTACACTAAGACCAGATGAGGCTATGTCTTTAGGGGCTAAGATAATGAACGAACATCTTAACCTATTTATCGATTTAACAGAAGAAATTAGTGAAGTTAAATTAATGGTAGAAAAGGAAGATGATGTAGAAGAAAAAGTTCTAAAACTAACAATTGAAGAACTTGATTTATCTGTTAGATCATATAATTGCTTAAAGAGAGCTGGAATTAATACAGTGGAGCAACTTACTTTAAATTCAGAGCAAGATATGCTTAAAGTTAGAAATTTAGGCAAAAAATCGCTTGATGAAGTTAAGAAAAAATTAAGTGAATATGAACTTGGTCTTAAAACTATTGATGAATAATTAAAGGAGGATTTAAGTGGCAAAGTACAGAAAGCTAGGCCGTAAATCAGCTCATAGAAATCTAATGCTTAGAAATTTAGTTTTAAGTTTGTTAGAAAAAGGTAGAATTCAAACTACTGAAACAAGAGCTAAAGAAGCAAGAAAATTTGCAGAAAAAATGATAACTCTTGCTAAAAAAGGAGATCTTCATTCAAGAAGACAAGTAATTAGTTTCTTAGGACACAAAGAAGTAACTAAAAAACTTTTTGATGAAATCGCACCAAAATATAAAGAAAGAAATGGTGGATATACTAGAGCAGTAAAATTAGGACCAAGAAAAGGCGATGCAGCCGAAATGGTAATATTTGAACTAGTATAATAAAGCTAAAAAAGGGAGATATCTCCCTTTTTTTATTGAATAAGATATTAAAAAGGTAGAAAAAATAGTTGAATTTTAGTAAAAAGTAATGAAAAAGTACTGAAAATAATGTATCTAACCATAATATATAAATCATATAAAGATATCATTTAGAAAGTAAAAACTATAAAATCATATAAATATAAAAATAAAGTTTAGTTTTAAAATAATAAATAAGCGTTAGAAATAAATTTTATTTTTTTTTATAAAGTAAATTAGAAAAAAAGTTCATATTTAAGGTCTAAGATATGTTTGTTTTATAGCAGTTAAGCTTCTCTAAAATAGATAAAAATATTATTGAAATAGAATTGGTATTGTGTTAAAATTTAATTAAATTAATATTTGTAATATAAAGTTTATAGTTTAACAATTGGAGGGATTATATGAATAAATTAATAAATAAATCATTGTTTTTAGTATTGGTATTTACTTGTACTCTTTTCTTAACATCTTGTTATAATAATGGGGATGTAAGTGATAAAATAGATAAAAATCATAATGTGACTAGGCTGATTAATGGTAAAGCCACGACAAAAGCACCTTCTGTAAAAAAAGCAAATGGTAAGTTAGCGGTTTATTATGGATATATTAAAGAACCAAAA
>PDWI01008018.1_pt1 | contig 24549 bp, 21 predicted proteins | sample 1430891 | NCBI WGS metagenome assembly PDWI01 (sample SAMN01162508, study PRJNA174530) | Oral metagenome, whole genome shotgun sequencing project. | biome: Marine environment; feature: Marine mammal; material: Swab sample of the gingival sulcus; isolation source: swab sample of gingival sulcus...
GGACCCCGCCGATGTGGTCATCGGGCAGGGGCCCGAGGCCATGCACCGGCTCCTGGCCGAGGCGCAGAATTTCCTGCCCTTTCTCAAAGGGTTGGCCGATGCCCACGGCGGCTCCCGCGAGGTGACCGAAAGGGCCTTACGGCAGGGGCTGGGCAGCATTGCGGGCATTCCCGACGCCTTGCGCCGCGCCTATGTTCTGCAGGAGGCCAGCGAGGTCTTCGGCATGCCTTTGGACCTGTTGCAGGAGACCATGGAAAGCCTCCAAAAACAGGAAAAACGGCCGTCTGGGGCCTATTCCCGGCCATCGGCGCCACCTGGGCAGGAGCCCGCTCCGCCCCCGCCGGAGATGCCCGGCTACCTGGCCAACGAGGACCCGGAGGACGCCGATTCCGACCCGCGTGGGGCCGTGCGGGCGGCCCGGCCCCACGCGCGGGGACCCCGGGTGCGGCACCGTCTGTCCCGGATCAATATCCCGCGGGTGGAGCGGGAGCTGTTCTGGCATATTCTGGTGGATGATTCGGGGAAGGCGGCCTTGCTCTTCGCGCAGCAGCGCGGCGACTTGCCATTTTTCCTCGATGGTGCTTCATTGCTTGCCGACGAATTTTCCGCCTGGGCCGCCACGCCGGCCGGGCCGGATACCCCGACGCCCCGCGAATTCGTGCTGGAACGCTGGAATCAATGGGGCGATGAAGCCTATCGGGCCTTCATTTCGCAACTACTCGACAGGGGGGACCTGCCAGCCAATATCGATTTTGCCCAAGTTATCACGGATTGCCTCGGGCGGCTGCGGCAGGGACACGAGTCCTCGGGCGGCTGATCGACACGGGATGTACCGGAAACGGGAGGGCCCCGTGCGCATGGGGCGGCCGGCTGCGGTCCTGCTTGCGCATAGCGGACAACGCGGCTGGGGCTTAGAAGGACGACCGGGAGAATCAAGCGCGCATGGATAACACTCAGTTCGACGAACTCATCGCAAGCATCCGCAAACAAGCCACCGCCAAGGGCGGCTATATCCTCCACGGCCAGATCAACGATTTGCTCGGCGACGAAACCGATGTCGAGGTGATCGATCGTATCTACGAGAAGCTGGGGGAGCTGCAGATCGACTACTTCGACAGCGAGGACGAGGCGCAGGCCCGTATCGCTCGCCGCCGGAAGAAGGAGAAGAAGAAGGCCGCGTCCGTCAAGAAGGTCACCCGCACCAACGTCAAGTACGACGACCCGGTGCGCATGTACCTGCGGGAGATGGGGCGCGTGCCCTTGCTGACCCGGCAGGGGGAGGTGAACCTGGCCCGCCGCATGGAAGACGGCATGATCGCCATCATCCAGGCCACCCTGCGCAGCAGCCATGCCCTGGGCGAATTGCGGCAGACGGCCAATCACTTGATCAACGAGGCCATCCACGTGGATGAGGTCATCAAGGCCGACACCAGCACCTGGAACGTGCACCTTTCCGCCAAGAAGGAAGGCAAGCGTGTCCTGCGGACCATCGACCGCATTGAGAAGCTGCTGGCCGAGCGCGTGGAGCAGCGCAAGGAACTGGCCGGCTGCAAGGATCAGGCGCGCATCAAGGTCCTGAACCGCATGATCGAGACCCGGGACAAGAAGGTCCTGGAGAGCTTCATGGAGATGCACCTGGCACCCAACCAGGTGGAGCAGCTGGCCAACAAGCTGCTGCTGGTCGCCAACAAGGTGAACGACCTGCAGGAGCGCATCATCGCCATCGAGGAAGAGGTGGGCGTGCCGTTCGGGGGGATGGCCGCCGCGCTGAAAGAGCGTGAGCGCGACGATGCCGAGGTCATCCGCGAGGCCTATCGCCAGATCAAGGCCCTGCGCAAACGCGTTCAGGATATCGAGCGGGAGATGGGGCTGGACGCGACGGAGATTCGGCGCATCGGCGGGGACATCAAGATGGGCCGCCAGCAGGTGGACACGGCCCAGCGAGAGATGATCGAGGCCAACGTGCGGCTGGTCATCAGCATCGCCAAGCGCTACACCAACCGCGGTCTGGAATTTCTGGACCTGATCCAGGAAGGCAACAGCGGCCTGATGCGCGCGGTGGAGAAATTCGACTACCGCAAGGGCTACAAGTTCAGCACCTACGCCACCTGGTGGATCCGGCAGGCCATCACGCGGGCCATCGCCGATCAGGCGCGCACCATCCGTGTGCCGGTGCACATGATCGAAGCCATCAACAAGGTGAACCGGGCCAATCGGCAACTTCTGCAGGAACTGGGGCGCGACCCCAAACCCGAGGAAATCGCCAATTTTCTGGATATCCCCCTGGAGAAGGTGCAGGGCGTGCTGCAGGCCAGCCTGGAGCCCGTCAGCCTGGACCGGCCCATCGGCGAGGAAGAGGACAGCAACCTCAGCGACTTCATCGAAGACGACAACGCGCCTTCGCCCGCCCGGCTGGCCGCCCACAGCATGCTCAAGGATCAGATGCAGCGGGTGCTGAGCACCCTGACCCGGCGGGAGGAAAAGGTCATCCGCCTGCGCTTCGGGCTGGGGGACGGCACGCCGCGCACCCTGGAGGAAGTGGGGACCATCTTCAAGGTGACGCGGGAGCGGGTGCGCCAGATCGAGGCCAAGGCCCTGCGCAAGCTGCGACACCCCAGCCGCAGCCGCAAGCTGAAGGGTTACGGCGACATGGTCTAGGCCCAACGGGGGTTTTCGCGGGCGAAAGAAATTTTCCGGCAATTGGGAGTTGACCGCGGGCCGTTCATGGCCTATCTTCCCGATCCGGCTTTTGGGCCTATAGCTCAGTTGGTTAGAGCACCCGGCTCATAACCGGTCGGTCCCAGGTTCAAGTCCTGGTGGGCCCACCACGCTTTGTCCGGCGTCTTGTAGGATTCTACGTTCTGCGAGATGGTCGGGAGTGGAACGAAAAAAGGATGGGCGATTAGCTCAGCTGGCTAGAGCGCTCGCCTCACACGCGAGAGGTCACTGGTTCGAGTCCAGTATCGCCCACCATCTTTTTTTCGGTCGACTTCTCCGGAAGTTGGCCCTGGCTGCTAGACGAGCGAACGAAGAAAGGGTGCTTTGGCACCCTTTCTTTCGTTGGTGCGCTCTTTGGAAGATGCGTGTCCTTGGAGGGAGTCTTCCTGCTATGGAAAAAAAAGTTCTCATCGCCCTGCTGGTTGAGATCGCCGAGTTGGAACAGCTGCGCATGGAGGCTGAACAGACCCTCGGCCGGAACGACGAGATTCGCTTCTCCCTGCAAGAACTCCAGGAAGAGTACGAGCAAGACGCCGCCGCGGCGGCCGCCGCCAACCAGGGCGCCCAGGCCACCGTGCGGGGGCTGGATAAGGAAATTCACCAGGTCCAGGAATTGTTGAAGGTCAAGCGGGAGATGGAAATCGGCCTGACCGACCGTCGCGCGCTGCGGGCCCTGCGGGAGGAGATCTCCGGTCTGGAAAGGCGTCTGGAGGCTTTGGAGGAACGGACCATTGCTCTCCTGGAGCAGGAAGAGGCCATGGGCCAGGCGGCCCGGGAATCGGCCGAGGAAACGGCGGAACACAAGACGCGGGCGCAACGGGAAGTGGCCGAACGCGCGCGGCAGTCGGCGGAGCTGGTCAACCGTCTGGGGCACATCGACGCGGAACTGACCCGCCTGGTGGGCATGCTCCCGACCGCGGAGCGGCGCCATGTGGAGCGTCTGCGCGGCAAGCTGGATCGGTCGGTGGTGCATCTGCAGGATGGCGCCTGTCTGGGCTGCTTCCACAGCCTGCCGGTGCAGCAGGCCCTGGACGTGGAACAGGGACGCGCCCTGGTGCGTTGTCCCTCCTGCATGCGGTACGTTGTGCACCGCAGTTGGAATTAGCGGAGAGCCGGATGGTGAGCGAGAACAGGAACCCCAAGACCCTGACCGATCTGCTGCGCGCCCTGGAGCGCAGTGGCGATTTGCGCAGCCTGGCGCGGGAGTGCGGTCTGTCGGTGCGCGAACTGCGCCGGCGCCTGGCCATCTGGCGCCGGGAACTGGCCCAGGAAGCCGAGCAGCCGGGCACGGCTGCGGCCCGCGCCACTGTGGCCGATACCTGGCCCCAGCTACCCTCTGCCGCCCACCTCAAGGGCAATCCCCTGCCCAAGGACGGTTCCCGTATCATGGAAATCTTCACCGACGGCGCCAGCCGGGGCAACCCCGGTCCGGCGGCCATCGGCATCGTCTTCCGGCAGCGGAACGGGCCGAACCTGGCCGAGCATAGCGAGGCCATCGGCCGGGCCACCAACAACGTGGCCGAGTACCAGGCGGTGGTCACCGCCCTGGAGCACGCGCGCCGCTGGAAGGTGAAGAAGGTGCACCTTTTTCTGGACAGCGAGCTGATCACCCGGCAGCTGACGGGGGTTTACCGGGTCAAGAGCCCGGATCTGCGACCTCTTTTCCAGCAGGTGGTTTTTTTGAGCCGGGGTCTGACCGAATTCCAGGTCCGCCACGTCAAGCGCAGGCAGAACGCCCACGCCGACGCTCTGGCCAACAAGGCTCTGGATGCCGACTCTTGACCGCCAGAGTGTGTTTTCCGACGACATTTCCGGTGACATCGGCCGCGTTTCCGTCTATCATGGAGGCTGAGAAGTCGGAGAGACAGTCACGGGTCCATTCCCGCCAAAGGAAAGGTTTCGAGGAAAGTCCGAGCTCCACAGGGCAGGGTGCTGGTTAACTGAAACGGCGAGGTAAGAGCTCACCGCGTCTTCGGCGACGAAGATGGCAGGGTAAACCCCACCTGGAGCAAGACCAAATAGAGGAGGATGAGGCGGCCCGCCTCGTCAGCACTCCCGGGTAGGTCGCTAGAGGATGTCGGCAACGGCATTCCCAGATACATGACTGTCGCCGGCGCTGCGGCGTTCCGGTAACAGAACTCGGCTTATGACCGGCTTCTCACGTTGATTTTCACGACGGGGTCCCTTCCCTGTCGCTTCCGGCAATTCAGGCCGCGGTCCCGGGGACCATGGCCTTGAGTGGAGGGCGTGAGTGCAGTTGGAATCCGGCACCGATATCTTCGATGTGGAAGAGCCCGTAGGCGTCCTGAGTGGCCGCCCCTGGCAGCCGCATTTCCATGTCGATGACGAGCTGCTGGCCGCCACCCGACGCAAGGTCTGCCTGCCGTTCTCCGTCTCCGATCACCTGGTCAGGCTCCTGGCCGGCCGCGGTTTCACCCAGAGCAGCGACATCGAGAGCTATTTCTACCCCAGCCTGACCCAGCTGCACGATCCCTTCCTGTTGCTGGAAATGGACACGGCCGTGCAGCGCGCCCGCCAGGCGGCGTCCCGTGCCGAGAAGGTGGCCATTCACGGGGATTTTGACGTGGACGGCATCACGGGCTGCGCCCTGCTCTGCGAAACCATGCAGACTTTGCGGTGCGACGGCTCCCGGGCCCGTCTGGAAGAGGGCTTCATCCCCGACCGCCTGCGCGATGGTGACGGTGTGGCCGAACGCCGCGTGCGCCGCTGGGCCGCCGACGGGGTGACCCTGTTGATTACCGTGGACACGGGGGCGTCGGCCATCCGGGAGATCGAGCTGGCCTCGGAACTGGGTATGGACGTCATCGTTCTGGATCATCACATCTTCGAGGAGCGCCCGCCCGCCGTGGCCGTGGTGAACCCTCGGCGCGGCGACGCCACCTATCCCAACGACGAGCTATGCGGTGTGGCGGTGGCCTTCAAGTTCGCCCAGGCCCTGCACGAGCAGGACCCGGATTGCCTGCCCGCGGATTTCCTGGAATCGGTGCTGGATCTGGTGGCCATGGGACTGGTCGCGGACCAGATGGCCATCGTGGGAGAGAACCGCATCCTCGTGAAAAAGGGGCTGGAGCGTTTCAATGACAGCAGCCGCACCCGGGTGGGGCTTTCCGCCCTGCTGGGGGTGTCGGGGCTGGATCGGGGTTTCCCCGTGACCACCAGTGATTTCGCCTACCAGTTGGCGCCGCGCATCAACGCCTGCGGGCGCATCGGCCGGGTGATGAGCGCCCTGGAGATGCTGCTGACCCATGATGAAGGCCGCGCCCGGGAGTTGGCGCGGGAGGCGGACCACACCAATAATCGCCGCAAGGTTCAGGACCAGATCCTCAAGAAAGAAGCCCTGGAGATGGCCCTGCCCTATGTGCAGCGCGGGGACTGCGGTCTGGTGCTGGTGGGGCGGAACTGGCACAAGGGGATCATCGCCATCGGGGCGGCGCGGTTGGTGGAACAGTACCAGTTGCCGGTCATCCTGATCAGCGTGGAAGGGCCCGAGGCCCGCGGCAGCGCCCGCAGTGTGCCCCGGGTGGATGTGAAGGCGGCCCTGGATCAGTGCCAGGATCTGCTGGTTCGTTACGGCGGGCACGCCCAGGCCGCCGGCATGACCCTGCGCACCCGGGATATTCCCGCCTTCCGGGAACGGTTCCTGGGGGCCCTGCGCAGCCTGCCCCACAGCGGACCCGTGCCGCAGGGGTACGACCTGGACCTGGACCTGTCCACGATGAGCGTCAAGGACGTGGCGGATCTGGTGCGGGAGATGGAGCATCTGGAACCCTTCGGCGCGGGCAATCGCAAGCCGATTTTCCGTTGCAGCAATTTGCAACTGCAACGCGCGCCCACACCCCTGAGCGACGGCGCCCATCTGCGCTTCGCCTTCCGGGGCCCGGCCATGACCTGCGGCGCGGAGACGCCTGCCCTGAGCCGGGAGTTCGTCTCTTTCGGCAGCGGCGACGCCTGGCGGCGCATGCTGGCCCAGAAGGGGCTCAGCACTCCGGAATTGCTGGGACAGCGCTGGGACGTGCTCTTCCAGGTCGGACGCAGCACCTACCGCCCGCGGCATGGGGTCTATGATCCGGTGCAGCAGCTGCTGGTGGACATCAAGCCGGCGGGGGCGGGATCATGAGCGCCCATCCGGAACAGCAGCGCGAGCCTTTCCTGGCCATCATGGACCGCATCTGGGATAAGGTCCACATCTACAATCCCCAGGCCGACAAGACACGCCTCTACAAGGCCTTTGAATTTGCCCGGGATGCCCACGACGGACAGATGCGCAAGAGCGGCGAGCCCTTCTTCATCCATGCCCTGACGGTGGCCGACATCTTGGCGGACCTGCGCATGGATGTGGACACCCTGATTGCCGCCATGGTGCACGATGTGGTCGAGGACACGGACTTCGAAATCGAGGACATCATCAGCCGCTTCGGCGAGGAAGTGGCCAACATGGTCAACGGCGTGACCAAGATCAGCGGTCTGAAGGAGGTGAACAAGGAGGCCCGCAAGGCGGAGACCTACCGCAAGCTGGTGCTGGCCATCGCCAACGATCCGCGCACCGTGCTGATCAAGCTGGCGGACCGGCTGCACAACATGCGCACCATCGAATTCCTCAAACCCGACCGGCGGCAGGCCATCGCCCAGGAGACGATGGATGTGTACGTGCCCTTCGCCAACCGCTTCGGCATCGCGCGCATCAAGTGGGAGCTGGAGGATCTGGCCTTCAAGGTGCTTTTTCCGAATCAGTACGATGAGATAGAGAAAGGCATCAACCAGACCCGCGCCGAACGCGAGCGCCTTATCGCCAGGCTGCTGATCCCGTTGCAGGAAATCCTGGACCGCGCCGGCATCAAGGGCGAGATCACGGGCCGCCCCAAGCATTTCTACAGCATCTACCGCAAGATGCTGGCCCAGAAAATCGGGCTGGACCGCATTTACGATCTGCTGGCCCTGCGCATCATCGTGGAGACCAAGGCCGACTGCTACCACGCTCTCGGCGAGCTGCATGCGCTCTTTCCGCCTCTGCGGGACCGGATCAAGGACTTCATCGCCACGCCCAAATGCAACATGTACCAAAGCCTCCACTCGACGGTGCGCACGCCCCAGGGCAAGTACATCGAGGTGCAGATCCGCACCCGGGAGATGCATGAACGCGCGGAGTTGGGCATCGCCGCCCACTGGGCCTACAAGGAAGGCGGCGTGAGGGATGCGGCCGGCCTGGGGGAAATGGTCAAGATGCTGCGCCAGATCATGGCCTGGCAGGAGGACGTGGCGGACCCGCGCGAGTACATGGACACGCTGATGAGCGACTTCCTGCGCGACGAGGTCTTTGTCTTCAGCCCCGCGGGCGATGTCTTCCAGTTGCCGGCCGGGGCCAACGCCCTGGACTTTGCCTTCCGCATCCACTCGGAGGTGGGCTTCCGCTGCATCGGGGCCAAGGTGAACGGGCGCATCGTCAGCCTCAAGGCGGAGCTGAACAACGGCGACACCGTGGAAATTCTGACCGCCAAGACACCCAACCCCAGCCCCGGCTGGCTGGATATCGTCAAGACCAGCCGCGCCAAGCACCACATCCGGCGTTGGGTGAAGGCCAGCAAGTTCACCGAGAGCGTGAAGCTGGGCCGGGAGATCCTGGAAAGGGAACTGAACCGGGCCCACCTACGGGTGAGTATCGACAACGATCTGGACGACGTGGCCCAGGCCATGGGCTACCCCGACACCCCCAAGCTGCTGCAGGGCATCGGCAGCGGCCACCTGAACGCTCTGAAGGTGGTGGGTCGGTTGACGCCGCGGGAAGAGTCGGCGGCGGAGAAGGTGCTGTCCAAGGGCAAGGATCTGTATGCCTCCCTGCTGCGTCGCAGCAGCACCGGCGTGCGCGTGGCCGGCGTGGACAACCTGATGGTGAGCTACGCGCGCTGTTGCCAGCCCATCCCCGGGGACAGCATCGTGGGCGTGATCACCCGCGGCCGGGGCGTCTCGGTGCATCGCGTGGGCTGCAGCAATCTGAACGATCCCAACCTGGGCCCTGAGCGTCGCATCGAAGTCAGCTGGGACGTGGCCCCGGACCAGACCTTCCTGGTCAAGCTGACGATCACCGCGGAGGACCGTAAGAACCTGCTGATGGACCTCAGCAACGTGCTGCATCTGACCAACACCAACATCCAGAGCGGCTCCTTCGGGGCCGAGGACGACGTGGCCACCGTCACCCTGGTAGTGGAGGTCACCAACCTGAACAAGCTGGAGAAGATCCAGACCGCTCTGCGCAAGGTGCGCGGCGTGCAGTCCATCCAGCGTTACCAACTGAATTGAGGACGATGCGCTGTGTGGTGCAGAGAAGCGGCCCCGCCCGCGTGGAGATCGATGGCCGTCTGAGCGGCGCCATCGACAGCGGCCTGGTGGTTCTGGTGGCCTTCGCCGCCACGGATACCGAGAAGGAAATGGCCTGGATGGTGAACAAGCTGCTGGGCTTGCGCATCTTCAGCGACGATGCGGGCAAGATGAATCTGGCCCTGCGCGACGTGGGTGGGGGCATCCTCCTGGTCAGCCAGTTCACCCTCTACGGCGATTGCCGCAAGGGCATGCGTCCCAGCTTCATCGGCTCGGCACCGCCGGAGGCGGCCCGCGCCCTGTATGAACGTTTCGGGCAGCTTCTGCGCCAGGCCTGGCCCACGGTGGCCGAGGGCGAATTCGGGGCTTCCATGCAGGTCAGCCTGGTGAACCAGGGGCCGGTGACGCTGATCGTGGACCGGGACGCCCCATGAACCCTCCCCGCAGCCCTTTTGTGCCCTGGCCCGCCGGCCTGGAACTGGTCTTGGCCAGCCGTTCTCCCCGCCGCAGCGAACTGCTGCGCACCGCCGGTCTGCCCTTCGTCATCATACCGGCTCCGGAAGTGGAGGCGGATCTGGCCGCCACCCTGGACCACCTGCACCACCGTCCCGCCGAATACGCCGAGACTCTGGCCGCGGCCAAGGCCCATGCCGTGGGGGAGCGGCATCCCGCCAAGCTGGTCCTGGGTGCGGATACCATCGTGGTGCTGGATGGCGATATCCTGGAAAAGCCCGTGGACCGGGCCGATGCCGTGCGCCTCTTGGGGCGCCTTTCCGGCAGGCGGCACACGGTGATCACGGCCATCGCCCTGTGCGGCGGGCCCGCCGGCCTGCCCCCTGTGCGGCGGCACGCGCGCACGGAGGTGGAGTTCCTCACCCTGGAGCCCGCCGCCATCGAGCGCTACGTGGACAGCGGCGAGCCCATGGACAAGGCCGGCGCCTACGGCATCCAGGGCCTGGGGGCCCTGATGGTGCGTGGGGTTCGGGGCTGTTATTTCAACGTCATGGGCTTGCCTTTGGCCTTGCTGGGTGAGACAATGCGGGAGCTGTTCACCCGCCAAACATCCGGGTGATTTTTGCCACCGCGTGTCCTGTCCCGAGGTGAATCCCATGACCATCCTGCCCTTCCCTTTCCCCGTGGTGACCTGGGACGATGGCGAAGTCGTCCTGCTGGATCAGACCCAGCTGCCGGGCCGGATCGTCTGGCGCCGCTGCCGCGACATCCCCTGCCTGTGCGCGGGCATCCGCCAACTGGCGGTGCGCGGGGCTCCGGCCATTGGCGTGGCCGCGGCCTACGGTCTGGCTCAGAGCTGGCGCCTGGGCCGTGAAAAGACCGCCGATCCCCACGCTATCCTGGAGGGCTTGCAACGCGATCGCCGAGCCCTGGCCGCCACCCGACCCACCGCCGTGAACCTTTTCTGGGCCCTGGACCGGGTGGCCGCGCGCGCGGAGGCTCTGGTGGCCTCGGGCGCGAATGCCGCGGACATCGGCACCGCCATCCTGGCCGAAGCCCAGGCCATCCTGGACGAGGACATCGCCATGTGCCGCGACCTGGGCATGCACGGCCAGGCCCTGCTGGCCGATTTCAGCACCGTGCTGACCCACTGCAACGCCGGTGGGCTGGCCACCGGGGGATACGGCACGGCCGTGGGCGTCATCTACGCGGCCCGGGAAATGGGCAAGACCATCCGTGTCTTTGCCGACGAAACCCGCCCCAGATCGACGCGGTGATCACGGGCGCGGACCGCATCGCCGCCAACGGGGACGCCGCCAACAAGATCGGCACCTACCCCCTGGCCGTGCTGGCCGGTCGGCACGGCGTGCCTTTCTACGTGGCCGCTCCGGGCAGCACCTTCGACGCGGGAACGGAGACGGGCGAGGGGATCGAGATCGAGATCCGCGATCCCCAGGAGGTTCATGAATTCCACCAGGGGCGGACCACGCCCGAAGGCGTCGCGGCCTGGAACCCGGCCTTCGATGTGACGCCGAACGATCTGATCACGGGCATCATCACCGAGCACGGTGTGGTGCGGCCGCCTTATCGGGAGAACCTGGCCGAGGTCTGGGGGCGTTAGGAGCATTCGGACCAGGGGGAGGGTGGCGCGTTTGACCCGCGCCCGGGGTTTCTCTATATCCATCTGACGGCTCATGGTCGTCGATATCTTGTCTGGTTTGTCTGGTTTATCTGGTTAGGGGGGGGACATGAAACGGATTCTTATTCTTCTGATCATTCTGGGCTTGTCCGGCCCATCTTTCGCCGAGATGATGGATGCTCCGTCCCGGCGCCCCGTCACCTGGGAGGCCCCACCGGAACTGGTGGCCCGGGCCGACACCACCGGTTACTCCCATTCCCTGCAGAAGATCCTGGACAGGGATGAAACCATGGCCGCGGCGCAAAGGAAACTGGCCAGGTCACGTTGCGCGCCCTGGTTGGGTGCGGCGGACTCTCCCCGTTCCCTTCGGTCCAGGTTGGCCCACGGGTTCATCGACAAGGTGAATTCCCTATTCATGTCCGAGGAAGACGATCACTCCATGCGCCAGGAATGTCTCCAGGCTCTGGAAGCCGCGGCGGTTCTCTATCCCGCCGACCCCGAGATCGTCCTGGCCCTGGGGCATGTGGAGTCCTGGGGGGGCGACTACTGGCGGTCCCTGGGGTACTACCGCCAGGCGGCTCGGCTGGCGGAACTGCTGGCTGAGAGGGGAAGGCCCCTGAAATCGGGCCTGGAACTGGACATCTGGAATTCCTTGATCTGGTGCCAACTCGACTTGGGGCTATGGTCATCGGCGGAGGCGGCGGTGGAACGGGTTCTGGCCCTGGATCCCGAGCACAAGGGGGCCCGGGTGGCCAAGGGCCTGATCCTGGCGGAAACCGGGCGCGGGGCCGAAGCCATGAGCTACGCCATCCGTATGCCCCCTCTGAAGTTCTGGAAAATAAGCCTGAGCATGGGGTTTTCCGACCGCCCCTCCGGTTTCGCCAACCAGTGGATCAAATCCCGCGTTCTGTTCCATGAAGGGAAGTTCCGTATGGCCGTGACCGTCCTGGGTGATCTGAGGGGAGAAATGGAGCAGCCCTGGTTGCCGTTCCGGAGACGGTACTGGAACGATGTCGGGCTGATTCACGAAATGCTGGACGACGGCCAGGCAGGATCCTTCTATAACCATGCCGGCATGCGCTTCAGCCAGTTCATGCGCACCCAGGGGCAAACGTGCTCGGAATTGGTGACCCGTTTCCCTCGGCCGAACACTCCCGTCTTCATGGGGGAAGATGGCTATTATCTGAGTGGCTCCCCTTTCGGGTTCGTGGCTGAGCAAGTGAGGCAAATGAGTGATCCCGAGAACAGGGAGGCCTACCTTCGCGGCCTGGACGCCGTGCGCATCATGCGGGCCAGGGGAGTACCCGAGGGCCTCTGTCTGGCCTTCCGGGGACGATTGCGGTTCCTGAATGGGGACTATTCCGAGGCGATATCTGACCTGAGCCGGGCCAGGGAGGGCTTCCAGGCGGACGGTGAAGTGGATGCCGGCACCATCACTTTTCTGGGGGTGGCCTACCTGACGCGGGGACAGAATGAACAGGCCAGAGAGGTTCTGGAGGAAGCGGTGGCTCTGGATGCGGATAATCCGAACCTGCGGGGGTATCTGGGGGTGGCCTGGGCCAGGACCGGAAAGCCCCTCCGGGCTCTGGAACTGATGGATGAGGCCCTCCTGGAAGATCCCGCTGCCGCAACCATCTGGTTCAATCGGGGGCTGTTGAACGCCGAACTGCAAAGGTGGGACCAGGCCTTGAGCGACCTGAGGAAGGCCTATGAGTTGGATCCCGACAACGCGCGGATTCCCATCCAGCTTCAGCGCGTCAGCCGGGCACGGCAGGCTGCTCTGCAGGTTTCCGCGTCTCCCTGAATCCGTCCTGAATCTGGGCCTTGGCGAATCTTGACAACCTCTGGTCTCTTGGTTACGTTACCTCTCCCGCAGCAGCCGGGTTTCCCGATTTTCCGGCAGTATCGGCCCTTCAAGGCTCTGGCAAGGCTTGGGCCGATCTGTTGTGGCACAATGTTTTATCTGAATCTACCGAATGCTTGAGGCGCCCGGTCGGTGTCCTGCGTTCGGTGGGCCTTTTTGTGGTGACACCGGGTCGGCCTCGTCCCGTCCCGGTTCCTTGAGGAGAAAATCCGTGAAGACTTACAGCATGAAGCAGGGCGAAATCCAGAAGGACTGGCTGGTTGTCGACGCCGAAGACATCCCGCTCGGTCGTCTGTCCACCCAGGTGGCCACCTTTCTGCGGGGCAAGCACAAGCCCACTTTCACGGCGCATCTGGACATGGGTGACAACGTCATCGTCCTGAACGCCGCCAAGGTGAAGCTGACCGGCCAGAAGTTGGAGAAGAAGGTTTACCTGCACCACACCGGTTACATGGGCGGCCAGCGTGTCACCACCATGAAGAAACTCATGGCGACCCGGCCCGAAGAGGTCATCATGCGCGCCGTCAAGGGCATGCTGCCCAAGACCAAGCTGGGCGCCGCCCAGTTGAAGAATCTGCGGGTGTACGCCGGCAGCGAGCACCCCCACGGGCCCCAACAGCCCAAAACCGTCGAACTGTAGGCGTTAGCCCTATTCTGGAGGTTCTGAGAAGTGGAAGAAAGGTATTACGCCACAGGTCGCCGCAAGACCGCCGTGGCCCGGGTCTGGATCACCCAGGGGACCGGCCAGGTGAAAGTGAACAACCGTGACGTCGAGGAGTACTTCGGCGAGGCCGTGCGTCAGCAGGCCCTCATGCCCCTGACCCGCCTGGGTGTCGACGCCGAGTTCGACGTCTGGTGCACGGTCAAGGGCGGCGGCATCACCGGTCAGGCGGGCGCCATGCGCCACGGTCTGGCCCGCGCCCTGGTCGTGGCCAACGAGGAAAACCGCAAGCCCTTGCGCAAGCACGGCTTCCTCACTCGTGACAGCCGCATGGTCGAGCGCAAGAAGTACGGCCAGCCCGGCGCGCGCAAGCGGTTCCAGTTCTCCAAGCGTTAAACGCCGGATTCTATCCTGCCAGCTTGGGAATCATGTCCGTCCTGCCGCGTTCCGGCGCGGCGGGGCGGATGAACATCACACACCCTGTCGGAGAGCGGGACCAGGTGGCACCGCAAGGGAAAGCACCGCGCGTGTTTGTTCCGCATCTGTGAAGACAGGGGAGGCTCAACCTTTAAGTGGAGGCAATCATGGCCAAAGTCGGATTGAAAGACCTGCTCGAAGCGGGCGTCCATTTCGGGCACCAGACCCGCAAGTGGAACCCCAAGATGAAGCCGTACATCTTCATCTCCCGGGGCGGCATCTACATCATCGACCTGCAGCGCACCCTGCGCCAGCTGAACAAGGCGACCGCGTTCCTCAAGACCGTGGCGGCCAAGGGCGGCAGCGTCATGTTCGTGGGCACCAAGAAGCAGGCGAAGGTCGCCATCAAGGAGTACGCCGAGCGCGTGAACTCCCCCTACGTCATCGAGCGCTGGCTGGGTGGCATGCTGACCAACTACCAGACCATCTACAAGAGCGTGCAGAAGCTCGATGAGATCGAGGCCATGATGAATGACGGCCGCATCGAGAACTTCTCCAAGAAGGAGCAGCTGGAATTCAGCCGCAAGTTCGAGAAGCTGAACACCAACCTGGGTGGCATCCGCAAGATGAAGGGCCTGCCCAGCGCCGTGTTCGTGGTGGATACCGCCGAGGAAGAGACCGCCGTGAAGGAAGCCCGCAAGCTGGGTATCCCCGTCATCGGCATCGTCGACACCAACTGCGATCCCACGCTGGTGGATTACCCCATCCCGGGCAACGATGACGCCATCCGCGCCATCACTCTGTTCACCCGCGCCATGGCCGAGGCCATCGAAGAGGGCCGCAACCAGCGGACCGAGGGCGCCGTGGATATGGCCGAAGCCCCCAAAGCCGCGGCCACCGCCAGCGCCACCCTCGAGGGTGACGCCAGCAAGGTCGAAACCGAGGCTCCCGCAGCTGAAGCGGCCGCCAAGGAAAACGAGGCCCAGGAAAACGCCGCCGAGAACAAGACGGCGGAATAACCCACGTTTCGTTGGAACGACGGGCCCGGTCCCAGATCCGGGATCGGGCCTTTTCTGAATAATTGAGCACCGGCCCGGGCCGGGGTGATCATCCTCCGCGAGGGCGGGGGAGTCGGAGGAGTCATGGAAATCAAAGCGAAGATGGTCAAGGAGTTGCGGGATGCCACCAATGCCGGCATGATGGACTGCAAGAAGGCCCTCAAGGAATGTGAAGGCGACATGGAGAAGGCCGTGGAGTATCTCCGCAAGAAGGGCATCGCGTCGGCGGCCAAGAAGGAAGGTCGCACCACGGCCGAGGGTTTGGTCGGCAGCTACATCCACATGGGCGGCAAGGTGGGCGTGCTGGTCGAGGTGGCCTGCGAGACCGACTTCGTGGCTCGCACCGACAACTTCAAGGAATTCGTTCACAACCTGGCCATGCACATCGCCGCGGCGTCCCCTGTGGCCGTGACCCGGGATGAGGTCGACGCCTCCGTCATCGAGAAGGAGAAGGAGATCTACCGCGATCAGATGAAGAACGAGGGCAAGCCCGAGCACATCATCGACAAGATCGTTGAAGGCAAGGTGGACAAGTATTACTCTGAGATCGTCCTTCTGGAGCAGAAGTACGTCAAGGACCCGGACATGACCATCGAGGAACTCCTCAAGTCGGTCATCGGCGAATTGGGCGAGAACATGCAGATCAAGCGTTTCTCTCGTTTCCAGATCGGCGGCTAGCTTTCGCCGGCCAGAGCCCGGGCTCCTGCGCCCGGGCTATTTTTTTATTCTGCATTCGGCATTTCCACCTAACGAAAGGCACCGTGCGTGAAATTCACGAGGATCCTTCTGAAACTCAGTGGCGAGGCCCTCGCCGGCGAGGATGAGCAGTTCAGTCACGAGCGTCTGACGGCCCTGGCCCGGACCGTGGCCCAGGTCGTGGAGCAGGGAGTGAAGGTGGGCATCGTCTGCGGCGCCGGCAACATCTTCCGCGCCCGCAGCGCCAACCTGGAGATCGTGGACCGTGTCACGGCGGACAACGTGGGCATGCTGGCCACCATCATGAACGCCTCCGTGCTGCGGGATTATCTGCTGAGCGAAGGGGTGAAGACGAAGGTCCTTTCCCCGCGCGAGACCCAGCCTTTGACCGAGGCCTTCGCCCAGGACAAGGCCTTGGATTTGTTGCGCTCGGGCTACGTGCTGATCTTTGCCGGTGGCACGGGCAATCCCTACTTCACCACGGATTCCGCGGCCAGCCTGAGGGCTCTGGAAATCAGCGCCGACGCCCTGCTCAAGGGCACCCAGGTGGATGGGGTTTATGACAAGGATCCGCACAAATACGATGACGCCAAGCGCTATGAGCAGTTAACTTATGATCAGGTCATTGATCAGCGTCTGGGTGTCATGGACCTGACGGCGGTCACCCTCTGCGCGGAGCAGGGGCTGCCCATGTTTGTCTTTGATATTTCCGACCCCGCCAGCCTGTTGCAGGCCGTCAAGGGGGAGCAAGAAGGAACCTGGATCAAGAAGGAGTTCTAGGATGAGTGCAGAAGTACGGGAAAACGCGGAACTGAACATGGACGCGGCCGTCGAGATGGTCAAGACGCGGCTGGCGAAGATTCGCACCGGCAAGGCCACTCCGGCTCTCCTGGACGGGATCACCGTGGAGTATTACGGGGCCCCCACCCCTCTGAATCAGCTGGCCACCATCTCGGTGCCCGAGCCGCGTCTGCTGACGGTCAAGCCCTTCGATCGCGGCGTCATCGGCCTGATCGAGAAGGCCCTGCAGCAGGCCAACCTGGGCATGAACCCCGCCAGCGACGGCATGATGATCCGTCTGGCGGTGCCCGAATTGACGGGCGAACGGCGCAAGGAACTGAGCAAGGACGCCCGCGAGGTGGGTGAGGACGGCAAGATCGCCGTGCGGAAGGTCCGGCAGGAGGCCAACGACACCCTGAAGAAAGAGCAGAAGGACGGCGACATCACCGAAGACGATATGCACAAGGATCGTGACGAGGTGCAGAAGCTGACCGACAAGTACTGCGCTCTGGTGGACGAGGTCGTGGCCGCCAAGCAGAAGGAAATCACGGAACTCTAGAGGAAAGCGCGCCATGTCTGCAGATCTGGATCCCTCCCGGCTTTCCCGGCTGTCCACTGCTGAACTTCTGGGCACGCTCCAGGGGTACGACAACCTGCCTCGGCATGTGGCCATCATCATGGACGGCAACGGCCGCTGGGCCAAGCGACGATTCCTGCCCCGGGTGGCCGGCCATCGGGCCGGTCGCCACTCCGTCCGGCGCTGTGTCCGGGCATGCGGTGAGCTGGGGGTGAACGTTCTGACCCTTTACACCTTCAGCCAGGAGAATTTCCACCGTCCCGAGGCGGAGGTGAAGGCCCTCTGGCATTTCCTGCAGGAAACCCTGGCCGCCGAGGCGGAAGACCTTCGGCGGCAGAACGTGGTCCTGCGCGCCAGCGGAGCTCTGGAGAAACTGCCACCGCAGGCGCGGGACGGTTTGCAGAAGGTCATCGACGGCCTGGCCGACAACACCGGTCTGATCCTGAACCTGGCCCTGGCCTACGGCGGGCGGCAGGAGATCCTCCAGGCGGCCGTGAAGCTGTCCCGGCGTCTGGCCGCCGGTGAATTGCGTGAGGAAGATGTCACCGAGGAGCTTTTCGCCGCCGGTCTCTACTCTCCGGATCTGCCCGATCCCGATCTGGTGATCCGCACCAGTGGCGAGGGGCGGTTGAGCAACTTCCTGCTCTGGCAGTCGGCCTACTCCGAAATCCTCATCACCCCCGTGCTGTGGCCCGATTTCTGTGAACGGGATCTGTATCTGGCCGTGGCGGACTACCTTTCCCGGGAGCGCCGTTTCGGCAAGATCAAACCCCAGGATGCGGAGCGTCCCTCCGAGGACCGCGCGGGCCTGCTGGATCCCGCCCGCTGGAAGCGGATGCTGAAGGGGCGTCCGTGAAAGCGGGGGACGCGAACCCGGGTGCCTGGGGCCGGTTTCTGCGCGCGGGCATCATGCCTCGGGTTCTGGTGATACTGCTGGGCGTTCCCTGTCTGTATCTCATCGCCGCCCGGGGTGGCATCTTCTTCCTGCTGCTGGTCAACCTGGTCATCTTCCTGGGGCTGCGGGAGTTCTATGTCCTGATGCGGCACAAGGGGTACCGGCCCTATGGACTGCTGGGCCATTTCTGCGCCTTGAGCATCGGCGTCTACGCCTGGCACCAGGGGGTGGTGGTGCCCCTGATCATGACGGGCAGCCTGCTGGCCATCATGATCCGCGAGGTCTTCCGCAGCGACATGGACCAGAGCCTGAACCACATGGCGGTGACTGTTTTCGGCATCATGTATGTGGGCTGGCTGGGCAGCCACCTGATGCTGTTGCGCCAGTTGCCCGTTTCCCTGGGCGTGGAGCGTGAGGTGGGCGCGCGCCTGGTTTTCCTGGTGGCGTTGCTGACCTGGTCCACGGACACGGCGGCCTACCTTTTCGGGGTGGCCTTCGGACGGCACAAGCTGATCCCCCGGGTCAGCCCCAAGAAGAGCGTTGAAGGGGCCGTGGGCGGCTTGGTGGGCGCCGGAGTGATGGGGTGGTACCTGACGGGTAACCTGACGCCCTTCATGACGCCGGTGGCCGGAGCGGTTCTGGGGCTGGTGGTGGGTATCATGGCGCAGTTGGGAGATCTGGCGGAGTCGCTGATCAAGCGGGATGCCGGCATCAAGGATTCGGCGGAATTGATCCCCGGCCACGGCGGGGTGCTGGATCGTTTCGACTCGCTCCTGTTCACCGCCCCGGTGGTCTACTACTACTTCCGTTTTTTCCATATCTGATCCAGGGGAGATGACTTGGCAGCCGAGAATCGTAACGACCGGGTTTCTCTCTATCCCTGCGGACGCCCCCGCAAGGAATTCCCCGAACTCCTGCGCCTGGTTCTGCTGGGGGCCACCGGCAGCATCGGGACCCAGACCCTGGCCATCGCCAGGGCCAACCCCGCGCGGCTGCGGGTGGTGGGTGTCAGCTGCCACAGCCGGATCCATGAACTGGCCGCTGAGCTGGAGACGCTGCGCGCGGCGGCCCCGGAGGCGCCCCGGCCGTTGGTGACGGTGGTGGATGAGCAGGCCCACGCCGCGGCCCGGGCCGAGGGGCTGTTCGGTGACCGGTTGCTGCCCGCGGGAGACGGGGCTCTCGAGGCCTTGGTGCGGGCGCCGGATGATCTGCACGTGGTGGTCAACGGCCTGGTGGGCGCGGCGGGGCTGCGGCCTACCCTGGCGGCGGCCCGGCGGGGGGTGCGCATCGCTCTGGCCAACAAGGAATCCCTGGTGGTGGGCGGGGAACTGGTCCGGCGTGAAGCGCGGGCCCACGGAGCGGAGATCCTGCCGGTGGATTCGGAACATTCGGCCATGGCCCAGTGTCTTTCCGGACGGCGGGAAGAGGAAATCGACAAACTCATCCTGACGGCCAGCGGCGGGCCTTTTCGCCAGACCCCGGCCGCGGACCTGGAGCATGTGACGCTGCGGGATGTCCTGCGTCATCCGACCTGGGACATGGGCCCCAAGATCACCGTCGATTCGGCCACGTTGCTGAACAAGGGACTGGAAATCATCGAGGCCCACTTCCTGTTCGGCGTTCCCTATGAGCGCATCGAGGTGCTGGTGCACCCGGGCAGCTACGTGCACAGCTTCGTGCAGTTCGTGGATGGGGCCTTGTTGGCCCAGCTGGGCACGCCCGATATGCGGCTGCCCATCCAGTACGCCGTGACGGGCGAAAAGCATTGGCCCTTGGCGGGAACCCGGTTAAATTTGCTCCAAATTGGTCGTCTGGTCTTCGAGGAACCGGATACGGGCCGTTTCCCCTGCCTGGATCTGGCCCGGCAGGCGGGCCGCGCCGGCGGTTCCGCCCCGATTTTGCTGAACGGAGCCAACGAGGTGGCCGTGGCCGCCCTGCTGGCAGAAAGAATTCGCTACGTGGATATCGCCGGGATCATCGCCCGCACTCTCGAGGCCGCCCGGAGCGGACCGGTGGGCAGCTTGGAAGAGGCTTTGGAGTGGGACGCCCTGGCCCGCCGGATGGCCACCGCCGAGGTGGCGCGGCGAGCTTCGTAACCCTGGAAAGGTTCGCTTTTGATGTACAACGTTCTGATGGGCCTGCTGGGCTTCGCCCTGGCTCTGGTCCCGGTGGTGGTTATCCACGAACTGGGGCACTTCCTCTTTTGCAAGCTCTTCGGCGTTTACGTCAAGACCTTCTCCATCGGTATCGGCCCGAAAATTTTGCGGCGGCGCCTGGGGGAGACGGAGTATGTGCTTTCCGCCATTCCCTTTGGCGGCTACGTGAAGATGGCCGGCGAGGGCCTGATGGAAGAGATCCAGGACACGGGGACCTGGGAGGAGCGCAAGTATCCCCTGGGCACGGAGAAAGGCAATCTGGAGGCCGCCGCTCTGGACGAGGATATCCCGCCGGAGAGGCTTTTCTTCAATCGCCCCGCCTGGCAGCGGGGGCTGGTTTTCATCGCCGGACCGTTCTTCAACCTGATCCTGGCTTTCCTGGTGTTCAGCTGGGTGGTGTTCAGCGATGGCATCGGGCACATCCCGACCACCACCGCCGTCGTGTCCTCGGAATCCGTGGCGGCGGCCGGTGGTCTGCGGACGGGGGATGTCTTTATCAGCGTGGACGGTCAGGAGGTCCACTACTGGGAGGACATCCAGGAGGGGCTTTACCCTCTGACCCGCCTGAAGGCCGATGATCCGGTGGTGACGATCCCGGTGACGGTGGAACGCGACGGCCGGCGGCTGGATCTGGAGATGAAGGGGGACGCGGCTCCCGCCGGGGAGTACTGGGCCCGGGGGCTGAGCCCCTGGTACACCACCGTGGGCATGATCCAGCGCGGCGGCAAGGCCGAGGAACTGGGGCTGCGGACCGGCGACACCATCACCGCACTGAACGGCGAGACGGTGCGCTCCTTTGCCGATATCAGCCGGGTGGTGGGCGCCTCGCCCGACGTGGCGGTGGAGGTGACCTGGTTACGGGGCGACCGGGAAATGAAGGGCGTGGTGGTGCCCCAGGCGGTGGATGACATCAACGGGCAGAAGGTGGGGCGCATCAGCATCGCCATCATGCAGGAACGGCAGAAGGTGGGGCTGCTGCGGGCCGCCGGCCTGGGTTTGAAGGCCACCACGGCGACCATTGTGGGGGTCAAGGACTTCTTCCTGCACAAGCTGAGCCTGGAGGCGGTGGGCGGGCCGTTGCGCATCGCCCAGGCCGCGGGCGAGACCCTGCGCTGGAGCTTCACCACCTTCCTGAACTTCGTGGCTTTCTTCTCGGTGAATCTGTTTCTGCTGAACCTGCTGCCGATTCCGGTGCTCGATGGCGGGCACGTGCTGTTCCTGGTCTTCGAGGTGCTGCGCGGGGGCAAGCCCGTGCCTGAACGCTTGCAGGCCATCGCCACGCAGATCGGGTTGATCATCCTGCTGCTGTTCATGACCTTCGTGATCGTGCTGGATGTGTGGAAGGTCAGCGGGCACTGACCCTGGGCTTGTCCTGTCGGGGAATTGTGTCGTTGGGCGTCATGTCGTTGGGATTTGTGGGCCGGGGTATGGGGGCGGCCAGGCAGCGGGCCGTGGGTGCGGTCATCAAGGAGTCCTTCTCCGCCTCCAGGACGCGCAGCAGGTAAGCGCTGAGCAGACGGCTGCGGGTGGGGTCGGTGGGTGCCAGGGCGCGGGCTTCGGCGGCGGCGCTGTCACCCCAGGCGATGGCTAGACTGTCCAGAACGGCGGCGCCGCTTTCCCGGTCATGCAGGGCCACGGCCTTGGCGCGTTCCAGGATCACGAGACGGCGGACGTAGGTCTGCTCCGCGGGGGAAAGGTCCTGCCACTGCAGCGGCGTTTCCTGGGCTTCGCAGCCGCCCAGGAGCAGGAGAAGGGGCAGGAGCAAGAGCGGCACGATCAGCAGGGGCAAAACCGGCAGAGGGCGCAGCAGCGGAAAGGGCCGCCCCGGACGGGGCTTCCGAAGTGGTAAGTGCGGGCTACGGACTGCAGGCATGATCTCTCCACCGGTTATGGTATGATGGGTGGCAGTTAAATACGAATTGGGGCGCTTGTCATGGTTTTTGTTGACGGCGCCCGCGGAGAGCCGGATTCCATGAGTTCCAGGGCAGCAGAGGGGCAAAGCGCGCGGAGGCGGTCGGTCGCCGCTCTTCTGTGCTGGGGCCTGTCTCTGTGCCTGCTGACGGCGCTGCCCCTGTGGGCCAACGAGGAACTGGATTTCGGCCTGGAGACCCACCGCCTGGCGCGCATCGATCTGACGGGCAACACCACCTTCGGCGACGGGGACCTCAAGGATGTGCTGCGCATCCAGGAGCGGACCTGGTCCCGGCCCCTGAACGTGCCCCGTTACAGCCCCTACCTGATCCAGACCCAGCTGGATCTCATCAGAAACTACTACCGGGCGCGCGGGTTCCATCAGGTGGCCGTGGAACTGGACAGCATCAGCACCGTGCCCGAGCAGGGCGATGTCCTGCACATCTCCATTCAGGAGGGGCCACGGACCATCATCCGTTCGGTGGATTTCACCCCCAACGACGTCTTCACGGATCAGGAGTTGCGCGCCGACCTCACCCTGCTGGAGGGCGAGCCGGCACCCATGAGCCTGAACGCTTTCGGCGGGGATATGTACACCCTGCGGGCCATGTTCCGAAACGCCACCTACCTGGATGCGCGGATCACCGTTTCCATGGACATCGAGCCCCGTGCAGCCGCCCATGCAGCCGCCGATGCTGATGCCGAGGCCGATGCCGATGCCGAGACCGCAGACGGGGGCTTTCTGGCCGACGTGCACTACAGCATCGCCGCGGGCAAGCCCTACTTCGTGCGGGACATCTCTCTGCTGGGCAACACGGGGGCCAAGGACCGGTTTCTGTACCGGGAATTGGAGATCGGCGAGGGCGACCCTCTGCGCTGGAACAAGGTGCAGACCAGCCGCCGGCAACTGCTGGGGACGGGCCTGTTCCGGGATGTGGAGATCGTGCCGGTGGCCATCGACAGCGCCGCCGAAGCCCGCCCACTACGAGCTGGGTGTGGGCGTGGGCAGCCTGGAGCGTATCCGCCTGCTGGTGGCCTGGGGACACAACAACCTTTGGGGGAGCGGCCGGCGCCTGGAGGTGAAGGGCCGGGGGTCCTGGAACGTGGAAGATGTGGTGGGCAATTCCCTGAGCTTCACCCAGGGGCAGGTCAACTATCGCGCCGACGTGACGTACGTGAACCCCCATCTCCGGGACAGCCGCTTCAGCCTGGACGTGGATCTGTACCTCAAACGCGAGACCCGTGGCGAGTCCGCCCTGAACCAATCCGTGCACGGTCTGAACGTGGGCAGCACCTGGCGGGCCAGCCGCCACGTGACCAACAGCGCCTATGTGGGCGTCAAGATCTCCGATCCCAGCGTGCATCCCTACGCGCCGGACAGCCTGAAGGCCCGTTTCGATGAACTGGACGTGGGCTTGGCGCAGACGCGATCCCTGAACTATTCCATCTACATCGATAAGCGGGACGATCTGTTCCGCCCCACGCGCGGTCGCTACGCCACAGGGACTCTGAAGCTGGCGGGGGGCCTCATGGGCGGTGACTACAGCTTCGTGAAGGGCTCGGCGGCGTTGCAGCGGTACCAGGGCACGCCTTTGGGCGGGGTGCTGGCCATGCGCTTCATGGTGGGGGCGGCCGCGCCCTTCGGCAAGAGCGGAGGGCTGGGGCCCGATGGTGTGCCCTACGATGACCGCTTCTTCGCGGGGGGGGGCTCGTCGGTGCGAGGGTACCGGCACAACAGCCTGGGACCGCAGGTCTCGGACCCGGATGAACTGGACGCGCTGAATTACGGTTCGGATGTGCTGTTGCCGGACAATCCGGCGCGTGGCGGGAACTTCCTGATGCTCAGCAATGTGGAATGGCGTTTTCCCCTGCCGGTGCTGCGGCGCTGGAATTTCGGGGGCGCCTTCTTTTTCGAGGGCGGTAATGTCTGGGAGCGCCTGGAGGATATCCGCCTGCGGGGCTTCCGTCTGGACAGCAACCCGGGAGATCCCAAGGATCCCGGCTCGACCAAGGTCTGGGATTATCGGTACAGTTGTGGGGTGGGGATGCGCCTGGAAACGCCGTTCGGACCGGTGCGCGCTGACATGGGCATCCCCCTCAAGCGGGCCCGTTATGTGGGGCTGGACAAGGTGGAGACGGACCCTGAGCTGGTCTGGCATTTTTCCCTGGGGTATCCCTTCTGATGCGGTGGGTGCGACCGGCAAGACTTCCCATTCTGGTGGCCTGGGCGGTCATCCTCGGCCTGGTGTTGTGGGTGGTGCTGAATCCTGCCCTGCTGGCGCCGCACATCAGCGGCCTGGTGGGCAAGCATCTGCTGGGTATTCGCGAGGGCGGCCTGCGGGTGAATGATTTCAGGGTGCGGGCCTTCGAGGGCATGGATCTGTACGGCGT
>PDWI01003046.1_pt1 | contig 24544 bp, 5 predicted proteins | sample 1430891 | NCBI WGS metagenome assembly PDWI01 (sample SAMN01162508, study PRJNA174530) | Oral metagenome, whole genome shotgun sequencing project. | biome: Marine environment; feature: Marine mammal; material: Swab sample of the gingival sulcus; isolation source: swab sample of gingival sulcus...
GCTAGAAAACAAGGCATTAATGCTTATCACGCCATCAAGGCGGCTATTAATAATCAGTCTGTTCAGTTGCTCTTTAGCTAGTTGACTGAATAGTTACGTCTAATATATTTATATCTTCGTAAAAAAAATTTTTTCCGTTGTAATTATCATTGTTTATTGATATAATTAGCTCACTTTGACAATAATGAAAGTGATAGTCAATATCTTTTGAAAATCATTTTTAATTGTAAAAATAATTTGATGGATTAGACATTTATTTGGTTTGACGCACCTAGTCAAATGAAAAAAGTGCTAATGCGCATATAGAATAGTGGGGTGAGAAAGGAGCAAAATTATAGCCCTTACATTTAGTTAAGCGTAGTGTTGTGATAGATAAAACAGCAGTGACGTGTAAGTTGTTGCGCAAAGGGTTGTAAACACGGCGTTTACAACATAATAATTAAAAGAGAAAGGAAGAATTATGCAAAGACAAATCAATAAAGTTTTAGCCTTTGTGCTAAGCTTGGCGATTGTATTTGGCTATATGCCGGCAATGCCGGTGTATGCCGATGGCGGCATTGCCGACAAGTACACAATCGAAGAAATCAAGAAGAGCCAATGGGGCGATGATATCGATGTAGAAATCGTCGACGATGCGCTAACAGACGGCGATTTTGCAGAAATCACAAAAGTCGTCATCAACGGTGACGACTATACAGACAAATCACAAATGAGGAATTATTATGGTGATTTCCGCATATCGGGCGCAGATGTCGTAGCATCTTATCAAAAGGAAACACCGGTTAGTTTGGCAATCATCTTTAGCGATGGCAGCTTGTTGGCGACGGATAATTACGTACCGGGTGACAACACTGGCGGCGACGATGGCGATGACGGCGAAGAAGAAACACCTGATAACGGCACGGTAAACGATGACAATACGTTATTGACTTATGCCGACGGTTCTACTTTGGCAATTGCCAGCATTGAAAAAGACGCCAATGCCAAAGATATTAACTTGTTCTTTACATATACGCCTAACGGTGATTCGCCAAAGACATTTGACGAGGTTATCGCGTCCATTACTGCGATTAAAATTCACGACAAAGACGTCGCGCTAAAAGATGGTGCCTATAACAGCTACTTTGTGGTGGCGGCTGATCAAAAAATCGCTTGGCACAAGCCGAGTTCGCAAGAGTGGGGTGAAACGGCATGGGCCTTATACCACGATTTTGACAACTACCAATCACACGGCGTCAGCGTTACTTTTGTCGGCGACAACACCTTGAATTTTGGTGAAACAGTATTGCAAGACAACACCCTCTCGCAACCTTATCAAATTAAAAGTGTAACAGTTGCCGATCTCGGCGATGGCAAAAAAGTATTAATTAGTTTTGCTGAACCAAACGATATGATGACAGTTGAAGATTTTGAGTTGATTAGTCAAGTCGAGGTTGATGGTGTGGCGGCGTTTGCGGCTGATAAATTTATTCGCGCAATGGCGGGAAGAAATTTACAATCGAGCGATGCCGATTTAGTCGCGGCATTGGACGATGATGAAGAACACGTCGTCGTGATTAAATTTGTCGGCGACAATGACGATTTGACTTATACAGTGCCCGCTGCCAATAACGGTGGCGGTGATGACGACGAAGACGAAGAACAGGCTACTGAAGAGGTAGTCCTTAGCGACCCGCATCAACTTACGGTTGCGATAGACCAGGTTAGTGCAGTTAAAGTGGGTCAAGGTGACTATATTAAGGACGCTGTAAAGGTCGTCTTAGATGCAGCACTCTCCACACCACTTAACCCCAACGAGAACACGACTGAAGATTCTTATATTTGGAAGTATTTAGCTGCACCTAGCGACCAAAACGAGAGCAAGCTGGTCAGCATCGAAATAGATCAGCGCGATATTCCGTTTAAGGCTTCAGATGGTTTAGCATCATTTACATTTATGGATTCATCTTACTTGTTCACAGCTCAGGGCAACAATGACGTCGCAATTGATTTATATAATGACTTTATCAAGCGCGATAAGCACAGAGTTAAGATTAAGTACACCGACGGCATCATTATCTACGAAGACGAGGGTTATGTCGAAAGAGATGATTTAGATGACAACACAGGCGGCGGCAATACAGGCGGTGGCGATGACAACACGGGCGACACCGGCTTAGCTGCAAAATATATTATTGAAAGCATTACATCAAATTTCTTTGGAGATGCAATAGATATCAACTTTACAGAGGATATGACGGCAGACGACTTCTCTCACTTGGTATCGGTTAAAGTCAACGGCGAAGTGATCTCTAAAGATAAATTCTTTTTGAAATCTTGGGGCGCCATTCGCACAGAAGACGCCACGGCGATCGCGCTGTTAAAAGACGCTCAAAAAGAAAATGTTACATTAATATTTGACGACGGCTCAGGCGATGATAATACTGGCGGCGGCAATACAGGCGGTGGCGATGACAATACAGGTGGTGGCGATGACAACACGGGCGACACCGGCTTAGCTGCAAAATATGTCATTGAAAGCATAGCATCAAATTTCTTTGGAGATGCAATAGACATCAACTTTACAGAGGATATGACGGCAGACGACTTCGCTCACTTGGTATCGGTTAAAGTCAACGGCGAAGTAATCTCTAAAGATAAATTCTTTTTGAAATCTTGGGGCGCCATTCGCACAGAGGACGCCACGGCAATTGCGCTGTTAAAAGACGCTCAAAAAGAAGATGTTACATTGATATTTGACGACGGCTCAGGTGATGATAATACTGGCGGCGGCGACACGACGACTGCAGCTGCAATTACTATCAGCGAAATAAAGAAAGCCGCACTCGATACGACGACGGCGCTGGGCGACAAAGAGGTTATCGTCATCGTATTTGACGAGGATTTCACAGACGATGCTTTGGCAAAATTACAAAGCGTCGAAATCAACGGCCAGACATTTAGCGAAGTCGTCGGGCGCTCCTATTCCTATGCTAACAGCGATCAGTTAAAGACCGTTTTATACGTCGACAACACCGCTGCAACAGCTGCCTTTAACGACACCTCAACGGGCACGTTAAGAGTAGTTGTAAAATTTGAAGGCTTGGAGCCGCTGGTTTACGAAAAAGAGGTCTTTAGCGACGCCGACAAATACGGTTTTGAAGGTTTTGCTGAGGACAAGTCAATTGAACAACTGTCGATATACGAGCACTTCTATACGCATAAACAAATGCTCAGCATCAAACTAGACAGCAGTTTGTTAAATGCCGATGCTGAAAAAGTGAAGTCGGTACAAATAGACGGTGAAACATTTGACGGTTTATCAGTTACTGTAATCGGTAGCGAGAAAGATAAGTTTTCAGTGTTCAGTGACGCTTTGGCTAGCAAGTTGACAGCGTTACAGAATGCAGGGCAGGACATTGATGAATTACCGTTTATCTTGACGTTTAGCGACGACAGTCAACTGGCCAGAAATGCTAGACTACAAGACAACAATAAAATTGATTTAAACGCCACTTTAGCAGACGGCGAATACACGCTTTCATTTGGCGCTTATAAAGTCGGTACAGACGAACAGTCAATGATGCGCGGTTACTTTGACAGACGTGCAAAATTGGTCGTCCAAAATGGCCAAAAGACAGTTTCGTTCGCCTTGATCAAATTCGCGCAAAATGCCGTCGATATGGCGTTGGCACCGAATGGCACAATGGTTTCAATGCCCTTCCAAGAATTGGAAAACGGCGAAGTTAAAGTATACAGTAGTCCGATTGATGATTTGACGCAGCGCGTCGAGTTGGGCGCGCTAGTAGACGCCGGCCCGCTCAATGCCAGCGAAGGCGATATTGGCAATTGGAGCAAGTACGCTAAAGCGGAAATTGAATTCCGTCGCTTGACGGCTGGATTTGACGAGTTCAAATACGCCGAGCAGGCCAGAATAGAGAAAGAGCGCAGCTTAGAAAACATAACTGAGGCGCTGATTGCCAATGGCGTCGACACAGACGACGACGGCGTGATCAGCAAGGCCGAACTGATGGCAGCACAGGGTGATAATTTAGAGGTTTACACCGGCGAAAGAAAGAATAACGTGCTCGACTTAGATGGCTACCACATTTCTGATATCAGCTTGTTAAAAGACTTGGGTCCCGGCGTAAAACACTTACTTTTGAGAAATAACGACATCGAAGAGATTCCGGCAAATGCCTTTGTAAATGCAACTGGCTTGGAGACGATTCTGGTAGAAAACAACAAGCTTAAGCGCGTTGACAAAGACGCCTTTAAAGGCCTTGCCAACCTCAAAGTTTTAAGCATGACGACTAATGGTACATTGAGTTCGTTACCGCAGGGTCTACTCGTCGGCAACGATAAGTTGGAAGAGCTTTATCTCAATGGTTGTTCGCTAATAACTGTAGGCGGCGACCTATTAAAGGGCAAAACGCGATTGGAAACACTGTTTTTGCAAGAGAACGCGCTGACTTCTTTGGCAGACGATTTCTTTGTCGATCAAAGTGGCTATAGCTTACAATACGTTCGCTTGTCCGACAACCAATTGAACGGCTTGCCGAGCAGTTTGGGCAACGCTAAAAACTTGTCCAAGTTATATGCTGAAAACAATAAAATCGCAGCGTTACCAGACAGTTTTGCAACGCTCAACAAGTTGAAAGAAAGTGATTTCTCGCACAATCGACTGACTGCCGTACCGACGCAGCTTTTGGTCAACCTGTCTAAGTTGGCGCAGACGCACAAGTATACGGTTATGGTAGATTTTTCAGATAACTACATTAACCAACTTGACTTAGATGCCATTTTAGCAGTACAAGACAAGGGGAACGGTTTCCGCAAGTTTAGCTTTGAACTCAATAACTTGTGGGCCGATTTAAGCGATGCAAACAAGGAAAAATTGTCTAAACTAGGCGTTGACTTCGTCGGTTATAGCTATAAATTTGCACCGCAAAAGAGCAACTCTGAATTACAAGCTGAAGGCGTTGCCGGCAAAGTGACGTTGACGCAGACCTTTGACTTGACAGAGTTATACTTGTGGAATGACGTCAGCTATAATGGCGATTATCTCGACAGCGCAGCTTTTAGACAATATTTAGAAAATCAGTATAAGATTACTAAAAAAGCAACGCGCGAAGAAAATCTTAAAGCGGTATTAGAAGGCAATGGCATCAACTGGAAAGTTCAGACCATTATCGCAAAAGATGGCGCAGAGTTATACAATGAAATTGCAGCTGCCAATACAGTGGAACCATTGACGCAGACGATTGCACTCGCCATGCAAGATGGCGAACACTATGTCGTCACTAAGGTATTACACGTCAAGTCTATATTTGGTGAATGGCAGCCGAAGATTTCTAACAGAACGCGTTTCGTGGCACGCGAAAACACCGAAATACAAGACGGCGAAGTACAAGAAATTGGCGTTAAGGCCTTGAAGACGGGCCAAGACGAGCCGTCGATGATGGGTGCATCGATTAATCCGATTGCCAAATTGAAACTTGAAAATGGCAAGTACACCTATACGATTCAGACGGATCTGCAAATTGCCAATCTAAAATTGTCGCACAATGGTCAGCCGCTCGTTCTCACGAGTGCGCAAGTGACAGGCGACTACCCGATGGCATACAGCTTTACCGTCGATCAAAAAATAACAGACCGCGTCAAGGCCGACTTTAAAGTCATCATCATGAATAAAAATCAGTCTTGCGATTTGGTCTTCGATTATGACAAGGCACCGGTCGACCCCAATGCAGCAGTGACTAGAGCAGTCGATGCCTATGTATTAAAAGCGGATAAGAGCGGTCTTTCAATGGCCGATCAGTCGCTCGATCAACATAAAGTTACATTAATTAGTAAAGCCGATGGTACGCATACATTAAAAGTTAAGTTTAATGAAATGACCATGCAGGGCAAAACGGCAGGCGTCGACAAGCTCTACGTTAAAGTTGGCAATGCTTACATCGCAGCAGATAAAGTAGCCACTGGCCTGTTCTCGTTCCCGATTCCGGCGAGCTTGATTCGCCCGGCTACAGAGACCAGCGATGCCGAGTTGATGATTAAGTTTGAAATGTATCCGATAGTACCGGGGCATACGGCAGCTGTACCGGCAGTCTTATTACTCGACTGGAACGGCGACTTTGATAGCAGCCAGTTGACGCCGGACGACGGTTCTGGTTCAGGCGACGACGACGGTTCGGGCTCAGGTACAGACGATGGTTCTGGTTCAGGCACTGACGATGGCTCGGGCACGGGCGAAGGCCAAGACGGCGAAGTAAAAGAAATTGGCGTTAAGGCCTTAAAGACAGGTCAAGACGAGCTGTCGATGATGGGAACAGCCATCAATCCGGTTGCGCAATACAAACTGGAAAACGGCAAGTACACTTATACAATTCAAACGACTATGCAAATTGCCAATTTCAAGTTGTGGTATAAAGGTCAGCCGCTTGCCCTTACGAGTGCGCAAGTGACGGGCGCTTTCCCGATGGCATACAGTTTTACCGTCGATCAAAAAATAACAGGTCGCGTCAAGGCGGACTTCAAAGTTATCGTCATGAACGCTAATCAGTCTTGTGACTTGTTGTTCGACTACAATATGGCGCCGGTTAATCCGAATCAGCCGGTAATTAGAATGATCAATGCCTATGTATTAAAAGCGGACAAGAGCGGTCTTTCGATGGCCGATCAATCGCTCAATCAACATAAAGTTGCATTGATTAGTAAAGCCGATGGTACACACACATTAAAAGTTAAGTTTAATGAAATGACCATGCAGGGCAAAACGGCAGGCGTTGACAAGCTCTATGTTAAAGTTGGCAATGCTTACATCGCTGCGGACAAAGTGGCCAAGGGTGTGTTTACGTTCCCAATTCCGGCGAGCTTGATTCGCCAGGCTACAGTAGCCGACGACGCCGAATTGATGATTAAATTTGAAATGTACCCGATAGTACCGGGGCACACGGCAGCCGTACCGGCAGTATTGTTACTCGACTGGAATGGCGACTTTGACAGTAGCCAGTTGACGCCGGGCGACGGTTCGGGCTCGGGTACAGACGACGGTTCGGGCTCGGGTACAGACGACGGTTCGGGCTCGGGTACAGACGACGGTTCAGGCTCGGGTGCAGACAATGGTTCGGGCTCAGGCACTGACGATGGTTCAGGCTCGGGCGATAACCAAAATGGCGAAGTAAAAGAAATTGGCGTTAAGGCCTTAAAGACGGGCGAAGATGTGCTGTCGATGATGAGTACTGCTATTAATCCGGTTGCACAGTACAAACTGGAAAACGGCAAGTACACCTATACAATTAAGACGACTATGCAAATTGCCAATCTCAAGTTGTGGTATAATGGTCAGCCACTTGCCCTTACGAGTGCGCAAGTGACCGGCGCTTACCCGATGGCATACAGCTTTACCGTCGATCAAAAAATTACAAATCGCATCGTGGCAGAGTTTAAAGTTCTACTCATGAACTCACGTCAGTCTTGTGACTTGTTATTCAGCTACGGAAACGCACCGATCAATCCGAATCAACCGGATAATGGTTCGGGAGATGGTTCAAACGACAATGACGGCAATAATGGCGGCAATAATGGCGGCTCAGAGCAACCGGCTATTCCGGATATGTCAACGGCGCAGAAAGTAAAAGCTTATATCCTAAAGACGGATAAGCAAGGCTTGTCGATGGCAAATAGCTCACTCGATCAAAATCAAGTGCTGTTCGTCAAAAAAGATCAAGTTGCCTATATGCTAATTAAGTTCAATCCGATGACGATTGGTGAAGTAACCGGCGGCGTAACTGAGTTCTACGTCAAAGTGGCAGATCAGTTTGTCAAGGCCAAGGCAGTTGGCGACGGTCGCTTTACAGCCGAAGTTCCGGTGGCTATGGTCAAGGCAGAAACTGAGCAGGCTGACGGATTTATCGAAGTTAAGTTTGAAATGAAACCGGTCGTGCCTGGTCACGAGGAACCGGTTAAGGCATTCTTGTTACTCGACTGGAATGGCGATTACCAACCGGCCGGTAGCGACCAAGAGCCGGGTGACGGCAATCAAAATCCGGACGACGGCGATCAAAATCCGGACGACGGCAATCAAGACCCGGGTAAACCGGAAGATGAAGACGACAAGCAACCGACTCAAGATGTCTACGGATTCAAAGTTGGCGAAACGTACAAAGCTATGATTACATTGTTAAATGCTGATGGTAGCGGCGCACCGTCAATGGGCGACTTCGTATTCAACAATCATCGTTATGCTTACGTTACCAGAAACGACGATGACTACACAGTTGTATTTACGTCTGGATTAGGTCAATTTGGAGCAATTACAGGTGGTATCGGCAATGTCGCATCGCGCGATGGCGGCATGTATGGCATTGAACAAACGATGACCACTGAAGGCGAATTTACTTATGTATCGCAATTGAGCTTTACAACTGACGAATTAAAAGAACGCTATCTAGTAGCACTGGATATATTGGGTATGCCGGGCGGTACGGATGTCGCAGCTTACCTCGGTTTTGACTTTGCGAATGCCGAAAAGGTTTCACAGACAGCTGAACCCGATTCAGATGGCGATGGCGAAGAAAATGTTTCAAATAAAAATAACGATTCGACAGAAGGGTCAACTGAAAAGCCGAAACAAACACTTAAATTGAAGACGATTGTTCATCATTCAGGTGACAAGGCAACTGTTACAGTCGATGCCAAGAAACTGGCGGCAAAAGTAAAAGAATTGAAACAAGCAGCGCAAGATGCCAGAGAAATTGTGATTGAGGCTCAAGTTCTAGATGGTGTTAATGAAGTTGAAACTGAGTTGCAACAGGCAGACATCGCCGCAATGGCCGCAACCGAAAACGCAAGACTGGTCATTGAAAGCAATGGCATGAGCATTGCTTTAGAGCAAAAGGGCTTGGTTGCAATTGCTAATGCAAAAGGCAAAAAACTTCAAGTCAAGAGTAAAAAAGGCAAAACTGGTGAAATGACCTTCGAACTCACAGTAGATGGAAAACCAGTTGACGACTTGGCCGGCGGCATGACAGTTGCAATGCAGTGTACAAATTGTAAGAGCGGACAAGTATTGGCAGTGGTCAATCCGGATGGTACGCACACTGTCATCAAGAAATCAGTTGTCGGCAACGGTTTGGCAATGGCACAACTGGCAGCTGGCGCAACGCTTAAAGTTATTGACAACGGCAAAGTTTTCGACGACGTTGCCAACGATTCGCAATACGATTCTGCAATTAGATTTGCGACATCTCACGAATTGTTTAACGGTACTTCAGCCAATACATTCTCGCCGCAGGCGAAGATGACGCGCGCGATGTTAGTTACGGTATTACACCGTTTAGAGGGGTCGCCGCGCGCCGCAGCAGTACAATTTGCCGACGTTGCAGCTGATCAGTATTATACAAAGGCTGTCACTTGGGCGACAAAGCACAATATTGTCAAGGGCTCAAATGGCAATTTTGACCCACATGCGGATATTACTACAGAACAGTTAATTACTGTATTGTACCGCTACATGGGTAAGCGATATATGGCGGGCAACAAGCCGGCTGCGCTCAATGCCTTTGGCGACGGTTCTGCCGTTTCCGGTTGGGCGAGAGATGCAATGCAGTGGGCAGTGGGCAATGGACTCATCAGTGCAGATGGCACTTTACTGAATCCACAAGTACCCGTTACACGTGCTCAAGTTGCGTACTTTATGCAAAAAATTGTTGAAATGCAGTTGAGTAAATAAAAGTGATTAGCTTACGCAGGGCGGTTTTCCGCTCTGCGTTAAGCTGGTTTATTAGGAGGAAACAATGAATAACAGGTTAGCAAAGATGCTGTTAGCTCTCGTCTTGACTTTTTCTTTAGTCGTGTCGCAGAGTACGGTTTTTGCGTTTAATACTGGACAGCCTGCGAGCAATCGAGATAATCAATCCGATTTACCGGCTGCATTGCGAAGTTTGTTGCGACAAGTCGACGAGGATTATAGCGACGACGCTGAAATTAAGATTATTGTGCAAATCAATGACGTCACAATGCAAAGCGTCTACGATTTAAGCGTGCCGAATATAGCCGATGTCAGAACAGCTGACGGCTTGGCAGAGCAGATTGCCTACGCTAAATTATCGCAGGGCTTTTTACGCAATGCCCTAGACGCCTTGGCGCTTAATTACGAAGTGACTGAAACTTACGATACAGTTTTAAACGGATTGGCCATCAAGACTAGCTTTGGTAGCGCAAAGTTAATTGCGCAATTGCCAGAGATTTCACTATTGGAAGTCAATAGAGTATTACCTGCACCCAAGGTTGCCGACGCTACGAATTATCGTGCACTTAAGAGTTCGTTTAGCAACGGTATGGTGCACGCCGAAGAGGCCTGGTCGAGCGCGTATAGTGGTAAGGGGCAACTCGTTGCCATTATCGACTCCGGAGCAGATCCTGCGCATGACGTTTTTTCAGATTTACTCGACGGCGCGAAGTATGCGAATCAGGCAAGTGTACAATCGTTAATCGACAACCCCGACTACAATCTGAGTAAAGGTAAGTGGTTTAGCAAAAAAATTCCATTTGGTTATAACTACGCCTCGCGCAATACCAATATTAAAGAAGATAGAGAAGTTTCGCACGGCATGCACGTCGCCGGCATCGTCGCCGCTAATGGCGGTGAGCGAAAAGGCGTAGCGCCCGATGCACAGCTCGCCATCATGCGCGTATTTGGCGGTATGTTTGGCGGTACAACGCCAGAGATTTACAATAAGGCCATTGACGACGCCGTCAAGCTGGGCGCTGATAGTATCAACATGAGCTTGGGTGCGACTGGTACGACTGATGGCAGGGTAGAAGAGACGACAGTAGCGGCCTTGAAACGCGCCCAGCAAGCTGGCATTGTCGTGGCAATTGCCGCCGGCAATGACGGATTCATGGGCTTTGGCGCCTTAAAGGGTCCCGACGCTAAAAATCCAAACTACGGTTTAATAAATTCTCCGGCTGTCATCGACACGTCTATGTGCGTCGCATCAGTCGACAACGAAAACATAAGAGAGCGCGCCATTTTGGTCGTAGGCGCTGAGCAAAATAAGAAGATATTATACGCCCCTTCGGCAAATTACGACGACGACGAAGAAATTTCCAGCATGTTAAAATCTGAAAATGGCTTTGTGGACGTCGGCTATGGTTATGAAGAGAATTACGTTGGGAAAAACTTAGTGGGCAAGTTCGCCCTGATTAAGCGCGGTGAAGACCCCGCTAAAAACGAGGACTTTTTCTTTTCCGACAAAGTACAAATTGCGCAGCAGAACGGTGCAATAGCGGCGATTGTTTACAACAACATAGCACTCGAACCAATTTTTGCGATGTCGATGAAAGATGAACAACTCAACATACCGTCTTTCTTTATCAGTAGAGAAGATGGCGAGTACTTGCTTGCGAACTCAGCGCTTAAAATTAAATTTTTAGACGGTTTACAGATTGTCAAAAATACGCTGACGCCCTACGGACTTTCTAATTTTTCCAGCTGGGGTGTAACTGAAGAAGGCAACTTTAAACCCGATATCTCGGCGCCGGGTGGCAAGATATATTCCAGTATCAACAACAATAAATATCAAGTAATGAGTGGTACGTCAATGGCGACGCCACACGTCGCCGGCGGCATTGCCCTAGTAATGGAGAGGGTTGAAAAAGATTTTCCGGCTATTAGCGGCGTTGCCAAACACGCTTTGGTCAAAAATTTGTTGATGAGCACGGCTGTACCACATAGGTTTAAATTGGACGAAGAGCGCTATGGTTCGCCGCGCGGTCAGGGCGCTGGCTTAATGACGCTCGACAGAGCAGTGAAGTCCAATGTCGTCGCAATCGGTACCAACGGCATCTCAAGCATTAACCTAGGCAATTTATCTGGCAATAGCATAACAGTTGAGGGTAAATTAAAGAACTACGGCTCTAGTGATAAAGCTTTTGATTACTATGGTGTGATGACCAGTGATACCGTTGAGGCCGGTTTGGTAACATTACAGCCGCAGCTATTATCGATTACCAGTGGTGCGGCGATTTCTGCACCGATGAACACGTCTGGTCCGGCGATAGTCGTAAATGGCGGCTCTGAGCAAGACTTTAGAGTCGAATTCGAATTGACAGATGATCAGTTGAATGACTTGCAAAGCAATATGCCAAATGGCTTTTTCTTGGAGGGTTACGTCTTATTCAAAGGTCGCGAGGGCGCTACAGACATCAGCATTCCGTTTGTCGGCTTTAAGGGCGTGACGATAAACGGCGAAGTACAAACGTGGGCTAATCTACCGGTAATTGAGCGACCAATCTACGATTACAGCGATGATTATCAGCCGATGTACTATCGTTTTTCCAATCTAATCGACACGCCGTTTACCTTTATTGGTTCATATGTATTGGACACGGTAAAAGTACTCGGTGAGATGATTGACAGCACTTACGAAAATCCAAACTTTGATGCGGATAAAATCGCCTTTTCACCAAATGGCGACGCGATGGCGGATACCGCGCACTTTGTCGGTACCTTCCTGCGCAATTACAGAGATTTTGAAATCAACGTTTACCATGCCGCTGACACGACTAAGAAAATGCCGGTATTCACAGTTGACAAAGATGAAGACTTTGGCATGCGGAACTTCTATTCGCCGAATCCATTTATGCAAGACGGCAACATGGTCAGTACTAAAAACCACTGGGGCTGGGACGGTAAGTCGGCTGGCGGCGAAGTTGCCGATGATGGACGCTATGTCTTAGAAGTTGGTGTGCGCCCAGATATGGCAGCGGGTAAAATGCAGACGATGGACTTTCCGTTGATTCTGGATACAGTTTTCCCGGTCATCAAAAAGAGCAGCTATGATCGCGCTAACGGCATCTTTAAATTGGAACAGGTTATTGAAAATGGTTCAGGCGTAAGAGAACGCGTTATCGTGGCAGATCCGGGCGACGAAAATTCAACCGTTTTCGAATGTGACGCCGCGGGAACATTTACCGGTTTAGATAGCATCGATCCCGATACTGCAGTATTGAGGTTGTCGGACTACGCGTACAACACAATTGAAATTCCGCTCAGTAAAGCGGAGCGCGACGGCACGCAGCACATGCTCAAAGTGGTTCCGCAAGTCAATTTGGGAACGGTTGTGCCGAACGACAAGTTCAGCTATAGAGTAGTCGATGCGGCCGGCAATGAAGTTGAAGACATTTACAATTTAGCAGTTGGTGAATACACCATCGAGATAACCTATGTAGACGATAAGTACGAATTGATTGCCAGTGAAGGCAGCGTAGCGGGCGACAACAGTAAAATTAGATTTTCTGTTAAATCTACAGACGAAGATTTAATACAGGTCGTCGTCAAATTCCGCTATAAGGACTTGTCCTTGTGCTCAATTAAGGTAATTAATGACAGCAATGCTAAAATGAAACTATTTGCCGTCGACACCAAGGATGGCAGTGTCGGTCAAGGAAAAGACTATCAGTTGATGCCCTATTTTGGCGGCAGTGGTTTTTACGAAGCCTGGGTACCGCCGTCGACGTATAAGTTGGTTGTGACAGATTTAGATACCGACGACTACACGGCAGATGTGAAAGACATAAATAATGATCCGCTCGAAGTCATAGTAGTCGCTCCGAATGACGCGATTGGCAGTGCGCACTTTGGTACGACGGTCGAAATTAAAGAGAAGAGCTATAAAATTAATAAACCGTTAATCGTCAAGCTCGCGCGCAATGGTTATCAAGGTGCGGTCGACGTAGATTTAATCGCGCGCGATTTCTTTAAGACCAGAGCTAGTGCGACGATTGCAGCCGGTCAAAATCAAGTTGAAATAGCGGCGCCATTCAAATTGACATATGATGTCTACGGCAAGTGTGGCGAAGGCTATGGTATTAAGTCACAAGAAATTAATTATAGCTACACCGGCGAAACATACAGAACGGTTACATTGACATTGCAAGCGGGTGCAACATCGGATGCGATTCCGATTGACAAAACACTTTTAGAAGCCTTTATGAATAGGGCGAAGAACAGCGATCCTAAAGCATACGAAGATGACAGCTGGAACGCAGTTGAAATTGCTTACTATAACGCCCGTAAAGTATACGAGGACGCCACGGCCACGCAACAACAAATAGATGAAGTGACGAAACAGTTAAAAACGGCACTTGAGAATTTGGTGGAACGCGTCGACGGTGCCTCTAAGGCGGAACTGAAGAAAAAGATAGAAGAGGCCACTGAGATTTACAGCAACCTCGACGATTCTTATACAGAGCGCTCAAAAGAATTCTTGATGATTTCGATTGAGAGCGCCAAGATGTCCTATAATTCCGATGAACCGGAATTCCAGAATCCCAAACATATTGCAGCGATGATCGATTTACTGGATAGGGCGATTAAGAATTTGACTAAAAAAGACGGCAAGCCCGATAAGAGTGAGCTGAAATTAAAGCTAGAGCAGCTAGATGAAATCAGGGCACATCGCGAAGACTACGACTTGGGCGGCGAGGACATCGATGCGGCATACGCTTATGCCAAAGATTTTTACGATGATCCGGATGCTACCAAGGAAGACGTCAACAGGGCGGTTGATTTGATCAAAGAAACCTTGTCGTTTATCAAATCTAAGGTCAGCAAAGCCGACTTAGTGGCGGAAATTGCCGCCGCTGAAGCGCTCGATTTGCTCGACTACGAACTCTACAAACGCGACGAGTTTAAGCAGGCTCTGCGCGCGGCAAAAGAAGTCAACCAGGACAACCTGGCGACGAAAGACGCTATCGACATGGCGATTCAGAACTTGCGCGCTGCCAAAGATCAGTTGGTGTTGTTTGGAGAACCGATTGAACCGGATCAGCCTGAGCTAAGAACAGTCGATGCGTATGTATTAAAGGCCGATAAAAGTGGTCTTTCAATGGCCGACCAGACGCTCGATCAACACGCAGTGACGTTGATTAGCAAAGTTGACGGTACGCATGAATTAAGAGTTAAATTTAACGAAATGACGATGCAGGGCAACACGGCTGGCGTTTCTAAGTTGTACGTTAAAGTGGGCGATCAATACGTCGCGGCGACTGCAGCTGAACAGGGCGTCTTTACAATGCCGCTGGCCGCAGATATGGTACGTGCGGCAACAGATATTAACGACACCGAGTTAATGATTAAATTTGAAATGTATCCAATAGTGCCTGGGCACAGCGCAGCGGTACCGGCTGTGTTGCTGTTAGACTGGAACGGCGACTTTGACAGCAGTCAGTTTACGCCGGACGATGGCTCGAATGACAACAGTGGCGACAACGGTGGCGACAACAGCGGTGGCAACACTGGCGACAATACTGGTGGCAACACTGGCGACAACAGCGGTGGCAACACCGGCGACAATACTGGTGGCAACACCGGCGATAACAGCGGTGGCAACACTGGTGATAACAGCGGTGGCAACACTGGCGACAATAGCGGTGGCAACACTGGCGACAATAGCGGTGGCAACACTGGCGACAATACTGGTGGCAACACTGGCGACAATAGCGGTGGCAACACTGGCGACAATACTGGTGGCAACACCGGCGACAACAACGGTGGCAACACTGGCGACAATACTGGTGGCAACACTGGCGACAACAACGGTGGCGACGGTGGCGACAACAGCGGTGGCAACACTGGCGACAACAGCGGTGATAACACTGGCGACAATACCGGTGATGGATCAGAAACGCCGACTATTCCAGATATGTCAACTGCACGTACTGTAAAAGCCTATATCTTAAAGACGGATATGAAAGATTTGTCGATGGCAAACAGCTCGCTCGATCAAAATCAAGTGTCACTTGTTAAAAAAGACGACGCGACATATACGATGTTGATCAAGTTCAACCCGATGACAATTGGCGAAGTAACTGGTGGCGTTACCGAGTTCTACGTCAGAGTGGCGGATCAGTTTATCAAGGCTACGGCGGTTGGCGACGGTCGCTTTATCGTCGACATTCCAGCGACTATGGTCAAAGCTGAAACGGAGCAGACTGATCAATTTATCGCTGCTAAATTTGCGATGGAACCGGTCGTGCCAGGGCACGAAGATGCCGTTAAGGCGTTCTTGTTGCTCGATTGGAATGGCGATTATCAACCAGGTGGCAGTGATCAGGAACCCGGCGATGGCGACAAAGAGCCAGGTGACGACGATCAAAGCAATGGCGACGGCGATCAAAATGTTGGCGATGAAGATCAAAGCGGTGACAACGATCAAAGTGGCGACGACAATCAAGAGTCGGACGATGCCGATGATGATTCATCGGATAAGAAATCTAGTGGCAAAGGCATTGTAATCAGTGCCAGCCAGTTGAATGCAAATGGTCAGACGACAGCTCCGCCGGCTGATGATCAGACTAAAGTAGATGCAGAGCAGTCAGTTGTCGGCACGGCTGACAATCATTTGACTTATAATGGTCAGCCATTGGTCGATACCGAGGCAAACGCGTGGTATGCGGGTGCTGTAAAGTACGCCCTAGAAAAGAAACTCATGGTAGGCGTAGGCAAACGCAGTTTCAAGCCTAACGAGGCCACTACCAGGGCGATGATGGTACAAATTTTACATCGCCTGTCAGGTGACGACAATATGGTTAAGTCTACAAATTACAGTGACGTACCGGCTGGTAAATGGTTTACGCAGGCCGTAAACTGGGCGACCAATAAAAATATCGTCGCTGGCATTGGCGGCGGCAAGTTTGCGCCGAACCAAAAACTGACGCGCGAACAATTGGTTATGATGCTCTATCGTTACGCAAGATTGATGCAGTACGATACGCTTTTCACGAAAAACTTGAGTGCATTTAAGGATGCCAATAGCGTTGCGCCATATGCTGAAAATGCTATGAAGTGGGCAGTGTCTAAAGGTTTGGTAAACGGCAAAGGCGGTCAAATGCTGGCGCCGAAAGCCGGTGCAACAAGAGCTGAAATGGCCAGCATCTTACAGCGTTTTATTGAAAAAATTGTAAAATAGTTGTGATTTAACAAATCCACCTAGGCATTGAATGAGATGCTTAGGTGGATTGTTTTTTGGATATTAACAAACAAAAAAGTAATTATATTCCATCTTGAATTACACTATATATAGTGATAAAATGAAACGAGATTACAATATCTTGTAAGTGGATATGTCTAGAAAATGAGTAGCATGTAACGGTTTCGTCGTGCTGTGTTGCAGTGTGTTATCTCGGTTTCACAAGAAGTGACAGATTTCGATTAAACAGTTAAAGTAGAAGAAATGCGTAGAGAAAAAGTAAAGGGAATAGTGTATGTTATTTATCAAAAAGCGTAATGGCGAACTCGAAAAATTTACGACCTTCAAGATTTATTCGGCGATTGAGAAGGCCTATAAGTCCGTCAATAAACAGCCGATTAAGTCGAAGGTTCAGGCGATTGGCGACGGAATTAAGAAGAGCGTAGAAGAGTATAACGAGAGCGGTCGGCACCTCGGCGTCGAAGAAATACAGGATATGGTGGAGGTCGGTTTAATCGACTTAGGCGAACACGAAGTCTTAAAAAGTTTTATTTTATACCGCAATAAGCACGCCCACCTGCGCCATATGTTGGATGAATTTAAGGCAATTATTGAAGACTTTGAGATTATTGATCTATTAAAGGAAATTCAGGACGATTATCCGGCTGACGTCTATTCGATTCAGCGCCTTTACTATCGAGTTAAGTCGTTTTACAAGCCCAATATGACCAGTCATGAGATTTTGACGACGCTCATTAATGCGGCGGTTGAATTGACTGCCAAGGAGGCGCCGGATTGGGAATACATCGCCGCCCGTTTTTTATCTTTGCGCTTAAAATACGAAATAGAAGAGAATCGCGCCGATCAACACGGCCGTTCACTACACGAACGGATCGCCTATTATGCCGGCCAGCATTTATACGGTGATTTTATGTGTGATTACAGCCGCGAAGAGGTCGACGAGCTGGAGGCCTATATTGACAATTCGCGCGATGCATTACTTACATATAGTTCACTTAATTTGTTGATAAAGCGATACTTGATAATTAATTACGAAGGTCAAGTGATTGAAACACCGCAGGAAATGTTTATGGGCATTGCGATGCACTTGTCGATAGAAGAAAAGAATCGCGTATATTGGGCAAAGCGCGTATATGACGTCATTTCCAAGTTAAAGGCGACATTTGCCACGCCTACGATGAGCAATTCGCGCAAACCCTATCATCAGCTGTCTTCTTGCTTTATCGATACGGTAGACGACTCTTTGACGGGCATTTACAAGTCGCTCGATAACTTTGCGCAGGTTTCCAAGTCGGGGGGCGGCATGGGTATGTACTTTGGTAAAGTACGCGCCAACGGCAGCGATATACGCGGTTATAAAGGCGTTGCCGGCGGCGTCATTCGTTGGATTAAATTGGCCAACGATACGGCTGTGGCCGTCGATCAATTGGGGGTTAGGCAGGGTTCTGTAGCCGTTTATTTGGACGTTTGGCATCGTGACTTACCGGAGTTTTTACAGCTCAAGACAAATAACGGCGACGATCGGGCAAAGGCGCACGACGTCTTTCCGGGGATTTGTTATCCCGATTTGTTTTGGCGCTTGGCAAAGGAAAATATCAACGCCGACTGGCATTTGATGTGCCCTCACGAAGTATACGAATTAAAGGGTTATCGTTTAGAAGACTATTATGGCAAGGAGTGGGAAGACCGCTATTACGACTGCGTCAATGATCCGCGCTTGATGAAGCGTAAAATGAGCGTTAAGGACATCGTCCGTATGGTCATTAAATCGGCAACTGAAACGGGTACGCCGTTTACGTTTAATCGCGATGTCATCAACGAAAGCAATCCCAATAAACACGCCGGCGTAATATATTCTTCAAACCTCTGTACGGAAATTATGCAAAATATGTCGGCGATTTCCGATATCGCGCGCAAGACGGTTGTCGTCGACGGCGAAGAAGTCGTCGTTGAACACAGTAAGCCGGGCGATTTTGTGGTTTGTAATTTATCGTCGTTGGTACTGGGCAATATCGATTTTGGCGACGAATCCGATTTGGAAAACACCGTCAGCACGATGGTGCGCGCGCTCGACAACGTCATCGACCTCAACTACTATCCGGTAGAATACGCGCGCATTACAAATCAGAAGTATCGTGCAATCGGCTTGGGCTGTAGCGGTTATCACCACATGCTCGCCAATCAAGGCGTAGATTGGGAATCGGATGCACATTTGCAATTAGCTGATAAAGTGTTTGAAGACATCAACTATTACGCCGTTAAGGCCAGCGCCGAAATCGCCAAAGAAAAGGGCAGTTACGGTCTGTTTGAAGGTTCCGAGTGGCAGACTGGCGCTTACTTTGACTATCGCAATTACACCTCGCCGCGCTGGCAGGCGTTGGCCGAACAAGTTAAATCTGACGGCTTGCGAAACGGTTATTTAATGGCTGTTGCCCCGACTGGATCGACGTCGATTATAGCCGGTACGACAGCTGGTACAGACCCGATTATGAACGTTTATTTCTTGGAAGAGAAGAAGGGCAATATCGTACCGCGCGTCGCACCAAATTTAAATTTAGAGACATTCTGGCTCTACAAGTCGGCACATAATATCGATCAGTCTTGGTCTATTAAGGCTTGCGGTGTGCGCCAACGCCACGTCGATCAGGGGCAAAGTTTTAACCTGTATATTACAACTGAACACTCGATGCGTCAAATTTTAAATTATTATATTGAGGCCTGGGAGGCCGGTATGAAATCGATTTATTACGTGCGTTCGCGTTCGTTAGAAGTCGAAGAATGTGAATCTTGTTTTGCTTAGGGGGGCAATATGAAGGAATTAAAGCGTAGGGCAATTTTTAATGCGCAAGGCGATATTGAATTATCAAAGCGCAGAATGATTGGCGGCAATACGACGAACCTCAACGACTACAACAATATCAAGTACACCTGGGTGAGCGACTGGTATCGCCAGGCGATGAATAACTTTTGGATTCCCGAAGAAATTAATTTGGGGCAGGATTTAAAAGACTATAAAGAGCTGGACGATAAATTGCGAACTGGTTACGATAAGACGCTGTCATTTTTAATATTCTTAGATAGCGTACAAACGGCAAATTTACCAAATGTTTCCGACTACATTACGGCCAATGAGGTCAACTTGTGCCTCAATATTCAGACCTTCCACGAGGCTTTGCACTCACAGGCTTATGGCTATATGCTGGACTCGATTTGTTCGCCGGAAAAGCGTACTGAAATTCTCTACCAGTTTAGAGATGACGAGCATTTACTGAGGCGCAATGAGTACATCGGTAATTTATATAATGAATTTATGGAAAATCCCAATCGCGAAAATTTGGTGCGAACTTGTGTTGCCAACTATATATTAGAGGGTATTTACTTTTATTCCGGCTTTATGTTTTTCTACAATTTGGGTAGAATCGGCACCATGATGGGTTCGGTTCAGGAGATTAGATACATCAATAGAGATGAAAACACACACCTTTGGCTGTTTAGAAATATCTTATTAGAGCTCAAAAACGAAGAGCCAGATTTGTTTACGCCCGAAAAAATTACCGAGTACGAAGAAATGCTCAAAGAGGGCGTGCGTCAGGAAGTGGAGTGGGGCAAGTCCATAATTGGCGATGACATACCGGGTTTGACCAGTCGCGATGTAGAGAGTTACATTAAATACTTGGGCAATAAGCGTGCGGCGGACTTGGGCTTTAGCGTTTTATTTGAAGGCTACGAAGAAGAACCGCCCAACATGGAATGGGTCGATGAATACGCCGATCCAAACCTAATTAAGACTGACTTCTTTGAGGCCAAATCGACGGCTTACGCTAAGGCCGGGGCAATCGTTGACGACTTATAAGAGATTGAGCAGTCGGTAAAGACATCAATACAGATGAGCGCATAGCTGTGATGAGCTATGCGCTTTGCGTTTTTTGATAAAATGGTTATTAGGATTCAATAATTCTAACTATGCCGTTATCGCCATCTACTTCCAGCACGTCGCCATCTTTGATTTTCTCCATTATGCCCATCAAGCCGCTGACACAGGGAATGCCGTATTCTCTGGCGATGATACCACCATGCTGTAAGGGGCCGCCGATTTCCATGACGACTGCCGCCGCGTTGGTAAATATAGGCGTCCACGACGGCTCGGTAAACTTCGCAATTAAAATATCGCCCGATTTAAGTTCTTTTTGATAAGGCGTGCGCATCACCTTTGCCGTACCTCTGACCTTGCCAGGGGCAATCGCATCGCCTATGTAGTCGCCATCTTTAACTTCAAGCTTTGATTTGTATATTTTCCCCCTGCTGTCGATTACCAGAGGCCAATCATCGCTGTCGATATAGCTCGCTAAATTATTCTGTCTAGCTACCCTGAGGTCGATTGACTTGTCGTTAATGGCGTTGTCGATTTGATCGATTTTTAAATCAAATATATCATAGGCATCGTCTAATCTGTTTTCTGCGACGAAGTGACTTGCGATTTCCAGACAGATGTCGTGTACTTTTGCGATGATGATGACAATCATATATTTAGGATGCTCGCGGTAACCAAAAGTTGCTTTTGTTCTGGCGGCGAGGTCGACGAATTTCTTTTCTTTTCCCTTTCGTCGGGCGATTTCAAGTAGTTTTTGATAAGCTTGTTCTCTTTTTTCTCTAACTGTTAAAATTTGATTATCAGTTATGTCTATTTCGATTAATTTATCGTAGAGCAGACCGAGGTCTTCGTAGATGCGCTTTGTTGCAACGTCGACTTCATTGAACCCTCTGGCTGAAAACTTAGTCATAAATTGATCGTACATAGCTAAAAAGTGCGCATCGAAGGCGCGCTCTTTTGCCATGGCGACAAACTGTTCGCGAGAGCTAATTGCTTTAAAACAGGGCGTGTTCGCCATCGCGAATAGCAGATGTCCCATTTCGCTGGTCGGATTGCCGTCCAGATCCATATTCATGGCAGAGATGTAGGCGTCTACATCGTCGTCTTTAAAGAGCTTTTCCAATTTGCTCTTGCTGATGAATCCGCCGATTAAGACAGGTGCTGTGCCCATTGCCTTTAACATGATGGCGCTGGCTTTTTCAGTTAGCTGAGTAAAGCCTCTAGTACAGTTTAAAGCGGCGGTTTCGCCTAAGATTTGTTTGGCTAAAAGGTTGTAGTCTGCAACCGCTTTTCGGTAGTTGCCAAAAGTGCCTTTAAGGGCGGCCGGCAGCATCTTTATGATGCCTTTTAAGGCTAGGAATTTAAAGTCGTCGGCGCCCTCGACCTTGCCCTCAAATGGATTGGCCCGAAGGTCGATGTCGGCGAATATTTTTTTGATATTTTTATCGTAACTGTGAATGAACTTGCGCGCTGCACTTTTGCCGACCAGCTTTTGAAAAGCAGTCATGCTAATGTATTGTTTGCCGTTGATTGCCGGCGTAGATCCGTTGATTTGCGGCGTCATCATATGCGCTTTAATATCGTAAATCATATTGGCCCATATCTGCAGTCCCAAAACGCTCATCGGTTTGTCGAATCCCTGTGTAAGAGCCATGAGATCAATGTAAAAGCGCTTATTTTGACCCCTCTCAGTGAGCAGCTCTTTGAAGAAGGGAAAATGGCTCGTTATCGGCCTGGACTGCAGTAGATATAATTGATTGCCACAATAGGCCCACTCAATATCGATCGGTCGTTCACAATGCGACTCTATTCTTTTTACCATCTGCGCTATCTCAAATATTTGATTATCGCTCAACGCATTACTGGTCGAATCGGCGTTTTCTATTTGGACTGTGCCGCCGCTTTTGGAAATGACAATGCCGGCGTGTTTAGCGGCTATTTTCTTATCGATGATTTGGTCAGTGGCGGTGTCGACGATGTAGCTATCTGGACTGACAATGCCCGATACAATTGATTCGCCTAAGCCAAAACTGGCATTGATTAAAACTTCGTCAAAGGCGTTATTTAAGGGGTTTAGCGAAAAGGCGACGCCGCTGACGTCGGATGCAATTTGACTTTGAATAATTACGGCAATGTTTGCATTTGCAACGGAGATGCCGTTTTTTAACTTATACGACATAACTCGATAGTCAAAACAGGATGCAAAAATTAACGCCACTGTCTTTTCGAGGTCGCTCTCATTGACGGCCAATTCTGTATCATACATGCCGGCAAAACTCAAATGACTTAAATCCTCTTCCGGCGACGATGAGCGAACTGCAAAAAGAGAAGTGTCGAGCGTTGTCACAAAGTTGTCGAATTGAGATTTTTGTGTGCTGTCAAAGCTCATGCTTTCGGCAATTTTCCTTACCGCGGCGCAGTTTTCAAAGTTGACGTTTGCGGTTAATTGGCGCCATTCATCGGTTCGTTTAATGCTGTCGATCCAAGGTTTGAAGAACTGAGTTGACAGCACGATGCCATTCGGAACTGGGAAACCGGCAAGTGTCATATCGATTAGCGCTTTGGCTTTGCCACCGACATCGCAGATTGCAAGTGATTTTTTATCATTGAAATTATAAATCATATCGATCTCCTGACTAAGGTTTTATAATATGAGCATACCCGCTTGTTCAGGTGCTGACACAAATAACTGTATCAATACCATTATCCCTTGAATTCATTTGTTTTTAAAGAGGCGAATAAAGATTGATTTTGACATTTCTAAATACTTACATATTGGTGCCAGGTTGCGAGGAATAGTAAAGCTATATATTGGTGCCAGGTTGTGTAGGGATAGTAAGGCTATATATTAGTGCCAGGTTGCTCATACGATTCGTAAGTACTGTGTGTTCGTGACAAATTGTATACGCAGGAAACATTAATATATTAGTGTCAGGTTGTGTTAGCGAACGGCGAATGTCTATATTCTGGTTACGGGTTACGTAGGGGTTAGTAAAGCTATAAATTGGGTCGATTTGCTCAGGTTATTCGTACATGTATAGTGAAATGTAAAAAGGTTGTTCGTTTGAATTTAAACTAGCCAATTGCAGTTTTTGGAAGTAATTGGTTATAAATATTGTTGCAAACGAAAAGTCATCAACACGTGATGACTTTTCTGCTTGTTACCGCTTGCGCGTAACGATGATATAATGACTCGTATAAACGGTGTTCGTACAAGTCGGTTGTGGCGCGGCATGAGGGATTCGAACCCCCGACCAACTGGTTCGAAGCCAGCGACTCTATCCACTGAGCTAATGCCGCTCTTAAAAAAAGACCACGACTCGAGTTGAGCCATGGCCTCAATTGGTGACCCATCCGCGACTCGAACGCGGGACACCCTGATTAAAAGTCAGGTGCTCTACCGACTCAACTGATTAGTCGACCACCTGAGTGGTTATTACATTACTATTTTCCACTCATACATCATAGCGCATTTTAGCACTTTTGTAAAGAAATTTGGCTGGGGATACAGGATTCGAACCTGTGCATAACGGAGTCAAAGTCCGGTGCCTTACCGCTTGGCGAATCCCCAATGATATACATTGCTATGTTTATGAAAGTGGGGCGGCTGATGGGATTCGAACCCACGCATACAGGAGCCACAATCCTGTGTCTTAACCACTTGACGACAGCCGCCATATTGGCGTGCCAACAG
>PDWI01006745.1_pt1 | contig 24542 bp, 33 predicted proteins | sample 1430891 | NCBI WGS metagenome assembly PDWI01 (sample SAMN01162508, study PRJNA174530) | Oral metagenome, whole genome shotgun sequencing project. | biome: Marine environment; feature: Marine mammal; material: Swab sample of the gingival sulcus; isolation source: swab sample of gingival sulcus...
ATTAATCCAATCGCCTCCTTTGATTTGGGAATATTGCTCACCATCAAATTCCCCTACAACCAAACGAACAGGAACATCGCCGTCGGGAGCTTCCACCTCAATGGAGAAAGTTAATTCTGTGTTTAAATATTTCTTGTCAATGCCTCTAAATTCATACAGGAATCCTTGGTTATAATTATCGGCAACGGCTAATGTTCGGTAATTGCCCTCTGCAATATACTCGCTATTGCCACGATATACGCTTGCTTTGGAAATACTGCTGTTGTTGATGATGTTGGAATTTTCGATTTTAACACTATCTACAATGTTATTAGCAATATCCTCCGTCTGCTTAATCGCAGGCGAACCGCTTGCAAATGTAACATTTGCTCTTATATGTAATTGATTATCTTCCATTTTAAGATAACCGGAACCATCGGCAGTTTCAACTACAAAATCAACTGCCCTAAATAGGTTCCCATCGGGCGAAATGCGGGTTACCAACTTACCCTCTGTACTGTATGTATTTATTCCTTTAAACTGCTCAATCTTGGAAGTTCCATAACTACTAATCAAAATGGCATTTTGTCGCTGGGGATTGGTTCTATTGCCTAACTGTACAATTTCATCATCTATTGCCGGAATACCGGAACCGTTTTTATTTGTTTTAGATAAATCAATATAATCAATACCGATAGCAGTAACTAATCTCCAATAACGTTTTGCACCTTTGCCATTAAATTGCTGACACAATGCTTGGTCGCCAACTTCCCATTCATTGGGTATATTTCCGTTATCGTTATGAAAATAACAGCGATACACATTGGTTAATTCTTCAACTTTAGCACAACGCATATTCGCAGGCGATAACAACAGCTGACCGCCAACACTTTTAACTTCTTGGATAGTCAAACGAAATACGTCCATGTTTTTGCGGACCACTAAGTTATCTAACTCTAAGTTCCAATTACCAAACTCGTTTTTTTGTAGCATAAATCCCTCACCAAGAAATCCGCCGTTAAACACTTCACTGTGAAGCTTTGATTTAATTGTAATATCTTTGGCAATGGCATCATCTATTTTAGCCTTATTGGCAGTAATACCGTCTTTAAAAGTAATATGTGAGTTAGCTGTATCGGGAGCATTTTTAAATAAAAACAAGTCTTTTAATCGGTCGTTGTTTTTTAATGCCTCGCTATAAGCACGACTCCTTGCATCGGCTTTCATCGATGCCAATGCTTGGGCAAAACTTCGCAGTTCCACTCTGTTGGCTAATTCGATATAAGGAGCTTTATCGTTATTTATGTACTCTTTTACTGAAATAATCCTTAGTAGCGTAGGTTCTGGCATAAAATGTTCATCAGATAGTGATACTATCTGACCTATTTGTATTTTGGCCTGCAACACATCCCAATTCTTCGAGGCAAAAACTTCATCTAAAATACCTGTAACCATTTGTTGCACCTGTTCACCCTCCCATAGAGCTTTAGCAGCTTCTTCAAGCATCTTGTTACTTGCTTCGGTAATATAGGTGTCGGGTAATTGTATTTGAAAGATAGCATATTTATCGCCAACAGCAGGCAGGTCGGGAGCTGTTGGGTAAGTTAGTCCGTGTTCTTCTTTTGGATGTAGTTTAAACTTTTTAGTTTCGTGGTCATAATCCACTTTAAATTCGACACCTGCCAAAGCACTGGATTGAAACACCAACTGCATTTCGTTTCCGGGAATGATACAATCTTTATAATTTAATGATGCAGGGATAGAACTATCTTCAATATCGTAAAAATGTTTGTCAGCATCTACGGTTATAACAGATGATACCGTACCCACACGGCTTGGGTAGATATGCGTCAAGTCCAAAGAAGCTTCTACACGTGAACCTGTTAATCCTTTTCGTTCGATATAAATACCCTCACTGTCGGTAATATAAGTAATGCCCGAATAGTTTATTTCGGTAGATTTAGGCAGTAAAAGCGTAGGATTGCCATATTTTCCGCTATCGATATTGCGATTGGTTCCAAGCACATATAATCGGTTAATAGGGCGGCTTTTTTCTGAATTTTGACTACGAACACCCGACTTTAAACCATTTCCCATTCCATAAGATAGAGGTAATGCTGACGAATTGGTTCTTTCTACCTTATGTAGGTAAATAGTCTTATTTTCTATTTCAAACTCTGTTTTAAAAGCCTGTGCTATTTTAACTAAAGCCTCTTGACAACTTTCATCGTCAAAAAGGAGTGTTTTTTCATCGGCATCGATAACATTACCAACCGACCAACCACCATTAGCAAGGTTTAAATTATCTACCAATAATTTTATAAAACCAAGGGGTTTCATTGTTAAAGGAAAATCCAATTTGAATTTTTGATGCGAGCCGGCAAAAAACTTATACTTCACATCGGCAGTGTCGGAACTGTAAGCCTCTAATTTTAGTGTATATTTCCAATGGCGACTATGTTCCTTTGTGAAATTCTCAGGTGTACGAAGTCTGTATTTTTCATTTTTAAATACCACGTAAGAGCCAATGGGAATTTCTAAAAATTCGGGTAAATTAAAATAAAGATAAATGGCATTTTCGCCCATTACCTCTTTTATTCGATAACTTCTGTCATTGACGTGTAACTGTGCTAATAAAGTGTTATTTGACTTGAAGAGTTTAACCATGTTGTAATTAATTCTAAGTTAAAAGTTATTAAAGCACCATTTTTTATTGGTCGCTTTTTTTTGAAATTGCTCATTTTACTATAATAGCATGGAATAGCACCATTTTTAATACCTATTTCAATTGTTCCGGGTTTAGTCAGTTGCCGAAAAAGAGCTGTGTAGTTATACTCAAATTCAGCAGGTGTATCCGTTAGCATTGTGCATTCGAGTGTAAGCTTATGGCTTCTTTTTTTAGGTATATAATTAGTGTCGGCAATTATACCTGTACTATATTTACTTTTCCACTCTATGCCAAGTTTGGGTGATGCCGGTTGTAAAAGTGTGTGATATGCTTTCTGTATTATGACACCGAATTTTGAAAAATCAAATCCATTTAGCGTTACATACGTTAAATGACTTCTATTTAAATTTGGTATATCATAAGTTCCTGTAAAAAGTTGTAAAGGGTTATCCATAGAGTAAATAACTTCGATGGTTGCACTTTTTTTGCCAGTTTTAACTAAACCGCCTTTGTGTTCATACTTAGAAAATTTTAAAGTTCGAAGTTGATAAGTACGGTTGAATGCCTCTACTTTCAATTTACGAAGTCCCGGTTGATAATGCAGCGTTTCAAAAGCATTTAAACGCTGTTGAAATACCGTTGAATTTTCTGCCATTAAAAAGTAGCTTATCTTTACTTTTTTTGCTTCAAACAACACTTCGGATAAATCGCAGTCTAAACCGTCATGTTCAAACCAATCATTTTGTGGGGGCTTTTTTCTTTCCGGGAAAGAAAGCAAATCGAAATCGCCACCTTTTAGGATAAACATGCCTAAGACTGCTAAATCTGTATTATCTATAAAAACCCTGCTCATTACATTTTTACTTTTATTCCCTGTTGTTTCATATCTTCTATATCTTCTGCTATATCTTTTAAGTATTTATTATTTGATGTATTTTCGGCAATCACATCTAACTGCTGCAACATTGCAGACTGAATATCTATACCTTGATATTGCAGGCTGATAGCTGTATTATTTTGCTCTTTTATTTCATTCTCTATGCGAACCAAAGCGTACAGCCTGCCAAGTCCATCGTCGATACTGGCCTGCGATGCTTGAGCAATACCCTTGCTTGCAACACTTCTACGGTTGTTTTCATTGTTCCACACATCGAAACCAAGCTCTTTAGTTTGTTTCTGCCATTCCTCAGCAAAATTCTGTATTGCACCCATTTCGCCTTTCACATTATTTACAAAATCGGCAATTGCTTTACGCACATCTATTGCCGTTTGTTTTGACGAACCATTTTTACCGTAAATATCTTTTAGCTGTTTTTGAAATTCTTTGAATTTTGAAGAAACAAATAGCTCGTACATAATCTGCTTGCCTAATTTACCCATTACATTACCTACCGATTTCGCAAAACTCTCAAAAGCATCTTCGCCATTTTGCAAGGCATTGATAACACTATCAATTATACTACTACCTAATTCGCCGAATGTACTTTGTAGATATTCATTAAATTGCTTTTCGGCTTCCTGTGCTTGGTCGTACAGGTTGATGATTTCCTGCAGTGCCTCTTTAGAACCTTTGGCAAATTGTTCTTCTTTTAAAAGAGCTTCAGCTCGCTGTTTGTTAAATTCGCCATTTGCCTTTATTAAATCGGGATATTTTGAAGTAATACTGCCGTATATATCTTTACCTTTTCCCCAGCCGAACAGTCCCGTTTTTTTATGACCGATCTTAACTTGTATTTTATCTAATTCAGATCGGAATACTTTTAATTCTGCAAGTCCGCCAAACAAAGAAATGACATCTAATTTCTTTTTAAACTTATCTTGCAGTTTTTGAAAAGTGATGTTATACAAGCTCAAATACCCTACAGCTTTAGCAATAGCTTCAACCCCGAATATGCTCTCTTTATCTTTCATCAACATTTTTTGCTGAAATAACAGCCTGTTATATTCTCGTTGTTGATTTATTTCGGCAGACTTTATTCGTTGCAATGCCTCTCTATGGGCTTTTTCGGCAGCTGCACCCATTCCTGCAATAGAACTAATAAAGCCAAGTGCTCCGCCAATTAAAGCACCAGTAGGACCAAAGACCGCACCCGTTTGAACTCCTTGCATTAATCCGCTCGCAACTTGAGTAATAGAACTAAGTCCATCGGCAATATCACTAAGAAACCCGGAACCCGATAAATCAGCAATATCCTTTAAGGTACCGGAAAACATATTGGTTAATTGCACTGCACCTTGCATTTTCTGATTAACCTTATTTAATGAGTTATTGAACTCATTATGCCCAACACCTTTTTTAAACAGTGTGGAAAAATGCTGTCCTAATGTTTTGGTTTGTCCACGAAGCTTAGTAATTAAGTCGGTAATTGCTTTTAATGATTCCGGGTTAGTTGATATAGATTTAAAGGTATCTTCATCAATGCCATATAACTGCCCTTGTTCGGCATTGTAGGTACCGGACTTTAAAAATGCCAAAACACCTTCAGCTTTTTGCAGTATCTTATTTAATTCAGCTACCGATTTACCCGACAAATCGCTAAAAATTTCGGCAATGGTCGATTTTACTTTGCCTGCTGATTTTTCTAAAGTAAACAGTTCCTTTGCTTTGGCTTTTTCCAAGGCTTCAATATTATCGTCGTATTGCCCACCTTTGTTTTTAGCCTCCAGTTTGGCTCTATCATTAGCATAACGTTTTAATATCTCTGTTTTTTTATCCTCGTAGGTTTGATATTGCTTTAATAGTTCGTTCCACTCTTTAGAATGTTCTGTATTAAAAGCAGTAATTGCAATGCTTTTTTTGTTTTTTCGCCAATCGTCTAATTTTTTTTCATTATCGTCTAATTGTCGGTGGCGTTCCGGACTTTTAATTCCTAATTCTTTTTCGGTTTGTTGTAATTTTTTGCGTTGGGATTCTATTCTGTTTTTTCGTTCGTTATATTCGTTATCAATTGCCTTTAATTTCTTTTGTAGCCCCTCAGCCATTATAGCCAAAACCAAATCGTTGGCATCTTTTTCCATTTCTGCATCTAAAGAGGCAAGACGTTTTTTCGCCTGAGCTTTTTTATTGTCTTCTGTTGTGTTATTGGTAGCTTTTAATTCTCGTTTTTTTAACATTTCAGAAGCCAACATATACTTCTTCTTCTGTTTCTCCCATTCTTTACCTCCAATATCACTATCGTGCATATTTTTGATAGCTTCTTCGGCACTTTTCTTTTGTTGTTCCCAATAAGCAGTAGTTCCCTCTTTTATTTCTTTAGTTGAAACTATTCGGGATTCTTTTAATTTTTCTCGAACTTTTTTATCCGCTTCAATCTTTTTTAAAATAAAATTATTCGCCTCAGAATTAGCTTTATCAGCATCTGCTTTAAGTTTTTTGTATTCTTTGGTTTCTTTAATTTTATCTTTAGATACATCTAAACCTCCCCATTGGTGTTTTTTATTAAGGAAATTATCTGCTTTCATCTGCTTTTTGATAGCCTCTTTGTATTTTGCTGTAGCGAGTTCCATATAAGCAGTTGCTTGAGCTCTTTCCATTATTGCCTCTTGGAATGCTTTTGAATTTGTAATAAAAAGGTTATCAGCATCATTAACACTATTTATAGCAACACCTAATTCTTCAAACGATTTTTTATTGTCATCGATATATTTTTGCTTATCTTTTAGGTTCTTACCCAGTTTATTCCATTCCTCCTGCATTTTTCTATATCGAACTAATATAGATGCAGATGTTTCGACAACAGACTGCTGAAACTTCTTATTCATTTCAGCTGCTTTTCTTTTCTTAGTAATGTATTTATCAATAGCATAGATAACAGCAGTAATAGCAACAGAAAGTCCAAGTGTTAGCGTCCCCATTAATATTTGGGCTTGTACATTTGTCATGCCCAAAGTAGCGGCGACTTTAGTGTTAGCAATGGCCCATAACTCTTTTGCTTTTCGCACGGTGGTGATACGGAAAGCACTTGTTTTATGCAACGTATTGGAAATTTGTTGCAAGCCTATGGTAATACTCATTAGCGACTGTAAACGAGTTTGGATTTTTTCCATATCCTTACTGTTGCTATTGACTAATCCCATTGCACCTGCAGTAGCGGCAAATGCTCCCGATACGGCAGATAATCCCGATAATATACCGGCCGTTTGAGTTCCTCCGGTACTTAACGCCTTTTGCGTTGCTGTTAGTTCTTTGTAGGCTGTTCCCAATAACCCCAAACGCTCTTCCAACACTCTATATTCTTTAGTGTTCTCTTTACCCTGCATCTTTAAAGCCGCCATTTCGTTACGAACGTTGCGGATTTGGGTTTCTAAATTCTTAGACTTATCCTTATAGGTAGTGGTCTGTTTTTCTAATTTTTTAAGAGCTTGTTCTTCGAGTTCTATTTCTCTTTTTAAATTGCGAACTGCCTGCGATAGCTTGGCTTTTTCTGCTGAAACTTTTGGATCCTGCGTACCGACATTAATTTTCTTAAAATCTTTTTCTAATAAGGCAAGTTCCGAACGCATTTCAGATAATACTTTCTTCTGAATGGAAATACTTTGCTGTACTTCCGCTTGTGCTTTCTTTGAATCATTTCCTAAGTCACGAACAGCTTTTGCAGCCTTTTTACTTTCGTCAGCAACGTTTTGACGCATTCTAATATCTATCTCTACAGGATCCATTGTTGTAATTTGTTGTTATTTGATTATTCGGCACCTCTTAATTTTCTAAGTTCTTCCAAACTTTCTGCAACAGGTACAGGCTTTTGACCTCTTACATATCGGGGAGCGTCAGAGGCGTACAGTTGTAAATTTATCCAGCTATCACTCCATAATACCTGTTTAATTGTTAATGCTCTTTCTTTGGCGATTTGTCCTAATATTCCAAAAGGGCTATGAAGACCCGCTGTGTAGCCTTTTAACTCCCTTTTCCCGGTTGCCCCAAATTCGGGTTCATCATTCTCTTCATCTGATGAACATACCACTTGGTAGTAATCGTAAAACCCTGCGGATTGTTGAGTTCCACAATGAGCATAAATATTTCCATTAGAGCTTTACTATCGACCTGCCATAGTAGGTAGCGAGTCAACATCTTTTTAAACAGCTTAATTTTCCAATAACTGTTTAATGCAGATATGGCAATACACTCACAAATAGGGTTTATGCTTTTAGCTAAAAGCTCGCTATCTTCTTTAGTTACTACTTTTTCTAAATCGTTTTTTAATACGACTTCTGAAAAGCAAAGAATTGTTCCGGCTTTTAACGACTTTATGGTAATACTTGGACGCAACCACCGTAACCAAACAGGGGCGGGCAATCGAAACCGCACGCCCCTGTCTAATAGCTGGCTGGAGGTATTTAAGCGCTTGTCTTCCATTGTTACATGATTATATCGCAATCCCAGTCCTCAGAGGCTTTAAGACAGCTAAATTTGAACGGAAATTTACTTTTTCCGCCGTGTCCAATATTTAGGTTGGTCAAAACATACCCTTTAGCATTTGGGATAATAATTTCTCCGCCTTTTTTTAGTTCAAACTTCAAAGCCTTATTTAGCAACTGTTTTGTTGCACTTTTATGGAATTTTCCGTCGGTTACTTTACCGCCTACCAACTCAACCAAATCTTCTTGGCTCATTTCCATAAAAGAACCTTGAACTTTTAATCCTGCACCGGTAACTTCTACATCTTCGGGAGCATCGTTTTCGTGTGAAAATACTTCATCTTCTTGTGGCTCTCCTTCAATAATTGACAGTTCATCATCACGTAGTGTTATAGGAAGTAATTTCCATACGATACTTGACAAGCCATCACTTTCGGTAATAGGCTCAGCCATTGACATTTTTTTGATTTTTGCCTTACAAACTATTTTTTCTGACATCTCTTACTTTTTTAAGGTGTTTTTACTTCTTTTCAGCTTTGGCTGCTTTCTCAGCTTCTTTCTTGGCTTCCTTTTCAGCTTTGGCTTTAGCTGCTTTCTCAGCTTCTTCCTTGGCTTTAGCTCTCTCTTCGTGTACGAATGTATATACATTGTCATCGGTAAACTGTTTAGCATAATGCTTCGCAACAGCTTTGTCAGTAAATCCCTGTCCATTAGAACAGATATGTACCTCCGTTAATTCTTTGTTGCTTTTAAATAAAGAATTTGCTTTTTTCTGCAACAACTCCTGTGTTTCTTTTTTTTCTGCCATTGGTATTGTTTTTTAAAAAAGCTCCTTTTATAAGTTAAAGGAGCTTTTATTTTAGAGTATTCTTTTAACTTATTTAATTTTTTTATAACACGTTATATTCCACTTAGGTAGGCTCACGTTCGGCTTTCCAAAATTGCCACCAACGGCGTTGTTTATTTTCAACAGGAACAGCACTTTTACGTTTAATAATCAAGCTATCTATTTCGGTTGTTTTCGTGCTGTCTTTTATCTCTATAATTGCCTTGGGAATAAAATCGAACTTACTGCCTTTTTTTACTTTAATTTTTTCAAGGTGTTGGTCTATTTGATAGCGTGGCATTTTTGAAAGCTCGTAATATTTTAGCCATACAGCCTTAATCGTTTTGTCTTTTTCCTGTAGTTGCTTTTGCAATTGAACGTTTGCTGACTTAACTGCATGATATTTGTTTCTTGTTGGTCTATACTTTAAGTAATAAAAAGCAATAAATACAACTACTGCAACAACTGTGTATCTTGCTATTTTTAATATTGCGTTTAAGTTTCTCATTTTGCGTTATTTTCTAATTCTTTTATTCGATTATTGGCTTTTGTAAGTAACCCCTTAACCGATGACAATTCTCTGCGTACTTCTGAATTCCTTAAATAAAGTTCATCAATTTTTTTAGTATTTTCAATCAACTTCCCTTGGTATTCGTCCGCCAAATCTTTCCACTTCTGAGCCGTTTCTCGCCATTCGGCAACTAACAGTTTGTAATTTTCAATTTCTGAACGGTCATTGCTAACTACAACAGTATCGGTTTCCGCTTTAAATTTTCTGCGTTCATACCACCGGGTAGCCACCCAAGTTATAGCACCCGACACAGCAGGAAATATAAGATTTAGCCATATTCCTTTATTTTCCATTGTAAATATTGTTTTCGCTAATGCCTATTTCTCTGAGCCATTCCGGCACATCGAAACAAGGACATTGTTTGGTTGAAAATTGATTATGCCCGGCTATTTTAACAGACGGAAATCGCTGTACAAAATCACGGATATAATCTTTTAAAGATTCTTTTTGTTCAGAAGTTCGAGTATCGTATGGTTTTTGGAACTTATCTAAACCGCCGACATAAACAATATGTCTGCTGATACTGTTTAAGCCTTTAGCTCCGTTGGTAATTTCCCAGCCGTCCACATAGCCATCCTCGTTATTTTCTACAAGGCGTTCAACTATTCCGTTTAAATATACAATATCGGTATAGCCTACTTGCTTCCAACCTCGTCCGGTAGGTGGGGGCGATAAGTGCCACCGACGAATATCGCCAGCAGACACTTTACGCCCTTCAGGAGTAGCAGTACAATGAATGATTAAATATTTAAGTTCCTGTTTCATCTGTTGTGGGGTTTTGAATATTATCGACCGTCGTAAAGAACAGCTTCTTCACCAAAAGCAACATTGGTATCAAACTTCATTAACATTTTAAAGAAGTATAATTCCCCGGCATTGGTTAACTTGTCAATCTGAATCACTTCGGTGTCATTCACATAGCCACAAGCTCCAAATAAATTAGAGTCTTCTTTAGATGTAGCATAAGCGGCAACAATTACATCTTTGGGCCAGTCTGCTAAAGCAACAATCTCAAAACCTTTGAATTTCTCCTCACTCATCTTACTGTAATCGACACCTTTATGAGGTTTTTCGGTAAGGTTATAATCGTAAAGCTCCCAATCGTCGATACTCATGAATATTTTAGTGTTCTTTTTTAACTTTTTCCCCTTTAAAGGTGTAGGGATTAGAGACACGACAGCTTTAAGTTTATCAATAATGTTCTCGGCTGTAATGGTAACTGGATTCAATACCTTTAACACATCTACATCGTTAGTAATTCTTGTTAAAATACCATCAAAGAATTTTCCCTCCGAATCAGCATACTCGCCATTAATAATTTCATATCCCATTTCAAGAGATACAGTATTACCAAGAGCCTCTAACAATTTATTTTGAACCTCAGGTGGTAATTCCGAAAACACCAATGGTCCTTTTGGCTGAAATGGTCTCCATATGTGTTCAAAAGTTCGAGGATTAAACTTAGCAAAAACCATAAAATCCTTAGGCTCTAAATATTTTTCATCGATGTTAAAATCTCCTTTTGCATCGGATTCTTTAGGCATCTCCTTACGTTTTTGTAAGACTCTGCCAACCTTTAATCGAGGTATTGCAATTTTATGAAGAACATTAGGGATTATACAAATATAACCTCCCTCTACCAGTTCATTTTCGGTAGTTGCTTTTACCAAGATTTTATCCAATACTTCTCCCGAATATTGTGAATTAATTGTTACTGACATTTTTATTGTTTTTTGTTTTTGTTTTCAATTTCTTTTTTTCTCTTCTCCCAAGCGCTTTCACCTGTCTGCTTACCGTCGGCATTTTCAATACGTTTGGTTATACTTTCAGGTGTAGCCATTGCCTCTAAGGCTTGTTTGCCTGCTTCAAAATCGTTGTCAAACAACTTTAACATGGCATCTTTACCTTTGGCGTTTAATCTGCCGTCTTTTACGGCAGCATCTACCAAACTGACAGCTTCTGCTTTCAACTTGTTTTTCTTTTCTGTTTCAAACGTATCTACTTTGTCTTGCAGGGCTTTATTTTCCTGTTTTAAAGTATCGTTCAATTCAATGATGTCTTGCATTTTGCCACGAATAGCGTCTGCTGTGGCATCATCCTTTAAGCCGACTATGGCGGCTAACATTACTACATCTTTTTTATCCATATCTTGTTTTGGTTTTGTTGATATATCCATTAACTTTAACAAAGCATCTTTATCCTGTAGGTTTACTTTTTCGCCTTTATCATCATAAAGAGCTAAGGCATTATGATTTGCACCAATGGGAACGATAGAGGCTTCACGAGCTACCCACTTGGTAACTGTAACCCCGGTTTGTCCGGGTAATTTCAATTCATCATTATCACTTACCTCTAATGGGGGCCACGCACCAATGCTTGCAGCCTTAATAAAATCGTTATCCACTTTGTCGGCTATCTTTTGGGCTTTCTCATCATTTAAGTCAAAATCTGCATCGGCAAGTATTTTACCGTCTTCAACACGAATGTTAACCCATTTTCCAATAGGTAAGTCCCAATCGTTATGATTTAAGAGCATTACCGGGTTCTTTTTAAATTCTGTTAAATCAGCCCCCGAAGTCAACATTCTAAAACCGTAAGTGTTTACGGTTTCGTCGTGAAGCACAAATGTTTTTCTCTTTGGCATTTTTATTTCTGTTTTTTGTTTTTCCTTAAAATTTTCACTGCAAACCTACAAGCACAGTAATTCTATTCCAAAAAAGTTTCCAACCCTTGGAACTTTTATTACAACCGTTGGAAAGAAATTTCCAACCCTTGGAACTTTTCTTTTAATTCTGAAAACAAAGCAGGAATTTCGCCTACAAAAAAACAATGGCAGAACTAACATTAAAGCAAAAAAGAGAGTGGGCATTATTGCTATACACCAAAGAAAATTACGGTCAAAAAGAGATAGCTGCTAAAGTTGGTGTTAGTGAGGTAACCATTAGCAAATGGAAAAAGAAATACCATTGGGAAGAACTAAAGGTTTCAATTACCATTACCAAAGAAGAGCAATTAAAACATCTATACCGTCAAATTGCTGAAATAAATAACGGTATAGCCAACAGAGAAGAGGGGCAGCGTTATGCTACGCCTAAAGAAGCTGATAGTATTACCAAATTAGCCAATGCCATTGATAAAATGGAAACCGATATAGGGTTAGCTGATATTATCAGCACCTTTAAAAGTTTCTTGGCTTTTTTAAGAAAAACAGACTTAGCGAAAGCACAGGAGTTAGTTCCTTTTATCGATGCGTTTATTAAAACTAAAATCAACAACTAATGGTTAAAAGAAAACTTAAAGTAGAAGAACGCCAAGCTCTTTTGGAATGGGAAGAAGAACGCCAAAGTATTCTTAACGCTACTACTATTGATACTACTGAAAGCGAAATAGATAAATTAAAACGAATAGAACGCTTAGAAAAAGACGATGAAGCTTGGTTTAAATATTACTTTCCGGACTACTATTTGTGCGAACCTGCACCTTTTCATAAAAGAGCAACCAAACGGTTAATGCAAAATAATCGTTGCTACTATGTACGTGCTTGGAGCCGTGAGTTAGCTAAATCTGCCCGCTCAATGATGGAGGTTACTAAGCTGGCACTTACAGGCGTTATAAAAAATGTATTGCTAATTTCCAACTCAAAAGATAATGCCGACAGACTGTTAATGCCTATAATGCTTAACTTGGAAAACAACCAACGTATTATCAATGATTACGGCGAACAAAAGAAAATAGGCAGTTGGGAAATTGGCGAATTTATAACTACCGGCGGTGTTTCTTTTCGTGCTATTGGTGCCGGACAGTCTCCTCGTGGTACTCGTAATAAAGCGGCACGTCCGGACTTTATTCTTATTGACGATATTGATACCGATGAAGAAACCCGAAATATCGACCGTATTAATACCAAATGGAAATGGATAGAAGAGGCATTAGTTCCAACAATGTCAGTGTCGGGTAATTACAGAGTGGTATTTAACGGCAACATCATTGCCAAAGATTGTTGCATTACCCGTGCAATAGAAAAGGCAAAAAGTATTAAATCCGGTTTTGTTGATATTGTCAATATTCGAGACAAAAACGGCAAAAGCTCGTGGCCCGCAAAAAACAGCGAGGAGGATATTGATGAATTTATTTCATTAATCAGTACAGCTGCTGCACAAAAAGAATTTTTTAATAATCCTTTAAGCGAGGGCGATGTATTTAAAGAGATGAATTGGGGCAAAGTACCAAAACTACGTACCTTTCCATTCTTAATTGCCTATGGCGACCCGGCACCGTCAGATAGCAAAAGCAAAAACCGAAGTTTTAAGTCGGTATGGTTAATTGGTTACAAAGAGGGTAAATTTTATATAATTTGGGGCTACTTAGACCAAGTTACTAACGCCGAATTTGTTGATTGGTATTATGGCGTAAAAGATTATGTGGGCGGACGTACCCAAGTGTATAATTTCATAGAAAACAATACACTACAAGACCCATTTTATAAGCAAGTTTTTATTCCGCTTTTTACCGAAAAAGGAAAAGAAAAAGGTGTAATAGGAATAACACCCGATGAACGTAAAAAGCCTCAAAAATTTGCACGTATAGAGGGTAATCTTGAACCTAAAAACCGATTAGGGCAACTTATTCTAAATGAAAAAGAAAAGGAAAACTCACATTTTAAACGATTGGTAGAACAGTTTCTTTTAATTAACCCGCAAATGAAATCACCTGCCGATGGTCCCGACTGCGTAGAGGGTGGTGTTTGGATAGCCAACGAAAAAGCAAGCACGCTTACCATTGGCAGTTATAGTACAGGATATTCACGAACTAATAATAAAAGATTTTAAAAATGGCATTTATCACAAAAGATGAGTTAAAAACTCACTTATACCAAGAAAATATCAACACCATTAGCGGTGATGATCCGAAGTTAAAGGTTATTTAGCTGCTTACGATAGAGTGGCTATTTTTAATGCAGTAGGACGTGATAGAAATTCCCTATTACTGATTTTTGTTAAAGACATAGCAGTATGGCATTTTATTGTTTTATGCAATGCCGGTACCGATTTGGAAATACGGGAAAAACGCTACGACAGAGCTATTAGCTGGTTAAAAGGTGTGCAGAAAGGCGACATACAACCCGACCTGCCTGTAACAATTGAAGATGATGGCGATAAAGCTACCGACACCATAAGAACCGGGAGCAATCCTAAAAAAACACAACATTTTTAAGAAGTAAAAATTATGGCTAAAAGAAAAAAGAACAATAAGCAGATAGTTAACCAACTTGTTATAAAAGCTCCACGAAGAGAAACGTCGGACGTAGGTGTTTGGCGACAAGCATTAAAAGCTGCTGATAACGAAAGAATGCAAAAGCTGTATGAACTTTACGAAGACCTACTAATAGATGGTGTTCTATCCGATGCAACCGATAAGCGTATAGATGCTATTACGTTAAGCGACTTGACATTTCAAGATAAATCGGGTAAAGAAGTTGAAGCGATTATAGACTTAATCGATACACCGGCATTTGAAAAAATGTTAAAGCTGATAATGAACACCAAAACGTTTGGTCGTTCCGGGTTTGAATTCGATTTTACCAGCGGTTTTGAGGTAAAGGAAATTCCAAACACACATATTAACCTAAAGAAAAAACAAATCCTTTTACAGCCGTCTGATTTAGAAGGTATTCCTTATGAAGGGAATCCCAATGTAGTGGTGTTAGGAAAACAAAGAGATTATGGTTTGTTTTTAAAAACGGCTCCTTTTGCTATTTACAAACGTGGCGGTTTTGGCGATTATGCCCAGTGGATTGAGATTTTTGGAATGCCTCAGCGTGTAGGGAAATATAATGCCTACGACACCGAAAGTAAACGCTTGCTTGAAGCTGCCATGGAACAGGCTGGTTCTGCACCATGGCTCGTTATTCCAAAAGAAACAGAGGTGCAAACTACCAACAATACGGGTAATGGCAGTAGTGGAGTTTCCTATAACGATTTTCGTAAAGCATGTAACGAAGAGATGTTGATTGCCATGCAGGGGCAAACATTAACTACCATTGCCGGCGATAAGGGTGCAAGGAGCTTAGGCGAAGTACACCAAGGCGTATCGGCACAAAAACATTTAAGTGATATGCGTTATGTACAACGCGTATTAAACTATACAATTTTGCCAATATTAGAGGCTCGTGGATTTCCTGTTGCCGGAGGTAAGTTTCTGTTTCCAAAACAGGCAGAATCGTTAGAAGTAAGCGAAATTGTGCAATTAAGTAGTATTGTTGATATTCCGCAATCGTGGTTATACGATAAATACGGTATTCCTTTGCCAAAGAAAAACGATAAACTGGCAAAAGCCAATCAACCTAAAGAAGAGGTAAAAAAGCCGGACAAAAAAGAAAAAGAGCCGGAACCTAAAAAAGAACCTAAAGAGGATATTAAAAACAGCGAGCGTTCATTCTTTAAAAAACTATACAGTTTTTTCGTAAAAGCCCCCACTTTGATGGGGGCGGCTGGCAATCACCTCACATTGAGCGATAGTTTAAACGACGGCATTATTGGGCGTATCAATGGCAAAAACAACTTTGATGCAAAATTGTTTTTATTCCTTAGTAATGATTTTCTTAAAGCCTTAAATATTAAGCAAATCAATAAAGAACTAAAAGATAGTACGGCTTTTACCTACGATTACGAATCTGATGCTTTTAAAACAGCACAGGAGTTAAATATTTTTCATTTTTCGGCTGCCAAAACATTAGCCGAAATAATGGAATTAAACCGTATTTATAACGAAACAGGTAACTTTGAAGAATTCTATCAAAAAGCAAGTAAAGTAACCGAAACATTTAATCGGCGATGGCAGAAAGTAGAACACGAAACAGCCACGCTAATAGCCGAAAGTGTTGAAAACTATATGCGGTTAATCAAAAAAACAAAGCTGTTTCCTTATTGGGAATACCGTACTGTTGGCGATGATAAAGTACGCCCGGAACACGCTTTATTAGATGGTTTAATTCTGCCTGCAAGTGATGAAGCTTGGAAGTATATATTTCCGCCAAATGGGTGGAAATGCCGATGCTATATTGTGCCACGTATGGCCCACGAAGTAAAAGATGTTAATTTTGACGAAATGCGTGAGCGTGTTGCCGAATATTACGATACTGCCGAATGGGAAAGAAGCAAAGCACAGGGATTTGGCGTAAACAGAGCATTATTGCCCGAAATATTTACCGCAAACCAAATGTATATTAAAAAGTTTCAAAACATGGCAAAAAAACTGCTTAAAGACATCAATTATAAAACATTTGAATTGGGTAGCTATAAGCAAAATAGAGAAAAGGCTAAAACGGATATTCCTGTTTACAAAGGAACATCGAGTGATTTCTTTAGCAAGTTAGAAATTGAGAATGATAAAGTATTTTTTAGAGATTATAATAATAGATTAATTCTGTTTGATGAAGAAAAGTATTTAAAAGGTCATACGCCGAAAAAATATAAGGTCAGAACGCAATATTTAGAAGCGGCAAAAGAGGCACTTCAAAATCCAAGTGAAGTTTGGTTGTCCGTAGATAAAAATAAGTTTAATACTTTTCACTTCGTTAAATATTATAGCGATGAAACAATAATAGTGGTTGCTGAATTAAAGGATAATAAAGTATATAGGGTTAAAACGTGGTTTTCCGTTAAAGAAGTAAAAAGGACGGCACATTACAGAAGTGGTTTATTGATAAAAAAAACAGCCGTAAAATAATTACGACTGTTTTATTGGGGCTTGAAAGCAATACGCTGGTTCGCCAGCCGTTCGTGTCCCCTCCGCCCCAAGGCATTGGCACATTCTTGATCCGCATTGCTAACTGAGTACAAATATAAAAATAAAATTTATGGATTTCAAAGAGTTAGAAGACTATTTGCAAAATTTACCCGATAAGATACTTGATGATGCTTCGGAAATAGTGGCAGAAACGGCAGTAGAACATTTTAAAGATAGTTTTAATAAAAAAGCCTATAATGATAATCCTTGGCGGGTGGCTCAATTAACTAAGAATGTGGGTTCACTACTCGTTACAAGTGGTGCATTACTCAAGAGTATTCAGCCAAAATTAATTAGCCGGGAACTGGTGGTAATTAGTGCCGGAAATCAAAAGGTAAAATATGCTAAAGCTCATAACGAGGGATTTAAAGGGAGTGTTAATGTAAAAGCCCACAAACGTAAAGATAGCAAAGTAAAAGCTCACACACGAGATATGAATATACCACAACGGCAATTTATGGGTAAATCAGACCAATTGGCGAAAATCATTTACAAACGATTGAAAGAACATTTAAAAACCATTGAAAAGAAATAGAAATGAAAACAATTTACAACGCACTATTAGAGCAAATAGAAAAAGAAGTACCGGAAATAAAATGGATAGATTTAGACTGCGGACAGTTGGATACCAGCGAACGCCCGCCGGTAGCTTTTCCAGCATGTTTATTAAATATTGGCATACCAGATATTCAAACTATTGCCGATACGATACAATATTGTAAAGCCGATATAACTGTTCGCCTTGTGTTCGATAACAAGGGCAGAACCGCCAATAATACCAACGAACAGGAAAGAGAAAAAAGCCTAAAAATATACGATACTATTGCCAATGTATATCGTGCGTTACAGGGCTTTTCTACTGAAAATTTTGATACACTAAGCAGAACCAGCCAAGGCAAAGAAAAAAGCCGACACGGCTATTTCCAATACCGTATCGACTTTTCTTGTGAGTTCGAGGATTTAACTGCGGATTAAACACTTAATATCGTTATTGCCGCATAAATAATTAAAATTATTGCGGCAATAAGACTTAAAAACCCAAAAAATCCAGATGCTCCATTATTTTGAGCATTTTCTTCGGCTTCTTTTTTCTTTAACTCTTCAAGTGTCTTTTTTTCTTCAGGTGTCATAATTCAAATACTTAAGTTAATACTTGTCACAAAACTAAACAAAAAAAACCGCAACAAAGTGCGGTTTTAATAAAAAAGTGGTCAGAGATTATAATTTCTTATCCTCCGTAGCCTGTGACTTGGATATCATTCGCTTAGCCGTTTCCCAATCGGGCATCATTTCGGCAAGCAAATCAAGTGTGCGAAAAGGCGTAGGTATTGCATTTTTCTCTGTATCTAACATACGCAAAATAGTTAATAACTCTTGGTGTAGTTCTAACCAGTCTTCTATTGGGTTCATTCCGGTTTCTATACGGATAGTAAATCCTGTAGCATCAAAATTTAACATACTTTACCCCCTTTCTTTGCTTCGTTCATTATCATTCGTTCATAAATATAATCCCACAACATACGAGGATTTACTCTATTAAGCATTGCCTTAAAATCTTCCATATTAACATGCAGGTGCATTTCATCTCCTTGAATGCTGTATTTGTTTACTTTTATTCTGATTTTCATTGTACGCCTCCTTCCTGTACAAATGAAAGCGACAATTGTTGATTGTTTCGCAATACTTTACTTCCGCTTAATAACAGCTGAAATCCCAAATTATTGGTAAACCACGCAGGATTAGTATTGCCAAACAACAATATTTTAACAGCTAAGGTCTGCACTGCATTTAATTTCTTTACTGCTTGATTTGAGCAGGTAGAACTTCCTATTGCTCTATGAATATCGTTTACACTAAACCATACCACGTCATCAACTTTTACAAAACGAATATTAAAGCCGTTAAATTCTCTTTCGGCATAAGGAATAGCACGTGCATCGATATAATCGTTACGCTTTTTGTTGTTAATGGCATAATAGCCTTTTTTACGTAAGGCTGGCAAAACCTCTGAGGTAACCCATTTGCGGAAAACTTTTGCTTCGGGTTTATTACTTCGCATTATTAAAGTATATAAACCACTTTCGTTAATTACAACCATTTTTTGTTTACCTCCAAGGGTGTCCACTTTTACCGACCCCCTTTCATCATCGTCTAATCTTGAAATAGCATCACGGTGTTTGGAAATACCTAAGATATTGCATACATCTTTGGCAACAACCCACGGTTCATTTTCAATTACGATACTTCGCAGTTCTTGTTTGGTAGCTGAAAATTGAAATGCTTCTACCATAGCATTTTCTTTTAAATTAGTCATTTTGTAAGAATTTTTTAGCTTGCGGATAAAAAAGAACGGTATCCGCTACCCGTTGCTAAAAGTCTTCTTACGAGGGCTCAAATACACCATTACAATGTATTTACGGGGCAGATACCGTATATTATAGTATTACATAAAAGGGCATAAAAAAAGCCCGAATATGCAACGCATTGGGCAGATCTACTACCCTCGTATTAAAAACTTTTAGCGTTACAAATATATGTAATTTAATTTTATCCACAAGAATATTTTTATAATTATTGGTTGTTGGTAGTGTTTTATTTTATCCGTTTATTTTCAATTACAAGCCTTTCGGCACATCGTATTACTTTCTTTGCTAAACCGGTACTTTGGGTTTGGTAGCCATTTAATATGGCTGATACTGTAGAATTAGCACAATTGCATCGGCGTGCTATTTTTAACTGCCCGCCACGTGGTAAGCGGGCAATTATTTCGGTTAGGCGTTGGCGTGGCATTAAATTGAAAATCTAAATTTAATTTTTTTCGGTGGCTCTCCATCTGCCCTAACCATTTTATAACCTTGAATATACATTGAACTTCTACGTTTTATTTGAGCTTCAATAATGATGTTTAAACCCTCCGTAAAATCAGTATTATTAAACTCTTCTTTAAGAGTAGATAATTCTATAATTTTTGCAGGATTTAACTGACCAGTCTTTGAGTTTGGACGAAGAAAAATATTAACCATTTTTCTATATTTCCTTACCCTTTCGCTATTGTCATCTAAACTAAGAAGATAGTCTTTTATCTTTTTGACACCCTCACTTTCACTGCCATCGAAACCAATAGAAATATTGTAACCAATGGTAATACTAGCACTACCATCGCTTAATGTATATGTGTGACTTTCCTGTTCTTCTACCTTAGTTGAAAAAGCCTCTTTTTTGATTTCTAAAATGCTGCTATGTTCATCAAACAGTCTTTTAATAATAACTTCTGTAGCTTCTCTATGTGATAACAAACTGGATATATTATCCAATACAAACTCCTCAGCCATTTTTTTATAGGCTTGTTTATTTGCTTTTTTCTGTTCTGCTTCTTTAGCCTGCTTTTCCGCTAATTCTTGCATTAATTGAGCTTTTTGCTCCGGTGTTAAATCTTCTATTCTCATCATCGTTTATTTTTAAATTACCATGCTTATTTTTAAGTTCTCTATTTTAGTTATTTCATACCCAACTTTTTCTCTTTTAGAAATTTCGTCAAGTGCTTTTTTCGTTAGTTCTTGTTGTATTTACAACTAAAAGATTTTGAAATAAATTTTTATAGTGTAGCTTATAAAATTTCACTCTAATTCGGTAGTACTGTTCTTCTTTTTTTTGCCATCGTTTTAATTTTTATTCGTTAAAAAATAATGCTACAAATTCTTTGTTTAGACCAGATAACAATTCAATATTTAAGTGTTTGTTCACTATTTAATAGTTTCTTGGTTCGTGGGTGTTCTATTACCCACGCTTTACGAATTACCGTTCTTGTGTTGTTGTGATAACAAGACTCTTCGTATGTATAAGTGTTCTCAAAAACGTTGTAGCCATAACCTTTGAAATAGTTTATAATTTCTTGGTCGCTGGCACTAACTTCTACTCCTGTTATTCTCATATTGCTAAGTATTTAATTTTCGGGGGGGGGTAGGAATTACCCACTGAACGACGTAGTTAAATTCATCAATTAGCTTTCTTACAAAACTATTAGGTTCACTATTTATAGGTAGCTTACAAGTTTTTTCGGCTGTTATTATTTCGGCTCCTTTTTTCCGAGCTTTATAATGCAATCTGTAACGCCTGCGATTTTGCTTATCTGTATATTTGACTATTCGTTTCATTGTGCCTCCTTGTAGTAAAGTTTTATATATTTTCCATTATTATCTGCCCCCTCTCGTATTCTACTTCGGTCCCCATGGATATAAACATGAAAGTTTTTATCCAGTTTTAGAACCTCTTTGTGTTTATTAGTTTGGGAGCAGTTTAAGATGCTTTCGTTTGGGTACATGGTAAACCACCATTTCTCATCTTTGTCTTTTTTCAGAGTCCATTCGATACCATTGGCATCGCAGGCTTCTATGGATTCTTTCATCTCTGATTGTAACATATTAGTTACTTCTATTTTTGTCTTTTCCATTTTAACAATCTCCTTTCGTTTCCTTTACTTTTACTTCAATTCCTGCAAGTGCAAGTATTCTTGCATCTAATTGCAGGATTGCCTCTTCTTGGCTTAAATTCTTCGCTACCTTTTGATAGTTTAAAAACATATTATAGATAGCCTGTAATTTGTATCGAGGTATCTTATTAAAATCGTCAATACCTTTACCGCTTGCACGTACTGCAATGGCTTTTACGTAGCCAATATTTACTTTTTTCTTTACCACTTTAAAGAATCCGAATATTGAAGCTATTACTCGCTTTCTTAGTTTATCCATTTCGCTGTTATTGGTAGCTTGCTTTGGGTTCTTTAGGTAGTTGATTAGCTCGTTATATTCTTTGTCGGTTAATTCCTTAACCGATGTGGTTCTGCTACCGCTTGCTTGGTAAACCATTTCTTTTTTTAAGTCTTCGGCATTTTCATAATTCATTAATGCCGGGTGTTGATTTATTAATGTATATAGTTGCTTGTAGTTTCTCATTTTTGGTATGCTTTTAATTTGGTTAATAAATCACTTTTAGTAATACCTTTGGGTAGGTTCTCGACCTCATTTAACAACTTTAAAGCGGTTACTATTCTGCTGGCAATTACCTCAGCCTTTAAAGTTTTTAAAGTGTCTTTCTCGTTTTTAATCACACTGTTATAACAAACACAAAGTTTTGTTGTAAACCCATTATCAGAACTAACAACTTCAATATATTGTGCCTTAGGATTTTTCTTTTCGGTTTTTATATTGGTTAGTTTCATGGCTATTTATTATTGAGTTTAATATATTTCTTGGCTATTTTGTACATTTCATCTAAAGCGGTTTTTACTTCCTCAACATTTCTATCAATACCATCATCATCTTTTAAAATAATTGAACGGTTTTCAAACACTCTACCCAATAGCCATATTTCTTTTTTTTCGATAAATTCTTCTTTTTTCTCATCATATATTCTCAAAGATATATTGGTTTCTGCACTTACAGCTCTCTGTTGTTTATACTTGTCTGCTAATTTTTCTATTCTATTCATTTTGTACTGCTTTTAAATTTACCATCCTAATGTAACAAGTTATCGATTTCTTGTTTTTGGTGCTCTGTTAGTTTTTTTCTCATTTTCAATCTCTTTTAATTTTCGTTTTGCCGGTGTAGCCAAATAGTTATTGTAGGTAGAATAACTTACTCTGTAAATTGGGTTTATGATATTCTTGTATATCCATATTAATGAAGAGCCTTTTTTTTGGTGCATTTTTACAAGCTCCTGTACCTCAACTATCCTTTCTAAGTAGTTTTTACTATTATATGCCATATATTTATTCTATTTTACCATGAAACAACTGTGCTTTCTCTTCGTCTATTGCAATTACGCCTCCGGGAACACGTCCGCCAACTGTCATCATTAAACCCTGTACTCTTATAATTACTTTTGCCAGCTTCGAGGCCATCATAGCTGTGGCGGTGTAGGGCTTATTTCTCTCTTCGTGTGCCACCATTATAAATGTTACATTAGGAAACTCCTGTATTAACGATTTTACGCCTTTTGCCCTCAACTCTTCATTGTAAATGGTTAAGTTATCTAACACCACTATTTTAGGAGCTCTTCGGCGTTTTAATTTCTCTTTTATATCTTCAATAGGTTCGTACTCTAAAAACTGAACCTTACTATTGTTTGAATCTAATTTTGCCCTTTTTATAGATTGCTGAAACTCTAAATCTATACCCTGTTCCGCACTTACATAAAGCACCTTTTCAAATTGGCTTAAATAATCGGCTAATAGTACCCCCCCCCATGTTTTACCATGTTTTTCAGCTCCATAAATCAGCCAAATACCGCCAATTGTTGGAGTGCCGAATATTTCTTTATGTATTCCGTCAAAGGGCATGGTTTTGAATTTCTTTTTGTATAGGTTATTTAAGGTTAATGCTTTAGACATTTCCGTTTTCTAATTGAATTAATGTTTCTAAGTATCTCAATGTTTTACCCTTTCTTAAACACTGCATTATCATTTTGTTTATTTGGCTTTTGTCCTGTAAATTAACATGAGCCACATCGCCAATTAATTGACGGTAAAAAGCTGTTTTATCAGATGAGCCAAGTGGCACATAGCTTATAAACTCCTCTGAAAAACGGCTAAACCAAGCCTTATAGCCAACTTTTTTATGACGCAACCCTCTCTCAATTTTACTTTGTAAGCTGTCATCTCCAATCGCTATCCAGCCACAGTTATATTGGGCTGCATTCCATATTTCAATTATCTCAGGAATTACAGACATATCTAAATAACCAGCATCATCTAAAGCTATAAAAGGGTCTTCCATTTGATTTAAATAGTATTTTAAATCCTCTTTCACGTCAGCATATTTGCCATTTGCGTCAAGCCCAACAGTTTTGGCTAATTCACGAACAAATCGCATCTTTGTTTTGGCTTGTGAGCAGTCGAAATAAAATCCATTTTTTAATCCTTTTACAATATGGCGGGTGCAGAAAGTTTTACCTATTCCGCAATCATCAATTAAAATAGTAGCTTTATGATAGCGTTGACAAAATTTAATATTTCGCTCAATATCAATATACACTGAAGTGCGTGCCACTTTCCAACGTTTTTCATTTTGGCGGACATCTAAACGTCTGCCCTGCGAAATCCAAAAACCATCAGATGCCACTTTTTCTGTTTCTCCTTTTTTTATTCTTGAATAAATGGACGCACTTATACCCATACTTTTAGCATAAGCCGAATCGCTGCCTCCAAAATTACTACGAGCTTGAAGAATGGCTTCTCTTACTTTTAGTCTAAATTCTTGTGTTATCATTGGTTGAGTTTTTTTGTTGAAATTCTTTTTTTAATACTTCCCTGCCATAAAAAGCTTTAAATGGAATACCTTTTTCATACATCTCCTGAT
>PDWI01004509.1_pt1 | contig 24526 bp, 19 predicted proteins | sample 1430891 | NCBI WGS metagenome assembly PDWI01 (sample SAMN01162508, study PRJNA174530) | Oral metagenome, whole genome shotgun sequencing project. | biome: Marine environment; feature: Marine mammal; material: Swab sample of the gingival sulcus; isolation source: swab sample of gingival sulcus...
AAAATAGATAAAAGAGGTAAGTGGTCATTTGAAACTGAACAAAAGGATGCCAACATAACCAAGATTGGGGATCGTAAATACATGTTGGTTAACAGCCCAGCTGAGTTTGGTGGTCAATTGCAACAAACTTACATTTTTAATTTTCCGAAGGAAGCATCAGAAATAAAATTAGATGAGGATTCTTTTGGAAAAACTGTTTTTGAATTCAAAATGAAGAAACCTGGTTCTAGTATGAACTTAATAAGATGGGTAGGGATATTTTTAATTGTAATTGGTGCGGCTTGGGCCAGCAAAAAATTAATGATAAAAAAAACACCAAACGGTGTGGAATGACGTAACGTTCAGACTATTACCTCTTTCTTCTTGTTGATTTTAACAGGAGTTTTGAAACATGTTTTTTTATCTGTGAATCTCACGACCTCAAAATACATCCAGTCTCTTGGAATCAATAAGACCGAAGCAATTACGCTTTTGGAGTGAAGTCAGATTTAAATCAGATTGGAATGAAAAAAGGACTTAAAGCGAAATGCTCTAAGTCCTTTATATTATTGGTGGAGCTAGACGGGATCGAACCGACGACCTCTTGACTGCCAGTCAAGCGCTCTCCCAGCTGAGCTATAGCCCCTTTCTATCATTCTGAAGCGAGCCCAAGTATATAACAGGGTTTATGCTGCATGTCAATATAAATCCAGAACCATGTGCCAACGTATCCTGTGAAAGCTGGAAAGTTATGCAATATTAAGTAATTATATTGTTATATGTAAAGAGGCTGAAAAAAATTTAACCGGGATAAAGCCTGCAAATGAGCTACATCACCATTTTCCCGGAAGAATAAGAATTATTAAAAAAACAAATCTAATAAAATACATATCGTATGACAGTCAAGTGTGTTGCGTAACACTGAAATAAAAATATGAGTTGAGATTTTTCAAGAAGGTATCTTGTGATTCCTGTTAACATGAATTACCTCTATAACAGGCTCTGCCAGGAATGAAAAAAATCCTGTCCTTTTTATGCTGTTGCTCAGGACATGATGTTTTATTATCTATCCTCCTGTGCTTTATTAAAATAACTGACTCTGGATATGTATTGTACTTGATAATGAGAGGGAGCTCTGGTATGCTTTGCCACTTGACTTGGAAGGCTTAGCGTTTGTTTTCTGGAGGATGTTGCAATGTTGTATTCCAGAAACCTTGAATAGGTAAACTATCCACTTTTTTCCAAAAGGAAAGAGTTCATGTATTCACCGTTTAATTTTTTATTTGGTTGGCTGTCAAATGATCTGGCTATTGATCTCGGCACTGCCAATACCGTACTCTATGTAAAGGGAAAGGGCATTGTTTTGCGAGAGCCTTCGGTCGTTGCTGTTCGTCAGGATGTGCGAGGCAGTAAGGTGCTTGCTGTAGGGCAGGAAGCAAAGCAAATGTTGGGAAAAACACCTGGCAATATCTCAGCCATTCGGCCTATTAAGGATGGTGTTATCGCTGATTTTGAAGTCACTGAGGCAATGTTACGCTATTTTATCAATAAAGTGCATAACAGAAGAACCCTGGTGCATCCTCGCATTATGATTTCTGTTCCTTCTGGAATCACCCAGGTTGAAAAGCGGGCAGTTCGTGAATCAGCTGAATCGGCCGGTGCCCGTGAAGTGTATCTTATCGAAGAACCCATGGCGGCGGCAATTGGTGCCAATCTTCCCATTACTGAACCGACAGCGAATATGATAGTTGATATCGGTGGAGGTACCACAGAAGTTGCTGTAATTTCTCTTGCCGGTATTGTGTATGCGAAGTCGGTTAGAGTGGCCGGAGATAAAATGGATGAGGCTATTCTTCAATATATCAAGAGAAAGCATAATCTGGCCATTGGTGAGCGGACTGCTGAGGTTATAAAGACAACGATTGGAAATGTCATTCCTGAAGAACCCTACGAGAGCATGGATATCAAGGGACGTGATCTTGTTTCCGGTGTTCCAAAGACGCTTACCATCACTGCTGATGAGATTAAATCTGCTATCAGTGAACAGGTGGATGTGATTGTCGATGCAGTGAAAGTCGCTCTTGAGGTTACTCCTCCTGAACTTGCAGCCGACATCGTCGATCAGGGGATTGTCCTGACTGGCGGCGGCGGGTTATTGAAAAACCTGGATAGCAGGTTGAAAGAGGAAACAGGGATGCCGATTATTGTAACAGAAGATCCCCTTTCCTCGGTTGTCCTCGGCTCTGGTAAGGCATTGGATAATCTCGATATCCTGAAGGAAGTTACCATCAGCTAACAGCATAGCGATTGTATAATCGGAACAGGTAACCCGGCAGCGGTTTTTTAATAATGCTCCATGTGGAAACTGTACTGGTTCCACTGTCTCTTATGTTTCTCAAAGAGTAACCGTGCGAAAGAAAAACTTTCCCAAAAAGAAACGACAAAAAAAGACCACGATCAGCGGTACTTTGATGCTTGTTTTATTAATCTGTTGTTTTTTCCTTCTTTTTTCTTCCTTTGGCGGGAAATATGGGTTTTTTCATCAGGTTTCCCTGGAATCTCTTGGGCCTGTTCAGACCCTTGTACATAGTGTAACTACAAGTGTCAGATCGGTCTGGGACAATTATATTGAACTCTGGGGACTACGTGAAGAAAACAGGATACTTCAGGAAAAAATCAGCGAATATGAGAAGGAAAAAAGAGAGTACCAAAAGATTTTTGAAGAGAACCTTCTCTTGCGTGGAAAACTCCAGCTGCTCGAGGACGAGGATTTTCCTTCGGTGACGGCCACCGTTGTTGGTCGTGATCCATCTTTCTGGTTTAAGACCATCGTTGTTGATAAGGGCAAAAACGATGGTGTGTTAAAGGGAATGGTGGCACGAACAGAGAAGGGTGTTGTCGGGCAGGTTATTCAGGTTTCACCTCATTACGCCAAGATACTATTGGCTAATGCCCCTTCGAGTGCCATTGACGCCATGGTGGAAAAAAGCAGGGTGCGCGGAATTCTGAAAGGTTCGAGAAAGGATGACTATACCCTGACACTGAATTATGTGTTGAAAAATGCCAAGGTTAAGCCTGGTGATAAAATCGTGACAGCCGGTATTGGTGGAATTTTCCCGTCAGGTATTTTGCTTGGTACAGTAGCTTCGATTCATAGTAAAAATCGGGGCATGTTTCAGGAACTTGTGGTGACACCCTCTGTGGATTTTCAGCGTTTGGAGATCGTCTTTATCCAGCTCACCGAAAAATTATCATGGCAGGAGGAATTAAACAACGGGAGGCCGGATGAGTGATGCCGTTTTTTGTCTTTTTCCTCATTGGTGTTGTTCTTATTATATTTCAATCAACTCTGCTGCCTGCCTTTCCGGAATGGCTGGCCCGGCCTGATTTTCTCTTTGTACTGGTTGCTTTTGCTGCCTATACATTCAGCTGGGTAAACGGATTGGTTTTTGTTTTTATTTTAGGCTGGATGGTTGATTCAATTTCCAGTATCTATCTTGGAGTGTTTCCCCTGCAATATATTCTTGTTTTTTCCTTTTTGAAACTGGCCTGTGAGAAGAGCCCTTTAAAAGAGGTGACGTATCAGATTCCACTTGTTGCGGTGAGCTATTTTGTCGTTAAAATAGTATTTTATACGATGTTTGCTTTTCTTCTGCCATACACCCTGTCAGAAATGAGCTGGGTCAAAATTATCCAGGAAACTATCATTCTTGTTATTGTAACTGTTCCCATGTTTCTTCTTCTCAGTCGACTTTATGAGTATCTCAGCACGAAGAGAATTGGATATCGGGTTATGCGCAAGAAAAAGAAGAGCAGGAAGAGCCGTTAACTACAATGAAGAAGAAAAAAGCATTTCCCCGAACTGTTGAGGAAATCAACGGGCATGATGATCTTGCTCTTGATACCTTACGACCGCGATTGATGTGGGCTGTTGCCCTCATTCTTATTTTTGCAGGTATTATTTTCAGTCGATTGTGGTTTTTGCAGATTTCCAACAGTGATGAATTCATTTCAAAGGCCGATAATAACAGGATCCGAAAAATCCGTGTAACGCCTCCCCGTGGACATATCCTTGATCGAAACGGACTTGAGCTTGTCACCAATCGACCATCTTTTGACGTTGTTCTCATTCGTGAAAACATGAAAAACGACGCGGATCTTATGAAACGGCTGGCTGAGGTGCTTGATACTGATATATCCGAGCTGTGGAAGCAAATTCGTAAAGCAGAGAATACACCGCGCCACATACCTATACGGCTGAAGACTGATATTAACTGGGAACAACTTGCCTATCTGGAAAACCATAATCATGATTTTCCGGGGATCAGTATAGATGTGACACCCCGCAGGGTATATCATTACGGTGATTTGGCTGCACACGTAATCGGTTATCTGGGTGAGATCAGTCAACAGGAGTTAAACAAAGCACCTGATGGTATTTATAAGGGCGGTGATCTGATCGGTAAGCTGGGGCTTGAAAAGCTGCGTGAAACGGATCTCCGTGGTGAAAAGGGAACACGTCTTTCTGAGGTGAATGCCAGAGGCTTTGTGCAGGAGCAGTTGAAATATGAAGAGCCGTTGCCTGGACGCAAGGTTCAGCTTACGCTGGATACCAGACTGCAGCTTGTTGCAGAGGCAGCCATGAATAAGGATGGCAAGGCAGGAGCTGTAGTCACCCTCGATGTAAACAGCGGCCGTGTTCTGACCCTTGTTTCCACACCTCAGATCCATCTTGAGGATTTTATTGGCAGAATTTCTGTGGAAAACTGGAAAAAATATCTTGAGAATGAAAAAAAACCATTAGTCAACAAGGCGGTACAAGGTCAGTATCCTCCCGGATCGACCTATAAGATGATCACGGCTATTGCTGCCTTGCAGGAGAATGTTATAAACTACAACACTGTTCAGTATTGCCCCGGGTTCTATAAACTTGGCAGAAAGACATACCGTTGCTGGAAACACAGTGGTCATGGTGCTGTGAATCTGCGTAAGGCCATTGAGCAGTCATGTGATGTCTATTTTTACCATGCTGGTTATCAGCTGGGAGTGGATAAGCTGGCCAAGTATGCAAAAATGTTTGGTTTGGGAGAACGTACAGGTCTTGAAATAGAATACGAAGGAAGGGGGGTAATTCCCACCAGGAATTGGAAATTTGATAAGTATAAACAAAAGTGGCAGGATGGTGAAACTGTGATAGTTGCTATCGGTCAGGGATTTAATCTTGTGACCCCTCTTCAGATAGCAAATATGACTGCAATTATCGCAAATGGCGGTAAAGTCTATAAGCCGCAACTGGTGGAGAAGGTGATTGGTCCCGATGGAAAAGAAGTGTTTTCACTGAGGCCAGAACTTGTACGTGATATTTCTTATCTGAAAGATGACTTGAAACTCATTCAGCAGGGTATGTTCGATGTTGTACATGGTAAAAAGGGTACGGCACGGAAAGCCAGGATTAAGGGGCTCACCATTGCCGGAAAAACGGGAACAGCGCAAGTTGTGGGACGGGAAAAATATAAGGGAATGAAAGACGAGGACATTCCCTATTCGTTGCGGGATCATGCCTGGTTCACCTGTTATGCTCCCGCTGATAAACCGGAGATTGCAGTGACTGTTCTGGTGGAACATGGTCTTCATGGCAGCTCCGGTGCGTCACCTGTTGCCAAAGCTGTACTGAGAGCATATTTTGCCGGTAGACATGAAGAAGGAAGTGTTGCAGAAATGTAGAAAATTTCAGGGAAAAATGATACCGATCTTCCTGAAAAAATTACAAAGGGAAAAGACAGAAATATAGACTATGTTTCGTATTGATCGAAGACTTTTGCTCAATTTTGACTGGATCCTGCTGCTGCTGTTGCTGTTAGTTTGCGGTATGGCGCTTTTTAATCTCTACAGCGCCTCCTATCCTCCAAAAGGATATGGATTACCACCCTATGTGAAGCAGAGCTATTTCTATCTTGCGGGCTTCTGTATCATTGTATTTATGCTGCTGTTTGATTATAAAATTTTTCATTTTCTTAATTATTTCATATATATATTTATTATATTGCTGTTGGGGTTGTTGTTTGTTGTAGGCGTTGAAGCAGGAGGGGCACAGCGCTGGATAGATCTTGGTTTTTTCCGTCTCCAGCCGTCTGAACCAGCCAAACTGATGATTGTTATTACGCTTGCCAGCTATTATTCCAAAAAAGAAATATATGATGGCTATACGATTCGGCAACTGATTATGCCCGGGTTTCTCACCAGTATTCCATTTATTCTCATCCTTATACAGCCAGATCTGGGGACAGCTTTAATGCTGGCAATAATTTTTATTTCCATAACCGTTTTTGTTCGATTACGTCTTTTTACCTATCTTTTTCTCGGTTGTGGAGGTATTGCTGCGGTCATCTTTGCCTGGAACAACCTGCTGAAACCTTATCAGAAACAGCGTGTTCAGACTTTTCTTAATCCTGAACATGATCCCAACGGAGAAGGATACCAGATCCTCCAGTCTAAAATCGCAGTGGGCAGTGGAGGGGAGTTTGGAAAAGGTTATCTTAAAGGTACACAGGGGCATTTAAGTTTTCTGCCTGAGCGGCATACCGATTTTGCTTTTTCAGTCTGGTGTGAAGAATGGGGCTTTGCAGGATCTGCTTTCTTTTTAATTATCTATTTCATGATGTTGCTTTGGGGACTTCGTGTGGCTATGAATGCCAAGGACCGATTCGGTATGCTCCTTGCCTATGGTGTGGTTATGCTGATATTCTGGCAGGCGGTTATCAATATCCTGATGGTGCTGGGATTTCTTCCTGTTGTTGGTATCCCTCTGCCGCTTGTTTCTTATGGTGGATCATCGCTTTTTACCACCCTTATCGCCCTGGCAATTTTACTCAATGTCAGTATGCGTAGTTTTCCCAGAGACCATTGCCAGCAGAGCAGGTAATTTCGACATACTGGTATATCACAAAGAGTTTATAAAACGTCAGGTGCCGCAAAAGGTCTGGAGAACCCGTTCTTCTGGACGTGGCGGCTGCATGAAATCCTTGTATGTCTCCTGCAGTTCGTAGGGTTGAGACAAAACCGAGTGTAACAGGTGGGTTTTTTCAAAATCACCGTATTGTTCTGCATCCTGAATTGCTTTTTCAATTTGATGATTACGAGGGATAAAGGCGGGATTAAGCGAATCCATGCGGGTTTTTATTTCTGTCAGAGGAGTATCTTCCTGTTTGATCCGTATCCGCCATTTGGAGAGCCAGGCTGTAATTCTACCGGCGGAGGAGAAGAGGTTTGTAAACTGCAATGCCTCTGTTGCAAGAGCGTCTGAGAGATATCTGAAAGTGAGGGTGTAATCAGCCTCTTCTTCCAGCATAATTCCGAGCAGTTCCTTGAGCAAGTGGCCGTCTTCATCAGTCGCTTTAGATAAACCGATTTTCCTGAACATGCCATTTTGCCATTCTGTCAGGAAGTGTTCCTGAAAGGTGGTAATCTCCGCATTTACAATCTCTTCTGCTTTTTGGGGGTCATTATCGAGAAAGGGCAGGAGACAATGACCTAGCCTTTCCAGGTTCCAGGTAATGATCGGGCCCTGGTTGATAAAGCGATAGCGGCCCTGAACGTCGATAGCACTGAAAACTGTATTGGGATCGTAAGAGTCCATAAAGGCGCAGGGGCCATAGTCGATAGTCTCACCGCAGATGGAGGTATTATCTGTATTCATAACACCATGGATAAAGCCGATGAGCATCCATTTTGCTACCAGTTTTGCCTGATTTTCACAGATCATTTTGAATAGAGTACGGCAGGGCGCATCTGTCTGCCCGGCCTCTGGATAATGTCTTGTCGTCACATAGTCAATGAGTTGCCTGACAGCTTCCAGGTCGTTTCTGCTGCTGAAATATTCAAAGGTTCCGATGCGAATAAAGCCTGAAGACACTCTGGTAAGGATTCCGCCGGGTATTGTTCCCTGTTGACGAAATACATTTTCGCCTGTTGTAACCATAGCCAGTGCCCGAGTAGTGGGAACTCCCAGGTGATGCATGGCCTCACTGACCAGATACTCCCTGATCACCGGGCCAAGGGCTGAGCGACCGTCTCCACCTCTGGAAAACCTTGTTCTGCCGGATCCTTTCAATTGGATATCCCATCTCTTGCCCCTCTTATCTGTCACTTCTCCAATGAGATGAGCTCTTCCATCACCCAGCTGACTGACAAAGGTACCAAACTGGTGACCGGCGTAGGCCAGGGCGATCGAAGGGGTGTTTTCAAAAGAGGTATTGCCGGAAAAGCAGGCTGCAAGCGTGTTTTCTGGAATTTTTCCCAGATCAAGGGAAAGATCCTGAGCAAGGTCGGCATTGAGTTTTTGCAGTTTGGGTGCCTTAACTGGTGTAGGGGATATTTTCTCGTAGAATTTTTCCGGGAGCTGGATATAGCTGTTTGTAAGGCCCGGGATTGATATAATATGTGATCGAGTGTTGTACATGCGTGTGCCTTTAAAGTAGAAGAAAATATCAGGGATATGTGTATTGATAAAAAAATCTATAGGTTAAGAATAGGAACTATTCCTCTGTTTGCAAGCTGTCGAATGTATAGTGGAAAAACAGGAGTGACCTGTTTACGGAAAATAAAGATCATTCCACGAAATCAGGACAGGTGTTCGAATACCAGCTCTTTTAAGGCTGTAAGGAAAAGTGGAGAGGTATTAAGAGATTTACACGAGCGAAAGGTGATTCCTTTTTTCTCTGCTCTGCTGCGATAAAGCATATCAATTTCGTAGAGAGTTTCCACGTGATCAGATACAAAACTGATGGGTACCATCAGTATGTTTTGATATCCTTTTTCAGCCAGCTCATCAATCATCTCACCCGTTGACGGCGAAAGCCACTTCACAGGACCGCTTCTGCTTTGAAAGCAGAGGTAGCCTGTATGATGTGTAATCGCCTCGATCTCTGTGATACTCTTTTTAAGATGATCAAGATATGGGTCACCCTGTTCGATAAATGAGACCGGAAGAGAATGAGCGCTGTAAACAACAGCAAGATTTTTTTCAGCAGCATCAGCAAAGGCCTGTATTCCTTCGAGGATATGTTCGGCAAAACAGCGAACGTAGGATTTCTGGGTGGGCCAGCCATGGATTTCTACCAGCGGCAGACATGGAGCGTAGGTTTTTACGGCTTTTTGCAGATCTTCAAGTGATGAACCGGAGGTCGCCCTGCTGTACTGTGGATAAAGTGGTAGAGCAATGATGCGGTCCACATTCTTTTCAACGAGTGAGTTGACGGCATCAGCGGCGGTCGGGGCACAGTATCTCATAGCGGTGGTGACATGGAAATGAGTTTTTTCCCCTGCTTCTTCTCTCAGCAGTTTTTCAAGCCCGGTTGCCTGGTCATTTGTGATTGAAAGAAGAGGGGTACTTCCTCCGATGAGATTGTAGGTTTCTCTTGAATGCGGTGCCCGTCTTTTTGCAATAAGACGGGCAATTGGTTTTTGTAAAAACCGTGGTCCCAGCCGTATTATAGAACGATCGGAGAAAAGCTTATAGAGAAAAGGCTCAACAGCTTCCAGCGATTCAGGCCCGCCCATATTGAGAAGGATAACACCTGTGGATTTTTGCATGACGAAAATGATCTCTCTTAGTTTAGACAAATAATGTTACACCATCAGGGTATGTGATGTAAAGTCTTCTTTAAGGTAGTAACATTTTATTGTATTTTAATGTGAAAACCGGACCATCTCACTTGATATTGAAGTGGCTGATAATATAGTACTAGTATAAAGGGAAAAACGTATCCCCTGACACCTTTTTCCCTGCCATAGTACGAGGTTGTTATTGATCGTTGTTAGGTACGAAAGACAAGTGGTACAAAGAGGTGGTGCCAGTATGTTTATTCTGTCACCGGAACATTCATTGGAGGTAGTTTATGGAAATAAAAATCGAAGCCCGGAATGTTGAGTTGCGAAAAGGATGGCAAACTAAGATAGAAGAGGAAAAAGAAAAACTCATTCGACATTATGCGGGTTTTGTTTTGCACTTACGAGTTACCATTGAAGCCACATCAGCTCATAAGGAAGGAGGTTTTGAGGTTAAACTTGTTGCGTCTGTACCGAATGATACACTGGTTGTAAACAGAAAAGGCGGGTCTGTGCGACCTCTGTTGGTCGAGGCTTTTGATGTCCTTGCCCTGCTGTTGAAAGAAAAGTTAAGAAAGAAAAGAAAGGTGAATAAAACAGTTGAAGCAGGGGGCGCGGATGATAACTATGGATTTATCAGAAAAATCTCGCCTCAGGAGTCATATGGTTTTATCACAAGCAGCGATGAGCGGGATATCTATTTTCACGAAAATGCACTGAAAAATGTTACGATAGATGAGCTTAATGAAGGTGATAATGTCTACTATGGTGAATCACAGGGGGATAAAGGGCCACAGGCTTCATGGGTGAGGATTGCAAGATAGACAAAAAGAAATATGGATGGGGTTTTCCCCACTTTGCTGAAGAAGAAGGCTGTCTGGTTTCAGGCAGCCTTTTTGATTATTCTGGGGGCTTGTCTGACCCGTATGCCATTTCTGATGAACTTTTTTAAAAAGCAATAGGTTGATATACGAATTGACAGGATGTCAGTATCTGAAGAATATGAACCGGAAAAATGGAGTGATATACCCCGCCGGTCAAAAAAAATACAAAATTGGAGTATGTTTCTGTGGAAAAAGAAACGATTTATCTCATTGACGGGAGTGCCTATATTTATAGGGCATATCATGCAATTGCCTCGTTGACAAACAGTAACGGCTTGCCCACCAACGCTGTTTTTGGTTTTGTGAACATGCTGCGGAAATTGTTAAAGGATAAAGATCCTGCCTATATGTGTGTTGCCTTTGACAGCAGAGGTCCTGTGTTCAGGCACCGGATGTATGACCAGTATAAGGCTAACAGACCATCTATGCCTGATGATCTGGCCCTTCAGATTCCCTACATAAAAAAAATTGTTGCAGGATATAATCTGAAAATCGTTGAAGAAAACGATTATGAAGCGGATGATCTCATTGCTTCTCTGGGCATGCTGGCTCAAAAGGCAGGGCATGATGTGGTGGTTGTTTCAGGCGATAAAGATTTGCTGCAACTCGTGGATCTTGGCATGCGTATCTGGGATCCTATGAAGAATAAAGAACTTGGCAAAAAAGAAGTTGAAGAGAAATATAATGTGCCCGTTTCTGCATTACTGGATTATTTTGCTCTTATTGGTGACGCTTCAGACAATGTACCGGGAGTGCCTGGTGTGGGGCCAAAGACCGCAGCGAAACTCATTGGTGAATATGACTCACTTGATGGCATCTACGAACATGTTGATACCATGAAGCAATCGAAGATGAAGGAAAAGATTGTTACTAATCGGGAGCTTGCCTATTTATCCCGTGATCTCATTCGTCTGAAAATGGATATTGAGATCAGTGATACCCTGGAAGAATATCGTGTTGTTGACAGGAATGATGAAGTTTTGGCGGCACTGTACCAGGAATTGGGCTTTAGCTCTCTTTTTCAGGAAAGTGCGACACAACAATCCATACCCACAGACAGTTTTACCCTGGTAAGGGAAAAAACTGAGCTATCCGTAATTTCGGAAAAAATTCGTAGTGCCTCAAAGGTGGTTTTCGACTGTGAAACAACGTCTTTAAATGTAAGAAAAGCAGAACTGGTGGGCATTTCCCTGTGTGTGGATGATTCCGAGTCGTGGTATATCCCTGTTTTTCATAAAAATGAAGAACAGGATGTTGTGGAAAATCAGATACCGCTGGCTGCGGTACAAGATTTCCTTGTTCCCATTATGAACTCCTCTGAAATTCTCAAGATTGCCCATAATCTGAAATATGATTATTCCGTATTGCAGAACACTTTGGAATGTGAGATACAGGGGCCGTTTTTCGATACCATGGTAGCTGCATACCTGGTGGATCCTTCCAGACGTTCATATAAACTTGACGTGTTGAGCCTCGAGATGGGTTTTAAAATGACCTCTTTTACAGAGGTGGTCGCTGGAGATAAACGTGAAGACAGCTTCGCTTATGTCCCACTGGAAAAGGCGAAAAATTATAGCTGCGAAGATGTTTTTGCCTGTTTTCAGTTGTATGAGAAGTACAGGGCCGAGATGCAGGAGCTCGATGTGGAAGAGCTTTTTGAAACCATTGAGATGCCCATTGTTCCTATCCTCGCGGATATGGAAAATCGTGGCATCTGTGTCGATGATAGTGTGCTCGCTGAGCTTTCCCATGATTTCAACGCTAAGATAGGTGAACTGGAGAAAACCATTTATGAACTTGCGGGTGAAGAGTTTAATATAAACTCTCCAAAACAGTTAGGTGCAATCCTCTTTGAAAAGCTGGAACTGCCTTATGGCAGAAAAACAAAAACGGGATATTCAACCGATGTTAAAGTGCTTGAAAAGCTGGCGGTGAAACATCCGCTTCCCGCAAAAATACTGGAATACCGAACACTTGCCAAATTGCAGTCTACGTATGTTGAAAAACTGGGAGCTCTGAGGGATGCGGAGACGGGAAAGGTTTATACCTCATTTAACCAGACGGTCACGGCCACAGGCCGGCTTTCAAGCTCCAATCCTAATCTGCAGAATATTCCTGTTCGCAGTGAGGATGGCAACAGGATTCGCCGGGCGTTTATTCCTCAACCCGGTATGGTTTTTCTGGCCGCGGATTATTCGCAGATAGATTTACGGGTTCTTGCCCATTATTCTGAAGATGAGGCATTAACCAGAGCCTTTTGCCAGGGACTGGATGTTCATGAAAGTACAGCCAGAGAAATTTTTTCAAACCCTCTGTTTGTGTCCCCGGATATGCGCAGGGTGGCAAAATCAATTAACTTTGGCATTGTCTACGGAATGAGCAGCTTTGGGCTTGCAGGTCAGCTGGGGATTTCCAGAAAGGATGCGCAAACATTTATCGACAGATACTTTAGACTGTATACCGGTGTGAAGAAATTTATGGTGGATATCGTTGAACAGGCCAGGGTTGACGAATTTGTTACCACCCTATGCAAGAGAAGAAGAAATTTGCCTGAGATAAATGCCAAAAACAAAAACCAGCGTGAATTCGCTGAACGCATTGCCTTAAATACGCCTATCCAGGGTACCGCTGCCGACATTATTAAACTTGCGATGATCAGGGTTGAGAGGGTGCTCAAGGAGAAATCTTTGCAGGCCAGGCTGCTTTTACAGATCCATGATGAACTTGTCTTTGAACTTCCTGAATCGGAGCTGGAAGAGACGCGGGTATTGGTACAGGAAGCAATGGAAAATGCCTTGCATCTTAAAGTGCCATTAGTGGTTAATTTTGAGACAGGATCTCATCTGGCTCTAAAATAAAAGGAGAAATGTTGGTAATCATGGAGAGTGAGCGCGGAAAGGATATGAATACTGAGCATAGTTTGATTGATGAAATATGTTTGTTTATTGAATATGCAGTCACTGCTGAAGAGCAGGAAAAGGCAAAACAGACAGTTAAAAAGTATCAGAACAATTCTTTGATTCTGGCGGTGCTACATGATTTTTACAGGATACTGCCTGATTTATGTGATCAGGCAGTCGTCGCTGTGGATGAGGTGGTAGCAAGGCTCGGTTGCTATCTCCTGGAGGTAAGAACAAGCACATATGCCTATCTCTACTTTTACGATGGTGAAAATGCAGTGTATGTTGGAGAAAAACGAGATGGTGTTGCTGACAGCAAAATTCTCTCTTTTTTTGGATATGCCAATAACGAGCAGTTAAAGAAAAACCTGGATGAAAGAATAGAAAGGGGAACAAAGAGTATATCCGGGCATGTTTTTTGCCCTGCCTGTTCGGTAAAAGAAGGTGAGATTCATGAGCTGGGCTGTCCTGTTGAGATCTGCCCCTGGTGTGACAGCCAGTTTACCTACTGTAACTGCAGGTTCGAAAAACTGGGCCTTGATGAAATTGAAAGTGATGAGGATTTGGATAGACTGGAGATTATCCTCAATGAAAAGGGAAGGATACCCTTTTCAGCTGACCAGGCTCCTTCCTATCCGGTTGCCGGTGAAGAGTAAATAAAAAAACCAGGGCATTGCCCCTGATACCTATTCAAGGCAATGTCCTGGTTTAAGTGTTTTACAATCAGTAATGTATTAATTTCCGGATACAGACTTGAGATACTGGTAAATTTCAGAGTCAGATGAAATGACCAGAGAAGTATTCTTGCCAATTATTTTCTTGTAGCTTTCAAGTGACTGCTGGAAAGAGTAGAACTCTGGATCCTCGGCAAATGCCACACCGTAAATCTGGGTTGCCTTGGCATCTGCTTCACCTTTGATACCAAGGGCTTCCTTGTTGGCTGTAGAGTGAATTTCTTTCAGTTCTCTTTCAACTTTACCAAGAATTTCAGCCTTTTTACCTTCACCAAAGGATCGTTTTTCAGCGGCGATTCTCTTTCTTTCTGAGATCATTCTGTCGTATACCTTCAGGCGAACAGATTCGATATAGTTTACCCGTTTAAACATTACATCAATAAGTTCAATACCATATTGCGGCGTAACCTTTGATGCGATTTCAAGAATATGGCTCTGGATCTGATCTCGACCCATATCAGGTTTACGGCCAATATCCTGGGTTGTTGGTGACATGGTGTCCTCTGACCAGTCAGAGCTGCGAATAATTTCCATCAAATTGTTTTTATTCACCATATCCCGAACGGTACCGTCAATGATATCGTCAAGCAATGATTGGGCTTGTGGTTCTGTACGCACGGCTTTGAGGAATTGCAGAGGATCTGAAATTTTCCAGCGTGCTGTAACATCTAAAAAGACATAGGTTTTATCGTTGGTGGGGATCTGGTTAGGATCACCGTCCCAGATCTGTACCTTTTTCTCGAAATAGGTCACCTGGTGGAAAAAGGGTTTTTTGAAATGCAGACCGGCTTCGGTTTTTGAAGCTACAGGGGCTCCAAACTGGGTGATAACAGCCTGCTGGCCTTCTTCCAGGATGAAGAAACCGTCATAGACCACCACTGCGATGGCTATAACAATGGCGATGAGTAAGAATTGTGCGAACTTTTTCATTATTATGTCCTCTCTGTGAGTCTCTCGGGTTATTTGGTGATTATCGGCAGTTTCTCTTTTGAAAGATTCAAGAGAGGCAGCGGGCTTTGTTGATTGTTGTCTAATACATATACTGACTCAACATGGGGCATGACCTCCCGCATTGTTTCGATATACATACGTTTTCTGGTAACCTCCGGAGCCAGTTTGTACTCTTTGAGAATGTCCAGGAACCGTTTGCTTTCACCTTCTGCATTGTTGACGCGCTGGGCGGCATAACCGTAAGCTTCTTCGATTATTTTCTTTGCGCTGCCGCGAGCCTTTGGTATAACCCTGTTGTATGTCTCCTCTGCTTCGTTGACAAGCCGTTTCATATCCTGGTCCGCTTCGTTTACCTCATTGAAAGCAGGTTTAACCTTATCTGGTGGGTTGATGTCCTGAAACTGGACGGTACCAATACCAATACCTGCCTTGAGATTGTTCAACTCTGCCTGCAGCTCACTTTTAACAGAAGCTGCCAGGAGATCACGGTTTGACAGAACATAATCAAAATCCATATTTCCCACGATTCTTCTGGTAACGCTTTCTGAAAGATCACGTACTGCCTGTCTGACATCAAGGACTTTAAAAAGATAATCTCTTGGATTATTGACGCGGTATTGGACAATCCAGGCCACGTTAATAACATTTTTATCAGCTGTGAGCATCAGTGATTCCTTCGCATAATCACGCTTTGCGAATGAGGTGCGCTGGTTGGGGGAGAGCAGTCTGAAACCAAACTCTTCTTTCCTGATACTTTCCACATCCACCTTGTAGAGATGATCAATGTAGGGAAGCTTCAGGTGAAGACCCGGTTCTGTTGTTTTATTATATTTACCAAGACGTAAGATAACCCCAACCTCACCTGGTGTTATCTTGTAAATAGAAGAGAGTACACCCTGAATAATCAGAAGAATAACGACAATGGCGAGTATTTTACCAATTCCGGGTAGAGGGCTGAAGCTCTTTTTCGGGCGAGGTTCCTCTTCATTGTTTCCACTTGCCGGTTTTTTGGGGTTTGTGAAATAATCCTGCATTTTCTGAATAATCTGGGCCACCATTTCTTCCGGGGTCTGTGGTTTCTTTTTTTTACCCCAGGGAGGTTGCTGGTCATGATCGGACATTGGTTGCGTCTCCTCAATTGATTTCACACCGGTAGTTGAGACTTCAGCCGGTGTTATTGTTGGTGATTGGAACCCGGGAAGCTTGAATACAGGCAGTATTGCTCATCTGGAAAAGCCAACTTCCGGGCTTTCATAAATAATTCGTATTGTAAGTATTTTGTTGGAGTTTGCAAATAGAATTTCTCTGGACATACTGTTATCTTGCTTTCCATTGTTCAGGTAATATGTAAGAATTTCCCTCTCCTTCCCACTCCAGGTAAAATACCTGAAGCATTGTTTCCGGAAGTTGACGTTTTGTCTCAAGTGTGGGACATTGTGTTGCATGCCTTTTCATTTGGGAGCTGTCATGGAAAACAAAAGAGTTAAAATTGGTATTTTTGCTTCAAGCCCGTCACTTATAAAAAGCATCGCTTCATTTGTAACTATTGCGACAGATGAGGTCATCATGGATACTGCCGGGCTCGACGATGCACTTCCCGTTGCCAAAGAGATGGTCTACGACGGTGTGGAAGTTATCATAAGCAGGCGTGGCACTGCCTACTTGCTGCGCGAAAACCTGCGTATACCGGTTATATCCTTTCCCCACCGTTCCTTTGATATTATTTCTGGTCTGAAAGAGGCGGCAAATCTTGGCACCAAAGTGCTCCTTCCAGTTTTCCGGCAGGAACTCGGCAGCGTTGTGATCCTTGAAGATTTGCTCTCCATCGAACTTGTGCAGAAAATCTATGAAGACAAGGCTAGTCTTGAGCAGATCGTTATCGAAAGCAAGGATGAAGGCTGTGAAGTAGTCCTTGGTGGAGATGTAACACAGAAAATTGCAGAAAGCACAGGTCTTGGCTTTGTTGAGATTCGAACCTCTGATGAGGATATTGCCACAACGGTTGAGGATGCAAGATCCATTGTGCTGGCAACGCGTGACGAAAAGAGAATCACCCAGTACTACCGCACTATCCTGGACGCGGCATCTGATGCTATCATTTCCCTGGATGAACATGGAGATATTACTGCAATGAACAAGCGGGCGGCTGCAATTCTCAAGGTCAGCGAGGAAGAGGCTGTGGAAAACAGTATTAAACGGTTTATACCGAAGTTTCCGCTGGAACAGGTTTTGCGTAATAATCGGTCCATTTACGACCAACTTACAGATATCGATAATGACAGATTCGTGCTCAACTGTCAGCCGATTATTCTCGAAGAGCACCTTATTGGCGCTGTTGCCACTATCCAGGATATAAGTAATGTCATGCGCTCTGAGCAAGTCATCCGCAGGTCTCTTTCAAAAGGTCATGTTGCAAAATACAGGCTCAGCGGCCTTGTTCATCAAAGTCCTGAGATGAACAGTGTTGCCGAACTGGCAAGACAGTATGCGGAAACCGATTCTACGATCCTTGTTACCGGCGAGACAGGTACCGGCAAGGAAATTTTGATTCACGGTATTCACCATCTCAGCAGAAGATCAAAACAGCCTTTTGTCTCTCTCAACTGTGCCGCCCTGCCCGTTCAGCTGCTTGAAAGCGAACTGTTCGGTTACGAGGAGGGTGCCTTTACAGGTTCTAAAAAGGGCGGCAAACCGGGACGATTTGAAGTAGCTCACAAAGGGACTATCTTTCTCGACGAAATTGATTCAACACCCGAAGAAATGCAAACCAGACTGTTGCGAGTACTTCAGGAAAAAGAAGTCATGCGCCTAGGTGGTGATCGAATATTTCCCGTCGATGTTCGTGTCATTGCTGCTGCCGGACGCGATCTCGGTCAGGCTGTGCAGGAAGGGAAATTTCGAGCAGACCTCTTTTTCAGGCTCAATGTTCTGCGTCTTGAAATCCCACCCTTGAGACAGAGGCTTGAGGATATCCCGGTCTTGCTTAAATTTTTCATCAGTGTTTTTGCAAAACGTCACCGACTCACACCTGTATCAATTTCTGAGAGCCATCTACAGGAGCTTATCAACTATTCATGGCCAGGAAATGTACGGCAGCTGAGAAACTTTACAGAGCGACTTGTCCTTGATTCAAGTCTTATCGACAGGGGTAACGTTATAGAATCGCTCGTCAACGAACTGTATCAGTACGCGGCACTCAACGACCCACCGCAGCCGAAGCAAAAAACCGACCTGCAACCTTTGCAACAGGAGGCAAAAGATTTATACAGCAGATTTAAAAACAGTGCGGTTAACAACGAAAGGGTGGCTATCCTGACGGCGCTGGAAAATAATCGCTATAACAAGAATGCAACGGCCAGGGCCCTTGGCATTTCTCGAACAACCCTCTGGAGAAAGATTAAAGAACACGGTCTTGGTTGATTTTTTCAATTCAGGCATTCTCTTTGCTAGAGATAAAATATCACTATTTTTGTACTAACCAGCATGGCTGGACCAGGTATGTCAGCCACAACGAAACATGAAAGCTCTCATTTCGACATCTTTAGTTTTCAAGCTATCAGGAGACTTTCATAGAGCAAGGGCTTGTTCTTTCAGGAAGATCACCTTCCACAGGATCCAAATATCCGTGATCGTACCATTCTTTCTGTTTACGGAAGCCCGGATCCGGACAAGCGACAGATAGACGGGGTGGGTGGTGGAACCAGTACTACAAGCAAGGTCGCAATCATAAGCCTGCCTGAGAGCTCTGAATATGATGTTGTCTATAACTTCGGTCAGGTGGCAATTGATAGGCCCATGGTAGATTTTAAAGGCAACTGCGGTAATATCTCATCAGCAGTTGGCCCCTATGCAATTGACCAGGGTCTTGTTAGGGCGGTGGAACCGATTACCACTGTTCGTATCCACCAGAAAAACACGGACAAGCTCATTATTGCAGAAGTGCCTGTGAAAGATGGGCGTTTTGATGAAACAGGTGATTATGCAATCTCTGGAGTGCGGGGTCGCTACTCAAAAATCACCCTGCGTTTTATTGATCCAGGAGGCTCTCTTACAGGTAAACTTTTCCCCACCGGCAACTCCAAGGATATGGTGGATATACCAGGGCATGGGATGGTGGAAATCACTATCATTGATGCAGCCAACCCGATTGTCCTTGTATGTGCTGAAGCTCTCGGTCTTCAAGGTACTGAAGTTGAAGAGATCGACAACAGTGTAGCTATCAAAGCGACGCTGGAAACAATTCGCTGTAAAGTTGCTGTGCTGATTGGCCTTGCCAACAGTGAACAGGAGGCAACAGAAAAGAGCCAGGCTGTGCCCAAGGTCGGTTTTATAAGTAAAGCAAAGACTTACACGAGTACTGGCATCAAGATTATTGAAGAACAAGAGGTAGATTTGGTAGCCCGCATCATGTCCATGGGAACCTTACACCGTTCGTTTGCCGTAAGCGGTGCCATAGCTGCGGCGGGTGCAGCCATGACCCCGGGCACTGTCGCTTATCCACTGGTCAGTGAAGCAGCTAGGATGAGAGATTTCCTTCGTATCGGCCACCCAAGTGGCATCATTGATGTCGGTGCTATAACAGAAAGTGACGGTAACACCCATGCCTACAAGGAGGCTGTTGTATTTCGCACGGCAAGACGGTTAATGGAAGGCTATGTGTTTTGTCCCTGATCAGCAAACAATCTGACACAAAAAGCCGGTGCATACTGCACCAGCTTTTTGTGTGCTTTTACAAATCCTGAATTTGGGTGATAAACCGTAGTGGTATTCTTTTTGTACCCTGGTTATTTCATAAGATCCTTATATTTCAAAAAGACTTCGTAGTTCTGCTTCATCATTTCCTGTGTTTTCTCCGGGCCGGTCCAGTCGGAGCCTATCTGGCTGCCTTTTAAAAATTTCTTCACACCCTTATCTTCGAGCACCTCTTTTACGGCCTGTACAAGAACTTGAAACCGCTCGGGATACTTGGTCTTAACCTCGGCAGGAACGGCAAAGCCGCGGATAGATCCCGGTAGTACGGGTACAGTGGAACCGAGAGGTTTGAGCGCTTCATTGATAGGAGGAGCGTCCCATTTTTTGCTCGGTTCGTCAAGGACAACAGCGAGGGGCTTGAGAAATTCTTTGATCCCCATACAACCTTCGGCACTGATGGAAATGAAATCCACCTGGCCGCCAGCTGCTGCAGAACGTGCCTTGCCGCCGCCGTTGTAGGTAACAAGATTAAGGTTTTCAGCAGGAATATTGTTTTCCTTGAGCAGCAGCTTCACCATGAGATGACCGGCTGATCCTTGAACCACTGCACAGCTTATTTTACCCGGATTTTCTTTAATTGCGGTGAGCAACTCGACAAGCGAAGCATATGGCTTGTCTTTGTGCGTTGCGATCAGGTCAAAGTCAAACCACTGGGCGTTAATAAAAGCCCAGTCATCAATGGTGTATTTTGCCTTTCCACTGATAATAGTGTTGGACATATATGGTGCAAAGGTTGAGGCGAAAATCGTGTACCCATCAGCTGGCTGGCGTAGTACATAATTTGCTCCGAGCAGAGTACCAGCACCTTTTTTATTAACGATCTTGACAGCCTGATTTAGCTTTTCAGAGAGAAACGAAGAGGTTGATCTGGTCATTCTGTCAGCACTTCCCCCAACGCCGAACCCTACAACAAAAGTTACAGGCTTTTCGGGATAGGCTGCTTGTACGCTCGTGCCAGCAGCCATAAGAAAAACAAGACTACTGATTACCAAAAGACTCAATTTGTTCATGTCAGTCCTCCTAAAATTGAATATGAATAACAAAAAGCCCCCGTTGCCTGAGTGCAATGTGGGACCGAAAATCCATGTTAAACAACAGGAACAACTTCCCATAGTACATCGATGAGGGTGCCGTCCCTGTACTCAATAAGTGCAATCACCTTGTCTGTGAATTCAGGTCTTCGTGGTTTACCGGTTATACTGCAGGCGATATCGTGAAGCTCCCCGATGGTTTTTAGTGCCAGGTTTGTCTCTTTCAGCCGCCCGATGGGGGCTTGCCTCAGGGGATCCTCCGCAATGCCGTGATCAGTGACGAGAATACCGATGCTCTCATCTGGCGTAGAGACGACTACGACATCATCTACTACAACCGGTATCCTGCCACCATGAGAGCGGAGTGTAATTGGTCTTCCCATGAGCCTGGTGGAAAGAGCACGGCTGATTCTACCTTTGGCGCTCTCGTCTTCAATACTGGTAACAGCCCCGTTTTTAATATGCTCAATAAGCAATTCGTGGACGGAGTAGAGAGAACCGGGTGCCAGCGTCAGTCCTTTGATTCCCCTGGCGGCTTCGGTTTTATGCAGAATACCTCTGTTTTCTTCTGCCATTTGATACAAGTTTGTAATAAATCGAATGCGCCAGCGGTGTTACTCCTGCAGTAATTAGTCTGGCAAACATCTTTTGAACGATCGTTGTGATCGTATAAACATCAACAAAGCATTTTTTATGCCACCCTTGTATCCGGTTTCTCAGTGGACCTTTGAACTGTTCAACCATCATCATAAACTGTTAAGACTTTTCTACAAAAATCAAGGTCTTTAGGCCAGGGGCAGGTAACTATACTGTAAACATTTATTGTAATGACACATAACGTTTAATATGAGGACTTGGTCGAAACATTTTGTTTCATGTTCGAAACGCAAAGAGTTGGTATTATGCAATGTTCCGGTGTAAAACTGCAGGGAAAATCATCCTCAATAAAAGAAGTGAGCTATTGAGATGTCAGCAAGACAGCACCTCTCAAATGTTTTGTCATTTCCCCTTTGGAGAAACCCGCATAAAAAGGTTTTTATATAAGAAAAAGTAATTTCTGGCATAATTTGTGATTATCTAAAGTTGAAAAAGGTAAGATCTTTTGAAAGGAGGACTTCCGATCTTGTGGTTACAAAAAATCATTAAAGAGGAATAAGTTATGAAATTATCACGTTATTTGCTCGTTCTGCTGCTTATCATGCTCTTATCTGTTATCAACAGCTTTGCCACTGATGAGTATCCCAGTCGGCCAATCACCCTCGTTGTTGGTTACGGCGTCGGGGGAAGCTCTGATCGCATGACTCGGGCAATGTCTTCCTTTATCAGCGAAGAATTAGGCCAGCCTGTCAAGGTTATTAATAAGAAAGGTGCTGCCACCCTGATCGGTCTCAATTACGTCCTGAAAAAGCCTGCAGATGGCTATACCATTTATTCTGGTGCAGTTTCCCCATATATGGGAGCGCACATCATGACCGGCAAAGCCAATTTCACCATGGACGACTGGGACATTATCAATATCCAGTGGCCCGATTATACCCTGTATGCCGCAGGTAAAGACTCTCCCTATAAAAGCCTTGCAGAAGTGCTCACAGCTATCAAGGAAAATCCTGGCAAGGTCAGTGCCGCGGCAATGCAGAACAGCGTCGGTCTGCTCACCCTCAAGCTGATGCTTAAAAAATTAGGTATTCCAGAGAAAAACCTGAACCTCGTTACCTACACAAGCGGTGGCAAAGCACGTTCTGCAGTTGCTGGTGGTTCAGTAGATATCATCGCCATTGCTGCAGAAGGTTGTCTTGGTATCAAAGAGTATCTCGTTCCTCTTGCAATCGGTCGTATCGAAAGGGATAAGGTATGGAATGCTCCAGCTCTCAATGATGCACTGAAATCTTTGGGAATCACTGTTCCAATTCTCTCAGATGCAGCACGTGGCTATGCAGTCCCTGCAAAACTGAAGCAGGACTATCCTGAGCGGTATGAAAAGATCGTTGCAGCCCTGAAATCGATTTTGGAAAGAAAAGATGTGAAAAAATTTCTCAAAGGCTCTAACATAGGTTTTGACTGGATTGGACCGGAGGCTGCAACAAGAATTGTAAAGGAGACTTCTGCAGCTTTTATGGAACACAAGGCCGTACTTGGCTCGGGCTCCAAGTAATTGTCGCATAGTAACAATGAGAGTAGGCCGGATGCCCTGCTTCTGCCCAGATATATCCGGCGACTGTAACTGAGACAAACGTATCAAGGCCTTATCAGCCATTATGGCATTTCTTGCCAGCATGATTAACGGTCTTCTTTTTCCGGCTCCAAGGGAGAATGAAAATGAATGAAAAAAGAAAATATGCAGAGCTTGCCCTACCTATCTTTATTCTCTTTGTGTCCGTATGGTATTTGTATGATGCCTATAAAGCTGAGGCATCCATTGAGAATCTGCTGCTGGTTTTGCCCGCTGGTATTGTTATCATCTGTCTCTGCCTCTGGATAGCTGTAAGCCATATGTTTGCCACAAAGGGTAAGGAAGCCGCTGAAAAGAAAGAGGAGAAGAACGGCGAATCCAAGGAAGTATCCGTTTTGGCAGCTATGATTATCCTTGCCGGTTATGTGCTGTCAATGAATTACATCGGTTTTGATATAGCAACCTTTCTCTTCATTCTTACTCTCATGTTTTTACAGGGAGAAAGAAGAATTTACATGCTCATTGGTTTTTCGTTAATTTTTGCATTTCTCGTATCACTTTTCTTTGAATACATGATCCCTTATCCGATGCCGATGCTGTTTGGCAGAGAGGCAATAGGAGGCCTGTTATGATTGATGTGGATGCTGTCCAGCAGGCCCTTGCCCTTCTGTTTGGCTCATTTACGCCCTGGTTGGTGGTTATTCCCGGTATTCTCATCGGTTTGATCTTTGGCTCCATTCCCGGTCTGCAGATCTCCATGGCTATGGCTATTTTTCTGCCGTTGACTCTGCATATGGATTTTGTTATGTCCATGCTTTTTCTTACCGGAATATTTACCGGTGGCTCTTTTGGAGGTGGTGTTACCGCTATTCTAATGAACATTCCAGGGACCAGTTCTGCTGTGGCGACGGCGTTTGACGGCTATCCCATGGCGAGACAGGGCAAACACAATGAAGCGTTAGGTCTTGCTCTTGGTTCCTCCACCTTTGGATGCGGGCTTGGTTATACTGTCCTGTTCCTGCTGATCCAGCCGATTTCAGTGCTTGTACTAAAGCTCGGACCTTCTGAGATGTTTGCGATAACTGTGTGGGGGCTGACTTTGATTGCCAGCCTTCGCGGTGACCATATGGCGAAAGGTGTGGTAAGCGGTATGTTCGGTCTTCTTCTAGGAACCATTGGATATAACGAACTTGGGGTGTCACGTGGTACGCTTGATATCGACATCCTGCTTGATGGTATTCCAGCGGTGCCAGCAATGATGGGTATGTTTGCCGCTTCTGAGCTCTTCAATCTGCTTAACGCAAAATTCATCGTTGAAGACGAGAGCCAGCGTAATGTCAGTATCCCCAAGATTTTCAAAGGTTTCAAACAGGCAATGACCTACCCGTTGATCAATATTCGCGGTTCCTTTCTGGGTATTCTCATCGGAGCAGTACCCGGAGTTGGTTCTTCTGTTGCTAACCTTTTGTCCTATATGGAAACAAAGCGAAGGGACAAGGAACCGAAAACCTATGGAAAA
>PDWI01003008.1_pt1 | contig 24522 bp, 15 predicted proteins | sample 1430891 | NCBI WGS metagenome assembly PDWI01 (sample SAMN01162508, study PRJNA174530) | Oral metagenome, whole genome shotgun sequencing project. | biome: Marine environment; feature: Marine mammal; material: Swab sample of the gingival sulcus; isolation source: swab sample of gingival sulcus...
CGATTACATTATAAAATCAAACAGAGAAAGCGGCGAAGGACGCTACGATATTATGCTAATTCCGCGCGAAAAATGGCAAAAAGGAATAATCGTGGAAATAAAAAGCATAGAAAAGCAAAAAGACGACGAAGAAAACGACGAATTTGCAAAACGAATAAACAAAGAAATTGATGCGGCATTATCGCAAATAGAAAAACGCAAATACCATAAAGAATTGATTGACAACAATATAAACGAAGAAGGTATTATTAAAGTTCCGGTGGTTTTTGCGGGCAAAGAGCCGTATATTAGTAAAGTAGCAGAGTAGAAATTATAACAAAAAAATATGAATTTTAAGTTTTTATCAATAAAATTAGTAATAATCCTATCAGTTTTTATTGCACTTTTATATTCGTGTGCAAATATTGGTTCAATCACAGGTGGACCGCGCGACAGCCTTGCTCCTGTAATGATTGCGAGTAAGCCTAAAATGGAAGCGGTAAATTTTAAAGGGAAAAAAGTAATTCTACGATTTAATGAATATTTTGAGCTAAAAGACATTAATCAAGAATTTGTTGCATCGCCACCTTTTAAGGAGATGCCAAAATTTACGGTAAAACAAAAATCATTGCACATAAAATTTCAAGAAGAATTGCAAGAGAATGTTACCTATAATTTAAAATTTGGTAAAGCAATTGCCGATTTCAACGAGGGAAATATCAACAAAGACCTGCAATATATATTTGCAACCAAAGATACGATTGATTTATTTGCAATTTCGGGAAATTTAAGAGATGCATACACTCTTGAAGTACCCGAAAATACTTTTGTGGCTTTGTATCACAATAATATCGACTCAATTCCATACTTAGAAATGCCAAATTATATTGCGAATCTCGACAGTGCGGGCTATTTCAATATTGATTATATAGCAAAAGGTGATTATAAAATTTTCGCATTTAAAGATTTGAATAACAATAAAATAGCCGACAGTTTTGAACCTCACGCTTTTTTAGACAGCCTAATTGAAACACATTTAGAAACCGTTACCATTGTAGATTCATTAAAAGCAGGCACAATTTTACACGACAAAATTAATCACGCTCTAATAGACAGTCTTATTAAAGATACAGTAATTGTGCAAGACGTAAATATTACAACACCTAACAATTTGCAAATGTATCTTTTTGAAGAAACCAAAATTATACAAAAGTTAAACGATTTTACACGAAAGAAACCATCAACGGTGAAAATATTTTTTGATATTCCGATAGATGAAAATTTCAAAATTGAACCACTTAATTTTAACATGCCATTTGAGGATATGATAATAGAATCGAGCCTAAATAACGACACTCTCACTTGGTGGATACAAGATTCGGCAGTCATTAAACAGGACAGTCTGGAAGCTATCGTATCGTATTCAACCATAGATACTTTGGGGAATTATATAGTAAAAAATGATACTTTATTATTTGAATACAGAAAAAAGAAAGAGCGAAATTACAGACGCAAAAAAAATGCGAAAAAACAAAAAGCAAAACCAAAGCAATATATTGAACCTAAATTTTTAACCAGAGATAGCAAAGTTGAATTGAGAAGTAATTTAAATTTTGAATTACCTACGCCTTTGACAGTTGTTGATACATCAAAAATAAAATTATTTGAAGTATATGACACAATGGTTGTAGATACCAGAAAACAGGAAATGCTTAAGCAACTTAGATTAAGTAAAAATGAACTATATTTTAAATTTAGACGACCAATTGCCAAAGAATTTTCATTAAAATTACTAAATTTCGAAGCCGAAAATTGGTATAGCGAGAGCATATCTGATTCAAACCGAGTTTACCAAATAAAAATAACTAATCCGGAAGTTGCAGCGATAGACACTCTTCAAATGTTGTCAAAATATGATAATAATTTCTTTTTCAATCAAATACAAGAAATAAAAGACACGCTCAGAATGCCGCTAAGCGATTTGAGGATTACATCGCGAAAACGCAACAAGCCTAAAGAAGTTACTTTGGCTTTTGACCGACCGGTAAAAGGCAATATACTTGTTAATTTAGATGATTACGACATAAAAACAAGTTGGTATAAAATCAAAAAAAATGCAGAACAAGATAGCGTGAAAATTATAATAACTGATGATAAAATTAGCTATAACGACACCATAACTTTTGGTATTAAGTGTTTTAATTTCATTGATATAAAGGGTGATAGCGCATTTTTTGAACAAACAATGCGTATTATTTACAAAGACCCAAAACAATTTATCAAATCACACAAACGAACTACCAAAGACAGTGTGCAAATAGTGTTTAACACGAAATTGCAATCTGAACCAAGTGTGCAACTATTGAACACTAAAGACATTAAAAATTGGTATAAATTAAGCAAAACGGCTGATACTTTAACATATCAAATTACCAATCCTGCTATTGTTGATAAAGACAGCTTGAAACTTATTTTTGCCTACAATCATAAAAATCACAAGGGAGTGGTAGCAGAAAAACAGGACACTCTGGTGTTTGTAACAGAAAAAAAACAGCGAAAAAGACGCTCGCGAAGGCAAAAAGAAGAGGAAGAGAATGCCAATAAGGAAAAAGTGTCTATAAATTTGCCTGTAAGTTACGATATGTATCCTGACTCGCTGAAAATGAGGCTATACCACATCAAATACGAGTGGAAAGAGGATACGAAATATGTTTTAAGTATGGATTCGATGGCTTTTGTGGATATTTACAGTATATACAACAAGAGCATGGACTATGATTTTGCTACCAGAAAAAACAGTTATTACACGGCATTGGTGCTTAATTTGCAAGATATTCATGCCAACAAGCGCATAGCCGGACAATCGGCAGCTAACGACAGCACAGTTGCATCAAACAAAGATAATAAAGAAAGTCAAAATAACATATTTACAAAATCAATGCAAGAAGCCGTAATAGGCAGTGGACATGTTATTGTACATTTAATTAATAAAGATAAAAATGTTGTCAGGGAATTTTTCATTGATAAAGATAGCGAAATTGTGATGGATTTTCTACATCCCGGCGAATATTCACTAAGGATAATTTACGATAGAAACAACAATGGTTTTTGGGATACCGGCGATTATTTCAAAAACATACAAGCAGAGCGAATTATAACCAACGGTAAAGCATTTATGTTGAAAACAAACTTTGAAAATAAATTTACTTGGGACGTTGGCAAAACTTTGGTGGAAAGTTGCTTTGCTAAAAAACGAGAAGTTGAAGAATAAATAGACTAATAATTTATCAAATTGCATTGTTTTAAAGCAATTTAACGTGATTGTTGATATAAAAACAACAAAAAACTGACATTTACTCAAAACACTATCTTTCAAAGACTTACAAAAGAATGTTTATTTTTCTTATAAATATTTGATTAAAAAAATATTGAAAAATTCTATTTTTGTTTACTTTTTTTGTACATTGCGGGTTTGATATTAGAGCAAATTAACAGTTCAAAATGAAGAACTAAAAAATTACAAAGCTGAATGTATTAGCTAAATGTCTAAATTGATATTTTTTTAGAGATATTGAAAACCAAGGATAGTATGGAAAATACAAAACCCACATACCACGAACTTGAACAAGAATTAGAAGAGTACAAAACTCTATTGTGGCAATTGTCAGACGAATATAAACTTAACGTAGGTAATGCCGAAAAAGAAGTAAAAAAACTGGAGGACAAATGTACAGAATTAGAAAATAAGCTCTCTCAAAATTCTGAAATTAAGCAACTTGAAAAAAATGAAGAATCAGCCTCTTGCAACTCAGATTTGTCGGTTATTTCAAACTTGGGCATTGCATCGTGTATGATAAGCAAAGATGGAAAAATTATTGAAATTAACAATAAATTTAAGTTTTTTGTCGAATTATTGTCTTTCGATGCCGATAATTTAACCAATATTGAACAATTATTCAGCAAAGCCAACAATAAAAACCTTGTAAACGAATACGAATTATTCAAAAATAGCGATGATTTAGTTTTTCAATCGTTATTAACCGCGCGTAATTCATTCAACAGCATGGTTAATATGGTAATAAAAATTAGTCCATACAACGAGGGAAAAGATTATTTAGCTTTGTTTATAGAAGTAAAAGAACTAAAACAAAAAGACACAGAAACCACTGATAATAAGCATATTAAACAAACAAATACAGACAAAGAAATTTGCGATAATAATATTGAAATATTTGCCGAAAAATATGATGTATATCGCAAATTATTAAAAGTATTTGGCAGCAAAAAACGCAAAAAACCCGAAGTATTGCCCGAAAATATGTATGTAGGATTTGTGCGGGCATTCAATTTAGAACAAGAAAGGCAGGCTATTTTATCAAATTTAGATGAAACTTACCACGAATTTACTCAAAATATAAAAAAACAATATTTGAGGCTAACAAATAACGAAGTGAAGCATTGCATGCTAATAAAAGCCGGCTTGAACTACAAAGAAATTGCCTCGCTGATGGACATTTCGGTTAATGGTGTGAAAATTGCGCGCAACCGTCTTCGCAAAAAATTGCGCATAGACGATAGCACCACAAGTGATTTTATAAACAGTATATAGAGTAACCTATTTTAAAGCACAATAACTATGAAACTTGTTAATTATAAGACTGTTATAATATTTGCAATAGTTTCATTATTATCGCAAATGGCTTTTGCTCAAAATGATTTTAATGTAATAAAAGGTCGTATAAAAAATAGTAGCAACTACAAGAATATTAGGTTTGTAAATATTTCGATTGTTGGCACTAATATAAGCACGGTGAGCAACATTGATGGCGAATTTTTAATTAAAATCAAAAAATCGCTAAATGCGCAACAATTAGAATTTAAGCATATAGGTTTTAAAAGTAAAATTATTAATATAACTGACTTAAAATCAGGAAATAATGTTATATATCTAGACCCTTCTGATATAATGTTGAAAGAGGTGAAAGTAAGACCTGATAATGCTCGGAATTTGGTGCAATTGGCATTTCAAAATACTAAAAAAAATTATAGCAATCGCGCCCTTAATGCGCAAGGATTTTACCGAGAAACCATTAAAAAGGGCAGAGATTATTTAACCATTGCCGAAGCGTTAATTGATATTTATAAGGCATCTTATACCAATGTTCTGGATAATGATAGGGTGCAAATTTATAAAGGCAGAAAAAGCAATGATGTTAAACATGCTGATACACTGCTGGTTAAAATGAAAGGAGGTCCTCGCATTTCTCTACTTTTAGACGCGGTAAAACACCCCACTACTTTAATTAGCGATTTCAACGACTACAATTTGAAGGTTGATGGCGTAAAAATGATAGACGGACGTTTGGTGTATGCAATAGCATTTTATCCGGCAACAAATATGCGAGAATATCCCTTATTGATTGGCAATTTTTTTATTGATATAGAAGCATTGGCAATAGCAGCCATTGAATTTTCGGTTGATTTATCCGACACAAAAAAAGCAACCAAAGCATTTATTAGAAAGAAGCCGGTGGGTGTAAAAATAACTCCGGTGAAAACTATGTATGTAGTTCATTATAAGCAATTCAAGGGAAGGTATTTTTTAGATTACACACGTAGCGAAATAAAATTTAGATGCAATTGGCGCAAGAAATTATTTAATTCTAATTACACCATAATGTCGGAATTGGCAATCACCAATTGGGACACCAAAGAAGCCGAGAAAATAAAATACAAAAATTCTTTCAAACACAATGATATTTTTGAAGAAAAGGTTTCGGCATTTGCTGATAAAAATTTCTGGGGCGAACACAATACAATCGAGCCGGAGAAATCAATAGAAACGGCAATAAAAAAGTATCAGAAACTAATAAAAAAACAGCAAAAACACAATGTAACACCGCATTAGAAGAGTTAAAAATTTAATACTCCATTTTTTGTTTTTTATAAAAAAGCCATTTACGTTCTAACTTTTAACTCTTAATTCGCTAATATTTTACAAACTTATTAGAAGTTTCGCCAAACGCACCTTTTACTTTCACTATGTAAGAACCAACGCTTAGGTGCGAAATATCAACAACTTTTCGTTCGTTAAAATCTTGATACGGCAATATAATTTTACCATTTTGATTAAAAATAGCAAACTGTGCATTTTGGTATAAATCGGAAAAATACGATTCTATCGTAATAGTGTTGCGCGCCGGATTTGGATACAAATTAATGTAATAACCTGATGTTTTTTTGATTTTAAACTGCTCATTTGCAACATTTTCCGAAAAATCATTATTACTTAAAACAACTTTATCTTCATAAACACTGAAAAGACTATAATTTTTTATATCTGCTCCGTTTTTCTCAATAATTAATGTGTAAACACCTGCCGAAAAGCAAATATTTTCGGTATATTTTCCTGTTTTCGGCAATTTGTCGTTCTTTGCAATAGTATCACCTTTATTATCAACAACATACCACAATGCTGTGTTCTCATTATTTACCAAATTTATGGTTAAAGTTAATTGTTTTTTAACAAAATTAATATCAATATGTGTACTATCGGTATTGCAATAATTGCTCACATTCAAAGCCAATTTGCGTTTTCCCCACCTTTGCCATTCCACTTCAATATTCTTCGATTTGGCATTAGTAAGTATTTTGCCGCCCGTAACTTTCCACTCGTATTTTCCTGCTTTATTTGTGTAATATTTTTGAATGCTATTAGATTCGCAAATATTGGGATTTCCTATAATTTTAAGGTTATTGATAGGTTTTATTAGTGAAAACTTTTTTGTAATTGTGTTATTTAACGAAGTTTTATCATACTGATAATTAGGCAATTCTACATTTATTGTAATCTCGCTATCTCCCATTTTATAAATATCAACAGGGAATTTAATATCAATTTCTTCGCGCGATTTTAAATTACCCGTCCAAGTAGTGTCATACAGAATTGAGTCGTTCATTTTACCGGTAATTTTCACTTCTTGCAACACTTTTGTACCCAAGTTTTGCAATATAAATTCTGCAAATATTGTGTTTTTACCATCGTTTTTTACACATTGAATGTCGTTAAACGCCGGACTATTTATGATGGCAGCATCAAAATCGGAGGTTAAATCGTTTTGATAAATCCCTTTAAGTTGATAAGCATCTGATTTTATGGGGTCTAACCAATATTTTAATTGTTTTTTTGGCGATTTAAAATACTCCCAACACAGGTCTAAACGAGTGTAGAAATCGTTAATACTATTTCCACAAACAGCATCGCCACCCGAAAGGTCGCCAATAACCAAATGTTTATTGTCAAAAATAGCAGAGCCGGACGAACCTTGCTCGGTAGTTCCCAATTTCCACTCGCGGACTAAGTAATGCGAATTGTATAAAAAACCCTCTCCATAGTCTGCAATTTCAAGATTACCTTTTACTTTACTAATTTTTTTCACATCGCCCTGCGGATGATGAATGGACACAAAACCGGTGTCAGAAAGTTGCGGTTTTCGGTTCCAACCTGCAAAATAAACATCAAATTCTTTGGGCGGACTCATGTCAAGTTGCAACAGCGAAAAATCAAGCACAGTGCCACCTGTAGCTACTAACTGCGCTCCCGATAATGATTGTTTTATCGGTTCTTTGTTTGTTGCGCAGTTTTCGCTTTCGTAGTTAAAAATATAAACTCCCCCGTTTGCAGCATTTTGTGTTCTCACACAATGGGAAGCAGTAAGCATATAAGGCTTTTTATTTAATGCAGTATTATTTAGCATTGTGCCGGTACACAAAACGCCTCCGGCTATCATACTCACAACCGCCTTTTTTTCTATTTGCCAATCTTTTCCGGCTTTGCAATTAATGTTTACATTGCAATAATCAGCCTGCCCAAAACCTGTTTGTAAGGCATATAATACGCCTTTATAATCGTGTACAATTTCCACAATATTTAACACACCATAATCATCATTGCCAAAAGTATTAAGCTCAATAATTATTTCATCACCTTGTATCGGAATAGTTGAAAACCATTTATTTGCTTTATTATTTTGCTCAGTAAAAGCACCGATAACACTCTGTTTATCAACTGAATAAACAAACAATTTAGCTCCATTGCGCAAGCAGTAATTATCAAAAATTAGACTTATGGAATATGCCGATTTTGAGCGTATGGCAAGTGTCCAAATTTTATTTCCATTCGCTAACTTTTGCCACACTCCACTATTTTCAGGGTTTACATCTACCTTTATTACCTTTCCGTACCTGTCGGCTTTATCTTTACTTTGTAAATCTTCTGCCAACAAGGCTGAGTAATCAAATTGCGGAACTTCAAGCACCTGGGTTTTGCTTTTCAATTGTGTTTTATATGTAAACGACAGCGGTTTGCCTCCATAACTAATTTGTCCAAACATCATAAGTGATATAATGGACATTAATATGGTTATACTAATTCTTTTTGTGTAGAATATTTTAAATGAATAAATCATGTTGGAAGGTGTAATATCTGTTAAAAAAAATGATTGTAAAACATTCTCAATAGAAAAGGAAGACGATTAATTTTAATATTATGATAGGTGTATTTTTTAGCACAAAATCTTTCGCAAAACTTTTCTATATCATCAATATTAGAACCATCAATTTCTAAGGTTAAATTCTTATATGCAAAACGTTTAATAAACGTATCTATTAAAAAATATATTGCATCTTGTGCATCTTCCGTATCTGTTTTAGGCAACAATGTCAAATTTACAGTGTGTTTACTTCTGAAAAACAAGCCTACAACTTTCAAATTACCAAATTTATCATCTACGCCATACAAAAAAGCCGATTTATAACGTATTCCATTAGCTATAAGCTTTCGCAAAATGCTTGCACTGTAATTTGAGAAATTTTTAGGCTTTTTATTCACACCTAATAGTTTAACAAAAGCATTAGGTGTAACGCCATAACTAATTGTAAATCCAGCACTTTGGACTTTTGATAATATTTGCTTATTTTCAGGGCTGTATTTGCTTGATATTTGTTCATAATTCTCAATTAAATCAATAGCACAAGCTGTTTTATTAGCTATTTTAGCATTACTCAACTTGTCAATACTATTATATTTGTTTAAGTTAATATCAATATATTTATATTTTTTTGGAATAGAATCTATAAACAATTTTATAATTTCACTGCTCATATTTTGTTGAGAAAAAATGCCTAATTGATGAGCCGGAAAAGGTTGGATTAATGAATAAATACCATATTTTTGGTTATTAGTAAGAGGCATAACTATCTTATAATCAAGATATACTAATGCCTCCCAATTAGGATTTATCGTACTGAGAAACCAAGATTGAGCATACACATTTCCATTTGCAGAATTGATAATACAATTATCCCATTTTAGCAAATCAATTGCCGACCCCTTTAAAAGTTGCGGTTTCTCATACTTTTGCATAACTTAATTATTGATTTTCTCACACAACACTCTATAAATCAAACAATTCCAAAGCATTAGCCGTTGTTATTTCGGCAATTTCAGATACTGAAATATTGTATATTTCGGCTAATTTTTCGGCAACTTTCACAATATAAGCACTTTCGTTGCGCTTGCCTCTGTATGGTGTCGGGCTAAGATACGGCGAATCGGTTTCCAAAACAAGGTGTTCGAGCGATACGTCTTTTATAACATCTCGCAGGTTTGAATTTTTAAAAGTTAAAACTCCTCCTATTCCTAATTTAAAACCTCCGTATTCGATAATATGTTTAGCCTGCTCATAATCTCCTGTAAAACAATGAAATATACCCGTCAATTTTTCATCATTATATTCATCAATTATGCTTAAAACCTCATCAAATGAATTACGAACGTGTATAATTATAGGTAGCGAATGTTGTTTTGCCAATTTTATTTGATGAATAATTGCTTGTTTTTGTTGTTCTATAAATGTTTTGTCCCAATATAGGTCGATGCCAATTTCCCCTATTCCGTAAAATTTTTCTTTTGCTAAATATTGTTCTACAATTTGTAATTCTTTTTCAAAATTTTCGTTTACCGAACTTGGGTGTAAACCTATTAGCGGATAGCAATTTTCAGGATATTTTTTCGACAAATTTAACATTTCCGTGATTGTGCTACTATCAATATTGGGCAAAATTAATTTTTCTACACCTTGAGCAATTGCGCGTTTTACAACCTCATCGCGGTCGTCGTTAAATTCTTCTGAAAATAAATGTGTGTGTGTGTCTATTATTTGCATTTTTTGATAATGTGTTAATGCTATAGCATCTTGATAATTTGAGGTCTTTTCAACAGTTTTTTTTATAAAATTTACTTTTGGTAAGGACAGAGACCTCACAGGTTTTGAAAATCTGTGAGGTCTTACAATATACTGTTAAATCATTGGATATAAAACAATTAATTATATTCTTTAAGTGAAACTTTACCTTTTGTAAATTCTTCAGCCATTTTCAACGCATTGTAAGCATTTACCACACCTGCGCTTTGCGACAATTTAGAAAATTTCGCAGTTTTATCTTTTTCGCCCGGAATATTTACAGTTTCGTTTGCATATTTTGTAGCCGAGTTCATAAGAATAAGTTTAAGCTCTTCAGCTGTAAGTTTTGGATAATACGACCACACAAGAGCCGCCACACCCGCCACCACCGGAGATGCCATACTTGTTCCTTGCAATTTCTTGTACTTATTGTCGGGTACAGTTGAATATATTTCCACTCCCGGAGCAAATAAAGATACAGTGCGTTGTCCATAGTTTGAAAAGCCGGCAGGCAATTTCTCGTCTTTTGTCCAACTTGATGCGCCTACTTCAATCCAATTTTTTGCCCACTTATTTTTCTTATTATATTTGGGGTGAGGATAATTAATATATTCATCGGTATTTCTGCCGTCATTGCCCGCTGCATGAACCAATAAAACACCTTTCTTTTCGGCATATTTTACCGCCTTGTCCACATACTTTTTATATGGCGAATAATCTTTACCAAAACTCATATTGATAATTTTTGCACCATTTTTTACAGCATAATATATACCATTAGCAACATCTTTATCTCTTTCATCGCCATCGGGTACTACTCTGATTACCATCAACTTAACATTGTCAGCAATTCCTTTCATTCCAATATCGTTGTTTCTGTTTGCACCAACAATTCCCGCCACGTGTGTACCATGAACCGCATGTAAACCTTTCACTTTATTGTTGCCATATTTCTTTTCTTTTTTGTTATCATAGTCGTCGCCAACAATATCTCGTGAGTCAAATGATGTATTCAAATTATAGTCTAAATTATTCTTATAATGTTCATAACCCTCTTTCAAATCATCGCCATTCACACCCTTACTGTCTAATTCTATAATTAAATATTTTGCCATCAAAACTTGCATACCTTCATCTTTTATGCCTTTCACGTCGTCAATGGTATATTCGTCTTTTTTCAATACCGTGCGTACAATCGAATCAGCTTCCGAATATTTTTCAACTACTTTTTCTAACATTCCAACCATTTGTTTAGCTTCTTCCACTTGGTTAAGATAATCTTTTTCAATTTCTTTGTACTTTTCAAAGGCTTTCAATTTCTTACCTTTAAAATCAGACTTCTTTTTGCCTTCATATATTTTTTTGTACTTAACATATTGGCGTGTAAGCTCCAAATTATCTTTTCCAACCATTTTGCCGTCAGCTCCTCCAATGAAGTTCCAACCATAAATGTCGTCGATGTATCCGTTTTTATCATCATCAACACCGTTGCCCGCAATTTCTTTGGTATTTATCCAAATATTGTCCTTTAAATCTTCATGCTCTACATCAACACCTGAGTCGATTATCGCCACAATAATTGGTGTAGATTTTTTGTTTTGTAGCAACTCTTCGTATGCTCGGTTGGCACTCACTCCTACAATTGCATCATTTTGATAATCAAGATGATACCAATCATTAGCAGCATGTTTTACGCTATCGTCATCACTGCGCAAAAAATCTTTGCTGCTATATTGTGCATTGGCAAACATGTATGTTACCAACAACACAAACATTAAAATATTTCTCTTCATATATTTATTTAATTAAAATTTTAATTTCTACAAATTTGCAACCCCTCTTAGTGAATAATTTCACTTAAAAAATGGTAAATTTACACAACCTTAATGTACTACAATTTCAGAACTAACCTCGAAAGCCTTGTCGTAGCTGGCGCGCACACCGCAATATTTTGTTTCTGATAAATTTACTGCTTTTTCTAATTTATCCATTGGCAAATTATCACCCCAAAATTCGTAAATCACTTTCATTGTTTTAAACTGTTTCGGGTGTTCTTCCGTGAGGTCGCCCTCTACTTTCACGTTGAAATCTTCAAATTCCACACGCATTTTTCTTAAAATCGACACCACGTCCATTCCCGTACAACCGGCTAAGGCAACCATCATTAACGCCTTAGGTCTCACGCCTAAATCTTCGCCGCCAACCATTGCGTCAGCATCTAATTTTATTGTGTGATTTCCCATTGTTACATCAAAAGCCATATTGCCTTGCCATTCTGCATTTATTGATTTTTTCATAATATTAAAAATTGATTTTCTTTCTTAAAAATTGTATTCAGTAATTCCACACTTCGTTCTATTTTTATAACAATCTGATTATAAGACTTTTATGCGAACGCAAATAATCCTTATAATATCCTGATTATCAGCATAATAATTAGTAATTACTCATTTATAATTGCCAATTGCACGAAGTATTGATAATTTAAAGCATAAGTTTAAATTAGTTTAATTTGTGGCGGTTTCAAACCATGCTCAGATGAGTAAAAAAACAAAAAACTACCACAAATATTTTTACAAATATAGTTTAAATTGTATATTGCACAAATTTATTAGCTATAAAAACTTATTTATTAGCAATAATTTGCATTTTAAAGATATGATTACTAAGATAATAAGTTTTTTTGTTTTAGTAAATATAAGTGTGTTTTTAATAAAAATATTGATTTTTGTCATTATTTTTTTAATCGGAAATATTAGCACTTTGTTCAATTAGCAATTAGGAATGAGGAATTAACAATTATTGGGCATTACATTTCCAATACTCCATTTAAATTAAGAATTAAAAATGAATAATTAAAAATTATAATTATGCTAATCAGTAAGTTACATAAATTTCCCATTGCTTCATAAAAACCTGATTATCAATTTATTATAAAAAAATAACGGACTATTGATTTCACAACGACTTGATTATTAATGCTAATTAAGAGTTAAGAACGGCGAAGCCCTCACCGTAGGTAATGAAAAATTAGGAATGACTCTTCGTTATGTTTTTTTTAGGTAAAACAATAAAATTAACAGCAAAAAATACAAGAACATAGGAAATAAAGCAATAAAAAATTAATAAAACTTATTAATTATCAGTGTTATAATTTTTAATTTTTAATTCTTAATTTTTAATTCTTAATTTAACAGAGTATTGATAAAATACCCACAGGTTTCAAAAAACTTTTGGGAGCCGGAAACATCAACGAATTAACCAATATCAAATTAACCAATTAACTAATTTAAACAGATGAAAAGTAAGCCAACGGATATTATCCCGAATTATACAGAGTATTTTGCTCCGTCATCGGTTTTTGCACATTTAACAAAAGATGAAATGGACATTTTGAATTACGAAACAGTCTGTCAATTTCATAAAGCGGGCAGTATTATTTACCTTGAACGCAGCAAAATGAGTGGCATTTATTACGTAAACAAGGGAATAGTGAAAATGTATAAAACCGGTATAAATGGTAAAGAAAAAATCATAAGATTTGCTCAAAGAGGCGAAATTTTCGGTTTTCGTTCGGTTTTAAGCAACGAAGTGGCAGACACTACCGCCAAAGTGCTTGAAGATGCTGTGGTTTGTTTTATTAATGCCAAAGTTTTTACGAAACTAATAAAAGCTAACAATAATTTTTCGATAGAAGTACTAAAAGTATCATTGAAAGAGCTGGGCGAAGCAAACAAATTTATTTTAGATATTGCACAAAAAACAGTGCGCGAACGCCTTGCCGAAATTCTACTTATTTTAAAAGACACCTTTAATCTTGATGAAAATAAATGTTTAAAAGTTAGTCTTTCGCGCGAAGAGTTGGCAAATTTGGTGGGAACTGCCACAGAATCAGTAATTCGTTTATTATCAGAGTTTAAAAGCGACCAATACATTGAATTAAACGGCAGAAAAATAAAAATATTGAAAACCGAAGCTCTCAAAAAACTTGCAAAAATTAAATAATACGCATAACAGATATTGAAAGATAATTACAAAAAATAAAACACTGATTATAAGTATATTAAAATATTATTTTTACAAAAAAATACGAGCATATAAAAGACTTATTTGTATGTATCAACTTAAAAAAAATCGTATAAACTTGTATATTTAGTATGATATTATTACTTTTAGCCCTTTAAAATAATATAAAAGTTAATTAAACTAATAGTTATGATAACATTAGCATCATTGGCAATTAAACCTATTGGATATTTAATTCTTGCATCAGGTATAATTGGTTTAGGTTTTGGAATGTGGAGTTTTTTCAAAATTACAGGTAAAAAAGTTAAAGACATTAAAACGAGATTTGTGTATTCCAACATAAAAGAGGGAATGAAAACACAACGAAATTCGCGCATGATATTTTTGGCAATCTTTGTGGCAGCCATCGGTTTGGTTTTATTTACATTCGGAGTAGTAGAAAAGCAAATGATAGGACTTATATCGTTTTTGATAGGAGCATTTTTTGCATTTTTAGCTTCTAATTTTGCCAAACGTATTGCGGTTCTTACCTCAAAAAACATAGTTAATGAAACCAGAGAATCATACGCTTCGGCTTTTCGCAAAACATTCAACGCCAGCATAGCTGCCGGATTAAGCAATGTTTCGCTATTTCTTATAGGAATTTGTGTTAATATATTCGTTATAAGCATCTTGGCACTTAGCAACGACTTAATTAACGACGCTTTTAACATTTTCATGTTCTTTGTATTTGGAGCAGGTTTTGTGTCGGCACTTAGCAGATTAAGCGACAATTTATTAAACCAAAGTGGCGAAATTGCAGAAAACGAACTTATAAGAAAAAGGGCAAAAATTACAGAAAAATCAATATTCAACCCATCGTCGTTGGTTAAAAATATTGGCGCATTAGCATCTAAGGTAGGCGGAATAAGCTTAGATGTATTCGATATTTTAAGCATTTCTACCGTGTCGGCTATATTGCTTGGCGCAAATATGGCAGAAGTTGGCAACAAAACCGAAATGTTAATATACTTGCCTCTTCTCATAGTATCAATTGGAATATTAACAAGCATAGTTGCCGGATTTTTCTTGCATTCAAGTAAAAGCTCTAATTCAAAATTTGCAATAAAACTTGCCGAAATTGTTGGTACAGCCATTTTAGCAGTAAGTACATATTTTGTTATCAAACTTTTGCTTCCACAGCAATGGGAGGGCGTTCGCAATACATCAACCGACACCATAGTAACCACTTATTACAGCATGGGTATTATTTGGTCGGCACTAATCGGCATATTATCATCATTGGGATTAGGCTACATAAACGACTCGTTTTCAGACTATAAACGACAAGCAGCCAAAGAAATTGCAGGACAATCAGCCAATGGCATATTAGGCAATAATTTAAGCACTATACGCATGAGTTTTATTTCTACCGGCGTACCAATGTTAATAATTATAGCAGTAGGATTATCAACTTATTATTTGGCTAATTTCTATGGTTTAGCCATTGCAGCAGTATCTTTTGTAGGAAATATTGCATTTTATCAATCTTACGGAGCATTTTCTGCAATTGCCGACACATCGGAAAGTATAGCCGCCAAATCGCAACTGCAAAAAGAGGCTATACAGAACATTAATGATTTGCAAAAAGAAGCTGTAATGCCTTTGTCTAATCTTAGAATGTTTTTGCTTATAGCTCTTGCACTATCAACCATTGCAATGTTTAGCACTTTTATAGGAATAGCTAATTTACAGGTTATAGACATGGCGAAACCTCTCATTTTAAGCTCATTAGCATTTGGCGTATTAGTGCCGATTATGTTGTCTTATAACATTATTGGTGCAATAAAACGCGTTAAAAAACGTGTAGTGTCAGACACTCTTGAACAATTACATGAAAATATATGTTTGGAAGATGCCAATTCCGTGTTGCTAAAATACGAAAACGACCTTTCTTATGCTACTGAGGGAGAACAGGAAAGTGTTTTCAGAGCTAAAAAAACTATAAAGAATAAGAAAAGTATAAAAAAAGCAACAAACCGTAGTTTTATGGAAATTTTGCTTCCTGTAGGAATTGCAATAGTAGTACCATTGTTATTAGGCGTATTTGGAGGCACTGAAATTTTAGCGGCTCTGCTTTTAGGCATTGGTCTATCATCGGTAACTTTGGCAGGATACAGCATTATGAAAGGTACTTTGTCGGCAAGTTCTTGCAATGCTTTTGAAAAAGGTTTTGTGTATAACGGAGAAATTATTGAAAAAGCATCACCGGCTTACGAGGTTGCCGTTGGCAATAATAACTCAAACAGGGTGTTGAAAAATGCACTTGCACCGGCTGTTTTAATGATTATAAAAATAGCAATTATTGTGTCAATGCTTTTAATTCCAATCGTAAATCGCGATGTAGATAGAACAAAAACTATTCATATAGAACGATTATCGTATATTGAAACACAAAATAATATTGACAATATGGGATAGTTCAATTAGCAATGAGCAATTAATAATTAGCAATTAGGGCTATTCAGAGAAATTCATTTAACCACAAAGAACGCAAAGTTAATCGTAAAGAACGCAAAAATTTAATCTTTTTTGCGACCTTTGCGAAAAATTCTTTGCGTTCTTTGCTGTTAAAAAATCAGTAAAAATATTTCTCTAAGTAGCCCTAATCGTTTCAAACACTATTTAACCAAACTTTCCATCTTTTGATTTAATTTTCCACCCTTTAAGTTAAGAGCAATAATTTTGCCCGAACCGTCAATCAAAACATTGTAAGGCATAGTTTTAACACCATACGATTGTGCAACTTGTGATTTATAACCTTTCAAATCGCTAACATGGTATTTCCATATTAAATTATCTTTTTCAATGGCATTTTTCCATTTATTGGGGTCGGTATCGAGTGAAACGGAGAATATTTCAAAGCCATTTCCATTAGAAAATTGCTTATCCTTAAACTTATTGTAAGTACTTACAATATTGGGGTTTTCAAATCGCGATTGAGCTACCATCGAAGCCCAAAAATTAACCAAAACGAGTTTTCCTCGCAAGTCTGACAGCTTATAGGTTGTAGTTCCATCGGGCGACAATAATGCAATTTCCGGCGCAATATCGCCCAACTTTGGCGGACTCATCTGTTTTTCGGATTTAACCGGTTCCGACATATCTACATACATGCTCGTAAATGCAATAAATACAATTGGCAATAAAACTAAGCCTCCAATTATCGTTTGTTTTTTCATTGGTTTATAATTTATTAATGTGTTAAATTTAAGAAATGATAATATATTGAAAATCAGCAAACTGTAATTGTATTTCAAATTTAAAGTTTACGATTATTCAATTCATTTTGGCGAGGTAGTGATTTATGCAAACAACGCATTTTACAATCCCCTACATTTCTTAACGCACATAAACCTTTTTTTATTATATCAATACAAAAAATAAAGTTTACAATACATTAATAAATCTATATATGATTTAAAAGGTAAAAAGTAAAAGTTAAAAAGAGTAAGTCACAAAATTTTTAACTTTTAATTTTTAATTTTTGCATGGTCGTACGGGCGCACAACCATGCTTCATTTTTTATAACGCGATTATGTTGTGTCTCGTTCCTTATGCTTTAAGGTTATTTTCAAACAAAACGTTAAAATCGCTATCGGCAGCCATTTCGTAAGGCTCTTGTCCGTATTTAAAAATTCGTAGCGGCAATTTACCGATGTATCCACATTTGTTGTCTTTTATTTCAAACATACAACTTTCGCGCAAACCAACTACCATCATATTTTGGTTCACTTCCAAAAATTCCAATATTCGGTCTTCGCGAGTTTCGCCGCCGTGTCCCTCTGGATTTTTATCCAAATAATGAGGATTAATCTGGAACGGAATAAGATTTAGAGCATCAAAACCCATTGGGTCAATAATTGGCATGTCGTTGGTGGTTTTTATGGTTGGGCAACTCAAATTTGAACCCGCGCTCCAACCGATGTATTTCGTGCCAGCCAATACTTTTTTACGAATTGGCTCTATCAAATTGTTTTTGCGCACATGATGCAGCAAGTTCCAAGTGCTGCCTCCGCCCACAACTATCGCTTCCGCCTCTTCCACGGCTTTCACGGCATCTTCAAAATGATGAACCGACACAACATCGTGTCCTACCTCATTAAATCGGTTTTTCACTTTGGCTTCGTATTCATCAAACGACATTGTTACACCGGCATAAGGTATAAACAAGGCTTTTACCTTTTTTTCGCCCAAAAAATTAGCAATATTATGCTTCGGATAATCTAAATATGGCTCTCCCGCCATAGTAGAATTACTAATTAATAATAAATTCATATTCTTTCGATTTTTTATGTTGTTTTATTTATAATCACAGCAAATATAACAAACTGATAATCAGAATTATAATTCTCAATTCTCAACTCTTAATTCTCAATTCTTAGACTGTGTTTTCTTAGGAATTTTAGGCAATTTTGTTCGTTTTTTCATATTGAAAAAATCTCTTGATTCTGCCAATTTTGTACCTTCTTCCACTTTAAGTTTACCGTCCGACAGCTCATATAATTTATCAAAAATATACTTATCGCTTACATCGTCTTTATTCCAAATTACATACAACTTTTTCATGTGAGTGGTAAGCAAACCAATAAGCTCGTTTCGCTCATCTTTATCCTCAATTTCGGTGGCAGCTTTTATTAGTTTTTGCATTATTCTACCCAAATATTTATAGTGCAATTTATCGCTAACATAAGGAATATGTTCGGGTTTCGACTCAAATGTTTCTCTATGAGGAGTAGGATAAGGCGAGTCTATATCTAAATCAAAATCAGCCATTTGATATAATTGGTCCCACAACTTGTGTTTAAAATCGTTTACATCGCGCAAGTGAGGATTTAGGTTGCCCATAACAGCTATTATCGTGTTGGCTGCTTTGTTTCTTAAATCGCGGTCTTCAATTGTTTTAATGTGGTTTACCATTTCCTGCATATTTCTGCCATACTCCGGCAAGATGAGTTTTTCTCTTTCTGTGTTATACTTCATTTGTTTATAATGTGTTAATATGATAATTTATTTTTCAGCTTTTAAGCTTTTGGCTTTTAGCTTTTGGCTTTTGGCTTTTTACAAAAGACTTCGTCTTTTTAAGATTAACTTAGGCAAAAAAGCCAAAGGCTAACAGCCAAAAGCCAAAAGCCATAAAAAAACCTACAAAATTGTTAGTTTGGCAAATCTTAAAAGCAGTTGCTTTTTGCCCGAATTTTCAAATTCTATGCTCACTTTCGTATTAGGAGCATCGCCCTCGATATTTACAACTTTACCTTTTCCGAAAAGTTTATGACTGACCATCGTTCCCACTTTTATTTTGTCAAGATTTGCTATTTTAGCCACGCTTGTGGGCTGCGATGGTAGTTTTTTTGCCAATTTTAATTTTGGGTTTAATTTAGGTTTAATATTTGAATTATAATTTGAAAAATTAGGCTTTTTATTGGCATTTAAGTTCAATTTTGCACGCTCTTTGCCATAATATTTGTTTCCAAAATTGTAACTTCCAGCGCTTGAATTGGAATATTCCACATAATCTTGGTTCAAATCGTCGAGAAATCGGCTTTTTTTGCAATGCGAAAGTTTGCCCCAACGATAACGCTGGCGAGCATAAGAAATATGCAAACTATTTTCGGCGCGCGTAATTGCCACATAAAACAGCCGCCTCTCCTCCTCCAAAGCCTGTTGCGAATCGTTAGAATACAACGAGGGAAAAAGCTCCTCCTCCATTCCGGCAATAAATACATGCTTGAACTCCAATCCCTTAGACGAATGCACAGTCATTAAACTGACGCAATCTTGCAATTCAGAATTTGCGTTGTCTTCGTTTGTCAGCAACGACACATTCTCTACAAATTGAGCCAAATTGACGGGAATATCGCCCTCCTGCTCTCTTATGCTGTAATCTTTTATGCCGTTTAGCAATTCCTGTATATTTTCGTATCGGCTTATTCCTTCCGGCGATTTATTATTGTGTAAATCTTTTAAAATTCCGCTTTCGCCGGCAATTTTTTTGGCAGTTTCGTAAGCATCTTCGTTTAATACATCGGCTTTTAGATTTTTTATCATTTTTAAAAAATCGAGTATTTTATTTTTAGCCGCACCATTTATTTTAATATCTAAATTTCCAATTTGCGATGCCGCTTGCCACAAACTAACGCCCAATTTATTGGCAATATCCGACAATTTATCAATGGTTGTTGAACCAATTCCGCGTTTCGGATAATTAATTATTCGTTTAAAAGCCTCGTCATCATTTGGGTTTAAAATCAATCTGAAATAAGATATTAAATCTTTAATTTCTTTTCGCTGATAAAATGAAATTCCACCAAAAATTTTATAAGCAATATTCTTTTTTCGCAAGGCATCTTCTAAGGTTCTCGATTGTGCATTTGTGCGATACAATATTGCAAAATCGGCAAAGTCTGCATGCTCTCTTAAATGAGTGTCGTTTATTGCGTTAGCAATAATGTATGCCTCTTCGGTGTCGGTGAATGCTTCTAATATGTTTATTTTGTTGCCTACATCATTTTTTGAAAAAACATTCTTTTTAATTTGATGTTTATTCTTGTTTATCAGGCTATTGGCTGCATTTACAATATTTTGAGTAGAACGATAATTTTGTTCCAACTTAAACACTTTTGTATTAGGATAATCGTTTTTAAAATTCAAAATATTCTCAATTCGCGCACCTCTAAATGCGTAGATACTTTGGGCATCGTCTCCCACAACACAAATGTTGTGATGCTTTTTTGCCAGCTGATTTATTATCATATATTGCGAATAATTCGTATCCTGATACTCATCTACCAAAATGTATTGAAACTTATCTTGATATTTAGCCAAAATTTCTTCTGATTGACTAAAAAGCAAATTAGTTTTCATAAGAATATCATCGAAATCCATAGCACCGGCAGCCTTGCATCTGTGCGAATACAATTGATATATTCGGTATATTTCGGGACGCCGCGCACGCTCGTCGGCTTTTCTTATTCGCGGATTGGTTTCGTATGCCTTAGCAGATATTAAATTGTTTTTGGCAAATGAAATTCTACTTAAAACTTCGCCTTCTTTATAAATTTTATTATCTAACGACAGTTCTTTAACTATTGTTTTAATTAAGTTTTTTGAATCTTGTGCATCGTAAATCGAAAAACTCGACGGATAATTTATAGCATTTGCTTCAAATCTTAATATTTTGGCAAAAATGGAGTGAAAAGTTCCCATCCACAAATGCTGGGCATTTTCTTTGCCAATCATGCTTGCTATTCGGTTTTTCATTTCGCGAGCTGCTTTGTTGGTAAACGTAAGAGCCATAATTTGATACGGTTTTATACCAACATTTAGCATGTGTGCAATTTTAAAAGTCAGAACTCTGGTTTTGCCTGAGCCTGCACCTGCTATCACCATTGATGCCCCTTTTATATTTTCCACAGCTTCGCGCTGAACATTGCTCAACTGAGCTAAATACGAATATGAATTTGCTTGTTTCAAATTTTGCTATGTTAATATTTATAACATTGATTATTTGGTTTCGAGCCATTGCGTACCGCGCGAGTAAATTATTGTGTTTCGTGATGTTATTGGTTAATCAAACGAACATTAAAATTGCCTTCGCGGGCAGTTTATTTATGCTAATTAAGAGTTAAAAGCTAAAAATTAAAAGTCAAAAGTTAAAAATGGTTTCCTATATCATTCTTAACTCTTAGTTCTCATTATTTATCATTCTCAATCCGGAAGTTTTAGTGCTGAATTTATGCACAAAACGGCGAGATTTTTCAAATATTACGTAGATTTTTTCGCCCGCAAAGGTATAAATTTATGTTTTTAATGCAAATTAAATTTAACTACTCGACACCAATACTCCGTTAAATGAAGAATGAAAAATGAAGAATGAAAAATTATAGCACTGATAATCAATAATTTACGCAAACCTTTCATTGATTTATAAAGCCCTGATTATCAATCAATTACAAGTAAAACAACGGACTATTGAAGAGTTTAAAAGAGGAAAGTTTGCTAAATATTTGTGAGTGTTGCTGCTAATTTTGATTAAAAACGTGTAAAAATCATTCTTAATTTTTAACTTTTAATTCTTAATTCTAATTACAGTTTGAAGTATTGAACCAATTTTTTAAACTCCTGTGCCTGCGCACTAAGCTCTTCGGCATTAGATGCCAATTCGTCTGAATAAGAGGCGTGTTGCTGCGAAACCTCGTTTAGGCTATCAACCGCCATATTTATTTGCTCTGCTATATGATTTTGTTCTGAACTTGTTTCAGTAATATTATTAACGAGCGTACTTGCATGATTTATTTTGGGCATTATATTTTTTATCAACACACTTGATTGCTCCGTAACATTCACACTTTCTTTTGTTAATTCTTCTATCTGTTTAGAGGCTATATTACTGTTTTCCGACAATTTACGCACTTCCTCTGCTACTACTGCAAAGCCTTTTCCATGTTCGCCGGCGCGCGCTGCTTCTACCGATGCGTTTAAAGCAAGTATATTCGTTTGCGAAGCTATATCGTTGATTAATTGCACTTTATCTGCAATTTTTCGTATTGATTCCAAACTTTTTGCCGATTTTTCTACTATTATAGCAATGTCGGAAGATACTGCCTGCGCAATTTCGTTGGTTTCTTGTGCTTCTGATGTATTTTTCTGCATGGATAGACCAAAATCAGAAATAGAAGAACTGATTTGCTCAAATGCGCTTGCTTGTCGCGATGCTCCTTCTGCAATTTTCTGTGAACTTATGCTCAAATTGTCGCTCGTTGCTTCTATTTCTTCCGAACCCATCTGTATTTGAAGGGTCAATTCTCTTAATTTCTCCGTCATTTTTTTCATAGCCAACGACAAAGTCTGAATTTCGGTAATTTTAGCGTTATCAAATTCTTCTTTCAAACTTCCATCAGACAATTTGGCTATTTTTTTGGCTATTTTTTTCACCGGATTAGCTATTTTATTGCTAAATGCCCACGCACCACCAACAACAAACAATGCGATGAAAATCGTAAAAAGAATATAGATTCTTTGTGCATTAAAAAAAGCTTTTTGGTATTGTTCTTTAAGTTTTAGTAATTCCTCGTCTATTTCATCAACGTAATTTCCTGTCCCTATTATCCAATCATAATCTTCAAAATATTGTACGTAAGCTATTTTTTCATAATCTTTGCCATTCTCTTTTTTCGGAAACCAATAGCTGAGAAAACCTCCCCCATTTTGTTCTTTTAGCCTTATAAATTCTTCCACTATTTTAAAGCCTTTTATATCCGTCAATCCTCTCCTATTTGAACCTTCAACATCTTGTCTTCCAAGCAGAACCACATTATTTCCCTTAGAGTCATCACACCAAAAATAGCCTTCTTTTCCGTATCTTGATTTTCTAATATAGTTGGCGGCAATTCGTTTAGCTTCGGAGTCGGGTACACCCTGCTCTCTCATATATTTGGCATGTGTATCAAGTATGGAAATAATAGCCTCCACCTCCGATTTTATCATTTTTTTATAGTCATTGCGAAGCATTATCCGTATATTTTCAAAATTCTTTTTCTCGAATTTCAACGCTATTAAACGCCCTGCAATTAGAGAAGAAAGCACAAAAAATAATACGACTGCTATGGTTGCTATAATTAATTTTGTAGATATTTTTGTCATGACATCGTTGTTTAACTGTTTGGCAAGGAAAGTTTCTTTGTGAAACTAGGATGCCGCAAAGATAAAACAATTTTTTGTATATTCCGATACTAACACTTCGTTCAATTAGCAATTAGTAATAAACAACTAACAATTATATTGCTAATAATCAAGACATTGAATAACAAAAAGTCTGTTTTGAAAAATATTAATTATCAACCAATTACAGAGATATAACGGAGTGTTTATCAACAAAATACTTTAAAAGAGATGTTTCCTTTAAAATAATTTCTCCTTTAAGTTTGTTTGTCATTTCATTTGAGCGAAAATCATTTATGGAAATTCTTAATTTTAGTTGTTCCGATATTGTGGAAATAGGATATATGGTAGCAATTTTACCCTTAAATTGATGTCCGAGATAATCAGTTAGCAGGACTTTTTGACCTTTTTGTAATCTGTCTTTTTGAGATAAATTAACATTACATTCGCCATAAACCATTTGTGGTTTCGGGGGAATAATTATAAAAAGCAAATCACCCTTTTTTACAAAATCATCGCTTTGAACATTCCAAATAATCTTGCCGAAAGCAGTGGCTTTTACGGGCAAAAG
>PDWI01019503.1_pt1 | contig 24514 bp, 28 predicted proteins | sample 1430891 | NCBI WGS metagenome assembly PDWI01 (sample SAMN01162508, study PRJNA174530) | Oral metagenome, whole genome shotgun sequencing project. | biome: Marine environment; feature: Marine mammal; material: Swab sample of the gingival sulcus; isolation source: swab sample of gingival sulcus...
CAAATACAAACGCAGTTGATAAATGGGTTCAAGCCAACGGCGAGAATAAATATTTAAGCCCATCAACAATAACAACAAGGTCAACATAGCCGTTGCCACCAACGCAAAAGCAATGCGGTATTGAGCAATTTTTAGCGGTTGGTTATCCATATCGACAAACAACCATAGCGGTTGCTCTACTTCTGAAACCTGCATCTCATCCAAATAAATACCATACGCCGTGCCCACACTACTGTTAATCCCGGTAATAAAGTTGCTATCTGTTTTGCTATGCCTACCGAATTGATGGTTAGCACTGTTAGAATTGCTAGCAAGCTCAGATGAAATCAGCGAAGTTTGCGGAATGCCCCAAGACTCATTGATATTAAACCCTGCCGATGCCAGCACTTGCCCTTTATCATTAATAATCGCCACACGTTGCAACTCATTTTCTGTCTGTACGCTAAACAGCAAGTTTTGCAACTGGCTATTGACCTTTTGCTTGGTTGCCTGTTGCATCGCTGTATGTTCATGTACATCGACACTATGGCTGATAGCCTCTGTTTGCTTATTTTGGGCAAGGATTTGCGGTAATTGACTTTTAATAATCGGTTGATAGCGAATCAAAATGGCTTTGGCAAGGCTTTGTTGTTCATGTCGGTTGGCATTCATGGTTTCCCGATACACCAACCCTGCCCCAACCATTGCCAAAAAACAAATGGGTAAAAATATCAACAAGATCAATTGACCGTAAGAACTTCGATGATTATATGAGTTTTTTGACACGGTGGGATTCCTAGAATACTTAGCGTACTGATTAGATATTTTATCTCCAATACCGTACTGTAATTGATAAGTTGAAGATAGAAATAGCAAATTCAGTTACTTAACAGAAGTCGGATTGCTTAACTCATTTGGTGGAAAAATCAGCTCAACTCGTTGTTTTTTTCCACCCAGTGCTTCCACGTCACCTTCTTTTAGACTATAGCGAATTTTATTGCCTGCAAAGCTAGCACCGTTTTGCGTTAGTTTGGCATTACCTGTCAAAGTAAGAATACCAGTAATATTATTATATTCAATGCTATTCGCCTGTCCTTTTGCCTTACCTTTTGCTGCGGTGATGACTTGCTCCATGCGAGCAGGATGACCTTTAGCGATTGCAGTGTTAATACTGCGTTTTTTTGATAAGTTAAGAGTGATGCTATCGGCATTGATTTTTAGCGTACCTTGGCTAATGATGACATTCCCTGAATAAGTGGTGACACCAGTACTTTCTTTATAAGTGGCTCTATCGGCTGATAGTTTTATTGGTTTTTTGGCATCAGAGGGCAGTGCCATGGCAGTAGTTGCCGTTATGGTTGTGATTGTTGCCGTGAGGGCTGTCACTTTCGTTAAGTTTATTAGCATGGTTTTTAACGTTTTGATGGCTTGATTTGGCATAGAAGTTGGTCTTATTTTGGAGTGAGTTTTAGATTGAGAAATTAGCATGAATATCCTGCAATCTATCTAGTTTTGTTTGGTTTTTTAATTATCGGTTATTCTACCCAATAAGCTTATATTTCACAAGTAAAGTAAGAAAAAGGAACAATTTTGTAAACAAGTCCTCAAGAAAAATCTTCAAAATGATGAAACCAAAATTTGACAAGTTAATGACAGAAATAAAATAACAAATCAAAGCAAAGCAAAATGAAGCAAACCATGTTAAGATGAAACGCTAAGTGTTAAGATATGGTAAAATCATAAGGGTGCAAAACCAATGCAAAAAACAACAGAACGATCAGAAGAAAATCTACAATCAATGAAAACAAATGAATCAGGCAATGCAAATAAAGTAAACGAACCAATAAAACACATCGTATTAATTCATGGTCTGCACCAACGCCATTGGATTATGAAACCGCTTGCTCTTAGATTTGAAAAAGCGGGTTATATTTGCCATTTGTTTAACTATTCAAGTTTGGCGGAGCCGATGGAAACGCACATTACACGCTTGCACAGTTGGCTTGCTCCAGAAGTAGGAGAAACGCCATTTCACATGGTGGGGCATAGCTTGGGTGGGTTGGTGATTCGTCAATTTTTACATAAATATCCACAGTGGCTAGAAAATGGCAGGTTAGGTAGAGGGGGCTTAGGTAGAGTAGTAACATTGGGTACGCCCCACCTTGGTAGTACCACAGCTGATTATGCCAAGCGGTTATTGCCGATTGCCGTTGGACATTCCTATAAGGGGGCATTGGATGGTTCGATTGCAGACTTGCCTGATGGCGTGTGTCTTGGGGTGATTGCTGGTAATAAACCACAAGGATTGGGTACGCCTGTTTTGAGTTATCACAATAGAAAGGGCGAGCTAAGCAATGAAGACAAGGCTAATGATGGTACGGTTTATGTGTTTGAAACTCGCTTGCCAAAGGCAACAGACCATATCGTCATGCCTGTTACTCATACAGGGATGTTGATTGATAAGGCGGTGGCTGAGAACGCCCTTTATTTTTTGGAGAATGGGTGTTTTCAAAAAATTGACCAATCAATTTAAAATAGATAACTATGAAGAATAAATTAGCCCAACTGATAAATTATGCTTATGTTTACGGCAAGCACAAAGCAACCACACTCAAGTGGTTATTGCTGTTTATGATATTTGTGATGGGCGTTAGTTTTTTTCCAAGATATGGTATGATTTATCTGTTTGCACCTATGGCAGAACCGACAATTTACTATACATGGTTGTTTGGATTTGGTTTTTTATTTGTTGCTTATTATTTTAAAGATTTTGAAGAGGTTAATACAAAAATTAGCACTAAACGACTTAACACAAGAGAAATTGCAAATTCTTATCCTACAGAATTAATGAGTTTGGAAAATAAAGTCGCTTATCTTTTTGTCGCTATTACCAGTCTTGTTTTGTTCCCTATTTTCTATACTTTGTTATACCTAACAGTTTTTGCTTTATCTAATTGGTTATTCAAAATGTTTTGGGACTATCAACAGTTAGAGTGGTTTGTGCCATTTGCGATGGGTAAAAAGTCTTTTTGTTATAAAGGTTATGACTGGTATGATGGTGCTGTGGGAAACTTACCTACTTTGTTTTTTTATTGTAACAGGGATTGATTGATAGGAATGTGGTTTATAAAGATAATGTGAATTGCAATGTTTTAACCCGTTAACAATGTTTGTAGTGATACAGCTACTAAGTTGATTATTAAAGTCGTTTTAAAAAATAACAGGAGAAAAATATGGATATTAAAGAACTATTTAACCAAGCAGAGTTAAGTCTTATCATGAGTGCCTTACAGGTCTATAAAACACAGCAGGAAAATGAAGAACATGGCAGAAAAAGTGAAGGCTTAAATACAGAGAAACAGCATGAAGTGGTGCAGATGTTAGAAGATATTGAAGAAAAGTTATATCAGCATATGGATTAATTGATTTATGAATACGCCAATCTCAACTTTTAAATTTAGATGGTTTGTTTTTATAACTAAATCAATTAGTTAAAATTATCTCTTTCTCAAAATGAACCAGTTCTCCCCCTGATATCGCCACTGATAACTCGGTAAAAACCGACCGAAATTTTGATGAAGTGGCAGACCACTTTGCCAAAAAAGTTTATGGTGGTCTTAAAGGTGACGTTCGCTTAGCAGTGTTACGCCGAGATTTACACAACACCTTGGCAGAAAAGTCGAAAGAACTAGGGCGACCACTAAAAGTGCTAGATATTGGAGCGGGGCTTGCTCAAATCAGTATTGAGTTGGCAAAGCTTGGGCATACTGTCACCATCAATGACATTTCTGCAAATATGCTGGCAAAAGCAAAAGCCACGTTGACCGATGAAGAACAGCAAACCCTTGATATTCAATGGCTAGTTTGTCCTTACCAGCAGTTAGAAGAGAAGTTAGAATCAAAGTTGCAAGTGGAAAAATCAGCGGATAAATACGATGTTATCCTATGCCACGCACTGTTAGAGTGGCTGGCTCAACCGCAAGAAGTGATTAACTTTAGTCATCGTTGGCTTAGCGGTGGTGGCTTGTTGTCGCTGTGTTTTTATAACCCTGCCAGCTTTGTTTATCGCAACTTAATAATGGGTAACTTTAATCTACTAAATAACCCAAACTATAAAGCAGACAACAAAAAAAGCCTCACCCCAAATAACCCAGTGGATAAAAAAGTGGTGTTTTCTTGGCTAGCGGAGGCTAATTATCAGATAATTAGCATTTCAGGAATGCGGGTATTTCACGACTATTCCCCATTAAAACGAGGCGGGCATAACCATCCAGAAGAGGTACTAAAAATGGAAGTACGCTATTCTAATCAAGAGCCATTTCGTTGGATGGGGCGTTATTTACATGTGTTGGCATCTAATGCCGATGAATGAATAATGAACTAGCCGCCACATATTTATATCATTGTGTCAATCTCAACTTTTAAATTTATATGATTAATTTTTACAACTAAATCAATTAGTTAAAACCATCTCTTTCTCAAGCTGAACTAGTCCTCCCCCTGATAAGGGGGAGTTATAGGGGGTTAAGAAAAGTTGAGATTGGCGTATCATTCCCAATAAATAGTTTTCATAACTTGTAGGTTAGTGTCGAGGTACGCGACCCAACACTGCCTGTCTTTATTGTCCGTCTTTCAAATATCTACCTCAATCACCCCTTGCACTTGACAGTAGCAAGAGAGTATTTCGTTTTCTTCTATCATGGCAATGGGGATTTTTGGATAAGTGACAGGTTCTGATTGTGAGATTAACTTGAGACGACAGCTACCACAATAGCCCTCTTTGCACTGGAAGTTGACATCATGCCCAGTACGCAGAAGACCATCAAGCAGGCTTTCATCGTCATGCAGATAAAAGCGAGTTTGTTTGGTAATAACCCATGTCATAGTAAGTAAGATGTCTTAACTAGCAAACCTTAGCAAGTAACTCTTCACGGCTAAGTAGTTGCTTTTCACCATCTTTACGATAGACATATTCATATTTATCATCAGCATGGTTGGCTCTGTCATCGGCAAGGTTACGATCAGAAACTACGATACGATGCGGAATACCAATCAACTCAAGATCAGCAAACTTCACTCCTGGGCGTTCGTCACGATTGTCTAAAATGACGTTAACACCTTTAGCTTTTAGCTCTTCATATAGGGCTTCAGCGGTTTCCATGACGGTAGCGGTTTTTGACTTCATCGGTACGATTGCCACATCAAATGGGGCGATAGAATCGGCAGGATCAGGCGTTTTTGGCCAGATAATACCATGTTCATCGTTGTTTTGTTCGATACAAGCGGCGATAACACGGCTTACACCGATACCATAACAACCCATCATTAGATGCGAAGGTCTACCATTTTGGTCTTGAACCGTACAGTTTAACGCCTTGGAATACTTGTCACCCAGTTGGAAAATATGCCCAACTTCAATGCCACGCTTGATGCTTAGCGTGCCTTTGCCATCTGGCGATGGATCACCCTCAACCACATTGCGAATATCAACAACTTCCGTCATTTGAGCATCACGCTCCCAGTTCATACCAATGGTGTGTTTGTTTTCAATATTAGCACCACAGACAAAATCCGCCACGACAGCAGCACTTCTATCAACATAAACAGGCATCTGGTCAATGGCGAGAGGATTTACTCCAATGTAGCCTTTTACCAGCCCTGCTTGTTGCATTTGTTCTTCGCTTGCCATTTGTAGTGGCGAGGCAACGGCGTCGATTTTTTCAGCTTTGATTTCGTTTAGGGTGTGGTCACCACGCAAAATTAAAGCAACCAAAGGTATGGTAGCACCTTCTACGACATTACCCTTTTCATCAACTTCTGGATTACCTTGTACAATTAGCGTTTTTACGGTTTGCGACAGTGGAATGTCTAAATGCTCGGCAACAGCTTCACAGGTTGGCATATCGATAGTGTCAACATCGGCACGCTCTTGAGTTGGGGCAGGGCGTTCACTGGTGCAAATCGCCTCGGCTTTTTCGATGTTAGCGGCATAATCAGAACTATCAGAAAAGACAATGTCATCTTCGCCACTTTCGGCAAGTACATGAAACTCTTGTGAGCCATCGCCACCAATCGCCCCACTATCGGCATACACCGCACGAAAATCTAAGCCAAGACGAGTAAAAATGTTAGTATAGGCTTTGTGAAAGTCTTGATAAGTCTGCTCTAGCGACTCTTTATCAATATGAAAAGAATAAGCATCTTTCATAGTAAATTCACGAGCACGCATCACCCCAAAACGTGGGCGAATTTCATCACGGAATTTACTTTGAATTTGATAAAAGGTCACTGGCAGTTGCTTATAACTTCTAAACTGCCCACGGACAAAGTCGGTAATGACTTCTTCATGGGTAGGTCCTAAGACAAAATCACGGTCGTGACGGTCTTTGAATTTAAGTAGTTGCTTGCCAAAATCATCAAAACGCCCAGACTCTTGCCAAAGTTCAGCGGGTTGGGTCATTGGCATTAGCATTTCTTGAGCATTGATGGCTTCCATTTCTTCACGGACGATTTTTTCTACTTTTTTTAGCACGCGTAAGCCCATCGGTAGCCAAACATAAAGTCCAGATGACAGCTTACGAATCAGCCCTGCTCTGACCATCAGTTGGCTAGATATGATGTCGGCATCGCTTGGCGTTTCTTTTAATGTGGCGAATAGAAAATTATTGGCTTTCATAAAATACCTTTATCTATGATGTAAATAATAGGACAAAAATAATAGATAGTTTATAAAATCCTCCCCCTGCTAAGGGGGAGCTAGAGGGGGTAATTAAAAGTATCTATTATTTTTGTCCAGTTGCTTAATTATAATGGTTAATGAATTTGGGTCGATAAATTTGTTTAAAGAACCAAGAATATTAAATCAATATTCAATCTAAAGCAACAAAAAACAGTAAGATTATCAGTTTTATGACACTTTATCTCTAAAAAATAACAAAAAAAAGAATAATATCATTGATAAAATAATGGTATTAAAGTATAGTTCACGCATTTTTATAATGTAAAAGATTTAAAAGATTAATGGTTTTTTTATTTGATTGATAGGGCTAGCAAAAAATATATATTTGGTTTACACTAATGCCCTAAACTAACTAGCATTTTAACATTACAGAACAAAGGGTTTGGTCTTGGAGATGTGGTATCATGAATAACGAGAGTAATATTAAACATGTCATGCGAACGGCTTTGGTTGGTATCAAACCTGCCAAACAAGTAATGTTGAAAGGTTATTTGCGAGTCTTATTACGTTTAGAAGCCGACCTTGAATGGGTATCTGCGAGTCATCCTCACGTCGATTTATTTATGATTAATGAAGAGTTTCGACGCTCACCCAATGTTATCAAACTGCTACAGAGTCAACCAAGCAAACCTGTTTTATACGTTAGTAAAGATGAAGCACATGATGGCGGTAGAGTGGTCGGTGATTCATTAGTTTTACCTTTAAAAGAATTAAACCAATTAAGTGAATGGCTATTTAAAAAAGTAGAGGTTTTACAGCAAAAAAGCAAAAATCATGAACGACGTGAGTCAGCTGATAAGTCCATTGACAATAAATCTTCTCATAATGACAGTTCTAGCGATAGTCAGTCTGTCAATAACCCGTCTATTAACAACCAGTCTATTAACAACCAATCGGTTAATAAGAAAGACATTCAACAAACAAACACTGATAAATCTCCTGCAACAAACAATGGTCATCAATCAGTTGTTGATACAGAATCTTCTAATGTAGGAAGCTCACATAGCAATACTCATAACAACACTCATAACAACTCTGATGTCCCTCTCGTTGAAATTATTAAATCATTACAAAAAGGTGTTGATGGTACTTATGAACTCAAAATTAAAGATACCATAATTGCCATTGTCGAGCCAAGTCGTGCTAGAGTATGGACGGATATTAATTCAGAACGGACGATACGAAACAACTCATTAAGTGATTGGCGGATGCAAAAGACTTCGGTAATCTCGTTGTCAGATGAAAATGCGATAAATTTAAAACAGTGGTTATGGAATGTCAGCCGTCATAAAGTATCGGAATTAACACCATTGGTAGATGATAAGCAAACATACCAATTACAATATTGGGTAAAACCGAAGAACCCAGATAATAGACGAAACCTTCTCAGTATTATGACAGCAATAGAGTCAGTTGCTATTTCAATCGGTAAAATATCTGAAGTGGCTAACACCGATGAAGAAGAAAGCAAAAGTGTTATTGCAGGTCTGCTGTTTGCCGGTTGTTTGCAACCGAATAACTATCATAATATAAACATCTCCAGCACCACAGCTACCACAAATACCTCTGCCAATGTTTCTTCTGCCTCCTCTGCCGTAGATAATAGTCCTGCCATAGACAGCCGATCGCCATTTGACAGCGTGCTATCTAAACGAGCTGCTGGCATTGCTCCAGATAACAAAGCGACTTCAAGCATTCCAGCAGGTGTGATAAGTTCAGCAAAAAGCTCACAATCGACAGCTCAACCGAAGAAAGAGGAAAAATCTGAAAAATTGGGCTTCCTAGGTAGGTTGCGTCGTAAACTAGGGTTATAGATGTTAGTCGCTTTGTAGTCATTTTTGGTAGTTATTTAATGTTTAAAATCATCTAATGTGTACAGTTATTAGAGATTTAAAATTGCCAAATAAATTTGCAATTACTGAATTAAGTAGCTGTTAAATAAGTAGCTATTGCGTAAATAGAAATAGGTGAAATAATCATGAAACGTTTAAAAATAGTTTTTAGTGGTCCTATGGGGGCAGGGAAGAGTCAGGCAATATCTAGTCTTTCTGATATTGATGTGGTATCGACTGAGGTCAAAAATACCGACTTAGACCAACATTCTAAAGCCTTGACTACCGTGGGCATGGACTATGGTGAACTGAGTATTGATGAAAATACCAGCATTGGTTTGTATGGTACGCCTGGGCAAGAGCGTTTTAGTTTTATTTGGCCGATTTTGACCCAAGGTGCTTTGGGCATTGTTATCTTGATTGACCATTCTGCTGACAATCCAACAGAAGATTTGGCAAACTACCTACAAACCTTCCAAGCCATGTATGATGGACGCATTGTGATTGGTGTGAGTCAAATTGATAAAATGCCTGAACGCGAATTTAACATATACCATGAATGGATGGATGCCAATTCTATCAATTTGCCAATCTATCCTGTAGATATGCGTGTTAAAGACGATGTGCTTTTGTTGGTTGAGACCATTATTGCTTCACTGGAGCAATCTTAATATTAAAAAATGATATCTAGAAATTTAATTTTAAATATAAATTTCTACTTATTTTATATATATTTCTATTTGTAAATGTGTATAATGATTCATATCACATCGTGTAACTATGGATTAAGTGGGTGATAATGAGTTTGCTAATAACAAGCTGAGTTAGTAATAATAACAAACTTTGAACTACTTAAATCGCTATTTGTAAGACGATGCCAGCTGTGGCAGTGTTTTGTAGCAATATTTTGAACAGTAAATATTTTGAACAGTAATTAGGGAAATTAAGTAAATGAGCAAACAACTATTTAAAACAGAGTCTAACCGTATCAAGCCTTCTGATAAATTTATCAGTAGTGCTAAGGTTGTTTTAAGTGACCTAGTGCATTCAGCCAGTGGTATCGAAGGTGTACTACTAGCAACCACCGATGGCTTTGAGGTTAGTGCCGTTTTTCAACGTGATTATGATGGTGGTAAGCTATCTGCTGTGGGTAGCTCTATTCTAGCATTGGTACAGGCATTGGTGAACGAGGCTCATTTAACAGGTTGCCGTTCGGTCATCTTAGATGCTGAAAATGGTAAAGTCATGATTAGTGCCGTACCCAATAAAAATCTACCAATGATTGCTATTATCTTGACAAAACAGCAGGTATTGCTTGGTCAAGTGATGCACGGTATGAATAAAGCACAAAATAAATTGATTGAGCTTGATAAAGAATTTAATTCAAAAATTTAATTATTGGCCTATTTTAGTTATACTTAATCTAAGCGATAACTTATTAATAATAAAGGTGATCTATAAACCGTTAGGCTGGTTGGCTTGGCGGTTTTTTTGTTTTGTTAAAACAGTTTAGCCTAGCTTGCCTAGGCTTAGTTGCTTGTCAATCCACTGGTGGCATGGGTGGTAAATTGACTGAACAACAGCAACTGCAACAAGCCAATCAAGCAAAGTCTGAATTGCAACAGTCGCTCAACAAACAACTTCGTCGCTCATTTAGTTATCATAGTAAAACCCATTTCTCTAATGAAGGTCGTTTGCAAGCCCTAAAGAATGCCACTCCTGAACAACTGGCAAATACAAACGATGTCAAAAAGTACTGTGAATATACTCATGATAATGCTTATGTAGCGTTGTTACGTCAAGCCGAGCAAGCAGGTGATGATATTGAGGATAGCCAATATGATGCACAGCGAAAGGCATTGATGACCGATTATCAAGCTTGCAAAAAGTGCAAAAAGCCAACATCCGCAATGCCTATCTTTTTACTCCATTAGAAATCGCTACTAGTGGTAGCTATCAACCGATGGCAGGTAAGATGGCGATTATGCCCTCGATAAAGTATCAATCTCGCAACCTGCTTATGCAGACACAACATCCAATCGTTATTGATTTTAAAGCAAAACAGCTTTACCTTTGGGCAGATAGTATCGCTTATCTAAACTCTGCCTTTTTGGATGATAAACTTGGCAGACAATGGCACAACAAATGGCTTGCTTTTTCCATCGAAGACGAGAGCTTGCCAAAAGACTTTGGTAAATCGCTGATGAAAGCCTATCGCAAAGCGATGAAAGTTGCTTATCAATATGAGCCTGTCACCGACTTTAGCTATGTGACCACTGGGCAACTGGCAGAGCAATTACCCTATTTATCAGCCAAGCAACAGCAGACGATGAAAAGCATTAAAGCCAATCGTATCATTAAACAAGTGCAGACTGCCGATGTGAAAGCTCATCAAACTTATTTATTTCACAAAACATTTTACAACAGTATCAAGCAGAGCCATCCTAATCTGTTTGCCGATAAACAAACTGACAAGCCAAAAAAAGGCAAACTTGCCAAACTGTTTATCACCCAATATTTACGATTTACCCATAATTTGGTAGAAAGATATGAGGCAGAACATGAAGTAGAGCAGGAAACAGTAACAACAGGAACAGAAACAGAAACCGATGTTACTGCTAAGGCGAGCGATGCCTACAATGAAGACGGCTATCTTATGGTGGATTATGCAGAGGACTCACCAGTACAAGTGGTTAATAACTATGGTATTAAGGGGGGCAAGATTGTTTGGATTCATCAGAGAGATTATTTGTCAAACGGCTCATCAAACGCCTCGTTAATGGGTGGCTTGTCTGGTAACTTCTTAAAAGGCAAACGGCTTGCTAATGATAACAATACTGGTGCGGATGAATCTTTGATGATGGATACCTTAGTAACCTTTGGTGCGATTAATAAAAATCAGCCATTTGCAAAGTTGCCATCAGCGACCATGCCAAACGCTGGTAACACCATTGATGCAAAAAAATATGGCAAAGATTTATTAGCGTACTATGACGATGGTAATGGTACTAGCTTAGGTAAAATCATCTACGAAATCTATCAAAGATACAAGGAAAAGTCGGATGCTAAAAACGCCACTGAAAGCATCGAAAACGTCAATCAGAATGAGTATGATCATTCAGAAAGCAACTCTGAGGGTGGTTCTCAAAACACTTCTAACAATAACAGTGACAATGAATCTGCACAATGTGTCTTGATGTCAGTCAACTTAGAAATGATGTGTAGCGAAGATGATGACATTGACCAAAATGACTCCAATGCAATGGCGAACTGTCAACAAGAAAAAGCAGAGCTAGAATCAGCTTATAAGTACATGTGTCAATGATAATGGAAATGACACGCCAATCTCAACTTTCATAGAACCCCCTCTAACTCCCCCTTATCAGGGGGAGAACTGGTTCATTTTTTAAAAGAGATAATACTAACCATTTGATTTATTTATAAAAACAAATTCTGTAAATTTACAAGTTGAGATTGGCGTAATGACAAAAATGATTACTACACCAAGACTTATCCTAAGGCAATGGCAAGAAAATGACCGCCAGCACTTTGCTGAGATGAATGCAGACCCTGAAGTCATGCGGTATTTTCCTGCTCCTTTAACTGGTGAACAAAGCGATAAACGGCTTGATGAAATCATTGCCTTTATGGATAAGCACGGTTGGGGATTTTGGGCGGTGGCGTTGCAACAAACAAGGGAGTTTATCGGCTGTGTTGGCTTAAATAAAAAGCCTGCAAATAGTGGCTATCCACAAGCCCCTTTGGTAGAAATCGGTTGGCGAATAGCAAGACAACATTGGCGACAAGGTTATGCTTATGAATCGGCTACTGCTTGTCTTGATTATGCTTTTAATGAATTAGGGCTAGATAAGGTCTATGCAGTAACGGCACTAGTTAACACGCCCTCGCAACAACTGATGAAACGCTTAGGCATGCACAACACGTATCAAGACTTTGACCACCCAAGTATTGAAAAAGGGCATGCTTTGGCAAGGCATTGTTTGTACAAAATTGACTGTAAAACTTATCAAAACCAACACAAGGAACACCCATGAAGCACCTATATCAATTCTATATCGGTGGTAACGCAGGCAAGTCCAATATCGAAGTCCACGACGTTCAATTTGTCATTTGTAAAGACTACCAACAAGCCATTCCCACCTTAAAACAGCTATGGTTTGGCGATGCTGATAAAATCCATATAGACGGTTGGCAAAAGATTACTTGGGCGGACGCGTTTATACTTTGTCAATGTGGGCGGTTATCAAAAGGGCGTATTGGCAGAGTTGCATGAGTTTGGTTTGTTTGTTGCCAGCAATCCACAGCAAGCCAAACAAAAAGCCATTGATAGCCTGTTAGTTGGCTTTGCTCAACAACACAAGGATAACCTTAAAGAGGTTGATAATGTGTTAGAATTAAATCAGCTTGATAACGAGTATATCCATTTATGCAAAAATGCTGATGGTCAAGCCGAAGAAATTGGCTTTCAGGGGTATATGCCGATTTAGTTTTGTAAATCGATAATTTTTAGGATATATTAACCAATATTTACAAATGGCAAAAAGATTATGAGTATACCCGAATCTAACGATAGTGTGTGGGACACTTGGGAACAAAATCTCAAAAAATATGACACCCCTTTTGATGTTGAACGCAATCAGCCAACGCAACAAGTGAGAGAGGGTTTAGATGAACTATTTGTTAGTGAGTTGTGCGATTGCGGAGAACTTGACCTCTTAAAAACATCCTAAAAGCCACTAGATTCCTGCCTCCGCAGGAATGACGATAACAAGATTATTTCAATGGTCTAAGTTCGATTTACTACATTGGATTTGTCATTCCTTGTATAATAAAAAAGCCCTGTCAGAGAAATAACAGGGCAACTTGAAACAGAGATGAGTCATTCCTGAGAGCCACAGACTATAAAAAGTGAAATGAACTTGAAATAACCTTAGATTTTGAGAAAATAAGCGTATGGCGATTCAGGAATCCAGTGACTTTTACGATATTTGCAATATAAAAGTGAATCTTTATTTAATATTAGGGCGTTTTTCTAACCAATCCCACCAAAAAACGATATATCCCACGAAAAAATGGCTCAGCTCCACTAAAAAATAATATATCCCACGAAAAAATGACATATCCCACCAAAAAATGGCTCGTCTCCACTAAAAAATGATATATCCCACAAAAAAATGACCAATCCCATAAAAAAATGGATTATCTCCAGCAATCAAGCTATAATCAGCGAGGATGTATCATTTTTAATAAGCGTTTAATGGATTTAATTCACGATAACAAAACAGGAGTCGTTATGAGTAACATCAATCAACACAGCATTGACGAAAGTTTAAGCAAAATGCAACTGACCTTTGCCAATGCCCAAAACCCAGAAATTTTGCCAATATTACAAAGCGTTGGCTATACAAAATCTCGTTTGCAAGATTATCTAAAAAAAGTCGAGGAAATTAATAAACTAGGGCAAAAGCAAAAGCTAGAATATGGTGAGCAGTATGCCAAAACCGAAGAATTTAACCAAAAGCGTGCTGAGATTGATAAAATCTATAAAAAAGATTTGGCATTGGCACGGATTATTTTTAAAGATGATGTGCAAGCCATCGCCACCCTTGAACTAAATGGTCATCGCAAAAAAGCCTATAGCAGTTGGCATAAACAAGTCCATAATTTTTATGCACAGTTATTGGCAAATAGAAACTTTTTTAACAAAATGCAAAAGGTGGGAATAAATAGCACAAAAATTAACCGTACAAATAATGAGTTAAAAGCGATTGAGACGCTAAAAGATGAGCAAAAAAAGGAGATGGGCGAGGCTCAAAAAGCCACTGAAGAGCGTGATAATGCTTTTGATGAACTGTATCCTCAGTATAGGGAGTTAATTGAATTTGCTAAGGTGTTGTTAGCTGATGAACAAATGCTTGAGAGTATGGGGATTGTGGTTGAGCGATAATAATTGATTAATTAAGAAAATAAAGCATGATGTTACGCATGCTTTATTTTTATTAAAAGGTAAATAGCAATGAGCAGAAATAAACTACCAACCCAAGAGGATTTAGAGCGTCTTTATGATGAACGTGGTTATGGAGCAGTAATTACTTATGCTTATCGTAATGCTTTGCGTGCTTTATCTTTTTTAGTAATGGAAGAAGACTTAATAGAAATATTTCAAGAAAAAACGATTAATAATTGTTACGGTATATTTTGGGGATTACTATTAATTCAATGGGTAAGACAACAAAGTAATGACTTTACTACAAAGAATACTGATAATATCTTATCTAACTTAATAGAAGTTTTTCAATCTGCCTCCGACTTTGCAGGTACTGTTGCCGTAAATGCAAGAAGAGGCGTTTGTCTCAACCTCAACCCTACTTCTGCTTCCGCCTGTTCTACCCAATATGCTACCTTCTCTGTCTATTCCATTTTCTTTCCTTTCGATTTCAAACAAGTTTATACTAAACCCATTAACCCTCGTTCTTTTACTACCTATTCTGCCACCTGTACTGCTTCTAGGCTATACATCTCTATTGACTCAATGTACTATGACTCAATCTACTACAACTACGCCTGTAAGGATTTTGATTATCTACAACAAGGCAAACTATTACCACCACTATGGCATAATAATAAACCACAAGAAGTTATAAAGTTAGAAAATAAATTAATAAGGCAATTAATAGAGTTAGGATTAGATTTTTTAGCAAATGATATTAAATGCTTATGGGACGATAAACCATTAGGTGAGCATGCTATTAATTATACAAAAATATATTCTAATACTATTGCCAATAATGTAAAAAAACTAAGACGTGCAATTATTGAGGGGATTGATACTGAAAGATTAACCGCTACACGAGTGCTATTATTAGGAACAGGAGGAGCAGGTAAAACTACTTTAGCCGATAGATTAAATAATAAGCCAATTAATGAAGTTATTGCATATAAGTCAGCTACTATTGGTATTAATTACCATAACCATAAAGCGATTGATTTAAAGCCTTTTGGTATAGAACAAGAAATCAGAGAAGATTTACAACTTTATTTATGGGATTTTGGTGGGCAAAGTATTTTCTACGGTTTGCATAATGCCTTTTTACATGAAAACTGTGTTTATGTAATAGTGGTTGATAGTCGCCATGAGCAAGCTCCTGATGAATGGCTATATCAAATTAGAAATATTGTTGGTGATAAAAACCCACCTGTATTAATTGTGACCAATATTTATGAAAACTGCAATCTCAAACAAAATAAAACTCGCCTATTGCGTGAATTTGATGATTTATTAACTGAAAATAGCTTCTATTATTTTCCTTGTGATAACCCAAAAAAAGAACATCAAGAGGAATTTAATCTATTTGTTAATCAATTAGTTGAAATTGCTCGCGATAATCAGTATGAAGTTTTTAGCGATATAATTACTATTAAAAAAGAAATACAAACTAAACTTACTCATCAAATTTTTATCAAACAACGTCAGTTAATTTCTTATATTAAACAACTAGATTTAAAACTTTTTTCTGCGGATAGTGATGAAGAAGAGTTGATGGAAGACTTGCGAAGTTTGGGTTTTATTGTGCGATTAAAAGAGCAGGGCAATCAGTTTTGTTTAAAACCTGAATGGACAGTGGATCATACTTACTTGTTATTGCATCAATTACGAGAAAAAGCAACCAATGGATTAGCTGATGAAAATATGATCGATGAAATTATCGATACAGATGGTGATGATTATACAGAAAAATTACTTAATTTTTTACAAGATAGAAAATTATGTCATTTAGTGAGTACTGATAAGAAAAAACAATACTTTTTTCCTGATGCTTCATCAACCAATGAACCTAAAAAGGCAGAAAAAATTCTTCAGGAAGAAAACAAGATTCAATGTTGTTTTAATTTGCCTTATATGCCTTTAGGATTACATGCTCGTTTGGTATCAGATTTTTCTTTAGCTGATAAAAAGGGCATTTGTATTCAATACCACGATGGTAATACGCAAGATGTTTGGCGTGAAGGCTTTATTGTTAGTAATCAAGACAATTCAATACAAGCAATGGTTAGCTATTATTATCGTAAATCCTATGTTGATTTCACTTATACAGGTGAATTTAAACACGCAACAATTGTTTTTCAAAAGCTATATGACAAATTATTAGCAAGTTTTAATGGTAAAAAATCGCTTGCTGTTTCATTAATTTTATCTGATAAAGATGAAGAAAATCATTATAATATGACATTAGAAGAGTTTATAGACTTTATGCAAGAAGTTAAAGGTTATAAAGAATTTAGAGATAGTTTATTAAAATTGGAAGGTAAAAGTATGAAAGAAAGTGCAAGTATTTCAATTGGTGATGTGAGTAACAGCCCAATTCAAATTCATTCGCCTAATAGTGTCCAAGTTGCTAATTATGTTTTAACAGATGCTGAAACTAAGCAACTAAAAGATGTTATTAATGAACTATTAGCAGAAAAAGATAAATTTAAAGAGAGTGAACAAAAAACTCTTGAGGTTATCAAACAAATTGTTGATAAAGATGAAAAAGAGCGTAGTGAAGATGAACAGGGTGTTATTACAAGATTTTGGAAAAAGTTACAAGAACTGACTAGTTTTTCTAGTAATACCATTAAAATCTCTGAATGGCTTGTTGATAAGGGTAATTATGCTACGTTAGCAACATTTTTAACAAGTTTTACAGGATATATGAGTATTTTAGATTTAACTCAATAATCAAAAATATTAATATAAATCAACAAAAGGAAAACTCCCCATGAAAAAAATCTTAATCCTCGCAGGCGATGGCATTGGTACAGAAATTATGAGCCAAGCAGTCGCCGTACTTAACAAAGTCAATGACAAATTCCAACTAAACTTCCAACTTGAAGAAGGCTTAATCGGTGGTTGTGCCATTGATGCCATAGGCGTACCGCTCCCTGATGAAACGCTTGAAAAAGCCAAACAAGCCGATGCGGTGCTACTTGGTGCAGTTGGTGGTTATAAATGGGATACGATAGAACGTAGTATCCGTCCTGAGCGTGGCTTATTAAAAATCCGTAGCGAGTTAAATTTATTTGCTAATTTACGAGTGGCAAAACTTTATCCGCAATTAATTAACGCCTCACCACTAAAAGCTGAAATTATCAACGGTTTAGATTTATTAATTGTCCGTGAACTGACAGGTGGTATTTATTTTGGGCAACCTCGTGGTATTGAAACCCTTGAAAATGGTGAAAAGCACGGCTATAACACCATGACTTATACCACTAGCGAAATTGAGCGTATTGGCAAAGTCGCTTTTGAAATGGCTCAAACTCGTGCCAAAGCCACAGGCAAGCAAGCCAAAGTTTGTTCAGTGGACAAAGCTAACGTATTAGAAGTTACTGAGCTTTGGAAACAAACCGTTAGCGATATGCAACAAGCGGATTATAACGATGTTGAATTGAGCCATATGTACGCTGATAACGCTTGTATGCAATTAATCAAGAATCCAAAGCAATTTGACGTGATGGTCACAGGTAATATGTTTGGCGATATTTTATCTGACGAGGCAGGCATGTTAACAGGCTCAATCGGTATGCTCCCCTCCGCTAGCCTTGACGAAAACGGCAAAGGCATGTATGAACCTTGTCATGGCTCTGCTCCTGATATTGCAGGCGAGGATAAAGCCAATCCGCTTGCGATGATTTTATCAGTGGCGATGATGCTCCGCTATACCTTTAAACAAGAAACCCCTGCTCAAGCGATTGAACAAGCGGTGAGTGAGGTGTTAGATGATGGTTTACGCACCATTGATATTATGGATAGTGATGATAAGGGTCTAAGCGTGGTTGGCTGTCAAGCGATGGGCGAGGCGGTGTTGGCGAAGTTGGCTTAGTGATTCTCTACAAATTGAAAAATGAGACCTAACAAAGAATGCGATTGATATTACCTTGCCATCAAAGCATTTAATAGAGCCGCCAATATAATCAAACCAACGCCCAACCCCTGTAATAATGACAAGCTTTGATTAAGCATTATCATCGACAACACTATAGCAGTAAGTGGTTCAAAAATGGTGAATACTGAGGCTTTGGTGGCTGGTAATTTTGACAATGCGTTCATGTACAAAAAGAAAGGGACAATCGTACCAAGAGCACTTATCCCTAGCACATAGCCCCATGTTTGTATTGGTAAGTCTAACAACATACCATAGGTTGAATAAGTTTGCGGTACGAATAACAATACCACGGCACTGATAATGACTGATGTAAAAAATACCAGTCTGGAGGTCATTTTGGGGTCGTTTACACTGTCATCAAAGCTCGCATCCTGCATCGCCTTTTTACCCAAGATACCAAGCATAGAATAACAAACACCAGATAACAGACCAATCACAACGCCGATATTAAGAGAAAATCCATCACCAGCCATGGTCAGCAAATATCAAGCTAAAGACAGGAGCAGTATAGAGTAGAGCCACTGCCATCGCTACCCCTGAATAGATAACGGCAAAGAAAAAACACACCGTCATCCCCAATACGCCAACGATGGACTGCAATGACAACACTAGCCACTGTTTACCCTTTAGTTGCTTAATCAAAGGAAATAACGATGGCAACAGAACCAATAACAAGCCACCTGCGGTGACCACTCGCAAAATGCTAATTTGCCAACCAGTAAAACCCATCTGCCCTAGATAAGTAGAAAAAATCCCCAAAGTTCCCCAAGAAATGGCCGCACAGATGACCTGAACCATACCAATAAACGATGATGCGTCATTGGAGGAATTGGCTAATGTAGTTTGTTGTGGTTTGGTTGATGACATTTATCAATCCTTTATACGGCTACAGCTTATCGCAAGCGTACGCCCTGCTCTACTTTGGCAAGCATATCGGGCAGTTTATCAATGACGGTATTGATTGCCATTTCACTGGCTTGTGCCAAACCCAATTTTTCTGCCAACGTTGGTTTTTTGCGAGTATGTAAGGCATAAATCTGATGGTCATCCATCAGCTCCATTAGGTAGCTATCAGACGTTTTTAGCTCATCAACCAAGCCTAAATTAATCGCATCTTCACCATACCAATGTTCACCCGTTGCCACTTTTGCTAAATCCAAGCTAGGACGATAAGTGCTAACAAAATGCTTAAACAGCTTATGCGTTTGTTCTAATTCTTCGTTAAACTTAGCACGCCCCTCATCGGTATTTTCACCAAACACGGTAGCCAATGACTGCAAAAGGAGCAGACAAAATCTTATCTGCCACACATGCCATCATATAACCGCCACTTGCTGAGATTTTATCCACACAGACAATCAACTCCAGTTCCGCCTCTTTTAAACGAATCAACTGAGAAGACGCCAAGCCATAAGCGTGTACCATACCACCACCAGACTCTAAGCGTACAACGACTTTATCGCCTTTGTTTGCCACACTGATGATGGTGCTGATTTCTTCACGGAACCGATGCACAGCGGTGGCTTTCACATCCCCTTTAAAGTCAAGTACAAAGACTTTTTTTGTCTCTTCTTTGCCTTTTAGGTTGTTTTTCAGGGCTTGTTTAGCTTTTTTGGCGAGCTGTTTTTTGAGTTGCTTTAGACCATGCTTATCATTCATCACTTCTAGTAGTTGCTCACGGCGTTTTTGCTGATTGGCATTTAGATGGACAATTTTTAACTCGGTTGGGTGTTTATGGTGTTGAAAAAGCATTGGTTAATCCTGATGTTTGTTAATTGATTATGAGGTACGCCAATCTCAACTTTATTTTATAACCCGTTGATTTTATTGCCCTCCCCCACCCCCTCCCACAGGGAGGGGAGCTCCTCCCTGAGAAAGGAAACAGCGAAACACTGTTTCGCCCTTTCGCAAGACAAAGGCTATGCCTGCGTAGGGGGGAGGTTGGGTGGGGGAAAGTTGAGATTGGGATAAATAGTACATTAAGTAATCCATCTTTAATGGGAATTTATCACAACTTTTCAAGAGCCTATACCACCTCAACCAACATAAATCGTTACAATATATGAACGGTTAATCAACACTAAAAACTTTTAACTATCATAGGAAAAGTATAAAATGGTCGGCTAATACAAATAAACTCTAAAAAAATAGTCTTAAATAACTAAGCAATTTCATGTAGAAATCGTGTAAAATAGACGGTTTGTTTTGACTAACAACGATTTTAATTATTGGAAACACAAACTTCATGACTTATTCCATTTTTTGCCAAACCAAAAACAACGCTTTGACTGAGCCGATGTTTTTTGGTCAGCCCGTTAACGTTGCCCGTTATGACCAACAAAAGCACCCGATTTTCGAGCAAATCATCGAAAAACAGCTGTCATTTTTTTGGCGGCCAGAAGAGGTGGATGTCTCTCGGGATCGTATGGATTTTGCTAACTTATCCAGCCATGAACAGCATATTTTTCTAAGTAACCTAAAATATCAGACCTTGCTTGACTCCATTCAAGGACGTAGCCCCAACGTCGTGCTATTGCCTTTGGTGTCTATTCCTGAACTGGAAACTTGGATTGAGACTTGGTCATTTTCTGAAACCGTGCATTCTCGTAGTTACACCCATATTATTCGTAATATTGTCAATGACCCCAGTGTGATTTTTGATGACATTATGGATAATGAAGAAATCTTAAAACGTGCTAGTTTACCAAAGCTAAAACGCCTGCTGTACTTATGCTTGATGGCGATTAACGTACTTGAAGCGATTCGTTTTTATGTCTCTTTTGCCTGTTCCTTTGCCTTTGCTGAACGCAAATTGATGGAAGGTAATGCCAAGATTATCAAGCTGATTGCTCGAGATGAGGCGTTGCACCTTACCAGTACCCAACACATGCTAAACTTAATGCGTACAGGTAAAGATGACCCTGATATGGTTGCCATCGCAGAAGACTGTTATGAAGATTGTATCGAAATTTTCCGCACAGCATCCGAACAGGAAAAAGAATGGGCAGAGTACCTGTTTAAAGATGGCTCTATGATTGGTATGAACAAAGATATTTTATGTCAATACATTGAGTATATTACCAACTTGCGTATGGAAGCGGTTGGACTACCAGCCATTTTCCCAAATGCCAAGTCAAACCCAATTCCATGGATTAACACTTGGTTATCATCAGATAATGTACAGGTTGCCCCACAAGAGACCGAAATTAGCTCTTATTTAGTTGGACAGATTGATGCAGATTTATCAGACAGTGACTTTGATGATTTTGAGCTGTAAATCAATCTAAGAGTCAATGTAAAAACCAATGTGCAACATGGATGATTTGAAAGTTACGTCAATCTCAACTTTTAAATTTACATAATTTATTTTAATAGATAAATCAATTAGTTAAATTTATCTATTTCTAAAACTGAACCAATCCTCCCCCTGATAAGGGGGAGTTAGAGGGGGTCAAAAAAGTTGAAATTGATTTGAAAGGCATTCATTCACTGAAACAACTAAAGCAAATTATACCAAAAAAGAGGAACACACCATGAAAGACATCAACCAGCAAGCCAATGACTATGTTAATGAATCCTTAAAAGAAGGTGGCAAAGGCATTGACCAAGAAGACATCAAAAAAGTCATTGATAATGAAGACAAAGTTCATTCAAAAATCAATGAAAAAAGCCCACTTGATAGATTTTTGACCGACATTAAGCTGTTTTTTGGTCTGCTCAAAGACTATTATCATGGTAACTACCGCAGTCTTCCTTACAAGACCATTGCATCAATCGTCACCGCATTGCTTTATATCATCAATCCGATTGACATCATTCCAGATGCCCTACCGTTCTTAGGGCAAATTGATGATGCTTTGGTGCTTGGTCTTTGTCTAAAACTGGTAGAAAGTGACTTGCAAAACTATCAAGATTGGAAGTACAAACGCACTCAAAACGTATAGAAAGAGTATAGAATTTGCAACTTAGTAGAACTTATATTCGATGGAACAGTCAGTAAAAATTTTTGGTAAATGACGTATTGGCAAAGCAGGAAAAGGATAACAACTAATGAAAGACCGTAGTTTTGTAAAAGATATACTTGAAGATAATGAGATTTTTCGTTTAGAAGGTGGTACAAAGTATCTGCCAAGCATTTATATTCAAAATAATGCACACTGGAATAAATGGATGGTATTTGAATGCAAAACTCATGAGCCCGTAACCAACCGCACTTTTAACTCAAAAGAAGACTGTATCGAGTTCATTAAAACCTATGATGAGCAAAGTGAAAGCACCCTAAACTCTCTCTATAGCGATATAGATGACCCTCTACTGAGTGCTTGTGTGAAAAAAATTGACTTGAGTAATCCAAAACAAGTCAGAGCAATGACCTCAGATAATCATCTTGCTTTGATTGTGCATTCACAAAAGTTAGAGATTGCTGAATTAGAAAATGTAGATATCAGAAAAGTTAAGCTTATAAGTTTCTTTTATCAAGGTCTGATCAGTCTATTTTTTCAAGATACCGATGACCCTGATGAGCGAGTGTTCTATATTTTTGATAATGGGCGTGTTCGTAGTTATCCTGCATGGAAAACGGTGTCTGTGGCAATGGCTCTTATTAACAGCCTAAAAAATTATTCTAAAGAAGAAACCTTATATAAAAAACTTAACAAACTGGTTGGTAAAGCATTAATCTCAATTGATGGTCATGGCTTTATTTTTGATAAACATTTTCCTCATACCAACTTAATGTTTGCTCAAAAAGTACGAGTAATTCAAGCTAATAGCGAGAAAACTGCTAGCCCAAATTCACCATTAACACCTATGTTTTTGTGTAAGGTGGAGTTTCAAGAAGACAATAAAATCAGTATTATACAGTTGTAAGGCACTGATTATATGCTCAAAAAAGCATAACAAGGCAATAATAAAGGGAGTTGGGTGTTGGGTCTCGTTCCTCGACACCAACTTTAAACAACTCACACTTTAATTACACCTTAAAACTATCCCCTAAATACACCTTGCGTACCAGTTCATTTTCAAGGATTTCATCGGCACTGCCCTCAGCAATAATCGTACCCTCAGAAACGATCGGTAATCAGCACGCCGATATTGCGTTGTTTCAGCGTTTTAATCACCTCCATAATGTCACCAACGGAAATGGGGTCAACCCCTGCAAATGGTTCATCTAGCAAAATAAACTTAGGATTCGATGCCAACGCCCGAGCAATCTCACAACGACGTCGCTCACCACCTGATAAGCTCATGCCTAGTGAGTCTTTGACATGATTCAGGTTAAATTCAGCGATCAATTTCGCCAACTCTTGCTGTTGTCCTGCTTTATTTAGGTCTTTGCGAGTTTGCAAAATAGCAAGTATGTTATCCGCCACGGTCAATTTACCAAAGATGGATGCCTCTTGTGGTAGATAGCCAATGCCAAATCTGGCTCGCTCGTGCATGGCATATTTCGATAAATCTTGCTTGTCACCAGCGTCACTACCAGTTTTATTAATTAGGCTAACTTCCCCTTTATCCATCGCCACTAAGCCCACCACCATATAAAAACTGGTGGTTTTCCCTGCTCCATTAGGTCCTAATAAGCCAACAATCTGCCCTTGCTCCACCGCAAAAGAAACGTCCTTTACCACCCAACGTTTGCCATATTTTTTACCAACGTGGGCGATTTGTAGGGTTTGTGAGTGGGTGTTTTTTTGGTTAACAGCAATCTCAACTTTATTTTGTAAGCCGTTACCCTCCCCCTTTGAGGGAGGCTGGGTGGGGGAAAGTTGAGATTGGGGTTGTTTAACAAGGTGATTATTGGCTGGATTGGTCACGGCGTTACTCAGTCTGGTGGTTGTTGCTAATTTAACCCCCATTTTACCACGGCTTAACAACAAACAATAGGGCGTGTTGATAATTCAAACATTAGCCAGCAGATATTATCCAACATATCATTGGCTATTCATGCTAGAATTAGCGGAATTTTTTATCAGGAAAACACATTAACAATGAGCAACTTGAAGTCAAACAAG
>PDWI01003010.1_pt1 | contig 24504 bp, 26 predicted proteins | sample 1430891 | NCBI WGS metagenome assembly PDWI01 (sample SAMN01162508, study PRJNA174530) | Oral metagenome, whole genome shotgun sequencing project. | biome: Marine environment; feature: Marine mammal; material: Swab sample of the gingival sulcus; isolation source: swab sample of gingival sulcus...
CTGTTTCTTCATCCCTTTGGACAAGGAACTAATTCTTGACTTAGGCGAAATATCTATTACCTTTGCAATATTTAAAAATCTTTGCTCATCAAAATTTTTGTAAGCCTGTTTATAAAAAGTAGCCATATCCTTTACCGTAGAAGTAGGAAAATAATAAAGATCATCACTGATAAAACAAATATTTTGCTTCCTTTCATCAATGTCTTCTACTTTTTTATCATCTATTATACATTCACCATCAGTTTGCTTGTACACTCCTGCAAGAATCTTTAGGAGTGTTGTTTTTCCAGCACCATTAGGACCTATAAGTCCATATACCGAACCTTTTGGCACATGCATATCAACATCTTCAAGCGCTGTAAAATCGCCAAATTTTTTAGTAATTCTTTTAGTTTCAATCATACGATTTCTCCTTATACACATCTTCAATAATTCCCATGACTTCTTCTTTTTTCACACCAAGAGTCTCTAGTTTAAATGAAATCTTAGTAATCTTATTCTTAAGTCTACTTATTTCTTCATCTTTACTTTTTTTAGGGATTTTATTAACGTAGTTACCCTTTCCCGGCACTGAGAAAACATAGCCTTCACGCCTTAGTTCCATGTACGCTTTTTGTATCGTATTTGGATTTACAGCTAAGCTTATGGCAAGTTCCCTCACAGAAGGTAGTTCATCATTTTCTTTGTAAGAACCATCTAGTATCTGCCATCTGAAAAAATCATAGAGTTGCTTATGAATAGGTGTTCTGCTTTTTAAATCTATATCTACCATATTTCCTCCTTAAGCCGTACTATATCAGATAGTACAGTTTTATTGGTTACAAAACTATTAAAAGATTATTAAGATATGAGCCCATAATAAATCACCGTCTTAGAATTTAAACAAGTTGTAATGAAACATCAACATTTTACTCAATAATATATGTTTGTTGTTCTCGGTGCCTGGCACCGAGAACAACGAACACTGGAAGCAAGAAAAAAGTACTCAGCCATAACTGAGTACTTTATTATCCTATTTTGAATTCAACGATAAGTTGTGAATTACTTTTTTTGTTTAAGCCTCTTCTTCAGGCTCTTTAACTTCAGCTTTTTCTTCTTCCTCTTTAGCTTGCTCTTCATCTTCTGAAGTTTCATCTTTAACTTCAACTTTATTATCTTCTTCTTTAACTTCTTTATCTTTTTCAACTTCTTCAACTTCTTTATCTTCTTTAACTTCTTGAGCTTCTTGAGCTTCTTCAACTTCATTAACCTCCTTTTTTTCGACCACTTCAGTAGCCTCAGCAGGTTCATCAACTTCTTCACTTCCCTCTGAACTAGCTTTTTCTGCTTCTTTGTCGAGTTCAAGTTCTTTAATCGATAAACTTATCTTTTGCTCTTCTAGGTTTATGTCCGTCACTTTTGCTTCTATTACCTCATTAACTTTCAGCGCGTCTGATGGTTTCTCTACGTGTCTTATAGCTATTTGAGAAACGTGAAGCAAAGCGTCCACTCCATCCTCAAGCTCTATAAAGGCTCCAAACTCTGTCATTCTTGCGACCCTTCCAGACACAACGCTGCCAACAGCATATTTTACCTCTACATCATTCCAAGGGTTTTCATCATCAAATTTCATTGATAGTGAAATCTTTTTCTTCTCATCATCAATATTTATTATTCTAACTCTCACCTTTTGTCCAGGCTTCACAATGTGTTTTGGTGATCTAACTCGTCCCCAAGTAAGCTCTGAAATATGAACAAGACCGTCAACACCATTTATGTTTACGAATACGCCATAGTCCGTTATGTTCTTCACTGTTCCCATGAATTCATCGCCAACTTTTAATCCTTCAAATGCTTCGGCTCTCTTTTCTCTCTTTTCTCTATCGATAAGTATCTTCCTATTACCGATTATACGGTTCTTTCTTTGGTTGAACTCCGTTATCAAGAACGTAATCTCTTGATTTTTAAATTTATTTAAATCGCCAACAAAAGTATCTGATACCAGTGATGCAGGGATAAAAATTCTAACTTCATTTACTATCGCTACAAGTCCTCCTGAAAGAACTTTCGCTACAGTAGCCGTTATTTCTTTTTGCTCATTAAAATACTCTTCAACTTTGGCAAGTCCTTCTTCTGATTTAAGCCTCTTGTAAGTAAGTAATACTTGCCCTTCACTATCATTTACCTTTAAAACCTTTGTTCTAATTCTATCACCAATTGTGACAGCAGTTCTTAAATCTTGTGGCGGATTGTTTGAAAATTCATTTTTCGGTATAATTCCATCGGATTTATACCCTATATTCACAGTAATTTCATCTTCTTTTACTGCTATAATAGTCCCTTCTACCACTTCTCCTTTCCTGACGGATACCCAAGATTCCTCAAGCATCTCTTTAAAGCTTTTTTCATTTTGCATTTCTGACATTCGAAATGACCTCCTCAATAAGTTTCTTTGGTGTCGATGCACCCGCAGTAATACCAACGACTTCGTCTCCCTTTAAAATATCAACATCGAAATCATCAAAGCTTTCAATCTGATACGTCCTATCACAAACGCCCTTGCATATTTCGTATAGTTTCTTTGTATTGGAGCTACTTTTATCTCCAATTACGATCATAATATCAACGGTTTTTGCGATGTTTAAAGCCTCTGTTTGCCTGTCGAAAGTAGCACTGCATATAGTGTCTTTAATGATAACATGAAAGAATCTATTTTGCAATAAAGTTACTATTTCTTTAAATAATTTATGATTAAACGTTGTTTGTACAACCACTTGATAAGTTTCATCTTCTTTTAGCTCGATATTTTTTGCTTCCTCTAAGTCCTTTATATAGAGAACGTCGGTGCTACTCCAACCCGATATTCCCTTTACTTCACTGTGGTTTTTATCACCAATTATAATTATTTTATGCCCTTTAGAAGAAGCATTTTCAACAATTTTATGTATTTTCTTGACATACGGGCAGGTGGCTTGAACCATTGTCGTTTTTGATTTGATTTTCATCTCCTCGTCTTTTCCTACCCCATGACTTCTAACCACGATTTTATCCGCTTCGACCTCATCAAGACGGTCTAAGCTATTAATAGTCTCTACTCCTCTTTTTCTTAGAGAAGAGATGACATGCTTATTGTGAATAATCGGTCCATATGTACTTATTTTGCTACCGTCAATTTCTTTTTCAACGACTTTTAACGCCCTATCAACGCCAAAACAAAATCCGGCAGTCTTTGCAACAATGACTTTCATATTAACCTAGTATACTAATTATCCTTTCAATCACTTCATCAGGAGAAAGAAATGTACTATCTACAGTAACCGCATCATCCGCTTTAACCAGCGGTGAATTTTTTCTAGTACTATCCCTTTTATCCCTTATCTTTAGTTCTTCAAGCACCTCCTCATAGGAAGCTGCTACGCCTTTTTCAAGTAATTCCTTATACCTTCTTTTTGCTCGTTCTTCCACATCACAAACTAAAAATATTTTTAAGTCTGCATCTTTTAAGACAACGGTTCCAATGTCTCTGCCGTCCATTACGACACTTATCTCGCTAGCAAGTTTTTGTTGTTCTCGCACCAACTTTTCCCTAACAGCCAAATAAGCCGATACCACTGACGCAGCCTCTCCAACCTCCTGAGTCCTTATCTTGTCTGTTATTTTTTCTTCGCCAAGATATATGTCATTTACTCCATCTGTAATTTTTATCGTTATACTTACGTCATCAAGTCTTTTAACGACTGATTTCTCATCATTTATATCAACATTATGCCTAAGCATGTAGTACCCTACTGCTCTATACATACTACCAGAGTCTATATGCACTATATTAAAATGTTTTGCTACTCTTTTTGCTATTGTCGATTTACCAGAACTAGCCGGTCCATCAATTGCAATTACTAATTTATCCATATTAATCCACCAAATCCGGCCTTAATTTCTTTGCGCCTTCTAAGTAGACATGCCTTACACTTTTTTTATCCAACCTATCCGTGTCAACCTGTATTAAAACCCTTATCGTCTTTGCAAGAGACCCTTCTACAAACATCTCCTGAACACAAAGCAGCGGAACATCTACCACGCCGAGTTCTCTGATGGCAACTGCTGGATAGACTTTATCAAGATCCTTTGTGGCACTGATAATAATAGAAACCATCTCTTCACTTTCTACATTATTTTTTTCTACTATCCGTTCATACAGTCTCTTTGTAGCTGTTAAAATATCCTGCTTCTTATTTTCCTTTACTGTTATAGCGCCTCTAATCGCAATCATATGTTCTCCTATACATTCATTCCTGCTAAATAAGCCGTGCTAAAAGCGACTTGTAAATTATATCCACCTGTTAGTGCGTCCACATCGAGTAGTTCGCCTACTATAAATAAATTACTCACTATCTTTGACTCCATTGTACTAGGATTTACTTCCTTTGTACACACTCCACCTATTGTTATGACCGCCTCACTAAATGATCGCTTGCTTATTATATCTACGCTCAAGTTTTTAATCGTGTCAATAAGCACTGACTTTTCTTCTTTTGTAAGACTTCCCGTTTTCTTCCTTGGATCAATCCCGGTCCTTTTAATGAGCAAATCCGACAGGGAAATCGGTATCATATCAAGCGAATTTATAAAGTCCTTCTTCGCATTTTTTTGAAAATCTTTATTCAGTCTTTTCAGTGGCTCCTTCTCATCAATATAAGGTTTAAGATCAATATATGCCCTCGCTGGCAGCTCGTTATTTTTAATAAAACTCGAAGCACTAAGCACAATCGGTCCTGATATTCCAAAATGCGTTAAAAGCATCTCTCCCGTTTTTTCAAATAGTACTCTTTTATTCTTCTTAATGGTTAGTTTTACGTTCTTAAGTGACAACCCTGTCACACTCTTTATATCCTCATTTGATATATTAAAAGGCACTAATCCCTGCTCGCAACTTATGATACTGTGCCCTATATTTGCAAGCATCTTATGTCCTGAGCCATCACTTCCTGTGGAAGCGTAACTAAGACCTCCGGTGGCAACGATAAGCTTATCACAAGTTATCCTCTTGCCAGCACATACCATACCTATCACTTTATTATCACTTATGAGGATATCTGATACATTACTCTTGTAATGTATCTTAACCCCAAGTCTTTTTAGTTCTAAGGTAAGGGCTTTTATAACATCTGATGATTTATCACTAACGGGGAATATTCTACTACCACGTTCCTTTTTCGTCTTTAAACCCAGCGAATTAAAAAAGTCTACGACAGCATAAGGATTAAAAGAATAAATACTACTGTACATAAAATGCTTATTACGAACCACATTATCAAGGAATTCCTCCTCCTCGCATAGATTCGTTATATTGCATCTGCCTTTGCCAGTTATATACAATTTCTTACCTAACTTATCATTTTTCTCAACTATATGCACTTCATTTTTGTTTCTTGCAGCTATTACCGCTGCAAGCATTCCAGCAGCTCCACCACCTATGATAAAAACCTTAGACATACTATCTCCTATGCTATAAACAATCCTATAATGTTTTAAAAATTTAAAATTTATTGCTTAGCTACTATGAATAAAGTAGGCGGATCAACCTTATTAAAAGGTTCAAAACACACAACCTCAAACTCGCTAGATTTAAGTGTTTTAAGTAGCTTCTTAACTTCCTCCAGCTCTTTTAGCCCCTCTTTATGACCACGATAACAAGTAACCAAAAGCATCCCACCTGAACAAAGTAACTCTAACGATTTACGGATTGCGTTCATTGTACCATCTGCGCTTGTAGTAATACGCTTATCGCCATTTGGTAGATAGCCAAGATTAAATACGATTACATCTGCTTCCTTTACATAATCATCTACCTTTGTATGGGTATCTTTTATCAGCTCAACATTCGTAATCTCGTTATCCGTTAGCATCTGATTTGTTTTATTGATAGCAATATCTTGTATGTCAAATGCATATACCTTCTTTGAAACTCCGCTCAAAAAATAAGTATCATTGCCATTTCCTGCTGTCATGTCTACTGATACTTTTATATCCTCTTTCGATTTGATAATATGTTTTATAATTTTTTCTAATGGTAAATACATCATAATGATTTCAAATACGCTATTTCTTGTTTCGTAAGTCTCCTATATGTCCCATATTTTATGCCATCTAGTGTTATTTTCCCAACGGATAGTCTTTTAAGTTTAAGGACTTTTGAACCGACAGCTTCAATCATTTTCCGAACCTGTCTATTTCTACCCTCTTTTAGTATTATTGAAAGTGTTTGCTTTTTGGTAGACATTTTTAGTAATTTTACGCTACATCTATGCGTCATCCTCCCGTCAATGACAACACCGCTTCTTAGTTTTTTAATTTTTTCCATTGAAACCGGTGGCGCTACTACCGCTTCATAGCACTTTTCTATTTCATGCTTAGGATGAGTTAGTTTGTAAGTAAGGTTTCCATCATTAGTCAGTAATATCAGGCCACTACTCATAAAGTCGAGTCTGCCTACAGGGTATAGTCTTGCATTCGTTTTAATCATATCCACTACTGTTTGTCTACCCTTTTCATCGGATGCACTACTGATTATTCGCTCTGGCTTATGAAGTGCGTAGTACTCAAATTTTTCTTTTACATTTACTATTTCACCATCAAGGCACACTTCGTCCTTGCACTCATCTATTCTTGTCGCAACATCAGTAACTATTTCCCCATTTACCGTTACTCTTCCAGACCTTATGATATCTTCTGATTTTCTTCTTGATGCAACACCACTACTCGCTAGTAGTTTCTGTATTCTCATCACTACTTACACCAACTTCTTCTTCTATCTCTTTTAACTTTTCTTCACTAATCTTAGGAAGCTCATCCACATCTTTTATCCCAAATCCTCTAAGGAAATCCTTTGTAGTTCCAAACAAAAATGGTCTACCAGGTGCGTCAAGTCTTCCAACCTCTTCTACTAGATTATATTCAATCAGTTTATTAATAGCGTGAGTACTATTTACGCCCCTTATCTCTTCTACCATTCCTCTTGTTACCGGTTGCTTATAGGCTATTATAGCAAGTGTTTCTATATGAACCGGTGTGAGAGAATAGTCTTTTACTTTATTATTGAGCTTTTTAATATACTCATAGTACTTCTTTTTCGTAGCCATTTGAACACTGTTTTCTAGTTTTATAATCGTAAGTCCACGACCTTCTTCTTCATACTTATTCGCCATTATATCTACTACACTATCTACATCTTTTTCCGATATTTCAAGCACTTGTGCAAGTTCTCTTATCTTTATTTCCTTACCCATACTAAAGAGTAACGCCTCTATTGAAGCTTCTATTTCACTAAAATTCAATTATCACTATCCTCCAAGAAATTTATCTCAATATCATCGTGCAAGTAGGTCTGTCTAACACTTATATAGCCCTCTTTTATGAGCTCTAAAACCGCTAAAAATGTTACTATCAACTCTAGTTTGGACGTCATCTTTTCTACAAGGGAGTAAAAGCTTACCGTTCTTGTTTTACTACGTAGTTCAAGTAATTGCTCTTTTATATCTTCAAGAACATATACCTGACGTGTTATATCCGAAAACTTACTCCTAACTTGGTCTATCCTGTTTGCACTCCTTTTAATAATATTATTAAATGCTATGAATAGCTCGTCAAATCGATGATCCTTTACTATTTCCGTAATGTCTACTTTTCTTTCGGCCTTAAGAACCTCATTAGGTATTGTTGGTTCTTTAAACGTATATCTTTCTAAGTAGTTAATTTCTTCCATCTGCTCACTGATAAGCTTAAATTTCTTATACTCTATTAGTCTTTCTATCAGCTCCTCTTCAGGATTTACCTCTTCTTCGTAATGCTTTGGTAGAAGATAGGATGACTTTATTGATAAGAGTATTGCCGCCATTTCTACAAACTCCGAAAGTTCATTCATCTTCTCATCTTCGAGTTCATCGATTAAAGCGAGATATTCATCCGCAATTATGGATATTTTTATATCCGTAATCTGCATTTTATTTTTTTCGATTAAATGTAATAGAAGGTCTAAAGGTCCTTCAAAATTTTCTATCTTTATCTTTAACATTATAAAAGTACCGCAAGTAGAGGATTTAAAATAAACTCTGTCATTATCGTAAGTAGACCCACCGCTACAATGAATAAGAATAACGAATGTAAATAGTGCTCATTCTTCATAACTTTATTGTATGTAACTGGTTTTAAAGCATGTATAACACCTGACATGTCAAAAGGTGGAATCGGTAATAAGTTAACTACCAAAATAACCCCATTAAATCGAATCAAAGTGCCTATAAATACTAACAACAAGTCTATATCATAAGCGACTTGGACAAACTTATAAATAGGTATTAATAAAACTATCAGCAAAAAAGTAGACATCTGCCCAACAAGTCCAAGAACTAATCTATCCTTTTCTCTATGTATAAATTTGCTTGCATCATAGTTATATGGTTTTTGCCAACCTGTTGCATAAGGAGAAAAGGTGAACAACACCATTCCAATTGGATCGATATATTTTATCGGGGAGATGAATTTGAAATTCTTCTCCCTGAAAAATGGTGCCGTCAAAAAGTAAGATGCTATGTTCTTCGTAAACTCATGCCAAACACTTACTATGACGCCACATATAAAATTGATAATTAGTATTATCAGTATCTGCATATCTAGTTATTTTATTACTTTCTTTATTATTTTTGGTATTTCCGCCTGTGTTTCACCAATTGTAAAGGCCGCTAAAAATCTTTTTACAGATTCTTCTTTTTTAGTGTTGTCACTTGCATGAACGGTCGCTATTTTTTCGCCTTTTTTCACAAAATCCCCAAGTTTTTTATTCATCACGTAACCAACTCTTAAATCGAGTTCGCTTTCTTTGTTTTCTCTTCCACCACCAAGTATAAGAGTAGCAATTCCTACTTCTTCTGTTTCTATCTTGTTAATATAACCTTCAACCGGTGATAGTACCTCTTCTATGATAGAGGCTTTAGGAAACTTAGTTGTATCGTCTACGCAACTCGGATCTCCTCCTTGCGCTGCTATAAACTGCTTAAATCTATCTAAGGCTCTTCCATCATCAATCGTTGCTTGTAGCATCTTAGCTGCTTCTTCCGTCGTCTTTGCTACACCAGCCAAAACGACCATATTGGAAGCTAGGGTAATACAAACTTCCATAAAGTCTTTTGGTCCATTCCCTTTTAGCGAATCAATCGCTTCTTTTACTTCTAGAATATTCCCTACAGCGTATCCTAATGGTTGATTCATATCGGTCACGACACCAATTGTCTGCCTTCCCTGTGAATTCCCTATGGCTACCATTGTTTTAGCAAGTTCTACGGCGTCTTCCTCTTCTCTCATAAACGCTCCTGAACCAGTCTTTACATCTAGCACTATCTTATCAGCCCCGGAAGCTATCTTCTTACTCATTATAGAGCCTGATATTAATGGTATGCTATCCACTGTCGCTGTTACATCTCTTAGTAGATATAACTTCTTATCTGCTGGCGCAAGATTCTTTGTTTGTCCTGCTATCGCAAGTTTTATGGTATTTACATTATTAATAAAAGTCTCTTCACTAATTGAGGTGCTAAATCCTTCAAATGATTCCAGCTTATCAATTGTTCCACCTGTATGACCTAGACCTCTTCCAGACATCTTCGCAACTGGAATACCGAGTGAAGCAACCATTGGCCCTATGACTAAGGATGTCTTGTCGCCTACACCTCCTGTTGAATGCTTATCAACCTTTATTCCATTTATCTTTGACAGGTCTAACATGTCTCCACTTTTAGCCATTGTCATCGTTAATATACTTGTCTCTTCACTATCCATTCCTTTTAGGCATATTGCCATAAGTAGCGCGGATACTTGGTAATCAGGAATAACACCTTCGGTATATCCATTGACGAAGAATTCTATTTCTTCTTTTGTAAGCTTTTTCCCTGTCTTTTTCTTTTCAATAACATCATACATTCTCATAATAACACCTCTCTTATGATAGAATACATCATTTTATAGTATTAAGCAATTCCAACATTATCTCGTTAACCATGATAGGATTTGCTCTGCCCTTCGTTTTTTTCATCACACTTCCTACTAATGCTTTCTTCGCTTTGTCTTTGCCATTTTTATAATCGAACACGGCTTTTTGATTTTCTTCGAAAACCTGTTTGATAATGTCTTCAAGCTCCTCTTTATTGGCGTTTAACCTTAGCCCCTTTTCATCTACAACTTTTGCAGGCGATAAGGCTGTAGCGTATATTTCTTCAAATACATCTTTTGCAATTCCCATGCTAATCTCACCATCATTCATTAAACGAACTAACTCTCGTATCTGATTAGCGCTTATGCCGAGCGGTCCTTGCTCTTTACCGTATTCATCCAAATGCTTAAATAACATTCCCTTTATCATATTACAGACGGTTCTCCCCTCTTTAGGGACAGTTATGGATGATTCAAACAAATCCGCTATAAGCTTGCTCGAACACATTAGTCTTGCATCTTTATTACTAAGACCAAAGCTATTTTTATAATCATTTATTCTATCATTTGGGAGCCTTGGAATCAAAGATTTTAAGGTATTAATCTGTTCGTCTGAAATAGTTACACTCGGTAAATCGGGTTCTGAAAAAAATCGATAATCAGCCAGCGTTTCTTTGCTTCTTAGCGAAACAGTTATCTCTTTTTCAGCGTCATATCTCCTGGTCTGTCTATTTATCACGCCGCCATTTTCAAGTACTTCTATTTGCCTTTTCGCTTCGTACTTCGCCGCCTTATAGGCATTCGTAAATGAATTAATATTCTTCATTTCCGTTCTTGTTCCAAGCTTCGTATCCGATTTCTTCTTAACCGATAGATTGATGTCGCACCTAAGAGACCCCTCATTCATCTTGCAATCAGAAACATCTAAAAATAAAAGTATTTTCCTTAATGTTTCCATAAATACTGGTATCTGCCCAGCCTCATCAAAGTCAGGCTCCGTGACGATTTCGATGAGTGGCACACAGCTTCTATTAAAGTCAATAAGGGTTTCTCTCCCATGATGAATTAACTTTCCCGCGTCTTCTTCAATATGAATTCTATTTATTCTAATTACCTTTTCTTTCCCGTTATATTCAAATGGTATATACCCTTCATAACAGATAGGCTTATCATACTGAGATATTTGATAGGCTTTGGGTAGATCTGGATAAAAGTAGTTTTTTCGGTCAAACTTGGTTTCTTTATTTATTGTACAATTCATCGCAATGCCAGTTATAAGCGCTAGCTCGACCGTTTTTTTATTAAGAGATGGCATAACGCCTGGCATACCGGTGCAAATAGGACAACAATGAATGTTAGGCCGTCTTTCAAACTTATTTTTGCAGGAGCAAAATAGCTTTGTATCCGTCTTTAACTCACTATGAACTTCAAGACCTATTCTTATTTCATAATCTTTATCGCTCATTTACTGTCCTCTCAAATGCATGCGCAACCTGTAGTAACGTACTCTCATCATATTTTCTACCGACTAACTGAACACCTATCGGAAGTCCGTTTCCATCCTTATCCACGTTGATGCTTATGGCAGGAAGACCGGCTAGATTAATCGGCGCTGTAAAAAGATCTGTTTCATAGATGCTCGTAATATTACCCGTCCTGGCGCCACGCTTAAAAGCCGTAGTAGGAACTACCGGGGTTAGTAGTACATCGTACTGTTTAAAAAGACTATCCATTTCATCGATAAATAGTTGTTTTTGGATGGTCGCCTTTTTGTAGTACTCATCGTAGTATCCATGACTTAGTGCAAAAGTGCCCATCATAATTCTTCTTTTTACTTCAAGACCGAACCCATCCGTCCTATTATCCCTATATAATTTCTCTAAATCATCTGTATCCGTTCTATATCCGTATCTTATTCCGTCATATCTTGCTAGATTTGACGACGCTTCGCAGCTACTTATTATATAGTAGGCACTAAGACTTCTTCGTAAATCATTGATTGTAACTGTTGAAATATCTATGCCCATATCACCGAAGATACCCACTGATTTTTCGTACGCTTTAACAACATCCTCCGTCATCAAACCGTATTTTGAAACATCTAAAAAAGCGACTCTTATGTTATGTATCTTTTTATCTATTTTCCGAGTGAAATCTTCGTTTGACGTAACCGATGTCATATCTTTTTCATCTCTACTTGCTAGTATATTAAACATATAGGCGCTATCTTTTACCGTTTTTGATATAATTCCTACGGTATCAAGAGATGAAGCAAAGGGAATAAGTCCGTACCGACTTATCCTCCCGTAAGTGGGCTTAAAGCCTACTACACCACAAAAAGAGGCAGGTTGCCTAATCGATCCCCCTGTATCGGAAGCAATCGATATGGGTACTAGTCCGGCTCTTACGGCGGCTGCACTTCCACCGGAACTTCCGCCAGCGACGTAGTCTAAATGATTTGGATTTTTCGTCGTGAAAAAATAAGAGTTTTCGGTAGATGAACCCATACCGAATTCATCCATATTTAGCTTGCCTAAGATGATAACACCGTTTTCCTTTAAAGTTTTTACGACACTTGCATCATAAAAAGGAATAAAGTCTTCCAGCATTTTTGAGCCACAAGTCGTCTTTAAGTCCTTTGTTACGATATTATCTTTTATCGCTATGGGGATACCGGCAATCTTTGAAAGTCTTAAGCCTCGCTTCCTTTTTTCATCAATTCCCACCGCTCTTTGTAGGGCTTTATCAAAATCAGTTGTTATAAATGAATTTATTATAGCATCTTCTTTTTTTATCTTTTTAATAAAAGAACGAGTTAATAGCTCGCTTGTGACTTCTCCAGATTCAAGCAAATCGATTAAATTAGTTAGGGTTAACCCTGTAAAATCAACACCATTCATATCATCGTACCACTCTTGGCACGGTAAAACAGCCATCGCTTTCCTTCTTAGCATTTGAAAACAAAAGCTTCGTGTCTGTTGATTTTTGTATCTCATCTTGCCTAAGTTCTTCTATGCTAACTGCCTTTTTTATCCTTTCACAGGGTATTTCTATAACTGAACTCAAATCACTCGCAAATTCTATCATGTCGTTTAAGTCTTTTTTCAGTATTTCTTCTTCCTTACTGGATAGATTTAACATGCTTAGACTTGCTACTTCTTTTAACTGATTATCCGATATCATAACCCGTCCACCAACTCCTTAAACTCGTTCTCCGTTATTATCTTTACACCGAGTTGTTTTGCCTTTTTATTCTTTGATGAAGACGACGTAGCATCATTATTTATCAAGTAGTCGGTTTTCTTCGTAACGGTAGAACTTACCTTACCGGACATGCTATTAATATACTCAACAAGGGCGTTTCTATTAGCGTATTCGTTAAGGGAACCGGTTATGACAAATGTTAGATCCCTTAATTTATCATTAAACGTTTCTTTTTCAAATGTTATAAAACGTAGAAGTTCTTCGACAAGTTTTTTGTTGTCAGGATTCTTAAAAAAAGATACCATTTCACTTGCCATATTCGGTCCTATTCCGTCTATTGCCATAAGCTCTTCTTCGCTTGCGTTTATTATCTTATGAATATCATCATTAAATGCTTTTGCAACCGACTTAGAATTAATTAAGCCGACATTCTTTATGGCTAATGCATTTAAGAAGTTCCCCATTTTTACTCTTTTGCTTTTTTCTATGGCATTAACAAGATTATTATAGCTTTTTTCGCCAAAGCCCTCCATGGATACGATTTTGTCTTTGTGTTCACTTACCCTGAAAACATCGGATAAACTCGCAATAATCCCTTCATCAATAAGCCTATGGGCTAGTTTTTCACTCATGCCTTCAATATTCATACAGTCCCTGCTCACAAAGTGCGTGAAGCCTTTGATCTTCTTGGAAAAACAATCCGGGTTACCACATACGAGTACTTTAACCCCACCACTTTCAAGAAGTTCCGTTTCCTTGCCACAGGTTGGGCATTTACTCGGTACTGTTATCGAATTTGATTTGGTGATATTGGATGCTATTTGAGGGATTATCATATTCGCCTTATACACCTTTATCTCATCACCTATTCCTAGCTCAAGGCTCTCCATAATCGAAATATTGTGGATACTAGCTCTTGAAACCGTCGTACCTTCCAGTTCAACAGGTTCAAAAATAGCGATTGGATTAATAAGTCCTGTTCTTGATGGACTAAATAGGACATCTTTTAGTTTTGTAGTAGCCAGTTCATCTTGCCACTTAAAAGCAATCGCATCTCTTGGAAACTTAGACGTAGCACCAAGCGAAGCTGAATAGGCTATATCATCATATGTCAACACTAACCCATCACTACCAACATCCTTATCCGCTAGGGTTTCCTTGAACTTTTTAACGGACTTATCGATCCTTTTAGCGTCCACCTTTTCATACTCAACAATATCAAACCCTAGATTTTTCACATAGTCCAGTTGTTCGCTTTTAGTTGGTAGACTTTTATCCATTTTGACAACGCTAAAAACATAGCAGTTGACACTTCTGTCTTTTACGACGGTACTATCAAGCGCCCGAACGGTCCCTGAACACAGATTCCGCGGATTTTTATATTGTTCTACGGGTGACAAGTTCTCGTTGAGTTTGATAAAATCACTATACTTTATTACCGCTTCTGCCCTAACTATTAAATCACCCTTGTCTTTTACTCTAAGTGGTATATTCTTAAAAGCCTTTGCATTGTTGGTGATAACCTCTCCAACTTCGCCATTTCCCCTTGTCACCGCGTTAAAAAGCTCTCCATTCTTATAGGTTAAGACTATTGTAAGACCATCTAATTTGTACGATAAAAGCCCTACCTTTTCGCCCAAAAAGGACACCAGTTCTGATACACTCTTTGTCTTATTAAGGGATAGCATACGGCTCTCATGTTGTTGTTTGGGAAGATTATCCACAACTAAGTACCCTACATTTACTGTAGGGCTGTTAGACATCACAACACCGAGTTCTTCTTCTAAAGACTTGAGCTCATCATACTTCTCGTCGTACTCAAGGTTGCTCATTATCTCCTTACCCGTTGTGTAATATGCTTTTGACGCCCTATTAAGATCCTTTATAAGGGCTTTCATACGATCAACTTTACTCATCACTATCTAAATTTGTATACACGTTTTGGATATCATCATCTTCTTCCAGTGCTTCAAGTAGCTTTTCCATCGTCTCTTTGTGTTCATCCTCTATCTTAGCGTAAACAGTTGGTATATACGTTAGTTCACTGCTAAGCGTCTTTATTCCAGCTTCAAGCACTGCGTCATTGACAGCATTAAACTCTGCTACTTCCGTAATTATCTCAATATACTCTTCTTGTACATCAACATCACTTGCCCCACTATCAAGCGCCACCATAAATACTTCATCAGCATCTACTTCATCCGTTTTTTCAATGATAATTTGACCCTTGTTTTCAAACATGTAGGATACGCAACCATTTGTACCTAAATTCCCACCATATTTTGAAAAGGCATGCCTAACATTTGACGCTGTTCTGTTTTTATTTTCCGTCAGACAAAACACCATAATAGCCACACCATTTGGTCCATAACCCTCATAAACTATGCTTTCGTAGTTTACTCCCTCTAGGTTACCGGAAGCCTTTTTAATGCTTCTTTCGATTGTGTCATTGGGCATATTATTTGCTTTCGCCTTTGCAACTACTTCTCTAAGTTTTGAGTTGTTATCGATATCTGGCCCGCCTTCTTTTACTGCGACCATCAGTTCTCTACCCAGCTTGGTAAATATCTTCCCCTTTTTTGCATCATTTTTTTCTTTTTTATGCTTAATATTCGCAAACTTGGAATGTCCTGCCATACTATCTCCTTTATAATTTTTATAAAAGTATTTTATCAGATTGAGGGCATAAGTTCAATTCATTCGTCCTGCGTGACAGTAAGATTCTTAATCCATTTTTTTGAGATTACTCGCGGTAATCCAAATAACATTTTAACGAACTCTTCTACTCCGGTCATAAGAAACACGAGTTGAAAATCTACCTTTAATACTATCCCTGTTATAAATACTAAAGGCGCCCCTACTAGCCATATCCCACCGGAATCAAGTAAAAGAGCATAAACCGTATCACCACCACTTCTTAGAATACCCACTACAATAAGATAATTAATGGATTTAATTGGCGCAAAAACAGCAACTATAACAAGCGCTTTTGATATCATGACAACAAGAGAAGGTTCTACTCGAAAAACACCCGAAAGTATATATCTTGACAAGAAAAGCACTATTGATATTGAAACGGAAATAATAAGTACCATTTTAACCATTAACTTGACGTATTCATATACCTTTTCGCCTACTCCTGCGCCCATTTTATTACCCAAAACGATACCTGCTCCTGAACCTAAACTCCACAGTATGAAAAAAGCAAATCCCTCTATCGTTCTGATGATACCTATCGCCGCTAGCTCTTTTGCACCCATGTGTCCAAATACGATGTCATATACAAAGATTCCGGCAACCCATATCATTTCATTCCCAAGAACCGGAAAAACCGTCCTTAAAAACTTTTTTACAAACTCCTTTTCAACATAAAAAAGTTCATTTATTTTAGCGGCCAGTGGTCCACCTTTTATATAAGTTGCCGTCACTAATATCATCATCTCTAGTAGTCTTGATATCAGTGTCGCCGTTGCTGCACCCCTTACACCCATTGGTTCAAAACCAAGTTTCCCAAAGATGAGAATGTAATTTAGAACCGTATTAAGAACAATCGAAAATGCACTTATCTTTACTGCCATTTTTACATTGCCAACACTTCTTAAAATGACAAAATAAGATATGTATATCGCAAATGGAATAAAGCCCATGCCTATTATTCCAAGATACTCCGCGCCGCGTGACATAGAATCAGCGTCTTTCGTTATAATCGATATAACGCTTGAAGGATTCATTAAAACAGGAACTGTCATTACCAAAGCACCAAATAAGGACATCAAAATGGTTAATCCCAAGACTCTTCTTATGCTCTTAGTATCTCCCGCCCCGTAGTACTGAGCCGTGAGTACTGCAGCCCCGGTAGAAACACCGAATAAGAAGATAAGATAAAAAAACACAATCCTATTACCAGCCGTAACGCCAGCAATTTCAGCTGTTCCAAGCGAACTAATCATCAGCGTATCAATTAGCCCTAATGAAGAATTTAAGACATTTTGAATAGCAATAGGGATTACTACAGCGCGAAAGGTTTTATAAAAATCACTTTTTTCTTTTTTCGTTAGATTTACTGCAAAACTATTCATAGTTCAGCCACCCTACTACTCCTTTATATCTGATATTATAGTAGAGTGACCTTGGAAACGCTAGATAATTATTATCTTATTCTTCTATGGTAAGATTTCTAATCCACTTTTTAGAAATTACTCTAGGGATACCAAAAAAGATTTTAATAAACTCTTCAACGGCTGTCATTAGATATACTATCGTAACATCAAGCTTTAATAGTATACCCGTTACGAACACAAGGGGTACACCAATCAACCAAACACCGCCAGCATCGAGTAAAAGGGCGTAAAAGGTATCCCCACCACTTCTTAAAATCGCCACTATAATCAGATAATTTGTCGCTTTAAGTGGCGCAAGAAGGGCGAGTACCATAAGCGCCTTTGCAATCATTACCTCCAGATTCTCCTCTACTAAAAATAGTCCCGAAACGATATCTCTTGTTAAGAAAATAATGACGGCAATTGACACCGAAAAAATAACAAGTATTCGAAACAGTAGTTTAACATATTCATAAACTTTTTCGCCTACTCCTTCACCAAGTTTGTTACCCAGTACTATCGCTGCTCCTGAACCTAAGCTCCAAAGCATAAAGAATGCAAAGCCTTCAATCGTTCTTACTATGCCCATTGTTGCAAGCTCTCTCGCTCCCATATGTCCATAGACAATGTCATATATTGTAACGCCGACAACCCATATCATCTCATTTCCGAGCACAGGTAAAACTGTTTTAAAGTACTTCTTGGCAAACTCTTTATTAACATCAAAAAGCTCCTTCATCTTTGCAGCTAATGGGCTGTCTTTCTTATAGGCAACGATAATAACTAGCATCATCTCCACAAACATGGACACTACACTGGCTACACCTGCCCCTTTTACGCCCATAGGCGCAACACCAAGTTTACCGAATATGAGTATATAGTTTAATAAGGTATTAACAGCTAGTGCAATTACACTTATGATGACTGCCGCCTTTATTCTTCCGACAGTCCTTAGTATATCTGAGTAAACAATCGATATGGCAATAGGTATAAACCCTATAAAGACGATCCCCAGATAGTCTGCTCCTTTTGCTACCGCTTCGCGGTCTTTGGTTATGACGGCGATAACGCCAGCCGGACTAATCATAATGGGAACCATAAGAATTAAGGCACCAGCAAATGCTACCAGTATCGTCATACCAAGTACTCTTCGAATATTCTTGATGTCTTTGGACCCAAAATACTGCGCAGTTAGAACAGCCGCTCCGCTAGAAATCCCAAAGAGAAAAAGAAAATAAAAAAATAACACCCTATACCCTGCCGTTACGCCAGCAATTTCTGCAGTCCCCAGTGAACTTATCATAAACGTATCGATAAGCCCTAAAGAAGAATTTAAGACATTCTGAATAGCAATAGGGATTACTATCGCTATAAATGTTTTATAAAAATCTTTTTTCTCGGTTTTATTTAATGTAACTGCTAAACTACTCATAAATTCTTTTTACTCTATTCCCTATACTACATGTCACTTCATAGTTGATAGTGTTAGTCCACTGTGCTATTTGATCAGCTGATATAACCTCATCCTTACTCTCTCCAATTAACACGGCCTCGTCCTCTAGATTAACATCAATGTCTGTCACATCTACAACGGTTAAATCCATACACACTCTTCCGAGTATGTTTGCCTTTTTGCCATTTATCAGCACATAGCCCTTACCGGATAAAAGTCTTGAATACCCATCTGCATATCCTACGCCAAGAGTAGCAATCTTCATATCGTTCCTTGCAACAAATGTGCCACCATAGGAAACGGCGTCACCTTTTGAAATACTCCTTATTGAAATAACTTTAGCATACCATGATAAAGCTGGTTTTAATCGAATGCTATCTCTACCAACATCTTCCGATGGATATAGACCATAAAGACTGATACCAACTCTTATTAACGATTTATTCGCACGTATAATATTAATAGCTCCAGCAGAGTTAGATATATGTACCATAACACTATCTGGGCACTTTACCGCTTTTAGGAATTTATCGAATCTATCAAGCTGATTTTGGGCACTCGTTAAATCGTCAAGATCTGCACCCGCAAAATGTGAATATATACCTGTTATCTTTATCTTATCTTTTGTGAGTAACTCCCTTATTAACTGGGTACCAGCTTCGTTAATATCTATCCCCAACCTATTCATTCCTGTGTTGACATTAATATGGACTTTTAATCTTTTCCCGAATTTCTTATCCAGTACCTGAATTAAGTCTAATTGTTCTAGATTCAACAACGAAAAAGTCAGGTTGTATTCATAAAATAACTCTATCTGGGCAGTTAACACATAGCCCAGCACTAATATCTCTCTTTGAATCCCTGCTTTTCTTAATTTAACAGCCTCCATTGTTGTCGCAACGATGAAAAAATCAGCGCCTTCTTCCTCAAGTACTTTTGCTATCTCCACTGCGCCATGACCATAGGCGTCTGCCTTTAAAACCGGCGCCACAATAGAGCCTTCAGCTCTTTTTTTAAATGCGTTATAATTATGCTTGATGTTTGATAAATCTATCTTTACTAATGTTCTATACTCTCTAATCAACCGTTTCACCTATGACTACTGCATGTACATATTTCTTGGTATGACTTATTGTAACATGCCATCTGTTAATCCCAAGATTATTACTTATCTCTAAACATTTATCATAGAGATTTATATAGGGTTTTCCTACATCATCTCTAAGGACTTCGATATCCGTTAATGAAAAATCTTTAAAGCCTACTCCTAGCGCTTTCACAACACTTTCTTTTACGCAAAAATTCCCGGCAATCACTTCTACGTTATATTTGCGTCTTGTAAAAAGAGATATTTCCTCTTTCGTAAAATATCTCTTTAAAAAACTTTCTTTATTTTTAAGTGCTTCTACTCTGCCAATGTCAAGCAAGTCATTTCCGATACCTACAATCATTTACAAATCCTTATTTTTTATCCGGTAAGATAGTGTCATCAAACTTTCCGAAAGATGGACATTCTCAACCACTACGTTTTTATTTTTTACTTTTAAATCAATAGGTGCAAAATTCCAGATACCCTTAATACCTAACTCACATAACTTCTCGGATAGTTCAGAGGCTTTATCTTTAGGTACACATAGCATAGCTATCTCTACATTATTACTCTTAACAAAGCTGTCCATCAAATCAATATTTTTTATTTCAATACCACGAACTGATTTACCGATCAGTTTCGGATTGATATCAAAAAGGCCAACAATGTTAAACCCACTATCGCTAAAAGTTTCATAATTTGCAAGTCCTTGTCCAAGATTACCAAGTCCAATAACAACCGCCTTGTAATTGTTCTCAAGGCCTAGAAGTTTTGCAATCTCACTCATTAAATTTTCTACATTGTAACCATAGCCTTGTTGACCGAAACCACCAAAATTATTTAAGTCTTGCCTAATCTGAGATGCCGTAAAGCCCATTAGCTCACTCAAATCTTTTGATGATATCCTATCGATACCTTTACTATTTAATTCTCCTAAATATCTATAGTACTTAGGAAGTCTTTTGATTACTGCTAATGATATTTTCTTTTGCATATAACCCCCGTATAAAATTACTAAAATAATTGTACACCCATGAAAAAAAATTGTCAATGTTTTCACATCATTAGGTGTTTCGACAATAGGATGAATAATTGGCTCTTTTATTACTCTTGTACATCCACCATTTTAGGTAATGGGGAAATATTAATATCTCCTTCTTCTACGCTACTAGAAGAGCTCTCACTAGTACTTTCGTCATCTGTAGCATCAAGTTCCTCAACCAAATCTTCTTTTCTCACAGGATTAGAAGTCATTGTAGTGCCACCACTTAAATCGTCTGCGCTAGGTTCCTTTTTTCCCACATTTTGTATTTTCTCATTAACTTCTTCTATCGCCGCTTCTACCCTTTTCACTTTCTTAATTAGATCTTCTACTTCTCCTCTTTTAAGCTTTTTTTGGTCCTCTAAAATTACTAAGACTCTCCTACCAAGATCGGCTAAGATTTTATCTTTTCTTTTTTTGAGCCCTGCAAGTTCGCTATTTAATTTTCCTATTTCTATTGCTTCTGATGAAGTATCAACTATCTTTTGAAAACCCTTTTCAAAACCAACGGTCAAATCATTTAAAAAACTCATATTTCCTCCTAACTAATAGTCCTAATAAAATCTAATGTCTTAAATCTATGATCTATATGTATTTTAACATAATTAGTGGTTAATTGTTCAATTTGAATTAATTCTTTATTTTTTATATTAAAAGAAAAAATACTGTTTACCGGTGTCGAAAATATATATTCCAGTATGTTCACCGAACTTCTATCAAGGTATATTAGGTCTTTTATGTCATGTTCTTTTTCGCAGATGACCGACCCTTCAGAAGGAGAAAAATAAATAGTATCTTTATTTTTACAAACTAAACACGAATCCGTATTAGGCATTAATCCCAATATTTGCAGAATTTTTAACTCAAAAACCCTTGCCACAACTAGGTGATTCAACTTATCGTTGGTTAATCCTTTTAAAGAATACAGTACTAGCTTTAACAAATCCGTATTAATTAGTTCTTCTTTACCAACATAGTCAATGAACTCTAAAAAATACATCCCGTATGATAGTTTTAGAATGTCTTTTTTTAAGGCTTCAAAACTCTCTATTAGTTCGCCTTCGATGAGCGTGTAAGTGCTACTACCCTTGAATAATTTTAAATCACTATAGGAAAGCAAGCTGCTTACAGCGGTGTTTTTCTTTTTGGCATTTTTTGAAAAACAAACTATCTTACCATAGTCCTTTGTATATATTACAAGCCTTTTATCATAGTCTTTTATATGGCTTTCTTTTAATACAATACCTTTTGTTTCAACTATCACTTGTTACTTTTCTCCTAGAGGTACTAAAGCATAGATATATGCCATAGCTTATTAAAACAAGACTAATTAGGGTCATGAATGTTAGTTTTTCACTAGGCATCAGTATAACTGAAAACATAGTACCAAAAATAGGGATTAGGAATCTCAACGTAAAGAGATTTGACGCTTTTAATATACTAAGGGAATAATACCAGAGTGTAAAGGCTACTCCTGATACTAACCCAAGATATAGAAGAATAAGAATAGCACTTGTATTAAATCGTAATCTTTGCCTATTCATAACTAGACCAAGCACCAATAGAATACCACCACCTAGAATAAGTTGGTATATGTTCAAAACAACAGGATTTATATCAGTCCCCCATTTTTTGACGCCAATCGAAACAAGCGCAAAAATACTTGTCGAAATTATTATGAATCCCTCCCCCATGAAGGAAAAACTGAATAAATTATCACTGGTAACGCCATTCATATTAATCAAAATTATTCCTGAAAACCCAAGAATCAATCCTACAACTTTTCTTACACTTAGTTTGTCATTATCAAATAAGAAATGCGATATGATAACAGCCAAGAATATATTTAGTTCAAATAGTATCGCCGTCTTAACGGAACTGGTATAGTAAATCCCAATATAGTAAATTCCGTACATAACAGCTATTCCAAAAAATCCAAAGATTGTTGCTTTCTTATATTTACCCTTAAGTTCTTCAAATGGTAATTTTTTGTTTTTTATTATGTAGTAAACTAGAAGAAGTCCCCCCGCAAGAGTGAACCTTATTCCTGCTAAAAGAAATTTTAATGCTAGAGTATCTTCCCCTCCTACAAACTGGTACATTAACTTGATGCTAACATAGGCACTCCCCCATAATAGACATGTTACAACCGGATATATATACTTAATGTTAAGTTTCATATAATTACCTCTAAGACCAATTATATCATTCGTCTGTGAATTCAAAAAGGCTTTTAATTTTTTTATCTTTGTTATATTATTATATTGGAGGTACTCAATGGGTATTACAGTTAAACTCGTCAAAAAGACTCTTAGTCCTTGTGTAAATCTTTTTTACAAAAAGAAATACAATATAGATATCATTCGAAATGACGCCAAAAAAATAAAGGGACCTTATGTAATCATAGGAAATCATACAACTGATTTTGATTCTACTCTTGTTGTTTCAGCAAACAAATCTTATGTTCATTTTTTAGCAGGCGATAGAAATATGGACATGCCTTTTCGAAAGTTCGCACTTACTTTTTTAGAAACTGTTCCTTTCAAAAAGAATAAAGCCGATTTTGCTGCTATTAGGAAGCTTATCAAGTATGCGAAGAAGAAGGAATCAATCGCTTTTTATCCAGAGGGAGGACGTTGTTGGGACGGTAAGACCGATAAGATAATTGTTTCGACCGGTAAATTTATCAAACTACTTGGCATAGACGTCTATGTTATAAACACTTATGGTGGATATCTAAGCTCTCCTCGTTGGTCAGAATATGATAGAAAAGGAAAGATTGAGATTACTACCCATAAACTGTTGGGAAAAGAGCAAATTCCTGATTTAAGTGTTGAACAGATCAATGAAATAGTACGCAAAGCTCTATATATTAACGACTTTGAGTGGCAAAAATCAAGAAATATTAAATTTAAAGGGAAAAATAAGGCAGAAGGAATAGAAAGACTACTATACAAATGTCCTATTTGTACAAGTATTCATACGCTGAAGAGTTCCGGCGATAGCTTTTCTTGTTTTAAATGCGGCGGAAAGTATTATATTAATGATTTCGGATTCATTGACGGTTGCAAATACTTTGATGACACAGTAAAATGGAACGAGTGGCAATCTCAAGATATTCTCAAAGACTTTGAGAAATATGGAGATATAAGATTAAACAGCATAAAATATGAGCAAAAAGATGGGAAGAAAAGGAAATCAAAAATAATAGATGTCGTCATATCGGCTGATAGTATTTCACTTGGCAATCAAAAGTATAAGTTAAATGAGTTATACGGTCATAGCGTTACACTTAGTGACACTTTCGAATTTTACATCGGCCCTGTTAAACACAGGTTGGTATTTGATTACAAGAGACACATTTCTATAGTATTCGTCTATAATCTTCTACGCTCTTATAAGGAGAATTTTCATGACAAATGATTGGCAGTACGCCCTGTATATTGGCTATATATTTTTATTTCTAATTGTTGGAAAATTAATAAAGGAGAAATTAGGCCTGTTTCGATCCATCATAATCCCTACTGCTCTTCTAGCAGGGTTTTTAGGCTTGATTGCAGGACCCGAAGTTTTAGGGATTATAAAATTCGACTTAACCTTTTATTCACTCATAGTATCTCACTCCATGGCCCTAGCTTTTATAGCTCTTACTTTC
>PDWI01003014.1_pt1 | contig 24460 bp, 14 predicted proteins | sample 1430891 | NCBI WGS metagenome assembly PDWI01 (sample SAMN01162508, study PRJNA174530) | Oral metagenome, whole genome shotgun sequencing project. | biome: Marine environment; feature: Marine mammal; material: Swab sample of the gingival sulcus; isolation source: swab sample of gingival sulcus...
AGGTGTTGACGTGAACATTAACCTAACAATGATAGGTCAAGCGATCGCATTCTTTCTCTTTGTGGTTTTTTGCATGAAGTATGTATGGCCTCCGGTCATAGAAGCGCTTCGCGAAAGGCAAAAGAAAATAAGCGATGGCCTGGAAGCCGCGGACCGAGCGTCACGTGACCTTGAACTGGCCCAGGAAAAAGCTGCAAAAGCATTAAAAGCAGCAAAACAGCAAGCTGCAGAGATTATTGATCAGGCAAATAAGCGTTCTAACCAGATTGTGGATGAGGCAAAAGAAAGTGCCCGTGCTGAAGGTGAACGAATATTGGCCGCAGCAAAAGCCGAGGTTGACCAGGAAGTCAATCGAGCGAAAGAAGCACTGCGTGCTGAAGTTTCCGGGATTGCTCTTCTCGGTGCCCAGAAAATTCTGGAAACCTCTGTGGATGAGTCAGCACATAGCGAGATGTTGAATAAACTCGCTGCTGAAATGTAGCGGGGTCAGAACAATGGCAGAATTATCCACACTGGCACGGCCCTACGCAAAAGCAGTTTTTCATGCAGCAAACGAAGCGAAAAAACTGACCGAATGGTCAGCGGCGCTGTCTTATGCGGCGGTCGTTGCCCAGGACAGGCAGATGCAGGTTTTTCTGGATCACCCGTCATTGACGAGTGAACAAAAAGCCGAAGCTTTTGTTGACGTATGCAAAGGAAAGATTTCCGAGCAAGGCCAAAACCTGATCCATGTTTTGGCTGAATATAAAAGGCTCAGTCTTTTGCCGAATATAGCCGTTCTGTTTGAAGAGTTGAAATCCTTGCAAGAAAAATCTGTGGATGTAGAAGTTCAAACAGCATTCAAGTTGGGCAGTGAACATAAAAAGAATCTTGCCAAGGCGCTATCCGCCAAACTGGATCGAAAAATCAGTATCAGGTCCAGTGTAGATAAAACTCTGATTGGCGGAGTAATAATACGAGCAGGAGACCTGGTCATCGACGCGTCGGTGAAAGGTAAACTTGCAAAACTGGCCGAAGCGATAGGTTCCTAAAAGATTTAGGTTTGAGGACATTGGCATGCAGCAACTGAATCCTTCAGAGATCAGCGAAATAATCAAGAAACGTATCGAGAGACTCGATGTGTCTTCTGATGCCCGAACAGAGGGCACAATCGTCAGCGTATCGGACGGTATCGTACTGATACACGGCCTGGCTGACGTAATGTATGGTGAAATGATTGAGTTCGACGGTGGCTTGTACGGATTGGCTCTTAACCTGGAGCGTGATTCTGTCGGTGCTGTTGTACTGGGTGATTATCAAAATCTGGCAGAAGGCCAGAAGGCAAAATGTACAGGTCGTATTCTGGAAGTGCCCATAGGCGAAGGCCTTTTGGGGCGCGTTGTGGATTCATTGGGTAACCCGATTGATGGAAAAGGCGCATTGTCTTCAACGGAAACAGCGCCGATCGAGGTGGTTGCTCCAGGTGTAATCTCTCGTCAATCGGTTGATGAGCCGGTGCAAACGGGCCTGAAAGCCATTGACACCATGGTTCCAATTGGTCGGGGTCAGCGTGAGTTGATTATCGGAGACCGTCAGACCGGTAAAACTGCTGTAGCGATTGATACTATCATTAACCAGAAAAGTACTGGTGTGAAATGTATTTATGTTGCGATCGGACAAAAGCAGTCCTCCATCGCGGCAGTAGTACGAAAGCTGGAAGAACATGGTGCAATGGATCACACGATCGTTGTAGCGGCAGGAGCTTCTGACCCTGCTTCCATGCAGTTTCTTGCTCCTTATTCCGGTTGTACCATGGGAGAATACTTCCGTGACCGTGGTGAAGATGCATTGATTGTCTATGATGATCTTTCCAAACAGGCGGTTGCCTATCGACAGATTTCCCTGCTGCTGCGTCGTCCGCCAGGCCGGGAAGCGTATCCGGGTGACGTATTCTATCTGCACTCCCGTTTGCTGGAACGCGCATCACGAGTCAATGCGGATTACGTGGAAAAGTTCACCGAGGGCAAGGTAAAGGGTCAGACCGGATCCTTGACGGCCTTGCCTATCATCGAAACACAGGCCGGTGACGTATCTGCTTTCGTACCGACCAACGTTATCTCGATTACAGATGGTCAGATTTTCCTTGAAACCGATTTGTTCAACTCGGGCATCCGGCCGGCGATGAACGCGGGTATTTCGGTATCCAGGGTTGGCGGTGCGGCACAAACCAAGGTGATGAAAAAGCTGGGTGGCGGTATTCGTCTGGCGTTGGCTCAGTATCGTGAACTGGCGGCATTTGCCCAGTTCGCATCTGACCTGGATGAATCAACGCGCAAGCAGTTGGAACATGGTCAACGTGTTACCGAGCTGATGAAGCAGAAGCAGTTCAGCCCGTTAAGTGTTCCCATGATGGGTATTATTCTCTACGCGGCCAACGAAGGTTACCTGGATGACATAGAAGTGAACAAGGTCGTAGACTTTGAGGCATCCCTGATTTCTTACATGAACGCCGAACAGCAGGCGTTGTTAGAGAAAATCGGCCCGAGTGGAAATTACGGCGATGATATTGCTAACGATATCAAAGCGGCAATTGAAAAATTCAAAGCAACACAAACATGGTAACTTTTCTTGGCTTGATCGAAAGATCAAGCCGTTATCACTTGTTTTGAAGCTTTAAAAGGCAGTGAAATTATGGCCGTCGGAAAAGAAATACGAACTAAAATAGCGAGTATTAAGAGTACGCAAAAAATTACCAGTGCCATGGAAATGGTTGCTGCAAGTAAAATGCGTAAAGCTCAGGAAAGAATGAGTGCCGGTAAGCCTTATGCAGAGCGAATTCGTTCGGTAGTCGGGCACATTGCCAATGCGACTCCTGAGTATCATCACTTGTATATGCAAGAACGGGAAATCAGGCGTGTTGGCTATATTGTCATTTCAACCGATCGTGGATTGTGTGGTGGTTTGAACACGAACACATTCAAAAAAGCTGTTTCCAGTATGAAGCAGTGGCATGATCAGGGTATTGAAGTTGAAATCTGTGCTATTGGACAAAAAGCATCCGGTTTCTTTAAAAATTTTGGTGGAAACGTAGTTGCAGCCTTGTCTCATTTGGGTGATAAACCCGAGGCTGCCAAACTGATAGGTTCAGTGAAAGTAATGCTGGACAGTTTTGCAGAGGGAAAAATCGACAGACTTTTCCTGATTCATAACCAGTTTGTCAACACCATGACTCAGAAGCCCGAGCAAATACAGCTTTTACCTCTTTTGGCTACGGAAGAAAAAGAGTTTAAGCACCATTGGGATTACATTTACGAACCCGACGCCAAACTCATTTTGGATGGTTTGTTGACAAGGTTTATTGAATCTCAAGTCTATCAGGGCGTAGTAGAAAACAATGCCTGTGAACAGGCAGCACGTATGATAGCTATGAAGAGTGCGACAGATAACGCCGGAGATATGATTGATGGATTGGAGCTGGTGTATAACAAGGCACGCCAGGCAGCAATCACTCAGGAAATTTCCGAAATTGTCGGTGGTGCAGCGGCTGTTTAGGGTTTATTTAAGTTTTGCGGAATTGACGAGGAACCGAGCATGAGTAGCGGACGTATCGTTCAGATCATTGGCGCTGTAATTGACGTGGAATTTGCACGTGATTCAGTACCAAAGATATATGATGCGCTGGATGTGAAAGGTGGTGAAACTACACTGGAAGTTCAGCAACAGTTAGGTGATGGTATCGTACGTACCATCGCAATGGGTAGTACAGAAGGTTTAAGACGTGGTTTGGATGTATCCAATACCAATGCCCCGATCAGTGTACCTGTGGGTGTAGAGACCCTTGGTCGTATCATGGATGTATTGGGTAATCCTATTGATGATGCAGGCCCGATTGGTGAAAAAGAGCAGTCTCCCATTCACCGCAAGGCTCCTGCCTACGCTGATCAGGCTGCCTCCGCCGAGATTCTGGAAACAGGTATCAAGGTTATCGATCTGGCCATACCCTTTGCCAAGGGCGGCAAGGTGGGTTTGTTCGGTGGTGCCGGTGTAGGTAAAACCGTTAATATGATGGAACTCATTAACAACATTGCAAAGGAACATTCCGGATTGTCCGTGTTCGCCGGTGTTGGAGAGCGTACCCGGGAAGGTAACGATTTCTACTATGAAATGAAGGAATCCAACGTTCTTGACAAGGTAGCGATGGTTTATGGTCAGATGAATGAGCCTCCTGGAAACAGGCTGCGAGTTGCCCTGACCGGTCTTACCATGGCAGAAAAGTTCCGTGATGACGGTCGTGACGTATTGTTGTTTGTTGACAATATTTACCGGTACACACTGGCAGGAACTGAAGTATCGGCACTCTTGGGCCGTATGCCTTCAGCGGTAGGTTATCAGCCGACACTGGCTGAGGAAATGGGGGTACTTCAAGAGCGGATCACGTCAACAAAGGCGGGTTCGATTACCTCTGTTCAGGCGGTATACGTGCCAGCAGATGACTTGACCGATCCATCACCGGCGACCACGTTCTCTCACCTGGATGCTACTGTTGTATTGAGTCGAGACATTGCTGCCAAGGGTATTTATCCTGCGATTGATCCTCTGGATTCCACCAGTCGTCAGCTTGACCCGTTAATTATCGGTCAGGATCACTATGATACGGCACGAGGCGTTCAGACAGTATTGCAGAGATACAAGGAACTCAAGGATATTATCGCGATTCTGGGTATGGATGAGTTGTCAGAAGAAGACAGACAAACCGTATCCCGTGCACGTAAGATCGAGCGATTCCTGTCCCAGCCTTTCCATGTTGCCGAAGTATTTACCGGCTCACCCGGAAAGTATGTCTCTTTGAAAGATACAATTGCCGGCTTTAAGGGAATTCTTGCAGGTGAGTACGATTCATTGCCAGAACAGGCTTTCTATATGGTCGGTAATATTGAAGAAGTTGTGGAAAAAGCAAATAGTATGAAGTAAAGGCTTCATCATAACGAGGCAAAGCATATGGGAATGACCGTTCATTGCGATATAGTCAGTGCTGAAGAGGAAGTCTTTTCCGGGCTGGTGGAGATGATCATCGCTTCCGGTTCTGAAGGTGACCTGGGTATAGCACCCGGACACGCACCTCTTTTGACGCCCCTTAATCCGGGACCCGTTCGCGTGGTCAGGCAGGGAGGAGAGGAAGAAGTGATTTATGTGTCGGGTGGATTTATTGAAGTACAGCCTAACATTGTCACCATATTGTCCGATACTGCACAACGCGCTGGTGATATGGATGAAGCTGCTGCTTTGGAAGCCAAGGCACAAGCTGAGAAAGCGCTGGCTAACCAGTCATTTGACATGGATTACACCAGAGCCGCTGCACAATTGGCCGAAGCTGTTGCCCAGTTGCGAACCATCAAGCAACTTCGCAACAAATTGAAATAAAGTTATTACAACCAGCTGTAATAGCTGTAAAAAAAGGGGTAGCCTGAGCTACCCTTTTTTTCATTCCCCCCGTTAACCTTTTAAACAACCCGTTTCACATTCTATTAAATCAAGTTGTTAACCAAAACCAAGGATACTGATATGACGACAGAAGTAATCATACTGGCCGCAGGTCAGGGATCACGGATGAAATCCAATTTGCCTAAGGTGCTTCATAAAGTGGCTGGCAAGGCTATGTTACAGCATGTCATTGACAGTGCCCTGGCGATGAATGCTGAAAAATTGACTGTCGTCGTGGGTCATGGTGGTAACAAGGTCAAACAGGCGATAAAAAACAAGGTGAACTGGGTTGAACAAACCGAACAACTTGGCACAGGTCATGCAGTATTACAGGCACAGGATCTGATTTCGGATGACAATATTTGTTTGATTCTTTACGGCGATGTACCCATGATTGACAGTAAAACGCTGGACAATCTGGTTAGTCAGGTTAAACCCGACACTCTTGGTTTACTAACAGTAGAATATGATGACCCCACCGGATACGGAAGAATTATTCGTGATGAAAACGGTGCAGTACGAGCGATCGTCGAACAGAAGGATGCAACACCCGAACAGCTTGAAATCGGGGAAATTAACACCGGCATTATGGCAGTGAATGGCAATCACCTGAAGAAATGGTTGCCTGCGTTGTCTAATAAAAATGCGACAGGGGAATACTATTTGACCGACATTATCGAAATGGCTGTTCGGAATAATATAGAAGTTGCAGTGGTGAAGCCGACAGATAAAGAAGAAGTGAAGGGTGTGAATGATCGAGAACAACTTGCCAAACTTGAACGATGGTTACAACAAAGGCAGGCAAAAGAGCTGATGGCATCTGGAGCTACGCTGCTTGACCCCGAAAGAATTGACATTCGAGGTCAGTTATCCTGCGGTAAAGATGTCACCATTGATATAAACTGTATCTTTGAGGGTGATGTCACTCTGGCAGACAATGTCAGTATCGGATCAAATTGTTATGTCAAAAATACAGACATTGGTGAAGGAACGGTGATTCACCCGAACACAATTATCGAAGATGCAAAAATTGGCAGCGATACAAATGTAGGGCCATTCGCGCGTATTCGCCCCGGCACAGAATTGGCGAACAGGGCAAAAGTGGGCAATTTTGTAGAAACCAAAAAAACCGTTGTCGGGGAAGGCAGCAAAATCAATCACCTGAGTTACGTCGGCGATGCTACCCTGGGAAACAATGTTAACGTGGGTGCCGGAACAATCACCTGTAATTACGATGGTGTGAACAAATTTGAAACACAGATCGGCGATGAAGTTTTCGTAGGCTCCAATACCTCACTGGTTGCCCCGGTAGAGATTGGCAGCAAGGCGACCATTGGTGCAGGATCGGTAGTAACCAAAAAAGTCGATCAGTCTCAATTGGCAGTGGCCAGAGCCCGACAGAAGAACCTGAATGGTTGGCAAAGACCGAAAAAATCAAAATAGGAAAAAAACCATGTGTGGAATAGTAGGAGCCGTAGCGCAACGGGATGTATCAGAAATTCTTCTGGAAGGTCTTAAACGTCTGGAGTATCGGGGTTATGACTCTGCGGGAATGGCATTGCTTACCGAAGCAGGTGACTTCACCCGAATACGACGGGTAGGCAAGGTTCAGGCATTGGCGGATGCACTTGACGAGAATGCCTGTGCAGGCGGTACCGGTATCGCCCATACGCGTTGGGCTACACACGGAGAACCCAATGAGGCGAATGCACATCCTCATGTGTCAGTCGATACAGCGACTGCAAAAGATCGAATTGTTGTTGTCCACAATGGCATCATCGAGAATCACCAGATACTCCGGGAAATGCTGACCAAACAGGGATTCAGATTCCAGTCAGAAACCGATACGGAAGTTATTGCTCACCTGGTAAATTTCGAATTGCAACGAAGAGACTCCTTGCTGGAGGCCTTTAAGGCAACCGTGTCCCAACTCGAAGGTGCTTATGGTACGGTGGTGATGGATACCCTGAACCCCGGCACCCTGATCGCTGCCAGATCGGGTAGTCCACTGGTCATTGGCTATGGTTTGGGTGAGAATTTTCTTGCCTCGGATCAATTGGCACTGCTGCCTGTTACACGCCGATTCTCTTTCCTGGAAGAAGGAGACATTGCTGAAATAACCCGGCGAAAAGTTACTATCTATAATGCAGATGGCGAGGAAGTGGATCGCCCCGCCAGAGAATCCGATGTATCACACGATGCCGGTGACAAGGGCCCGTTCAAACATTACATGCTCAAAGAAATCTATGAGCAACCGATTGCGATCAAAAATACCCTGGAAGGCAGAATTGAATCAGGCAAGGTAACAGATCATGCCTTTGGAGAAGGAGCTAACAGGATTCTGGATGGCATTCAACACGTCCAAATCATTGCTTGCGGAACCAGTTACCATGCAGGCATGGTTGCCCGCTACTGGCTGGAAGAGTTTGCGGGTGTCTCCTGCAATGTGGAAATCGCCTCCGAGTTCAGATACAGAAAGTCGGTGGTGCACAAGGACTCATTGCTCATTACGCTCTCTCAGTCTGGCGAAACCGCAGATACACTGGCCGCCCTGCGTCTGGCAAAAGAATCCGGTTACCGGGCGAGCCTCACCATCTGTAACGTACCCGGCTCCTCTCTGGTACGCGAATCCGACCTTGCTTACATGATGAAAGCAGGCGCCGAAATTGGTGTCGCATCCACAAAGGCATTTACGGTTCAACTCTGTGGTTTGCTGCTGCTGGTCGCTTATCTGAGTAGAAACAAACCTGGCCTGGAACAGACCGAATCCGACATTGTCAGTGCACTTCAGTCCTTACCCGCAAAAGTCGAAAACTCGCTGGATATGAACGATGCAATCCAGGATTTGGCAGAAGACTTTGCCGACAAACACCACAGCCTGTTCCTCGGCAGGGGAGACCAATACCCCATAGCAATGGAAGGCGCACTCAAGCTGAAAGAAATCAGCTATATCCACGCCGAAGCCTATGCTGCCGGAGAACTCAAACACGGCCCACTGGCTTTAATCGATGCGGAAATGCCGGTAATCGTCGTCGCCCCGAACAATGAGCTTCTGGAAAAACTCAATTCCAACGTGGAAGAGGTCAGGGCACGTGGCGGTTTAATGTACGTCTTCGCTGATCGTGGCGCAAACTACAAGAGCGACGACACCATGAAAGTACTGGACGTACCGCATTGTGAGAAAATCGTTGCTCCTGTTCTGTACACCATTCCACTTCAGTTATTGAGCTATCACGTCGCCCTGATCAAGGGAACCGATGTGGATCAGCCAAGAAATCTGGCCAAGTCGGTGACTGTGGAATGAGCGGTTTCGGGGTGTTGCCATTTTTGTGTTAATTGACAATAAAGTATAATACTGAAAAAAACTGCAATACGCTGTCGGGTCTGGGTTATGCGGTGAAAACTGGCATTGCCCGTGCCCGGGTTCTGCCGATGAGCAAACATCAACGTATCCAAGCCCACTTCCCAGGGAAGTCTCGTTACTTCCTTGGGTTCTCTATTCTATGGCACCTCCAAAAACAGCGAGGTCAGGTTTTTGGTACGAGTTGCAAACTCTTCCTCAGTGTCCGTGATGTGCCAGGTAAAAGACGCGTTCGATTTACTGGCAGCCTGCCTTGAACGCAACTTTACGTAAATCGCTTACTCCACCTCCTTTCGAATTCTTACTGGAATTTCAAGACTATCCCAAGCAAGATCAATGACCGGAATATCAATATAATGATCGCCCAAAGCCCATTCAGCGTAGCGTTGGTTAAGCTTTCTGTATTTAAGTGTTGCAGTGATTGTCAAAGGAGACTTTACCCAGGCTGGAATGGTGAATTGATTCTGTACAATATCTGATTTACCCGCCTTTATTACACGTTTAAATGACTCACCAACCATGTTAAACAGATCGTGTTTCCAAACCAGCTTTCCATTTCTATCTACAGGTAATGAGCGATAAAAGTATGCAAACGGATCTACTGCTTTTTCTTCATCTAGCAGGCCTTTTGAATAAACTGAGCGCCCCTCCGCATCCATTACTAAAAACTCGATCCAGACTTCGTTAATGTCGATGGTTCCCGCAGGAAAGTTGTGACCAACACCGAGGTTACTGACGATCGTATTGATCTTTGCTTCTTCGCCTATATAGTAATAATACGGTGCCTCTTCCAGGCTACGCAGACTTTCATCGAGCGAGCTGAGAGTTTGTGTTGCGTCTTGTCTGTTGGGTGTATCGATATGTACTCTCAATTTGTTTGATTGCAGGAAGTTCCTGGTTGCGTAGAATTGCCTGAAGTCACTTCGTAACAAAGGAAGAAAAGTATTTGCACCAGGAAAGTGGTGGGATCTCACTTTATTATTTTGATCTGAGGATGGGTCAGTTGAGTCTACCAATGGCATATGGCAGTCCTGGCATCGAGTCAGGGTTGTATTGGAAAAATCCTCATTGTGCTTTCTGGAATATGGGCTGGATAACCAAGCGGAATATTCGTCTTGCATCTTCACCCATCCCCAGTTGTTCATATCTTTATCCATAAATTGAGTATGGCAAGCAGAACAATATTTGGATTCTTGTAACAAGGGTTTTGCTAAATCTTTCTTGTGCTGATCCGGATTCACACGTATGAGCAGGTTGTTTATTCTGGTCAGAAATACGTTTTCACTCTTCTCAAATAAGTAGTCTTCAGCTGGTTTAAACTCATAACTGGCGACACCTTTCAAGTGCGTCAGGGAATCTATGCCATGACAGCTCATACATGAAATCCCTTCGTGGTTGCCTTTCGTTCCCCTGATACCCCCATGTTTTCCTCCGGGGCTGAGTTCGCCAGTTAAAAGAGCCACCGGCGCGTGGCAACCTTCACAATATCGAGTTGCAGCAATGCCTTTTTTTTCAGCTAACAAACTGACGTTGGTGACATAGGTAGGGTCTGAAGCTGCTTGCGAATGTACCGAAGATATCCACTGATCGCCAAGTTCTTCGTGACATGACAGGCAACGCTCGGAGTTGGCAATTTGCCGCGTGCCAATAAACGCATTGTTGGTTGTTTCGGTCTGGCTGGGCCGGAATCGATGAGGTCCATAGCTGTACTCATAATTTTCTACTACCGGGGTAGACTGATAGGGGCTATCAAGCTTGATGTAAGTTATTGTGAATAAGAGTACGAGAAGCTGGATGCCTGTGTTTACGATTAGCAGATAGCGCACAAAACCCTTGTTAATGCTTGGAAATTTGGCTTTGTCCCGATTTCTCCGTTTCTGTGGTAGGAAAACGATGTGCGAAATGACGTGGGCTACAACAACGGTTACAAAAACTATTGATGACCCGATATGAAGATTAAGTATCCACAGTTCATTTTCTTTTTGTCCTTCAAGTAACAAGTGCCATCCAGTCAGGGTAAATACCAGGAAAAGCGCGAGGGACAAAAAGCCACTGACCAATAACCCTGGTCTACGAAAACCCAGAGTTCTCTTCAAATGAGTATACATATACGGTAGCAAGGCAACCGTGACAAGAATTCCTGTGAAGAGGTGAGATAAAACTGTCCATTGCTCCCATACGGAATGCTTTGCAATCAAGTAAGTTGTCACGCCTGAAATAGCACAAGCGAGCAACAGGGCACCGATGAATGAGGTGTATTTTTGTTCTGTTTCCAGTAAGGATTTAGGTTTCGTACTATTCATTGTGCTAATGAATTCAAATAGTTGTTTACGTTTTCTTCATCGGTCTCAACCAGAAAAGAAGCTATGGTAAGTCTGGTAACCATAGGTAAGTTCTCATCTTCCATTAATTTTTCTAACTCGGTCGTCAACCTTTCCAATAAGCCCTGCTTTTCTAAAATTCTCAATGCATTTATTTTTTGTTCAAGTGATGATTTTTCAAAGAATGAAGAAAAGTTTCTGACTAGAAAATTTTGCGTAATAGTCGGGTCGTTTTCAGAAGCGGCCATGATAAACCGGTTTCTTTCTTTTTGAGACCAAATAGTGTCTGCCATAACTCTCTTAAAGTACAAACCTTTTTGGATTTGTCGCATTGGAGAAGTCCTGGTGTCAGAAATCAGGTAGCAAGTTACATAAGCACTGCGGCTCCTGGTCGATAAAAGCATTGTGCTCACATCGTGATATTTCAGTGGAGGGTCAAGCTTGAGGTTTAACGTTTTGCAGGAATTAAAAATATGTGTGTACTGATCATCACCCAGGTTGGCACTGAGTAAGATATTCACTAGCTGATCTGCTTTTTTCTGTTGTAATCGACTCAGTATTGTAACGATCAAATCCCCTTTAATACCTTCTTCCTTGATAGTACGTGCAAGGTCTTCAAGCAGTCTGTCGCTTGGAACAATATTGGATTTTTCAGAGAAAGAAAACATATCTGCAATGTTTGTAGCTAACATCGGAGAAATTGCTTTCTCAAGCTCTATCCTAATATCGGGGTCTGACGAAGAAAGCATGGCATCAAGAGCCTGGCTTCTTAACAAAAGGTTGGTGTGTTGCAGAAAGTGAGAAGTAAAATCGGTTTTTCCAACTTGTCGAGCAGCCTTCATAGCTCTGATCACGACTATTGACTCATCAGCTGATAGTGAATTCCTATCAAGCGAACGTGTTAAATTTGAAACATACCTTTGGAGCAATGGCCTGGAAAATACAATACCATCCGAGCTTTCCAGCAATATGGTCAGTGTTCTTAATGCTTTTACCCTGTTTGTTTTGTCATGAATTTCTGAATCGAATAGCTGATTCAGCAAGGTGTCAGTATAAGGCTCCGCCAGGCGCTTTAAAGCAATAAGAGCCTGGGCAACCAGCCGGGGATGGTTTTGCCGGGTGCCATTTGCTAACCCGATTATTGTTTTGTTTACACTGTTATCTCTAATCAGACCAAGAGCTCTGACGGCCGCCTCTCGCACAGAGAAGTGTTCGTTACTTGTTGCCATTTTTAAAAGGGGGATAATTGCACGTTTATTCTCTGCCGCTCCAAGAGCCTTCGAGGCACAAACTTTTACCGCACTTGAACCAGATTTGAGCAAAAGGATAAGCCGAGGAATAGCAAGCTTCTTACGATGAATAACAGCTTCTTCCTCATTGAAGAAATGTGTGAATGCATTGGCCGTTGCGCATTGTACTTCCGGGCTAACATCATCCAATAACGGTAGAAGCCAGGCGATGCTGATTTCAAGTTCAAGTTTTTCCAGAATTTCAATTGCCAGAATACGCAAGTCAGATGAGTGACTTGTCAAGGCTGTTTTCACAAGAGGTAAGTACTCATCATCCCAGCTACGTTTGGCATGCTGAAGAATGACTGACCTGATGTTGTTGGAACCCAGGTTCCATACCAGGTTTAACCTGGATTTCGCTAAACCTGGTGAGGACTTGAGCAGGGTGTTCGTGTAAGCGACCAGTTCATTTTCGGAAAGTTTGCCTAACCACTCTTCAAGTTTCGGGTTATCCTTAATGGAAGATGGTATGGGCGTTAATGTGTTTGTTTCTTTGGAAACCCGGTAATATGAATTTGGTGTAACGTTTGTAAAGCGTGTTTTTTCTTGATTTGGCCACGTAATAAGAAGCTCTTCTATTTTTTTTGCGTCGCCCAGGCCTATATGTACGCGAGAATCCCCCTGTGATAGAAATCCATGATTCGAGGCGAACTCTCGGGATATCTGCTTGTTTTTTGTTTTTATTTCAACCTTACCGCCCTCTAGTGAGGTGAACAGGGTTTCACTTGTAAGTTCCAGACCAACCCATGAAAAAGGGTTTTCGCTTTTATTCTCAAGGAGTTGCAAGGGGCCATTGTTATTGGATACCAATAATTCCAGAACACCGTCATTGTTGAAATCAACACTAACGGCAGCTCGTGACGAATAGGCAGCTTGCTGGCTATTGGCGCCGCTTTGCCACAGAAACTGGCCGTTTCCTGTGTTGATAAACAAGCTGTCAGGTTGGCTTTGGGGAACAAAGTGAGTATCGATATCTGCGGAAGTCAGGCCGTTCGCAACGTAAATATCGAGATGGCCGTCATTGTTAAAATCTCCTGAAGAAGCTCCCCAAGAATTGAGAGGGAGTAACCTGGTTTGAGCCAGATGTCTTTCCCACGAGTAATCACCGTATCCTGGTGTCGGTTCAAGGAACTTCCTTTTTTCTTTTTCAATAAGAACGTGAGGCAAGCCAGAGGCACGAGACATAAAATAATCTCGATGGCCGTCGTTATTGAAATCTTGCACGAGAAGGCTGTGAGAACCAGACACTTCAAAACTGGCGAAGCTGTCATTGCCTCTGAGGAACCGCTTTCCCTGTTGATTTATAAACAGTTGATTTGGGGTACCTTTGTCATTTAACACTATAAGATCAAGCCATTGGTCATTATTCAAATGGATCCATCTTGATCCAATGCTCCTGCCTTGAGAGTTTGATACCCCACTGGATTCAGTAATATCCTCAAATACAAAATTACCTTTGTTTAGGAGCAATTGGTTTGGCTCCGGATCATAAAGGGTCGGGTCAAATGCGCTGTTAGCTACTTGGAAACCACTTCGTCTTTCAAAGGTCTTGGCACCTTTTTTATAACGTATGTAGTTTGATATATAAATGTCAGGCAAGTTATCGTTGTTGAAATCGCCAATAGCTGCACTCGTACTCCATACCGATCTATCCAGAGGCTCAATGTTTTCGAGCACCCTGAACTTGCCTTCTCCAAGGTTTTGGTAAAGAAAGTTGCGATCCAGAGTGGTTAGAAGCAAATCGTCGAGTGAGTCATTATTAAAATCTGCAACTGCACACCCCATCCCCCATGTATCCATTTCTATACCTGAATTTTTTGATACATCTCTAAAATGTTTACCTTCGACGTTCATCAGTAGTCGGTTACCCTGATTTCTATCCCACCAGGATTTCTTGCCGTAATATCTTGCATGTCCACTCCCGCCGATAAAAAAGATATCGATCCAGCCATCTTTGTTGAAGTCGAATACACAAATGCCGGATCCCATGGTTTCAGTTAAGGCTGTCAGATGTTTTGAACTTTGATGGTGAACGTTTGCAATACCCCAATTCAGGCTGTTGTCAACGAATTGGATGTCGTAAACCGGTTCCCGATGATTGAATCCAGAGTATGAATAGGCAGGTAAAGGCTGCACAGGTTTCGAAATGAACGCTACTAAAAGCAGGGCTATCGCAATACTGATAAGAGTTGTGATGGTTGAAAATTTAACGAGCATAGTATGGCCAGGTGGGCGATAGTTTCCAGAGGAACAATTTTTCCAAAATAGTACCGGATTTGCGAGCGTTGATAGATGAAAGTTTGCAATCAGTTATAAAACCCGATAAATGCCATGGATGTCACCTATGGCAAATATTTATCATCGAGCGTTTACATTTGGTTAACCCTTGGTTACATTAGTATAACATGGGCGAAGTATGATGACTTTATATTTATTAAACTGTTGCATGAGAACTGTGATGATGGTTAGAAATCTTGTTGCGAAACTGGGTGTGGTTTCGGTTTTATCGGTGGTGGCATCACCTGCTTCCGCGGTATTGATTGAATACGAATTGGATCACTTTGGTGGAAATACCTATCAATATGATTACACGATTACCAATGATGATTTATTAGCCGGTGTTGAGTTGTTCTCAGTCTATTTTGATCAGGGTACCGCGGAAAACGTAAGCGTTAGCGCCTCGCCTGCAGACTGGGATTCTGTTGCATTGCCAGATGATGGTTTCCTTGGCGCGACCTTCGATACGCTGGCGCTGACCGCAGGTGCAGTGATTGATTTGGGTGAGACTTTGAGCGGTTTCTCAGTACAATTTGACTGGTTGGGAAGTACAGCGCCTGGTGGTCAGTTCTTCGACGTCTTCGATCCGGTTACATTCACAGTTGTGAGTTCGGGTGCAACTTCAGACGGTGCGAGCACAAGCGTGCCAGAACCTTCAGGTCTAGCCTTGTTGTTCCTGGGGGGCTCGGCTCTGTTCCTCACTAGAAGAAAAATGCGTTAGGAATCCAGCCAGACTCCAGGTCAGCGGTTGGTAATACCACTGATCACAGGATATTAACCTGGTTTCATTCATCAAATTTACTTAGATTTCGTCGGGTTTAGAAAATGAGAAAGGATATGGTCTCACGTTCATTACTATGTTTGTTTGTTTGGCTCCTGGCTGCAACGCAAGTTGCAGGCGAAATTATTCCCGGCGAACTCGAGTTGGTAAACAGCACGCGAGTCAGTCGCTTTGACTATCAATACGAGTTTAAACTCCCTATTAAAAACACTGGATCAGATATCATAAATGTTGCTGCGGCTGTGACAAGCAACAATACAATGACAAGAATTGTGGAAGGTAACCTGACCTTCGGTAATGTTTCCGCAAACAGCGAAGCATCAAGTAGTAATACGCTTGTTATCCTGCATAACCGTCGTTCAGCCTTTAGCCAGGATAACCTGAATTTTGAATTCAGCTTTGGAGAGCCCGGGGCGACGGGGCCGGTTGTCGAGATTACCTCTCCAGAATCCTTGCTTACGGTAGGTACTTCTACCCTTGAAGTTAATGGTCAGGTTGCTCCGACAAGCGCCTTGCTGACGATCAATGGTGTCGCAGTGAATCATACGGGTGGTTCGTTCAATGCTTCAGTATCTCTCCAGGAAGGTCATAACACGATCGTTGCCAGAGCGGTGAGCGGCTCACAGCAAGTCACTGATTCAATATCGGTATCTTTGGATTTGACGCCTCCCTACGTGACCATTGAATCGCATGAAGAAGGCCAGTCCGTCTTCACCGATACGGTTACTGTTACCGGCCTGGTAAACGATATCGTTCGCGGTACGATTGAATCAGAACAGGCAAACGTTACTGTAAACGGCATTCCGGCCGAAATCTCTAACAGAAGTTACGCAGCACACAATGTTCCATTAGTTGAAGGCTCAAACCTGATTACTGTTGCGGCATCTGACCAGGTAGGCAATATCGGGAACACTCAGGTTACAATTAGTTATGAAGTGCCAGCGGGTAAACGTATCGAATTGGTCTCGGGACAAAATCAGTCTGCGACTATTAATACGACGCTTTCCAACCCTCTGGTGGTGAGGGTGTTGGACGATAGCTTGCAACCCGTAGCTAATGCTTCAGTTGTGTTCCGTGTAATTCAAGGTTCTGGTATCGTGGGTGTCGGTTCGGATGCAGAGGGTCGTGCAGTGGTTGTGACGACAGATGCTAATGGCCAGGCGGGTACATTCTTTCAGGTTGGATCTCGCTCAGGTAGCGCAAACCAGAAAGTCAGAGCGCGTGTTGTTGGTTATGAGTCTGAAGTAATATTCGACGCAGATGCGCTGGGAGAGATTGGTAACAAGCTGAGCGTCAATTCTGGCAATAATCAGCGAGGTGTTGTCGGGCAGGTTCTTCCTGCTCCGTTGGTCTCCGTTGTAACCGACTCCGGTCCAAACGTCGTGGCAGGAGCTCGCGTAAGATATGAAGCAACCGTGGGTGGTGGAACCTTTGGCAATGAACAGTCTTCAATTGAAGTGGTAACCGATAGCGATGGTCGTGCTACTGTGCCTTTTGTATTAGGAGACCTGGAAGGCGTTGATGCTCAGCGTATCACCGCAACGTTGGTGGATGCACCTGTCTTGAACGGTAAAACTCAAGTTATTACGGCGGGCTTCTCTGCCACCGCTTTCGTACCCGCTGACCCGGGCCTAACTTCAATCTCGGGTGTTGTTTTAGATAATCAGGATAACCCGGTTCCTGGCGTGACTGTTCGTGTAGATGGCAGTACTCGTCAAGCGGTAACCGACGAACAAGGTCGTTTCTTGATTACTGAAGCGCCTATTGGCCCGGTTCATTTAATTGCTGACGGTTCAACTGCAACAGTTGATGGTGAGTTTCCTTCATTGGCCTATAACCTGGTTACTGTCTCGGGGGTGGAGAATCCACTGTCAGCACCGATCTATATGGTCAAGCTGAACACTGAGAATTCTGTTTTTGTCGGCAACGGTGACGTGGAGCTGACTTTGGAAGAATACCCGGGCTTTAAGCTTGAAATTGCAGCAGGTTCGGTCACATTTCCAGATGGCTCAAATGAGGGTGAAGTGTCTGTGACACCGGTTAATGCATCCGCAGTCCCGATGGCACCACCAAATGGTATGCAGCCACAATTTATTGTAACCATTCAACCAACGGGCACATTATTCGATCCTCCAGCGCGATTAACGCTGCCTAACTTTGATGGCCATGCACCAGGTGCCCAGGCGGAGATGTATTCTTTTGACCACGACTTGGAGGAGTTTGTTGTAATTGGCCTAGGTACCGTAAGCGAAGATGGTAGCGAGATTCGTTCAAATCCGGGTGTAGGTGTGGTGAAAGCGGGTTGGCACTGTGGTTCACAGCCCAGTGGTAGCGGGTGTACTCATAATTGTGGGGAGTGCCAGAAGTGTACAGGAGAGTGTAATTGCGTTGATGATGATTCTAAGACGCCTACATCTATTACGGACACAAAAGGTGACTGCAAAAAGCCAGCCTGTATAGGTGGTAGTGCGTCTAATATCAATGACGATTTAGACAAGCCTTCTGATGTCTGTAAGTCCTGCCTGGACGGAGATGTTGTTTCTGGTCGTTTAAATATTTCGGGGTTGCCTACCAAAATATGCGAAACAGAAACAGTTTCTATAAACGTATTTGTTACGCCAGAAAGCGCTTTTCCTAATGAAAATATCGAGTTTGATTCAAATGCGCCCGGTGTACTCAACGTTAGTAGTCAGCTCTCTTTTTCCAAGAGTGGCAACAAGACATATACTATGTCCGGAAATTACCCGTTTGTAGACCCCGGAGAGGTCAAGATTTCTTTTGGCGAAGGCTGTGACGAAAGTACACACTCTGTTCATGTTCTCCCAACTAGTGTAGTGGGTTTGTCGGGGATATACGGAGTACTTGATAGATTTCAAGAGCTTGAGTTTCTAAAAACCGAGTGTACAGCATACCCAAAGCAAAATAAGGCGTTAGATTTCGAGGTTGATGGCTGCTCAAACTCGCCCGACAGTCTTGAAAGTAACCTGATCGAGACAAGATATGGGACTAATTTTGACCTGTATAAATCAGAACCTGTTTGGGGAAGTGTACGTGGCAATATACCTTACGAACAAAAGGATTCAGTCGTTCTAGCATGCAACAAACATGATATTTGTTATCAATCTTGTGGTAAAACCCAGTCTCAATGTGATGAGGCTTTAGAACAGGATATGACTAGTACCTGCAGAACTTCGTATAGTAATCCTTGCCCTCATAATACTAATGAAGACTGTTTAGAATACGCTGAAGAACTTGCTGATTGTGAGGATGCTGCTGATTTTTATTTTAGTGTTTTAACTAATGTAGGAGCACTGGCTTACACGGAACGCCAAACTCAGCGTTGTCTGTGTTGTGAGTGACAGGAGAGCAATAGTTGTGAAATTTATTAGCATCATGGTTTTATTAGTTCTACCTGCTATGGGGGTAGTTGCTGAACCCAAATTATATGCGCAATCAAAGCCCCCTATAGTTATCAATGAAGATGCATCACAGCAAGTGAAGCATGTATCGGAAATATTAGGAGCAGACAATTCAATCCTGATACTTACAGAGGGTATTGGTGAATCCAAAGTTACAAATTTAGTTATTAGCAATGACGGTCAACAAAAAATATTGCCGGTTGATGAGTCATTCGAGGTCTCCAGGCAAGGTTTTCCTTATCAGGTCGGTAGTTTTGTTTTTATTCCAGTCATTGATAGTACAGAAAATTTTTCTCTTTATAAGGTTGAAGGTGATACTGTCTCGAATGAGAGAATTTCTGTATTAGATGAATCTGGGAGCGTGATTTCTGCGACTTTTGATAACGACGGAAATCTAATTGTCTTGAGCAGAGTTCCTGAAGGAACTCGGTTAACTTTTTTTAGCTACATTAAAAATAATTTTGAAAAGTTTAAGGAAGTTGAAATATCTGGAGAAATGAGAATTCTTTCGTCTTTCACCCCGGTTTTATTGCGGAATTCAATTGTTATGGGGGGGGTGGGATTTCTGGACAATTCTACTGGAATATGGACGTTGTATGTAGATTCTAAAAGCGATGCCAGGGTTTTTGAAAGAAACTTTGTGCCATATGAAGTAGAACATGACTCGGTCAAATTGATCTCCGGGGATAGTGATCTGTATGGAATTATAGAGTCTATATCCGACAGGAAATTGACCATTCTAAATCTATCGAATGCCAAAAATCCATATCGTTTTAAAATAGATTTGCAACAACGGTTTAATTCATACCATTCAATAGTAGAGGTTTGCAAGAATCATTTTTTAGGCGTTGAAGAACACAAGGTACGAAATGGTAGGGCTCTTAGTTTGAATGTATATTCCAGTACGCGAAAGGAAAAAATTTACGACTCGAACGAAGCTTCCCCGGTTGTAACGAAAAAAGTCTTTCTCGTTAGGCAGAAAGATACGGTTTACGTGATCAGGAATACTATTCGCCTGACAAGCAACAAAAATTTGCTTGATGAAATTGAACTTCTTTCATTCAAGTACGATTTTGATGCATATTGTAAAAGGCTAAAAAAGAAGTAGATTCGATGAATTGTAGCCTAATGGTTTTCTAGGTGTTTTGGGGCTGCCCGATCATTTGACTATTTGATAACAATTTAAGTATTTAAAAGGAATGAGGGTTATAAAATATGATTAATGGGAAAAGATCTATGTTAAAACCGGTGTATCTAGTCCTGCTAGTTGTATTTGCATCGAGTTCCAAAGCTGGTTTAGACGATGCGTGTGTTGTTAATATTCTTAATAGAACCATACAAGTATCAGCTAACGGCGGTTGGTCTCTCCCGAATGTTCCTTCGAATCAGGGGTTGATCAGAGCGCGAGCTACTTGTATTGCTGAAGACGGTTCTACGATATCTGGCCAGAGCGATTACTTCTCAGTCAACACCAACGGAATTTCTCAAGTTCCTCCAATCATTTTTGAAGGCCGCGATCCGATTCCTTCCCGTCTAAGTTTCTCTTCAACTCAAGCTGAAGTTATAAATGCCGCAGGTAATACATCACAACTTACCTTGACAGCTCACTTTGCTGATGGTACCCAGGAAAATGTAACAGACAGTGGAAATGGGGTGAATTACGCTACCACCAATGCGGGTGTTGCGACGGTCAGTGCTGACGGCCTGGTGACTGCGGTAGGAAACGGTTTTGCCCTGATCAGTGCTCGAAAAGACGGTGTAATTGCCGCAAGGCGGGTCATAGTGAATTCAAGTGGAGACCTGGATGGGGATGGCTTGCCTGATGATTATGAAACCGAGAATCGTTTAAATCCAAATGACCCTGTTGATGCACTGGAAGATCAGGATGGTGACGGCCTGAGTGCTCTTGATGAATACAATGTCGGAACAAACTTGAACATCGCTGATACGGATGGTGACGGCATAAGTGATGGTGAGGAAATCAACCCTGGTGATGACGGGTATGTAAGTGATCCGCTCCTGGTTGATACTGATGGTGATGGTTTAAGCGACTTGCTTGAAGTTTCTCTGAACTCTGATCCAGGCGATGCAAATGATCACAACTATGACGCAGCTGTTGTGTCTTACTCTATTGAACCGCCAGCATTTTCGTTGATCAACAATACAATTCAACCTGATGAAATCGGCCAGCAGATTTCTTTGACCGGGGTTTTACTGGACGGTTCTACAATTGATTTGACTTCAACCGTCAGAGGTACAAATTACGCCAGTAGTGATTTGGCTGTATGCAACTTTGGTTTAACTGATGGCCTGGTATTTGGTTCCAGCAACGGATCCTGTGATATCACGGTATCTAACGGGGCATTCTCACAGGTTCTGAGTGTGACAGTATCCAGCTTCGATCCCGCACCCCTGTCCGTGGTATCAATTCCGGGGTATGCAAATAACGTAGATGTTGAAGGTGATACGGCTTATATTGCAGCAGGGAGCTCTGGCTTGCAAGTCGTTCATTTGGGAGCCGAAAGAACTTCACCTTCGGTTATCTCAAGTCTGGATACAAATGGTACGAGTATCGATATCAAGGTGCGTGAAAATTATGCTTATATAGCCGACGGTTCAGCCGGTTTGAAGGTAATAGATGTCACAGATTCTGCAACACCTGTTCTGGTCGGAAGTGTTGACACGCCCTCTAATGCTCAGGATTTACAAATTCAGAACGGTCTTGCCTACATTGCAGATGGTGACGGTGGCCTGCAGGTTGCTGATGTAAGTAATCCGGCATCTCCAGTGATTGTTGGTCATGTAAGCGGTATCGGTATTGCGAAGGGGGTTGATGTTTTTGGCAATGTAGTGGTTGTTGGTTCTACGTCAGGACTCTATGTGATTGATGTGTCGGCAGCGAACTTCCCGGTTGTAGTGGGTAGCGTATCGATCAATGATATCAAGGATGTAATTCTCGAAGGAAGTTACGCATACGTAGCTGCATATAGTACCGGGTACTTTGTTGTGGATATTTCTGACGCGAGTGCGCCCACGATCGTCTCGCAAGGTAGTGAATTCGTATCACGAGATGTAGCAACCAGTGGGGACCTGGCCTTATATGCCGAGCAGTTATTCCCGAACGCAATTACCTACGTAAATATCAGGCAACCCGAAAATTCAGTTTTCCAGGGAACCATTGATATGTCAGGCCTTGGTGATTACGCAGGTACGGGTATTGCGCTTGATCAGCAGTTCGCTTATATCACCGCTGAAAACTATGTAGTTAGTTCGGACTACGGAAGTAGTGGTAATACTGTATTGATGGTTGCTCAATATCGTCAGCTTGAAGACAATGAGGGTATTGCGCCGAGTGTATCTCTCATTGAACCTGACAATGGAGACACCTTTATTCAAGGTGAAACCGTTACAATCGCAGCAGAAGCAAGCGATGATATCTTCGTATCCAAAGTCCAACTTCTTGTTAACGGTGAAGTAGTGACAACAGATGGGGGTGAACCATACGAATTCCGCTATACCCTTGCAACCGACATGACCGGTTCAATAGATATTACGGCAAGAGCGGTGGATCTTGGCAACAATAGTTCTACTACCCCATCTGTTACTGTTAACGTCATTGAAGATCCAAAAACAACAGTAGTAGGTACAGTTGTTACGAGTGAAGGAGTACCCGTTCAAGGTGCCACAGTCACTTGTGCGGGATTCGAGTCACTCACCGATACAGAAGGTTTGTTTACAGTTGAGAACGTTCCTTCTATTTCAGACTTCAACTGTAGTGCAACGGCTCTGGTTGAAACGAATTTTTTCAGTGGTATGTCCAGTGTGATTACACCCGTTCGCGGTGGTGAAACAAATCTCGGTGAGATTATCGTTCAAAATTCGTTCTTTGATGATGAGTATGGAGCAAATCTATACCAGGGTGATGATGACTATGACTATGTAAGTTTTGTTGACGGATTTACCTTCCCATTCTTTGGCTCAACATATACAGGTGTATATGTTGGCTCAAATGGTCGTTTGATGTTTGAGTATGGTGATCGAACCTATACAGAATCATTTAGTGTTTTTACCAGTCAGCCTAATATCGCCGCATTCTTTGATGACCTGCATCCCGGAAGAAGCCCGGGGTCCGTGCATTACAAGCAAGAAGGTGACCGATTTGTTGTGACATGGGCTAATGTCCAACAATTCTCTTTTGGTGGTTCCAATACCATTCAGATGATTATGTTTACTGATGGTCGTATCAGTTTTGCTTACAACGGTGTATCAGCTCGAGGGGCGTTTATCGGTCTGTCTACCGGAGAATCATTGGGCGCAACAGAGCTTGATTTGAGCTCCGCTCCTTACTTTGTTGATCAGCCCGTTTCGGTCTATGAGTTATTTAAAATTGGGGATGGTGAATTTGATTTGGATCGCAACTTCATCCTGTTTACACCTCAAGGTGAAGGATTTGATATTGGTGTGGCACCTTTGCAGTAACTTTTGGTACCTGAGATATTTGGAGTAAAAGAATGTTGATGATAAGGAAACCGGTGCTTCGAAGCCTGTTGCTGGTAAGTGCTATGATGATGTTAACTGTGAATGCCTATGCAGATTCGGAACAGGGCCAGATTGTTGTTACACTTGATTCTGAACTTCAATCTGTTGAAGGTTTGAGTGTGAATGTATTGAGTTGGCATGATTCAGCCTATAGAGGCGAAGGCAATGGTGATCTAACTGGTACAGTGACTTTTACAGGTGTTCCTGTTGGTACTGTGGATGTCTTTGCTTTCGATCTATCAGGAGTTGTCCTGGGGAAGGCGCAGACAAATATCACTGCTGATGAACAAGCCGAATTGTTACTAAAGCCAGGTAATAGCAAATAGCAGTTGAAAGTTTTACCGATTTGGCCGAGTCACCCACGCGCTTGGTTTTTTTGCTTTTATTGAAAGAAATCGGTAGATCACCCACTTCTGATAAATGGATGTAGGTGATACGGGGTGGGCCACCGGATGCGTTTGTTTTGTTCGAACATGGCCTGTCGCGATCACGCAATTGCTTTGCCTGTTCCCCGACATTGGCAATGCCGGGGAAACAGTCAGCCTTTCGGGAGCTACTGTAAAATCTCTATTGCCTGAGCGGAGAAATCGAGATTTCCATCTTCGTCAAAAGCCTCCATTTTAATCCACCAGCCAGCATTGATAGACCAGACATACAATACACTGTTATCATAGGTATCGAAATATTTCATCTTGATTGTACTAAAGGTGCCAGCGGGCACTGTCACGTTCTCATTCAGACTTTCCACAGTAACTGTTTCATTATAGGTTTTATATGAATCGTTGACATCGGAAGTTGTTATGCCGTTTGTTGTTGTCGTACTTGTTGAGGTGGCTGTGACAGATCCCGAGTTCCAGGACATACCTTCACAAATGGTAACAGGTAATAAATATTCATATGGAGAATAGGTGATTACATCAGTGGAACTTACGGTGAACCCCGGAACTGTCGAACTTGACTCGGATTCGTCTCTTTTCAAATAATAGGCACCATTACTGATTTCCATGATGGTT
>PDWI01003015.1_pt1 | contig 24459 bp, 21 predicted proteins | sample 1430891 | NCBI WGS metagenome assembly PDWI01 (sample SAMN01162508, study PRJNA174530) | Oral metagenome, whole genome shotgun sequencing project. | biome: Marine environment; feature: Marine mammal; material: Swab sample of the gingival sulcus; isolation source: swab sample of gingival sulcus...
GGCCTACAGAAATCCCCCTGTCCTTCGGACATCCCCCTTTACAAAGGGGGCCTACAGAAATCCCCCTGTCCTTCGGACATCCCCCTTTACAAAGGGGGCTTCAAAAGAAAGTTGTCATTCCTGGGAGGCCAAGAATCCATTCGGGAAAAAGAAGGTACAAAAGAGGAAGATCCTGAATCAAGTTCTCAGATGACAGGAGCCACAGGGACAACAGGAACCAAATCCCCCTGTCCTATCGGACATCTTCCTTCACAAAGGGGGCTTACAAAAAAATCTCTGCCCTCTAAATTCTAAAATCTAATTTCTAAAATCTACCTCCTAAATTCTAAACTCTAAACTCCATTTTCCTCCTATGCAATGGTATAAAAACTTACAAAACGAGATTGACCGAACTATCGAGAATATTTTTGAAAATCGGTATAACTTTCCTCATGACAGTGCGGAAAAGACTTTTTTTGAAGCCATGCGGTATGCGGTTGAGGGTGGTGGTAAGCGAGTGCGATGCATCCTTGCGATTCTTGCGTATGAGTATGTTTCAAAAAGGGAAGCTTCCAGAAAAGAAAGGGCAATTTTTTCTGGAATTGAGATGATTCATGCCTATACGCTGGTTCATGATGATCTGCCGTGTATGGATGATGATACTCTACGCCGTGGGAAACCGACGGTATGGAAACAATACGACGAGACGACAGCTGTGCTTGTCGGAGATGCCTTGCAGACGCTCGGATTTGAGCTTTTGGCAGATTCTGGAAATGCGCAAATCGTTCAAGAAATGACTCGAGCTTTAGGCGATCTTTGAACGGTTCGCGGGCAGGTGCGAGATACGCTTCTTGATCAAAAAAATCTTTCTCTCGAAGCATTGCTTCGTATTCATGACGAAAAAACAGGTGGGTTTATTGCCTCATCACTGGTAATTGGTGCCATTTTTGCTGGAGCACAAGCTCGTACAATAGAAACATTTCGTCGGCTTGGTTTTTTGATGGGACGAGCCTTCCAGATCAAAGATGATATTCTCGATATCGAGGGAGATGCAAAAACACTTGGAAAAACGCCAAAAAAAGATGATAAAACAGGGAAGGGAATTGTAGCCTTGGTAGGACTTGAGAAATCAAAAGAAATTCTCCAAGATCTTGAAATGCAAATCAAATCAAGTATACAAGGTATTGATGATGAGAGAATTACAGAAATTACCCATTTTATTATTCATCGAAAAAAATAAAAAAATACCTCCTATTTTCTCAGGAGATATTTTTGATAGAAATGGAAGAGATATTTTTATTTATCGAGGGTTTCAATAAGTCCATCAACAACGAGATCGAGGTATTTTTCTCGGATTTGGTTGCTGTTTTCTCGCAGACTCCTCCAAACCATTTTAGTAAGCTCTCATCGGCTGACTTTATTTTTTGGACCAAATGTTCCATTTTTATATCCATCGGTGATTCCAGCATACTTAGCAAAGAGGATATATGGTGCTAGAGGTGTATTTTTGTTAATATCTGGAAAACTGGCTGGTATTTGACTCAAATCGCTTCCAGTGAGGTCTATATCAAGCTGTCGAAGCATGAGATAGACAGCAAAGTCTCTGGTGATTTTTTCATCCTTCCCAAAAGATACAGCGTTTGTTTTTTGATGCGCTTTGTAATATTGTACAAATTTTGTATACCATTCATCAGAATCATTTCCTTGAATTGATTTTGAATATGGTCCAGTATTGAGGATAATTTTGAGTGATTCTATGAAACTGACTGGATTATTTGGACGAAATGTTCCATCGTCATATCCTGATATAATTCACTGTTCGTGAGCTTTATTGATATACGATTCGAAATCCGAACCTGAAATATCAGAGAGAGCAGAAACAGATGTACAAGAGAAAGCAAGCAGACTTAATGTAAGAATAATCTTTTTCATACGAGTAAAATTAAAAAAATAAAATACATAAGCTAGTATATCTATTTTACAAAAAAATACAAGGAGAAATATACCCTATTTTCTTGTTTCTTATTGTGTTCTCCATATTTCCATTTATTTTCACTTGACTTTATTATTTTTTTCTATACTATAATTTTGTTTTTATTTTATAATATATTTTTGTATGAATTCTCAAGACGCTTCTCCTATGGATTTGCGGTATCGTTATGATATTGATATAGATGATATTTTTCCATTTCTTGATGATGAAAAAACACAGGATCTTGTGAACCTGCTCTATGATATGACCCTTTCTCAATCACAAGAAACAGAAGATTGACATCCAGAAGAAACAGAAGACTCAGATCCGGATTTTGTTGTGGAAACGTTTAGATCTCCACCTATACCACAAAATATACCAACAAAAGAACGAAAAAGACCTTGATCTTCCCCATTTGCTCGGTTGCCAGCAGAAATAAGTAATATTCTTAGAATGGAAAGCAAAGAGGCGAATTCTTCTGGAAACAAGAATCACGATGAAAATGCATTTTTGAGGCTTCCAGAGGAAGCAAGTACAGCACTTTCAGATCACCTCAAAAATCTAGGGCCCATCTCGAGTAATACACAAGATTCTCTCTGGTCTCTAAAAATTGATTCTTTGGTGAAACTGAGGCGATTTCTCATTGTTCATAAGCCTCAAATTACTAATTTTATAAATAGTCACAGCAATAAGAAGCTTGAAAGCAGTCTTTCTCATGATGATTTTTTAAGAGAGTGTATCTGATATATCAATTCCGAACTTGGATTTGATTTGGGTGAATATGTTCCCAAGGGAATTGAGAAGCGATATTGAGATGAACTCAAAGCAAAAATACAAGATACCTTTCATGAGATTTTACTATACCGAGTCAGTGACAGAAATCTAAAAAAAGTACTACAACAAGGAAATATAAAATATGCACCTGAATTTAAAGAGATTGAAAAAATGGTAGTAAATAATGCCGTATCAACAAAAGTACAGATATTTCTGGCAAAGGTACTCAATTCAAGTATACCAGTTGATTTTAAAAAGCTTGCGCAAAGAATTCCTTCTCTGAGAGAGGAAGATACGAGAATGCCTGTTGATAGGTTTGTCCAATCTGTTAATTTTTCAGGGTAATTCTTCTTTTGATATAGTTTCTTAAAATATTTATCTAATAATATACTTTTATGACCTCTTCTGATTCTCTCCAAGACACTGGTGTCAATATAATAGACCGCTACGAGATCAATGTAGATGGATTTCTCGGGACTCTTGACGAGTCAAAAAGACATGACCTGGTTCATCTCCTCTATGAGATGGTTTCTGATTGTGAACCGCAGGAAAACCAGAATCCTGACGATACAAAATCGCTATGAGAATCCTTTACTTTTCTTTCGCCAAAAAAATCATCCATCGCAGAAGACATCAAAGATACGCTTTCTCGTGCGAAAGCTTCCTTGCTTGATGAAGATGTAATACATATCGATTCTTTGATGAAACTGAGGCGTTTTCTCATTGTCCATAAGTCTCAGGTAATTCATTTTCTCAATCAAAGTCGCAGAAACAAATTAGAGGCAAATATTTCTCACCATGCTTTTCTTGATGAATGTATTAAATATATCAATATCAAACTTGGACTAAGTATCGATGATTTTATTGCTGGTGATATTGAAGGGCAGTATTCAGCTGAAATGCAAGAAAAAATACGCCAAACTTTTGGTGATATTATAGATAATCGAGTGAGTGAAAAAAATATACGAAGAGCACTGGCTCCAGATACAAGAAATGAATGAAATGAATCGGGATATAGTCTGGAAATGCAGAGAATTGAAGATTTGATCGTAAAACATAAAATCCCAACAAAAGCACAGATATTTCTTGCAAAAGTTATTGATGCTGATACAAAAGTGGATATGAGAAAGTTAGAAGCGGTAGTTCTTTCTCTTCAAGAATGAATTTCTCAAATGCCAGTTAGTCTTTTTGTTCGTTTTGTCAATGAGGTCAACCTGCAAACTTTGCCTTGGCTTGTGGATATGCTTTCTTGAGATGAGGATTTGCGTGCTGCCGTGTGTCAAAAAATACTCCCAAGAAAGAGAGATACCCTGATTTTTATGCTCAATAAAACACGAACGACGCATCCATGAGATATAAATAAATTTGTTGGTTTGGTTCCTTTTTTTGACTCTCTTGAAAGAGTAAAATTATTCCTCTCTCTTTTTATGCGGGATCGAAGTATATATGCAAGTATTCCACCCTATATAACGAGTCGAGAGGATTGGTTTGAGTTTTTTAATAGAGTAGATAAAGCCATACTCCTCCCTCTCCTTATGAATAGAAAAGACCGTGAAAATCTAGAGAATGAAATAGTGCAATCTCATAATATACAAAAAACTATTCAAAAATTTAATCAGCCAAATTGGCTCACTCGAAGAAAGTGGAATATTTTACAAAACCCAGATGAGAGACAGGAAAACTATCAAGAATTTATACAAGAGGCGCAAGAGATATTTCAAGAAAGTGAGAGGTGATATCCAACAGAAGAAGAATTAGAAGAATTAGAAGCATTGGAAGCATTGGAAGCATTGGAAGCATTGGATGATCTTACGGATATAGATTTTATCGAATGAGATGATTGAATAGAAGGATGAAAGACAGAGAATTGAGACCAAACACCAAAAACACAAAAAAAACAGCATGATCCTATTCCTTTTTCACATTTTGTTGAGAGATACAATGGAACAAAAGGATGAAAGACAGAGAATTGAGACCAAAAATGAAAGAAACCAAAACAAGAGAAGGTACCAAAGGATATAAGAAAAAAAGGAAATACATGGATGCAAGGAGAATAAAAAATACTCTCTTTCTTATATAAAAAAATCGTCAGTATTTTCTGACGATTTTTATTGATGTCTTTTATGTTAGTACATTCCCATTCCTGGCATTCCTCCCATACCACCCAGAGCAGCTGGGTTTGCAGGGGTATCTTCTTCTTTTTTTGGAGTATCGACGATGAGAGCTTCTGTGGTCAGAAACATTCCAGCAATAGAAATCGCATTTTGAAGCGCTGATCGCTCGACTTTTTTTGGATCGATGATTCCAGAGGCTACGAGGTCTTTGTACTCATCATCAGCGGCATCATATCAGAAATTATTATTTTCATTTTCGAGAATCGTATTGACGATGACAGCTCACTCTTTTCCGGCATTTTCTGCGATTTGTCGGACCGGATATGAGAGCGCTCGTGCGACAATATCAGCTCCAACCTGCTCAGCTGGTGAGAAATGGGCATTATGTAGAACTTTTCCAGCTTTGAGGAGAGCAACACCACCACCAGCGACGATTCCTTCATCGACGGCAGCTTTGGTTGCATTGAGAGCATCTTCGATTCGAAGTTTTTTCTCTTTCATCTCTACTTCACTGGCAGCACCGACCTTGATGACGGCAATTCCACCAGCAAGTTTTGCCACTCGCTCAGCGAGTTTTTCTTTGTCATAATCACTGGTGCTTGCGGCGATTTGGTTTTGGATTTCAGAAACTCGTGTTTCAATAGAGTCTTTTTCGCCCGCTCCACCGATGATGATGGTCGTATCTTTGGTGCTAACGACAGATTTTGCTTTTCCAAGATCTGCAAGTGAAGCATTTTCGAGTTTGCTTCCAGTTTCTTCGCTGATCAGATTGGCACCAGTCAGGATAGCTATGTCTTGTAAGATTTCTTTTTTCTTGTCGCCAAATCCTGGAGCTTTGATTCCAAGGACTGAGAGTGAGCCTTTGAGTTTATTGAGAATAAGTCCAGTCAAGGCTTCACCATCGATATCTTCGGCAATAATGACGAGCTCTCGTTTTCCAGCTTCAGCGAGGCTTTCGAGAACAGAGAGGATATCTTTGAGAGATGAGATTTTTTTGTCGGTGATGAGGATATGAGCATCACTGACACGAGATTCCATTTTTTCGGTATCAGTGACCATATATGGTGAGATATATCCATTATCAAATTTCATTCCTTCAGTCACCTCGACTTCAAGTCCGAAAGTACGACCCTCTTCGACAGTGATGACACCATCTTGACCGACTTTTTCCATGGCAGAGGCGATGATTTTTCCTACTTCGCTTTCTTGAGCAGAAATAGTTGCGACCTGCTCGATTTCGGCTTGACTATTGAGCGGTGTTGCCATATTTGCAAGTTCATCGATGACGAGATTTCCCGCTTTTTTCATTCCATTTTTGAGTTCGATTGCATTGATGCCAGAGCGAATTTCTCGCAGCCCTTCTTTTGCCATAGCATAGGTCAGGAGTGTTGCAGTCGAAGTTCCATCACCAGCGGTGTCATTGGTTTTTGAAGCGGCTTCTTTGATAAGCTCGGCTCCCATATTTTCTATAGTATCTTCGAGTTCGATTTCTTTGGCGATTGTGACTCCGTCATTGGTAATTTGTGGCGCACCATATCCTTTTGAGAAAATGACATTTCGACCTTTTGGTCCGATAGTGGCTGTGACTGTTTTTGCGACTTTTTTCATCCCGTCAAACATTTTGAGGCGGGCTTCGTCAGAAAAGTGAATTTGTTTAGACATAAAAAAGAAAGATTAGAAAATAGAGTATAAAAAAGAGTTTGTATGTTTTGAATTGATATTTTTATATTTTTGTATATAATGAATTTTGTATTAAAGTATAAATTATGATAACAATTTCAAGTTTGAGAGAGAATCCTGTGTGTCAAGTTTCATATCAAAAGGTTTCGTGTGCCTTGTATTTGCTTGGTTTGAATATAAAAGCATCTAAGCTATCATCCGAAGTTTATAATTTTTTAGAGGCAAACCTTCTCGAAAATACAATGTGAGCTTATGTTCTCCCAGAAGATCCAAACAAAATAGATGAAATGAAAGTGCAAGTACTCCAAGATATTTCACGACAAAAAGTAAATCATATTACATAATATACTTGAATTATTCTCAAACCTTTGCCAGTACATATTCATAGGCGAGGATTTTGTACGTTGTGTCATCGATTTTGACATCATCACCAGAATATTGACCGCTGATAATTTTGTCACCTGTTTTGAGTTCTATTTTGATATGATTTCCATCGTTGTCGTGCTTTCCAGGTCCTACAGCAATGACTTCATAGAGATAGGTTCGATCTTTGTTTTCGCTTTCTGGAAGGATAATTCCTGCTTTTGTGATATTTTCTTCTTCGACTGGTTTGAGAAGGATTCTATCACTTAATGGTGTGATTTTGGGAATCATTTGGGAAGTAAGAGACATAGTATAATTGTGCTTTAAAAAATAAAAAATCTGAAAAATAACGACATTTCAAATGTATTTCAATTATATCTAAAAAAATTTAAAATCAATAAAAAATAAGCACTTTTTTCGTGTAAATGCTTATTTGTAGATACGAAAAAGTCTTAGACGATGGTTCTCAGTTGCATTTCTTCTCGGATTTCAGGGACTTCGTAGTCGTGGCTTATGAGGTAATCTGTGATTTGCTCGAGGTAGGCGAGTTTTTTGGCTCGTCGCTCTTTGATTCCACTAAACGTATGAAATTGATAGACACTCAAGAGCTCATAGACAAAGGTAAAAAATTTTTTGTCAGAAATATCTATTTTTGCGATCGTTCGTAGTTCTTTGAGAAGATTTTTTGATGACTGGAAATTGTCATGTCTTCCGAGATTATCAAGATCAGCATCCTGGATGATCTCCTCGAGGAGATTATTTGGGGTTGCAAAAAGTACTGTTGCCATAATCATATTTTCGATTTTTTCGATTCTATCTTCTGGATAATTTTGTTTTTTGAGCCAATTTTTTGCAATTCGAGCTCAGATATATTCATTTTTTGGGTATTGCTTGGCAAATCCGGTATCATGAAAGAGGGCAGCAATTTGCAAATCCTCTGTATCTTCTGGTGAAAGATTTTCTTCATGAGCAAGTTTTTGTGTTCTGTGAAATACATTTGTAGTGTGTTGTACATTGTGAAATGGATAGTGACTACAATTTTCTTGGATAATTCCAAGAGCGTATTCTTGCGCTTTTTTTACGATGGGAGTCATAAGGAGATAGAATTTAGGAAATAGATTTTAGAGGGTAGAATTTAGATTTTAGAATTTAGAAGGTAGAATTTAGAATTTAGATTTTAGAGAGTAGGCGGTTTTTTTGCTCCTGTAGCTTCTTTGTTTTCTGTCATCTAAGAATTTATTTCAGGATCTCTTTTTTCCCAACTGGATTCTTGGCCTGCAGGAATGACAACTTTATTTTGAAGCCCCCTTTGTGAAGGGGGAAAGCGAGTGAAGCGAGCCGGGGGATTTCTTGTCCCTGTGGTCTCTGTCATCCCTGGCTTGACCAGGGATCCAGGTTCCTGCGGTTCCCGTCATCGCGAGCGCAGCGAAACGGAGCGTGGCGATCTCTTTTCCCTGTCATCTGAGAACTTGATTCAGGATCTTCCTCTTTTGTGTCTTCTTTCTCCCGAATGGGTTCCTGCCTGCAGGAATGACAGATCACTTTTTTGTGATTTCCCTTTTTTTCTTCTTTTTTTTCGAAGAGAGGAGGATTTGATTTTCGGATTATTTTATCTTTCCTCTCAAAAAAGTATATCATATTTTCTTTTTTCTTGCAAATTTTTTATTTTTTTTTATAATCTCTCGGTATTTATTTTATTTTCTCATATTTATAGGATATGAATATCAAAAAACAACTCGTATTTGTGCTCATGTTAATCGCTCTTTGTGGGCTCTATATTCTTCCATGGAAGAATTTTGGCGTCAATACAGATTTTCTCAATAAACCCTATACACTTGGTCTTGATTTGCAAGGTGGTGTTGAGCTTGATTACAAGATTGATTTTTCAGAGGTCAAAACTTCATCTGGTTCCCATTACAATGAAATGACTATTGTAGAATCTCTCAAGAGAATTATTGATAAACGAGTTAATAGTCTTGGGTTAGCAGAACCAAATATCCAAACAATGAAATATGGATCTGAAACTCATCTTATCGTACAAATTCCAACAAAAGATTACAAGGATCTCTGACCAGAAGAAAAGAAAAAACAACAAGAAGAAGATATAAAAAATGCAAAAGCGACGATTGGAAAAGTTGTCCAACTTGAATTCAAAGAACTCAAAACCGAGTTCACAGAAGCTGATAAAAAAGAGCGAGAACAAATTGCTCAAAATCTACAAAAGGATTTACAAACCGATGGATTTGATGCTACAAAACAAAAGTATACCACTCAATATGAAAATATTTTTGCATCCAGCGGAACAGGAACACTTCCAAAAGAAATCCAATTTCCAGAATTTGCAAATATCCAAGAATTTCCCTATATCTCGCCTGTTTCGGAAGCGGTTATCGATAGCTTGCAAACAGTCGATGAGGCTGGAAATCCAGTCATCAAAACCAGTACAGGACTTGCTATTGTTCAGCTCGATGCTCGACTTGGAAGCGGAAGCTATGACTATAAATATTTTATCGTTGATCCAAAGCCAACCCAATGGCAGGTTGCGAAAACAAAAGACGGGAAAATTCTCTCAGATGCCTATCTCAATAATGCCAGTGTCTATATAACTCCAGTTGGAGAAGCAGAAGTGCTCCTCAATTTCAATGAAGCTGGAAAGCAAATTTTCTGAGAAATATCTTCTCGACTTATTGGAAAACAACTGGCTATCTATGTATGATGAGAGATGCTTACGGCTCCTGTAGTACAGGATGCTATCCTTAATGGTCAAGCAACCATCAATGGACAAAAAAATGTCGTTGAAGCACAAAATCTTGTCAATGATATCAATACTGGTATTGTACCGGCTCCGATTTATCTGACCAGTGAGCGAACGATCGATGCAAAAATAGGAGACAATGCCCTCTCTAAAATTCTTATTGCTGGTTTTATTGGTCTTGCATGAATCCTTCTTTTCCTCGTGTTCTTTTACCGAATTGGTGGTCTTATTGCTGGGGCGGCGCTTATTGTCTACACCCTCTTTCTTGTTACCATTGTCAAGATGACATGAGTGGTTCTTACGCTTGCTTCTGTAGCTGGTGTGATTCTCTCTATTGGTATGGCTATTGATGCAAATATCCTCATATTTGAGCGAGTTCGTGAAGCTCTCAAAGACAAAAAACCGCTTGATTCAGCGATAAAAGTATGATTTAATCAATCATGGACAGCGATTTGGGACTCCCATGTCACTTCTCTTACTTCTGCATTTATCCTCTTTTTGGTTGGAGTCTCTCTAATTAAATGATTTGGACTTATGCTTGGAATTGGTATTATTGTGTCGCTTTTTACCGCGATGTGGGTTTCGAGAGTGTTTCTCCTTTTTATCGGGAAAAAGATGAAAAAGCAAACTCTTCTGTTTATCGGATACAAAAAATAAATCTTCTCATAATCGAGAAAAAAATAGTCCTCTTTTGAGGATTATTTTTTTATTTTGGAGGCCCAAAAACAAACGGATCGTATCATCTAAAAGTAGTATTGACATCCCAGTTGGTGCGTGTTTGAATGTTGTGCGCCCGAGAAGACCCAGGAGATCAAAACATTTTACGTGTATTTTCGAACATTTCTGACTCTGCTTGAAACACGTCATCTTTTGTAAAAAGGAGATCAAGCACACCATTGTGATATCGATGATACACTTTTCCTTTTTCGTCTTTTTCTTTGATTATATCAAGAACATCTCTTCAAAAGAGAATTCGTCATTGTAAATCTACTTTTTTTATTTGATAGGCAGGAGACTCGGATGCATCAAGGGTAAGAATATCTTCTTTCCTTTGAGGGTCAAGCACGATATGAATCGATTTTGTATCGAAACAAAATAAACACGTCTCTCCACTTTGAATTTGGAAGTATTTTCGTAGGTTTGCTGGAAGAGAGAAACGTCATTTTTCATCAAGTTTTGCTCTTTTAAAAATACCGTTTTCAATGAGGATTTCTGTATCACCCGTATGTCCTTCTGGGAGCTTTTCCATTGATTTTTTTAAAGATATAGATATAATACGAGTATATCATATTTTTCTCTTTTTTTCAAATGAAACTTTGACTTTTTGATTCTTGACTTGGCAGTATGGTAGTACTTGAGGCATTTCAGCAGGAATTTCCAGAACTTGATATCATAGTAGAAATGGACAGAAAAAATGCTCCCTATGGAGATAAAAGCTCCAAGGAAATACAAGAACTTACCCTCCAATGAGTCAAAAATCTTTTTAAGCGATGAGCTGATGTTATCATTCTTGCCTGCAATACCGCCAGTGTTCATGTGCTTCGCTGGCTTCAAAGGGAAAAATTTCCTGACAAATATATTCTGGGAGTTATGATTCCATGAGCTGAGGCAATTGTAGAGTGATGATACAAAAAAGTGTGAATTCTTGCAACGAAAGCTACTGTTGATGTACGATGATACGCTGAGCGAGTTCATATTTTGGACAGTTCGATTGATATAGAAGAAATCGGTACGGTCGGGATTGTCGCTATGATAGAAAACCAAGAAATAGAAACACCGCAAATGCGAGAAAAAATACGCTCATATATCAAAAAATTTTCTCCTGATAGAGAAGTTCTTGTTTTGTGATGCACGCATTTCCCATTGATTCGCTCTCATATTGAATCCCTCTGGGAAGAGATTCACGGAAAGCCTACCCCTGCTATTATAGATCCAGGAAAGGAGGCTGCCAAAAAATTCCATGGCTGGATTAAGCGAAAAGGACTCTTAATTTCATAATTATGTATCTCATTTATTGAAAATGAGCCGTTTGACAGGCAGTTGCCAATCTTTGTCGGCTCCAAAATATCGATTTTGACATATGTGATGATAGTGATGCGATAGAAGATTTTTCTGCGTATTCATATATTATTCCATCACCCGGTATTCCCTCATCGCATCGTATTTATGACACCCAAAAAGTAATCTGAGAGCTCAATTTTGCGTCAAGGTTTTTGCAAGGCAAGCACACTATTATCTCTATCACTGGGACAGATGGGAAGTCAACGACAGCACATATGGCATACGAAGTTCTCTCTCGTCTTCCAGAAAACAAAAAACCAGTCTATCTCTCTGGGAATTTTGGAACTCCATTTTCGCAAACAGTGTGTGATATTTGTACAAATAATATTCGGTCCTCGTATATTATTGTCGAAGTATCAAGTTTTATGTGATATGGGCTATTCTTTTGAAAATGAGCAAATAATAAACAATATATGTCCGATTATACAATTTTTACAAATATAAGTATCGATCACCTTGATTGGCATAAAAGGAGTGATGAATATATTGATGCGAAGATGAAAATAATACAAAATACAAAAAAATGTGCAATTATTAATTCACAAGTGCACGAATATATGAAAGAGCAGGGAAGAGAGGATGATTTTGAAGGAATGAGTACTCGGTTTTTTGATCTTGATATTGATGAAAAAAAGTACTATAAAGACAGGACAGATGGTCAAAATATTGTGGTATCTGGACGTAAAAAGTATACACTTTCAGAGACGAAGTTTTCTGGAAATCATAATGCGATGAATCTCCTTTCGGTTGTTGTCCTGTGTAATGAAATGAAAATATGCTCAAAAAAGGTAGCGAAAACACTTTCATTTTTGCATCCACTCTCGCACAGACTTGAACACATTGATACGAAACAGAGTATTGATATCGTAGAGGATTCGAAGTCGACTTCTGCTCAGAGCCTTGAGGCAGCACTTTCAAGTTTCTGAAATACAAGAAATCTCCTTCTTATCGTTGGTGGACATGATAAATGAGATGATTTTGAGTATTTATTGCCTCGATTTCAGAAGAGAGTGAAGTATATGGTCTGTATGTGAGATACGGCTCAAAAATTTGAGACTATAGCAAAACGTACAAATATTGAACATTATTTGACCGATAATATGAAGGAAGCGGTTAATTGGCTTTTTCAGAAATGAGAAAAAAATGATGTACTTCTTCTCTCTCCATGATGTTCTTCATTCTGACTATTTCGAGATTATCTTGATCGAGCTAATCAGTTTCGGGAAGCAGTCCATACATTATAACAAAAACGTACAAATATTGAATATTATTTGTACGTTTTTTAGTATTACAAGAATCCAAGGAGAAAGTACGATTTATTGTATTTCAAATAATACAAAATAGCTTCGTTTTGGCTGGAGAATTTGAGCAATTTTTGCCTTATCTCATTTGGCCGCAGCAATTTGTTTGGCGTATCATTGGAGATATGTAGGTAATTTTTCAGGTGATGTGAGGTTAATTTTTTGATATATATTATTGATACATGCTTGTATTTTCTGAGACGGAGAGATAGGATTTCCATTCGATTTATACCCTATGTAATTGTTTCCTGCTATCATAAGAAAATCATCGGCACTTCGAAAGCTTCAGGCTTTATTTTCGTCAATTGCAAATCGCAGACAAATACTATCAGTATCGATGAGTTTGAGCTTTTTTGAACGCATAGAAAGCAGGAGATGATCAAATCGACGAGTGAGAGAATGACGAGGATCTCTATCGATAGTAGCGGCATTGAGGTCTACAAGAAGATAGCCAATTCCAAGTTTTTTCATTCGATCAATCGTTGTCTCTGGATCTTCATCGTAAAAGTACGATTCAAATTGAGTAATAAGATTATCATCAAGATAGCGTTCACGATTATTATCAATAAAATAGGTCATAAAGGTTCCAATTCTATAAATTCCTTTTGTATTAGCCTCCTCTTTTGTTGGGTAGAGTATGGTATTATAGAATACTTCTTTTGCTTTCTTAAGATCATCAGCGACCCTTTGATTCTCTCATTTGAAGTAATTTTGTTTGATAGCATCATTAAACCCGATAAGAATCTTTTGATATTCAAATGGAGTAAGACTTTCAGGTTTTGGAAGCCTCTTTTGGAGATCTTTGAGAGTAAATGCCTGTATGGATTTTGCTATGGCACTCTTTGGATCTTTGAGATTTACTGTTGCAATAGAATCGAGATATTCCCATCGATATCGGAAAATAACTTCTTCTTGTGAGAGAAGTCTGTATTTATATTCGTTGTATCCAGCCATACTGAGATTTCTCCAATTGTGCTGAGGAGCAGAGTAGCTGAGATAAATACCAAGAGAAACAAAGAGAACACCGGCAATAGATCATTTTATAAACCTGCTCGCCTCATTGTCGTGCTCTGTAGAGCTGATAGCTTCAGAAAATCCAAGAGAAATAAGGACAAAAAACATAAAATACACCAATACTCCGTACCATACAATACCGAAAGCAGAAACAAGAAAGAGAAGAGCGTATGTCATCGCAAAAAAGCTCATATACTTGTACCTTCGACTCATCGTGTGAGAGTTATCCACCAAAAGATGGACAATAATTTGCCAAGTGAATGCTCCAATCAAAAGGACGAGATAGCCATTTGGTAAGGTAATACCAGAGAGAATCGGAGAGATGAATTTCACAAATCCTGGTTCTTTTAGGAGCCCATATAAGAGAGCAGTAAAAAGAAAAATACATCAAACCCACACGCCTTGAAATCCCTTTCGAGCTCGTACAAATATTCCAGCTATTGGTACCAAAAGCAGGAAAATATAAGTAATATCGGTAAATTCTCATTTTTGATTTTTTTGGACAGTGAGATTAGTTGGTAGCTTTATATAGTTATTGAGTCATTCCTCTTGTCCGAAATACCGACTAAAATCTTCGTTGTTTGATTTTCCATCTTCGGTAATAGCTGAGAATTCTTTGGCCTTTTCTTTGTGTATCTTGATCTCTTCTGGGCTATAGATATGAGAATATGAATATTCGAATATTCCTCCACTTCCCGAGAGAAGTCCGCTTATGATATGAGATCATGGTTTCCATACTTGAGCTTCTGATCAGTTTTTGATAAGCCATGGAAGCAGAGAAACTCCAATTCCAAGAATAAATATAATTGTTCCACGAAGCCACGGGAAAGTGTTTTTTTTATGAAGACTAATCCCGAGTAAGAGTCCTATAAGTCCTATTCCAGCACTTCCTATGGTAATCATTTGTATCAGAGTTGTATTTTCTGTGGGAAGCCAAATAAACATACGACTCCAGAGGTTTCACGCGGTAAAAATAGCAATAAATAGTCCCCAAAAACCAATAAACCCAAAAATTCCAAGGGTTCGATAGCCTATGTATCCAAGTCCTGCGACAATAAGAAGGAGTGTCGTGAATTTGATACCAAACGCAAATCCAACAAGTACACCAGCAATTCCTATCAGTGAAAGTCATGCACGGGTGTCTTCTTTTTTGATAAGAGCCTTGAGTCCATACCAGAGTGTCATCATCGCTGTGACACTCATAAACATGAGAGCTGGATCAAGTTTCATATCTTTTGCCTGCTGAAACACTGTCATCGGCATTATATAATAGACAGTCGCCAAGAGAATAGGAAGACAGATAAAATATTTTCTTCCTTTTTGTTCGAGAAGAAGAGAAAGAAATGCGGTAATAACAATAACAGAAAGAAATCCTCAAATTTGATTAACAAAGAAGGCCTGCGATGCTGTATTTGCAAAGAGAAATCCGGTTCCTGTAATTAGTTGCCATGCAAACATAGCAGCTCCCGCCAGATAATTTCCATTATGTGCCATGATTTTTGGGTAGTTCATATAAACACCCAGATCATCCCATCCTATCGGCATAGGACGCAGAATGCTAATAAGTGCGATAGCAAAAACCATACTTACAATGATAAAAGCAAATTCTGCTGAGAGGAGTTTTGGTTGTATGGTTTCTATAAGAGATGAATTTTTGAAGTTATGTTGATCAAATTCTATTCGACTCTCTTGTATATCTCTCCAGCTTTGGACCCAGCCCTGCCAGGAGAGTGCGAGAAGAATGAGACACAAAACAATCAGTCCAGTCAGGGTATAAAATCCAATAGCTCCGAGTATGAGAAGTCCAGTCGTAAATATTCACATTCCAAGAGAGATTTCGACTGGGATTTTGAACCGAAGAGAGTATTTTTCCCAACAAGAGAAAAATGAGAGAATACGAAACCCAGTTCCTCGCCAGAGAAGCATTAAGAAAAGAGGATATAAAAGAAGTTGAAGAATATGAAGAAAGAGCGTAAGACCACCTCCAGAAAATTCATTTGTTCCATATATGGTTCATTGTAATCCAGTATAAAAAAAACTAATAATAAGGATTTGGAGAAGAATAAAGCCCAGAATATACCAAAAATTCAATGATACTTTTTTTGCCTGAAAAAAGAGTGAAATTGTTTTATAGAGAAGGTAGATGACAAGTATTGCAAAAAAATATCATATCATCGCATCATAAATAGCGCCGTCAATTTGATTGAGGTACTGCCCAGCTGTGTTTTTTTCGGTATTTAGGCTGATAAGGCTCAGATGAGAAGTATTCGTTGCATAGTATGTTTGTATGACTATAAAAGCCCAAAATACAAAGAATACTCATCAGAAAATAAGATATACCATAAGAAAAAAAATAAAAAATTAAAGACAATAATTTCCAGATTCTTGATCAGAAATAATTTTTCCATCTTGGAAAGCGATTACTCGTTTCTGCATAATATTGACAATAGTCTCATCATGTGTTGCGATGATGATAGTCTTTCACTGTTGATTGAGTGTATCGAGAAGATACATCACTTCAAGCGCATTGTGTTTGTCGAGATTTCCAGTTGGTTCATCACCTATGATGATATTTGGATGATGAATAAGAGCTCGAGCAATGCCAGTTCGTTGGACTTCTCATCCAGAGAGAGTTTCGATAAATTTATCTTTTTTTGACAAGAGTCAAACCTGAGAAAGCACCTCTGGTATTCGTTTTTGAATCTCCTTTTGAGAATATCCACAAACTTCCATAGCAAATGCGACATTTTCGTAGACTGTTTTTTTGGCGAGGAGCTTGAAATCTTGAAAAATTACTCCCATTTTTCGTCTGTATTGAAGCATTTTTCGAGTTCCCATTTTTCAAATATCATTTCCATTGTCATCAACAATACTTCCCTTGTGAATTTTTTTAAATCCTAGCATCGCATTGATGAGGCTGGTTTTTCCACTTCCAGAGGCTCCAATGAAGAATACAAATTCTCATGGTTTGATTTCAAGAGAAATATCTTTGAGAATATTTCGTTTATTATACGCGATTGATAGACTATTGAATTTCATTATCGATTCATAATATTAAGGGTAAAATTCTTGGTATCTGATTTGAGATTTGCATCAGTTGCGGTAATTGTAATAGTGTGCGTACCAACACTCATATCTTGTGTTGAAATAGGGATGACAAAAATATTTCACTGTGTTGCACTGTGAATAGGTGTGCCATCAACTTTTACTACAACTTCTCGAGTGTCGGTTTGTATTCAGGCATTAAAACGAAGATTAAACATATCTCATTTATAAATACCAATAGAATTGCCCTTTGGATTTGAAATTTGTACTTTTGGAGGAAGTGCATTTGGATCATTGTTAGGAGTTTTATTATTATTATTATTATTATTGATCAAGTTATCGTTTCCTCATGTTGTGCTGACTCCAGTTTTTTCATACCGGTATCAGTATATATCTATAAGAGTGATTTTGAGATTATTGACATCTCAGACACGAGACATATTGATTCTATCATTAGCAATGGCTTTTGGATTTGTATAATCAACTGTTTTTATTGTGTTTCCATTTTCAGAGAGGATGATTTGCCGAATTTTTCTCTCTCCATTCCAATTGATTTGTATAATATTATTAGAAATTCCAACCATACGAGTTGAGATAGTGACAGGACCGATATTATTAGGGCGTACACATGGTTTTGATGATGTTCCTGAGCCAGTGATTCCACTTCAAAGCTGTTTTACAAAACCCTTTATCCAATTTGGATCAAATGAATCGATAAGAGAAGAAGCTGGAACTTTTCGAGTTACAATATCGTCTCGAGGGGTTTTATCTGTTACTGGTCAGCCACAAAGTCGATCAACCTGTATTTCTTTGAACCCATCATCATACTCGGTAAGTTTCACGGCAGTGTAAGTTTGAACCTTATCACCATCAGCTGTATTTTTTGTAGCGAGTTTTCCGCTGAGTCGAGAAATCGTATATTCAAAAATTCATTTTGGTTTTTGGAAATTTTCTTTTTCTTGATTCTTGTGTGCAAATCTCATAAATTTGTTCCAAATAGGAGCGGCACAATTGAGACCAAAACAATTTCTCTTTGTGGCTGATCCGTCAACATTTCCGGCCCATACAACGGTCGTAATTTGTGGGGTATATCCGGCTGTCCAGAGATCTCACGGATAGATAATCCTACTTCCAGGTTTGGCTGGTTTGTTGGCAGTTCCGGTTTTTCCAGCGGCAGGTCGTCCGATGTCAAGATTTCTTTTCCATTCTGCAATCTCCGGTCTGGCACTTGGATCTGAAAGCATCAAAGAAGTAATATAGGCAGCTGATGGTGAAAATATCTCTTCTTCTTTTTTTGTATGTTCATAAATAAGGCCTCCTTGGGTGTCTTCTATTTTCTGAACAAAAAAGAGATTTCGTTTTACTCCATTATTTGCCAGGACACTATAGGCCTGCATCAAATCAATAGGACGAGTCTCGCTGACCCCAAGTGCCATTGGGGCTCCGTAGTTTTCTTTGAGACCAGTGATACCAAGACTTGAGACAAAATTTTTTATTTTTTCTTCTTGTCATGCTAGATAGTACATTTTGATCGCTGGGATATTTCTTGAGTGTCAAATTGCCTTACGAAGTGGGAGAATTCACTCAAATGCGTCATCATAGTTATTTGGTTTGTAGCGTCCAAAACTGGTACTCACGTCAGCAACAGGTGTATTATTTCCAATAGGGAATTTTGAAATAGCAAGGGCATAGACAAGAGGCTTAAAAGATGAACCAGGCTGCCTATAAGCTGTTGCCATATTATTGTTCCCACCATTTTTTTCGTCAAAATAATCGGGTCATCCGACGAGTGCCAGGAGCTTTCCGGTTTTATTATCCATACTCACGAGAGCAGCACTATTGGCTCATCGGGCTTTATTGCTCTTTTGGACATGGTCATAGACTATCTTTTCAGCTTCATTTTGGAGGTCTGGATCAATTGTGGTATAAACCTTGAGTCCTCGTTTTATATTGAGATCATCACCGTATTTATGTTCTAAATATTCTTTTACCATCATTACAAAATAGGGATATTTGATCGTATGTCGGATTTTTTGAAATTGAAATTCCAGCCCATTTGACCATATTTCTCAAAATGTTTCTGGGCTAATTTTCCCATCCTCAAACATACGATAGGCTACAAAATCTTTTCTTCAAATGGTATATTCTATTGTATATTTTGCCAGAGTTCCATCTTCTTGTTTAAAGTCTCATGTTACCTTTGTTGACCCCATAAAATCGAGAAGTTTATTAAAAGAGAGAGATACACATCAATTTGAATCAACCGGAAATTGGGTACTATCTGTATATTGAGCACGAACATTACAGATTTTTACCTGATTTCACTCTTGAGAGAACTTTATATTTTTAATATATTCCCGGAATGGTACATACAAACTTGCAAATTTACCGTTAGCTGTTTCGAGGTTGAGAGTAGTGCGATCCTCAGTTTGGTTGCTTGGGTAGGCTTCAATTTTTCACATAAGTCTGTCTCTGTGTAGATAGGGAGAGAATCGAGTTGGACTTTTTGGCAGTGATGCAAGGATGGTAGCACCAAGCGGTCAGACATCTTTGGCAGATTTTCAGAAAAAACTTTTCGAAGCCTGCTCGACACCAATGGCATTATGTCAAAACTCGATGGCATTGAGGTACATCTCAAGAATTTTTTCTTTACTATACCTTTTGTTGAGTTCGTACGCCAAATAAGCTTCTTGCACTTTTCTTTTTATTGAGCGTTCATTGGTCAGGAGCGTATTTTTTATAAGTTGCTGAGAAAGCGTGGAAGTTCCTTTTACATTATCACTTTTTCCAGTTACATAATTGATACCAGCTCGAAATAATCCCACAATATCGAATCATGGATTTTCAAAAAATCGTTGATCTTCAGCAGAAATAATAGCATCTTTTATGGATTTGGAGATTTCTCAATAGGCAATATATTGACGAGTTCATCGATCAGACTCTCTGTACATCTCACCTCACTGCCCATCGTAGTAGACGGTACTTTCTGCAAAATATCATCAGCTCTCTATAAGTCAGACATCCTTTACATCTCGCAGATAGGCTCACCAGATAAGCAAAATTCACAAAATTACTATGATCATTATAATTCCTACTATTCGCATTAAGAACTTGTAAAATCAAAGAGATGATCATTTTTTTCTTTGGTTGTGAGTATAGGGTGTACATCTTCTATTTCTATATTTGGAATATTTTTTTCGTTCGAAGTGATTCTGTCAGCTTGAAAAGGTATTTCGTTTCATAGTATGGAAAATTAAAAAATTAAGAAGCTCATTCTATGAGATTTTTTCTGGTTTGATTTCATTTTCGTTTTGCTTCGCCTGAACTCACGGCAGATTTTGAGGAATTGGATTTTATTTTTTTCTTTCTATCTGATTTTTCATTTCATTTTGTTTTTCCACTGTTTGTTTTTGGGCTAATATCATTGAGATAGTATTGTATTGGTTTTGCAAAATCAAAATAATTTTTGAAATCTTTTCAGAGAATAATCTCTATTTTAGCGCCAGTATGAGTACTATCTTGTATATATTCAATGGGCATGTTTGGTTCTATTGAGCCAAGGGCCTTGACAGTAATACTTTCTTTATCGAGAGTATTTCCACTTCCGTCGGTACCAGTATAGACTTTTATGAGACTTGTATCAGTAGGTGTCTCAGTGAAGAGAATGGCTTTTTTGTGATCAAGAGCAAAACCAAGCTGCTCAAGTCCTTTTCGTATGAGAAGGGCGCGAGATTTTTGTGATTTTGTAGAGATAACTTGTATCCATCGAGGTTCTTTTGAGATGGTTGGATATTTAAATATAAGTTCTGAAAACCGTTTAATATCATCATACTGGGAAAGTCTTGAAGGAGCTGCCTTTTCTGGTATGACAGCGGCTGCGCCACCAAAATACGATCGATGTGGGTTATAGAGGTAGGCTCCAGTGCGACATTTGAGATAAGCACAATTTGAGTTGAGTGTGTAGAGATAGATATTTTTTTTATCAATATTTTTGAATGCTAGCGCCATATTTGTTACATCCCCAATAGTTAAATCAGTGTTGATATGAGTTTGAAGTGAATCAAATATTTGTGTAATTTTTTGAGGTTGCACGAGAATTCCTAGGGTCATTGCTTTTTCTTTGATGGCTCGTAAAATCAGTTGCTGGCGAGCAGATCGATCGTAGTCGCTGGTGCTGTGACGAGATCGGGCATACCGTAGGGCTCTTTCTCAGTTGAGTGTTTGGCGTCCTTTTTCTATATAAAAAGTGGTATACCCATAATTGTAGGTTGGGTAGGTTGTATCTCGTATTGTTTTCGGGACATCAATGGTAATTCCACCAAGTGTATCAATAATACTCTTGAATCATTGAAAATCAATAACTGCATAGTGATCAATTGGTTGTCCAGTTATTTCGTGCACCTTTTTTGCTAGGAGATTGATTCCTTCTTTTCTTTGTTTTCAAATTGCATAAAGAGCATTGATGCGCCCAGCTGTATTTTTACTATATGCAACATAGAGATCCCGAGGGATAGATAGAAGAGTGACTGATTTAGAGTCAAAATCAATAGATGCGAGCATAAGAGAATCAGTGAGACTGCTCCCATTGTGTCAGGCTCATCAAATTCCAGCCAAAAGGATATTTTTTATCCCTTTCGGTCCTGTATTTTCTTCTCATCAAAAATCGATACGAATCGGATTAAAAAGTTTGTATTCATCATTTTTACTAAAATGCTGATTTCCAATAGCTTGGAGTCAGAGGTGAGCTCAAAAAATAATTAAGGCAAATATAAGGATTCCTCCAGCAATACGCCGCAAGATTTTTTTGCTCTGAGGAGGGGATTTTTTTTGGGCTATTTTCTTGATTTGTTGAGATTTTTTTCAAGAGCCTGCTTTTATTTTTTTTGTTTTGAACTGATTCATGATATGGTATAAAATAAGTACGTGTAAGGATTATAAAAAAAAGTTTCACTTTTTCAAATAAAAAGTACAAAATACTCTAAATTTTTTCTACAAAAAATATCTACACAATAAAATATATATTTGTCTTTAGTTTGATTTGTTTGAAACACAGTCAGTTTTTTACATTTTTACAAAGTTTTTTACATTTTTTCACAAAGAATTCATTTTTTATGTCAAAAACTTGTAAGAAAATAAATAGTCATAAATAAAAATAGTAAATCATCAACTAAAAAAGAAAGTAAAAATTGCCATAAAAAAACAAAGATTTTTCCTATTAGTATGCGCATTTTTCTATTTTAAAGGGAAAATACAAAAAAAATACTGCATTTTCCCTTTGACATCCTCTCAAAAATCAATAGACTATGCCTGTATTTATACATTTGTACCTTTATATATTTTTTGTGCTTCACCATCCAGTACTTTTTGACATTATTCATGATATTTATAGCGAAGTCTCACCTCGAAAATACGTCGTCGATGCGACACAGTGACTTGGTGGACATATCAAAATGCTTATAGATTGACTTGATAGAGATGGCATTTGTATCGGTATAGATAGAGATATTGAGAATATCAAAATCGCCGAAGAAAATCTCAAAAATGCCAAAAATCACGCGAGTGTACATTCAAGTTTTGAAAATCTTCTTTCTATTTTGGAAGATCAAAATATCGATGAAATTGATTTTATTCTCTATGATTTGGGTGTTTCAAGTGCTCACTATGACGATTCGAGTCGTTGATTTTCATTTCGATTTGACGGTCCTCTTGATATGCGATTTGATCGAACAAAAGGCAAAACCGCAAGTCAGTTTCTTCTCTCGTCAACAGAAAAAGACCTTGTAGAAATCTTTCGAAAGTATGCCGATGAAAAAAAGCCATATTTTGTGGCTCGAGCTATTCTTGAATATCAGCAGCAGAAACCAATCGAAACAACAGATGAACTCGTAAAAATCATAGAAAAAGCCAGTTTCGATAAAAAATCGGTGATGCGAGTATTTCAGGCCATACGAATCGCTGTCAATGATGAATTTACTCATATTGAATCATCGCTTCATCAGGCGATACAAAAACTGCGAATTGGATGACGAATTGCAGTGGTTACCTTTCACTCAATAGAAGATAGAATTGTAAAGAAATTATTTGCCCAGTACCTTCAGGACGAAATCGATGATATTACGGGGATGATTATTCGAAAAGCAAATTACAAAAAATATACAAAAAAACCAATTGTACCAAAACCAGAAGAAATCGAGGCAAATCCTCGTGCTCGAAGTGCAAAACTTCGTGTCCTTGAACGTGTTTCTTAATTTTAGACAATCTTTTCTATGAATGCTAACGTGCTTGTTGCCAAAAAATGACATATTCCATTTCTTTCAGCCCGAAAGGTAGCTCGTGAGCATTTTAGACTTTCATTTACCCAGACCTATATTCTCTCAATTATTTTTATCGCGTGTTTAGGGGTATACTATATTTGGCTTCTCAATCAAAATGCAACCAAGGGTTTTAATATTCGTACGCTTCAGGTCGAGAGCAGGGAATTGGCTTTCAAAGAAAATCTTCTCGATATTCGTATCGCTCAGTGAAAATCAATTGATGCTATCATGCAGAGTCCTATCGTCCTTGAGATGGAAAATGTAGAAAACCCAAATATCCTCGTCCAAAAAGATACTTCATTTACTATGAATCACTAATCTATGCCAAAAGCCCTCCAACGACTTATAGATATGATTCACTATCTTCCGTGAATTTGAGAAAAAACTGCAGCAAAGCTTGCATTTTTTTTGTTTCAGGCAAATACGTCTTATGTCAAGAACTTTGCTGAGGCTCTCATTGATGTTCATGAGAATTTGATAGAGTGTACAAACTGTCATGGTATGACCGACAAAGAAAATCCTATCTGTACAATTTGTAGCGATGTCAAAAGAGATCAAAATATGATTTGTGTGGTTGAGGACTATCTCGATATGATCTCGATAGAGCGAACTGGTGTATATCGTGGGCAGTACCATATTTTGTGATGATCTATCTCTCCTATACAGGGAACAACACCTGATAAACTCAATATTGATACGCTTTTTGAGCGTGTTCTTGCCGAGAGTGAAATCGATGAGATTATTCTTGCTACCAATCCAAATATAGAAGGGGAGGCAACTTCACTCTATATTACTGAGCATATTCCTCGAGAGATCAAAATTTCTCGTCTTTCTAAGGGACTCCCACATGCTGGAGCTATCGAGTATGCTGATGAGATTACACTGCTATCAGCATTTAAGTGAAGAGGGTAGTATATTTTATTTTTTGAGCAAATATTGAACTATAATTGTCCGTTTTTTGTAGAAAATAGAAGAAATGATTGCAGAGTAAAAAACTTGCAAAAATAAATATTTATATATAATAAGCTCAATTGATAATAAATATCAAGAGTGAGTATGAGAGAATAGGCTCTATGATTACTCCAGC